>Ga0209267_1001196_pt1 | contig 17875 bp, 16 predicted proteins | sample GraSoiAngelo_137_FD_185894 | JGI IMG/M metagenome (GOLD analysis project Ga0209267, IMG submission 185894) | Grasslands soil microbial communities from the Angelo Coastal Reserve, California, USA - 14_0929_09_30cm (SPAdes) (version 2) | ecosystem: Environmental > Terrestrial > Soil > Grasslands ... | reverse complement strand
CCGGGTGCGCGACGATTGCTCCGCCCGTCCTCGAGAGCTCCGGGGCCTGCGCGAGAGCGATTGCGACATCGCCGTCCACAGCGGCCGGCACGTTCACGGAGCGGTTCGTCGGGATGAACCGGACGCACCCCGCCTGCGTGCCGACGGGGACGAGAGCGGCGGCCTTCACCACCGATCGGCGCGAGAACCATGCCATCTCAGTCATCCAGGGCCCCGCTTTGGATCCACTGCTCGATGATGCTGAGCGTCTGCGCACAGGTCGAACCCGGTGCGGACGCGGGCTGGCCAGGTCCGAAGGCCGGATCGGACGTCGATGTCAGACGCAGCTTGGTCAGCAAGAACGAGCCGGCGGCATCGCCGGGCTTCACCAGCACGAGTCCGGTGACGCTGCCGAGGCGGTTCGCAGCGGGCGCATTCACGAGCGTCGCATACGGATGGCCGACGAAGCTGGGACCGCTCTGCACTGCGGGCGAATCCTGCGCGTGGCAGTTCAGCTGGCCTACGCCGCACCCGACCTGGAGGAACCGCGAGTTGATGCTGGAAAACGTCGGCTGCATGCGCGGGCAGCTGCGGGTCCCGTCGATGCAGGCTCCTTGCGCACAGAAAGCCGATGCGCCGCAGTCGGCGTCGATGGCGCACTGCACAGGGTTGACGCCCCCGATGCAACCCAGTGCGCCTGCCGCGACGATGAGCGCGCGTCCGACCATCGCTCCGAACGTAGCAGGTCCGGTGCGGTAGTCGACGGGCGTCAGCTGACGAACGTGAGCCACCCCGCAGACCGCGCGTGCTCGCCACGGACCGCCGCATGGTAGGCGTCCTGCAGCGCCCGCGTCACCGGAGTGCCGCGCCCGGAGCCGATGGGACGGAAGTCGACCTCGCGCAGCCCGATCACCTCGGCCGCCGTCCCGGTCACGAACACCTCGTCCGCGATGTAGAGCTGATCGCGGGAGAGGGGCTGCTCCACGACTTCGTGGCCGAGATCGCGAGCCAGCGTCATCACCGAGTCGCGGGTGATGCCCTCCAGGATGGCACCCGGCGGCGGGGTGATCACCCGCCCGCGGCGGACGACGAAGATGTTCTCGCCGGTGCACTCCGCCACCATGCCCTGCGGATCGAGGAGGATCGCTTCGTCGAAGCCCAGGCGGAGCGACTCGGTCTTCGCCAGCACCGAGTTGGGATAGTTCCCGCTGATCTTCGCCTTCGTCATCATCACGTTCGGGTGATGGCGGGTGAACGTGGACACGTTCGCCCGCACTCCCTGCTCGAGGGCGGCGGCACCCAGGTACGCCTTCCACTCCCAGACGGCGATCCCGGCGTGCGCCTTGCCCCCGTCGACCGTGAGGTTCCAGCCACCCTCCGCCAGCCAGATCAGCGGGCGGATGTAGCACTCCCGGAACCCGCTCGCGCGCACCACGTTCTTGCACCCTTCCGCGAGATCCTCGATCCCGAAGGGAAGCTCGCGCCAGCCGAGCACCCTCGCCGAATGGAGCAGCCGCTCGAGGTGCTCTTGCAGGCGGAAGATCGCAGGCCCGCGCGGCGTGCGATAGCAGCGGATCCCCTCGAACGCGGCCACTCCGTAGTGCAGCGCGGGGGTGAGGAAGTCCAGCCGCGCCTCCGAAGGCGGGACCAGCTTCCCGTTCAACCACATGTGCGGTGGCGTCGTGCTCCCGGTCGTCATCGTGTCCCCTCTTGTGGGAGGCTGTTTCCGCCTTCGCGGAAACAGCCTGAACCTACCTGGCGCCAAGGCTTTGGCGACCGGCTACGCCTGCGCCGCCGGCCGCGGCTTGCGCCCCGCCTCCCCGGCTTCCTTCTTCGCGTCCCGCAGCCAGCTCATCAACTCGCGGATCTTCTTCCCCACCTCCTCGATCGGATGCGCCTTCCCCTCCGCGCGCAGCTTCTCGAATGCGGGACGGCCCGCCTGGTTCTCCAGGATCCACTCGCGCGCGAACCGCCCGGTCTGGATCTCGCGCAGGATGTTCTTCATCTCCGCGCGGACCGCCTCGTTCACGATGCGCGGGCCGCGGGTGTAGTCGCCGTACTCGGCGGTGTCGCTGATCGAGTACCGCATCCAGCCGAGGCCGCCCTCGTACATCATGTCGACGATCAGCTTCAGCTCGTGCAGGCACTCGAAGTACGCGCTCTCCGGCTGGTATCCGGCCTCGACGAGCGTCTCGTATCCCGCCAGCACGAGCGAGGTGATCCCGCCGCAGAGCACTGTCTGCTCGCCGAAGAGATCGGTCTCCGTCTCCTCGCGGAAGGTGGTCTCCAGCACCGCGGCCCGCGTCGCGCCGATCCCGCGCGCGTAGGAGAGCCCCAGCGCCTTGGCCTGGCCGCTCGCGTCCTGCTGTACGGCGATCAGCGCCGGCGTGCCCTGCCCGCCCTCGAAGAGCCTGCGGACCATGTGTCCCGGCGCCTTCGGCGCGATCAGCACGACGTCCACTTCGGGCGGCGGCTTGATCTGCCCGTAATGGATGTTGAAGCCGTGGGCGAAGAAGAGCGCCTTGCCCGGCGTCAGGTGGGGGGCGATCTCATCCTCGTAGATCTTCTTCTGCTTCTCGTCCGGCGCGAGAACCATGATCAGGTCCGCCTCGCGGGCAGCCTCGGCCACCGCGAGGACGGACAGACCGGCGGCCTGCGCCTTCTGCCGCGACTTGCTCGCCTCGGGCAGGCCGACGCGGACGTCCACGCCGGAGTCCTTGAGGTTGAGGGCGTGGGCGTGCCCCTGGCTGCCGTAGCCCACGATCGCGACCTTGCGGCCGCGGACGAGGTCGAGCGTTGCGTCCTTGTCGGTGTAGATGATGGCCATCGTTTCACTTCCTTCGTTCTGCCTGGTGGGACTACCTGCTTGCGGGAACCTGCATGACCGCGCCTTCGGCGGCCGAAGAGACGAGTGCGGCATACCTGGCGAACACGCCGGAGGCGTAGCGAGGCGGCTTCGGCGTCCAGCCGCGCAGCCGCGTCGCGATCTCGCCGGCGGAGAGATCGAGCGAGAGGGTGCGCCGCTCGACGTCGAACACGACGATGTCTCCTTCGCGGAGCGCGGCGATGGGGCCACCTACCGCCGCCTCCGGCGCGACGTGCCCGACCATCAGGCCGCGGGTGGCGCCGCTGAAGCGGCCATCGGTGAGCAGCGCGACGGATTCGCCGAGGCCCTCGCCGACGAGGGCGGCGGTGACGCCGAGCATCTCGCGCATCCCCGGACCGCCGCGCGGACCCTCGTAGCGGATGACCACCACGTCGCCGGCGCGGATGCGGCGATCGCGCACCGCCGCGAAGGCGTCTTCCTCCCGGTCGAAGACGCGCGCCGGACCTCGGTGGTAGGTCCGCTCGTGACCGGCCATCTTCAGCACGCAACCGTCCGGGGCGAGATTGCCGCGCAGGATCACCAGCCCTCCGGTCGCGCGGAGCGGCTCGCCTTGCGGGCGGACGACGCTCTGCCCCGGCGATTCCTTCGCTCCCTTCGCGTGCTCGGTCCAGGGCTTCCCGTCTGCGGTCCGGGCGCTGCCGTCGAAGCGGTCCTGCAGCAGCAGCCGCTGCACGACCAGCGGGACTCCTCCGGCGCGATCGAGATCCACCGCCGTGAACCGCCCGCCGGGCTTGAGGTCGGCGATCAAGGGCGTACGCCGGCTCACCGCATCGAAATCGTCGAGCGCGAGGGGGATGCCGGCCTCGCGCGCGAGCGCCAGCAGGTGGAGGACGGCGTTCGTCGATCCGCCGGTGGCCGCCACCGCCGCGATCGCGTTCTCGAACGACGCCCGGGTGACGACTGCGCTCGGCCGCTGGTTCTCCCGCAGCAAGTGAACGAGCGCGGCACCGGCGACGCGCGTCGCCTCGTCCTTGCGCGGGTCTTCGGCGGGGATCGTCGCGTACCCCGGCGGCGACAGCCCGAGCACCTCCATCGCCAGCGCCATCGTGTTCGCGGTGTACTGCCCGCCGCAGGCGCCGCTGCCGGGACAGGCGACGTCCTCCAGCTCCTTCAATTTCGCCAGCGGAAGCTTGCCGGCCGCGTGCGCGCCCACCGCCTCGAAGACGTCCTGGATGGTCACGTCGCGCCCGTCGAATCGGCCCGGCGCGATCGAGCCGCCATAGAGGAGAAGCGAGGGGAGATCGAGGCGCAAGAGCGCCATCGCGCCGCCGGGGATCGTCTTGTCGCAGGCGACCAGCGTGACCATCGCGTCGAAGAGATGGCCGCGCCCGACCAGCTCGATGGAGTCCGCGATCACCTCGCGGCTCACCAGCGAGGCCTTCATCCCCTCGGTGCCCATGGTGACGCCGTCGCTGATGGCGATGGTGTTGAACTCCATCGGCGTCGCGCCCGCCGAGCGGATGCCCTCCTTCACCCGCTCCGCCAGGCGGCGCAGGTGGAAGTTGCAGGGCATGGTCTCCGTCCAGGTGGTGGCGACCCCGACGATGGGCCGCGAGAGGTCCGCGTCGGTGAAACCGATCCCCTTCAACATCGCGCGCGCCGGCGCCCGGTCGGGGCCGTCGGTGATGGCGCGGCTGCGGGAACGCGGATCTTCGGCCATCAGCGTGTCTCCTTGTGCAGGGAAAGGGCGCGAACGACTGCGTCCCCGATCTCCCCGGTGCTGCAGGCCCGGTCGTCGCGATCCGCCACGTCCGAGGTGAGCGCGCCCGATTCCAGCGCGGCGGCGATGGCGGCTTCGACGGCGGCCGCCTCCACCTCCAGATGCAGCGAGTGGCGCAGCAGCAGCGCGACGCTTCCGATCGCTCCGTACGGATTCGCGAGCCCCCTGCCGGCGATGTCCGGCGCGGAGCCGTGCACGGGCTCGTACAGGCCCGGCCCCCCCTCTTCGCCGAGCGAGGCGGAGGGCAGCATGCCGATCGAGCCGCCCAGCACCGCGGTCAGGTCGGTGAGGATGTCGCCGAAGAGGTTCTCGGTGACGATCACGTCGAAGGCGGCCGGCTGCTGCACGAGGCGCAGCGCGCAGGAATCGACCAGCTGGTGCTCGAGCTCGATGCCCTTGAATTCCTCGCGCACCACGCGGGTCGTCACCTCACGCCACAGCCTCGACGTCTCGAGGACGTTGGCCTTGTCCACCGAGGTGAGCCGGCCGCGGCGCGACTGCGCCAGGCGCGCGGCGACGCGCACCACGCGCGCGATCTCCTCCTCCGTGTACAGGCAGAGGTCCTCGGCCCAGTCGGCTTCGCGGCGCTTCTCGCCGAAGTAGATGCCTCCGGTCAGCTCGCGCACGATCAGCACGTCCACGCCGCGTAGCACGGCGGGCTTGAGCGGCGAGGCAGCGGCCACCCGCGGGTGCGGCACCGCCGGGCGGAGGTTCGCGAACACGGCGAGGGCCCGCCGCAGACCGAGCAGACCCTGCTCCGGCCGGACCGGCGACGACGGTCCCCAGCGCGGGCCACCGACGGCGCCGAGGAGCACGGCGTCCGCCGCCTGGCAGAGCGCGACCGTTTCCGCCGGCAGAGGATCGCCGGTCTGATCGATGGCGATGCCCCCCACCGGCGCCTCGCGCAGGGCGAAGGAATGGCCGTACAGCTCGCCGACGGCGGTCAGCACGCGCGCGGCCTGCGCCGTGACCTCGGGGCCGATCCCGTCGCCGGGCAGGAGCGCGATCAGCGCGCGCATCCGTCCTCCTTCTCGTACGCGGCGATCGCGTCGTCCTGCGCCAGCAGGAAGCCGAGCTCGTCCACTCCCTCGAGCAGGCAGCGCCGGGCGAAGGGGTCGATGGAGAACGATACCCGGGCGTCACCGAAGGCGAGCGAGCACGACTCCAGGTCGATGCTGACGCGCATGCCCGGAGAGGCGAGCAGCACCTCGTGCGTCGCGGCATCGACGATCACCGGGAGCAGCCCGTTCTTCAGCGCGTTGGCACGGAAGATGTCCGCGATCGACGAGCTGACCACCGCGCGGAAGCCATAATCGAGCAGGGCCCAGGGGGCATGCTCGCGCGAAGAGCCGCAGCCGAAATTCGGCCCCGCCACCAGGACCTGCGCGCCGCGCGCCTCCGGCCGGGCGAGCGCGAAGTCCGTCCGCGGGTGCCCGTTCTCGTCGTAGCGCCAGCCCGCGAACAGCCAGCGCCCCAACCCGGTCCGCGTGGTCCCCTTGAGGTAGCGCGCCGGGATGATCTGATCGGTATCGATGTCCGGCCGCGCGAGAACGGCGATGCGCGAGTCGAGCCTGCGGAAGGGCTGCAGGGTCATCGGAGGTACTCCCGCGGATCGGCGATCGCGCCTGCCACCGCGGCGGCCGCGGCGCTCAGCGGGCTCGCCAGGAACGTCCGCCCTCCCGCTCCCTGCCGTCCTTCGAAGTTGCGGTTGCTGGTGCTGACCGCCGACTGTCCGGGACGGAGCTGGTCGCCGTTCATCGCGATGCACATCGAGCAACCCGGCTCGCGCCACTCTGCCCCGGCATCGCGGAACACGCGGTCCAGGCCCTCGGCCTCGGCTGCCTTCTTCACCTGTCGCGAGCCGGGGACCACCAGCGCGCGCACCCTGGAAGAGACCCTGCGTCCCCGCAGGACCGAGGCGGCGGCGCGAAGGTCTTCGATGCGGGCGTTGGTGCAACTGCCGATGAAGACGACGTCGATGGGATGCCCGAGCAGCTGCTGCCCGGGCCGCAAGCCCATGTACCGCAGCGCGCGATCCAACGCCGCCCGATCCGCGGCGTTGGTGACGGACCCCGGATCCGGCACCGCGCCGCGGATCGCAGCGGACATCCCTGGATTGGTTCCGAAGGTGATGGTCGGCTCGAGCGCGCTCCCGTCGATCTCGACCGTCCGATCGTACCGTGCGGCCGGATCCGAGGGCAGCGCCCGCCAGCGCGCGAGCGCGCGGTCCCAGTCGGCGTCCTGCGGCGCCTTGGGGCGGCCCGCCAGGTACTGGAAGGTCACGTCGTCGGGCGCGATGCACCCGGCCCTCGCGCCCGCTTCGATCGACATGTTGCAGACCGTCATCCGCTCTTCCATCGAGAGCGCCCGCACGGCGCTGCCGATGTACTCGATGACGTGCCCGCTCCCGCCGGCGACGCCGATCCGGGCGATCACCGCCAGGATCAAGTCCTTCGCCGTCACCCCGGGCCGAAGCTTTCCCTCCACGCGCACTTGCAGCGTGCGCGGCCGCCGCTGCAGCAGGGACTGCGTCGCCAGCACGTGGGCGACCTCGCTGGTGCCGATGCCGAAAGCAAAGGCGCCGAAGGCGCCGTGCGTGCTGGTGTGGCTGTCGCCGCAGACGATGGTCATGCCGGGCTGGGAAAGTCCCAGCTCGGGGCCGATCACGTGGACGATCCCCTGCTGCTCGCTGGCGAGCGAGTGCAGCTCGATTCCGAACTGGGCGCAGTTCGCCTCCAGGGCCGCGAGCTGGGCGGCGCACTCCCGGTCCTCGATCACCAGCTTCGTGCCAGGCTGCCGCGGCGTGGTCGGCGTGGAGTGATCCATCGTCGCCACGGTCCGCTGCGGCCGCCTCACGCCGAGCCCGCGATCGCGCAGCACCGAGAAGGCCTGCGGAGAGGTGACCTCGTGCACCAGGTGCAGATCGACGTACAACACCGCGGGCGTCTCGTCCGTCTCGGCGCGGACGAGGTGCGCGTCCCAGATCTTCGCGAACAGCGTGCGTGGCTCAGACTGCGCCACACACCACCTCCGGCTCCGGCGGCGTCTTGCGCTGCAGGCGCCCGGCCGCGATGCGGTTCACCACTTCCAGGTAGGCCTCCGCGCTGGCCAGCACGATGTCCGTGCTCAGCCCGCGGCCGCGGTAGGAGCGACCTTCGTGCTCGACCACCACCACCACTTCGCCCTGCGCGTCCTCGCCCGCCGTCACGTTCTCCACGGTGAAGTCGCGCAGGCGCGCCTTGACGCCGGTGATCCGCTCGATGCACTTGAACACCGCGTCCACCGGACCATCCCCCGTCGCCGCCTCGTCGAGCTTGCGCCCGTCGCGCGTGAGCAGCGAGACGGCGGCGCTGGGCGGCGTCCCGGTCCCGCTGACGGCGTTCAGGCTCGCGAGCTGCCAGCGGTGCGAGGTGCCGTTCTGGAAGAGGTGGACCAGCAGGGCGTCGAGGTCGCCGTCGTAGATCTCCTTCTTCTTGTCCGCCAGGCGCTTGAGCTCTTCGAACACCTTGTCGACCTGCTCCTGCTCGAGCTGGTAGCCGAGATCGCGCAGGCGCGCGGTGAGCGCATGGCGGCCGCTGTGCTTGCCGAGGACCAGGTTCGTGCTCTTGAAGCCCACATCCTCGGGGCGCATCACCTCGTACGTCTGCGCGTGCGAGATCATCCCGTGCTGGTGGATGCCGGACTCGTGGGCGAAGGCGTTCTGCCCCACCACTGCCTTGTTGCGCGCCAAGTGGAACCCGGTCGCCCCCGAGACCACCCGGCTGACGGAACAGAGCTGCTGGGTGCGGATCCCGGTCCGCAACCCGAAGAGATCATGGCGCGTGCGCAGGGCCATCACCACTTCCTCGAGCGAGCAGTTCCCCGCCCGCTCGCCGATGCCGTTGATGGTGCACTCCACCTGACGCGCGCCCGCCTCCAGCGCAGAGAGGCTGTTCGCCACCGCCATCCCCAGGTCGTCGTGGCAGTGCACGCTCAGCACCACGCCGTCGATGCCGCGGACGTGCTCGCGCAAATGACGGATGATTCCGGCGAACTGCGCCGGCATCGCGTACCCGACGGTATCGGGGATGTTGATGGTGGTCGCGCCCGCCTCGATGGCGCGCTCCACCACTTCGGTGAGGAAGTCGAGCTCGGTCCGGGCCGCGTCCTCGGCCGAGAACTCGACGTCCTGGCAGCGCTCGCGCGCGTACTCGATAGAGCCCGTGGCCACGCGGACCACTTCCGCCGGCGTCATCCGCAGCTTGTGCTCGCGGTGGATGGGGCTGGTGGCGAGGAAGACGTGAACGCGGTGCCGCGGGGCCGGCGCCAGCGCCTTGAGCGCCGCGTCGATGTCGGGGCGGAGAGCGCGCGCGAGAGCGCAGATCACCGGGCCGTCAACCTGCCGGGCGATGGTCTCGACCGCCTGGAAGTCGCCCGGCGAGGCGACCGGAAACCCCACCTCCATCACGTCGACTCCGAGCGAGGCGAGCGCGCGGGCCACCTGCAGCTTCTGGGCGAAGTTCATGCTCGCGCCGGGCGCCTGCTCTCCGTCGCGCAGCGTGGTGTCGAAGACCAGCACCCGGTCCGCCGTTTCATTCGCATCCATCCGCGTCGCTCCTGGCTGTGGATTGAGATTCATGCCGCCACTCCGTCGTCTGATTCAGTCTGCTCCTGCTGCGCGCCGGTCCCCGGGCCGCGCAGCATCGCCACCGCGCCCGTGCGCACCAGCTCGAGGATTCCGAAGGGCCGCAGCACGTCGATGAGGCCGTCGAGCTTCTCCTGCGTGCCGGTGCTCTCGACGATGATCGATTCCTGGCCGAGATCCACGACGCGCGCCCGGAACGTCTGCACCAGCTGGAGCAGCTCGGAGCGTCGGTCCTGGGCGGCACGCACCTTCACGAACGCCAGCTCCCGCGTGACCGACGAGGAGTGGGTCACGTCCTCGACGGAGATGACGTTGACGAGCTTGTAGAGATTCGCTTCCAGGCGCCGCACCGTGACGTCGTCGGAACGCACCACCACGGTGATGCGCGACACCCCGGGCCGCTCGCAGCGGCCGACGGTCAAGGAGTCGATGTTGAAGCCGCGGCGGCGGAAGAGCGAGACGATGCGGTTCAGCGTGCCGGGCCGGTCCTCGACGTAGACGATCAGCGTCTGCGCGATGCTGCGGCCCTTGGGGATGGCGAATGCCGAGTCGTGGCTCATGTGTCCTCCCCGTCGAATTGCGGCCGGCGGATCATGTCGCGCAGGTCCGTGTTCGCCGGCACCATGGGATAGACGGAGTCTTCCTGCTCGACGCGGAACTCGACGACCACGGTGCCCGGCTCGGCGCGGGCGCGCTCCAACGCTTCCGGGATCTCCTCGCGGCGCGTGACTCGCAGACCGGTGAGCCCGTGCGCCTGCGCCAGCGCGACGAAGTCGGGGCTGCGCAGCGGGGTGGCGACGTACCGGCGGTTGTAGAAGAACTCCTGCCACTGCCGGACCATCCCCAGGTACCCGTTGTTGATGATGGCGATGTTCAGCTTGATCCCTTCCTGCGCGCAGGTCGTCAGCTCGCAGGCGGTCATCTGGAATCCGCCGTCCCCGGCGACCACCCAGATCTCGTCGTCCGGCCGGGCGAACCGGGCGCCCATCGCGGCGGGGAGCGCGAAACCCATGGTGCCCAGGCCGCCCGAGGTGATGAGCGAACGGGGACGATCGTGCTTGTAGTACTGCGCCTCCCACATCTGGTGCTGCCCGACGTCGGTCACGACCAGCGCCTTGCCGTCGGTCAGCCGCCAGAGGTCGTGCAGCACGTGAGGCGCGAAGAGCTTTCCGCCCGAGGGGAGCGACTGCACGTCCCGGCGCGCCGCTTCCGCCCGCCGGGCCGCGATCCGCTCGATCCAAGGCTTGCGCGTACGCGGCTGGACGGCGGGGAGCAGCGCCTCCAGCGTGCGGCGCAGATCGCCGGGGAGGGCGACGTCCACCCGGACGTTCTTGTTGATCTCGCTGGGATCGATCTCTGCGTGGATCTTCTTCGCGTGCACCGCGTAGGTCTGCAGCTTGCCGGTGACGCGGTCGTCGAACCGCATCCCCAGCGCGATCAACAGATCTGCTTCCTGGATCGAGGCGTTCACCCACGCTTCTCCGTGCATCCCCATCATTCCCAGGCTCAGGGGATGGGAGGCGGGGAAGCCTCCGAGGCCGAGCAGCGTGGAGGACACCGGGACCCCTGTCTTCTCGACGAACTCGCGCAAGAGCGCGCTCGATCCGGAGGCGAGCACGCCCTGGCCGGCGAGGATCAGCGGCCGTTCGGCCGCGTCGATCATCGAGGCCGCCCTGGCGATGGCGTCGGATGTCGGCTCGGGCATCGGGCGGCGCCGCAGCGAGCGCGGCGGCGGTCGCGCTTCGAGGCGGGCGAAACCCTGCTGGGCGTCCTTGGTGATGTCGACCAGCACCGGGCCGGGGCGGCCCGAGCGGGCGATGAAGAATGCCTCGTGAAGCGCGGCCGCGACGTCCTCGGCGCGCGTGACCAGATAGTTGTGCTTGGTGATCGGCAGCGTGATGCCGGTGATGTCCGTTTCCTGGAACGCGTCGCTGCCCAGCGCGCTGGACGGCACCTGGCCGGTGATGCAGACGATGGGCGACGAATCCATCATCGCCGTGGCGATGCCGGTGACGAGGTTCGTCGCACCCGGGCCGGAGGTCGCGATCGCGACGCCCACCTTTCCCGACGCGCGCGCGTACCCGTCGGCCATGTGCGCCGCGCCCTGCTCGTGCCGGACGAGCACGTGACGGATGGGATAGGCGGGCATCGCGTCGTAGGCCGGCATGATCGCGCCGCCCGGGTACCCGAAAACCACCTCCACGCCCTCTCGCGTGAGGACCTCCCAGACGATCTGCGCGCCGGTCCTCTGCGCCGGTTCGGCGTGCGGGCTGAGCCTCTGCTGGACGGCGGCTGCGGGTGGCGACGACATGCGGACCTCGGGAGCAAAAAAAAGCCCCACACCGTTTCGGGTGCGGGGGCCAGGTTCCTTCCGGAGACTCTTCTTCGGTCAGGACGGCGGCCCGCACCCGCTGCAAATGAGCGGAAGCAGTCCGATGACGCCAAGAAGGAGCGAGGAGCGAAGCTCCAGCGCGGAGGCGGACAGGACGTCGGCGCGCGGGGGCTGGGGGTTCATCGCCTGCATGCGTAACCCTGGACGCGGTGCGTTGTCAAACTGAATCGAACAGTCACCCGATCTTGCGGGGCTGCGGCGTCCGACGGATTTGTCGGTCGCTTTGGCGGAAATAACGAAAATGTCTGTCAAACGGGCCTGGAGCCACCGCTTCCGACTTGCCCGCGGGACGGCGGGGACCGGCGCTTTCCCGCTTTTTCGTCGCCTTTGTCGGACGTTCCGACGTTCTTGTCGGAAGTGTCCCGTGTGGCAGCGATCCGCACACGCGAGGGAAAAGCGCCGGTTCCCGCGGCGCTAGCGCTGGTCCCACCCTTGCAGGTAGCGGCGCAGGTCCTGCCGGGCCGAGGAGAACCCACCCCATGAAGAGCTGGAAGCTCGCCTCCATCCTGTCGTCCGTCCTCTGCGCCGCCCTGCTCGGCGCGCCACCCGCGCGCGCCGCGGAGACCATCAAGGTCGGCATCCTGCACTCGCTGTCGGGCACCATGGCCATCAGCGAAACCTCGCTCAAGGACGTGGCGCTGATGACCATCGAGGAGATCAACGCCAAAGGAGGCGTGCTGGGAAAGAAGCTCGAGCCCATCGTGGTGGATCCCGCCTCGAACTGGCCCCTGTTCGCGGAGAAGTCCCGCCAGCTGCTGACCAAGGACAAGGTGGCGGCGGTGTTCGGCTGCTGGACCTCGGTCTCCCGCAAGTCGGTGCTGCCGGTCTTCGAAGAGCTGAACGGGCTCCTCTTCTATCCCGTCCAGTACGAGGGCGAGGAGCTGTCGCAGAACGTCTTCTACACGGGCGCGGCGCCGAACCAGCAGGCGATCCCGGCGGTCGAATATCTGATGAGCAAGGAGGGCGGCGGCGCCACCCGCTTCTTCCTGCTCGGCACGGACTACGTCTACCCGCGCACCACCAACAAGATCCTGCGCGCCTTCCTCAAGTCGAAGGGGATCCCAGAAAGCGACATCCTGGAGACGTACACGCCGTTCGGGCACAGCGACTACCAGACCATCGTCGCCCAGATCAAAGCCTTCGGCGCCGGGGGCCACACCGCGGTGATCTCGACCATCAACGGCGATTCCAACGTGCCCTTCTACAAGGAGCTGGGGAACCAGGGTCTCAAGGCCACCGACATCCCGGTGGTCGCCTTCTCCGTCGGCGAGGAGGAGTTGCGCGGGATCGATACCAAGCCGCTGGTCGGCCACCTCGCCGCCTGGAACTACTTCATGTCGCTGAAGAACAAGACCAACTCCGCGTTCATCAAGCGGTGGAAGGCGTACGTGAAGAAGAAGGGCCTTCCGGGCGGCGACTCGCGGGTCACCAACGACCCGATGGAGGCGACCTACGTGGGCATGCACATGTGGGCGCAGGCCGTGCAGAAGGCCGGCAGCGTGAAGGTGGACGACGTTCGCAAGGCGATGGCGGGCCAGACCTACGCGGCTCCCTCCGGCTTCACCCTGAAGATGGACGAGACGAACCATCATCTCTGGAAGCCGGTGCTCATCGGCGAGGTGCAGGGCAACGGTCAGTTCGACGTGGTGTGGAAGACGGACCAACCGGTCCGCGCCCAGCCCTGGAGCCCTTTCATCGCCGGCAACGAGAAGCGGGCGGAGAAGTAGCCATCGAGGAATGACGGGCCTGATCACGGCGGTCGTGCTCTCGGTCGGTCTCGACGCGGGCACGCTGGAGAAGATCGCTCGCGGGAACCAGGCGGAGCGTCAGGGGGCAATCTCGACCCTGGCTGCCGCAGGGGATGCGGCCGCGGTACCCGTGCTCCGCGCGACGCTGGAGGGCCGCCTCTATGCGGGGGCCGAGGGACCGGTCCTGATCGACGACGGTGGAACGCTGCGGGACGCGCTCACGGGCGCTCCCGCAGCGCCGCCCGACGACCTGGAAAAGGTGGTGATCAACAACCGCCTGCGCCGCACGCTGGAGGGCGCGCTGGTCGTGCTCTCGCTGTCGGCGCCGGGCCGGGCGGAACGCCTCGACGCAGTGCGCGCGCTGCAGCGCACGCCCGATCCCGACGTCCTGCCCGCGGTCGAATCCGCCCTGGCGAAAGAGAAGGACAAGGAAGTCCGCGAGGCCCTGATCACCACCGAGGCGATGCTCGCGCTCTCCGCGCCCGAGGCGGCCCGCCGCACCGCCGCCGCGCAGCAGCTGCGGCGCGTGCCTGGGGCGACCAGCAAGCGGCTCCTCACGCAGCGGCTGGCGGTAGAGCGCGATCCGGCCGTGCTCGCGGCGCTGAAGGAGGCGAGCGAGAGCGTCGAGGCCTCGCTGAAGCGGGCGGAGATGGTAGGGCTGCTCTTCAGCGGTCTGAGCCTCGGAAGCGTGCTGCTCCTCGCCGCGCTCGGCCTCGCCGTCACCTTCGGGCTGATGGGCGTGATCAACATGGCGCACGGCGAGTTGCTCATGATCGGCGCGTACGCCACCTGGCTGGTGCAGACGCTGTTCCGCCGCTACTTGCCGGGCCATTTCGGCTGGTACCTCGCGGTGGCCGTGCCCGCCTCGTTCCTGGCTGCCGCCGCGGTGGGCGCGCTGCTGGAGCTGACCGTCGTGCGCAAGCTCTACGGCCGCCCGCTCGAGACGCTGCTCGCCACCTTCGGCGCCAGTCTCCTGCTGATGCAGGCGGTGCGCAGCGCCTTCGGCGCGCAGAACGTGGAGGTGGCCAATCCAGACTGGATGTCGGGTGGCATCACCGTGCTGGCCGGGCTGGTCCTGCCGTTCAACCGCATCGCCATCCTCCTCTTCGGCTCCTTCGTGCTGCTGCTCGTCTGGGTCCTCCTCTCCCGCACGCGCCTCGGCCTGTGGGTGCGCGCGGTCACGCAGAACCGGCAGCGTGCGGCAGGCCTCGGGGTGGCCGCCCCGCGCATCGATCTCCTTGCGTTCGCGCTCGGCTCCGGCATCGCCGGGCTGGGCGGCTGCGCGCTCTCCCAGATCGGCAACGTCGGACCAGAGCTGGGGCAGGGGTTCATCGTGGACTCGTTCATGGTCGTGGTGCTGGGAGGGGTCGGTCAGCTGGCGGGTACCATCACCGCGGCGGCGGGACTCGGCCTCGCCAACAAGGCGCTGGAGCCGGTGGCGGGGGCGGTGCTGGCGAAGATCGTCGTTCTCGTGTTCATCATCCTCTTCATCCAGCGAAGGCCGCAGGGCCTGTTTGCGCTTCGAGGCCGGGCGGCGGACGATTGATGACCGCGATGACGCGGAGGCTGCTCAGCCTGGGCACGAGCCTGTCCTGGCCGCAGTGGCCCCTGCCGGGGACAGGACTGCGAACGCTTTTTCCACGCCGGACCTGGACGATCGTCCTCGGCGCATACGCGCTGCTCGCGGTCGTCGTGCCGGTCCTGCACCTTGCGGTGCCCGCCTCGAGCGCCTGGCACGTCGGCGACTACGCGGTCACGCTGGGCGGCAAGATCCTCTGCTACGCCACCGTGGCGCTCGCCATGGATCTGGTCTGGGGATACGCCGGCATCCTCAGCCTGGGCCACGGGCTCTTCTTCGCGCTGGGCGGCTATGCGATGGGCATGTACCTGATGCGCGCCATCGGCAGCGAGGGCGTGTATGGGGACCCCATCCTGCCCGACTTCATGGTCTTCCTCGACTGGAAGCAGCTCCCTTGGTACTGGCACGGCTCCGAGCATTTTCTCCAGCAGGCCCTGCTGGTGGTGGTCGCGCCTTCGCTGCTCGCCTTCGTCTTCGGCTGGTTCGCGTTCCGTTCACGCATCCGCGGCGTCTACTTCTCCATCATCACGCAGGCGCTCACGTTCGCCTTCATGCTCCTCTTCTTCCGCAACCAGACGGGGTTCGGCGGGAACAACGGCTTCACCGACTTCAAGCGCATCCTCGGATTCCCCCTCGCGAACCCGCGCACGCGCGTCGCGTTGTTCGCGCTCTCCGCCACCTGGCTGCTGGTCGCGCTGATCGCCTGCCGCATGCTGGTGCGCTCGAAGTTCGGACGCGTGCTCACCGCCATCCGCGATGCGGAGGATCGGGTCCGCTTCTGCGGTTACGACCCGGTGGGCTTCAAGCTGTTCGTCTGGACGCTGTCCGCCGCCATCTGCGGCGTCGCCGGCGCGCTCTACGTGCCGCAGGTGGGGATCATCAATCCCTCGGAGATGTCGCCGGCGAACTCGGTGGAGATCGCCATCTGGGTGGCGGTCGGCGGCCGCGGCACCCTGCTCGGCCCGATCCTGGGAGCGGCGCTGATCAACGGCGCCAAGAGCTGGCTCACGGTCGCCGCGCCCGAGCTGTGGCTGTACGCCCTGGGGCTCCTCTTCATCGTGGTCACGCGTTGGCTTCCGGACGGCGTGCTCGGCCTCCTCAGGCGGGAGCAGAAGTGAACCTCGATACCCCCCAGGGACCGGTCCTCTATCTCGACGGCGTGACCGTCAGCTTCGACGGCTTCAAGGCGCTCGACGGCTTGAGCCTGATCGTCGAGCCGGGCGAGTTGCGCTGCATCATCGGACCCAACGGCGCCGGCAAGACCACCATGATGGATGTCATCACCGGCAAGACGCGCCCCGAGGCCGGCGAGGCGCATTTCGGCAACGCGCACGACCTCACGCGCATGTCGGAACCGGAGATCGCGCGGGCGGGGATCGGGCGCAAGTTCCAGAAGCCGACCATCTTCAAGAACCACTCGGTGTTCGAGAACCTCGAGGTGGCGCTGAAGACGGACAAGCGCGTCTTTCCCACCCTGCGCGCGGAGCGCACGCCGGCGCAGGACGCGCGCATCGACGAGGTCCTCGGGGTCATCGGCCTGCGGGGCAAGGCGGACCAGCAGGCCGATCTGCTCTCGCACGGCGAGAAGCAGTGGCTGGAGATCGGCATGCTGCTCATGCAGGACCCGCGGCTGCTCCTGCTCGACGAGCCGGTGGCCGGAATGAGCGACGACGATACCGCGCGCACCGGGGAGCTCTTGCGGTCGCTCGCCGGCAAGCACTCGGTCGTGGTGGTGGAGCACGACATGCACTTCGTGGAGAGCATCGCGCAGAAAGTGACGGTGCTGCACGAAGGGCGGCTTCTGGCGGAAGGGACGCTCGACGTGGTGCGGGAAGACCCGCGCGTCGTCGACGTCTACCTGGGGCGCTGATGCTGAACGTCCGCGGTCTCAACCAGTATTACGGCGGGAGCCACATCCTGCGGGGGATCGATCTGGAGATCCCCGCGGGAGCCTGCACCGCCCTGCTCGGCCGCAACGGTGTGGGGAAGACCACCCTCTTGCGCTGCCTGATGGGTGAGCTGCCGGTGCGCTCCGGCGCGGTGGTCCTGGACAGCGAGGACGTGACCGCGATGCCGGCGTACGAGCGCGCCCGCCGGGGGGTCGGGTACGTTCCCCAGGGCCGCGAAATCTTCTCCCGGCTGACGGTGGCCGAGAATCTTCTCGTCGCTGAAGCGGCGGCGCGACATGGCGAGGTCACCCCCCGCGAAGAGCTGGAGCAGCTCTTCCCGATCCTGCGCACCATGCAAAGGCGCCGTGGCGGCGATCTCTCCGGCGGCCAGCAGCAGCAGCTCGCCATCGCCCGGGCGCTGGTCCCGCGGCCGCGCGTGCTCCTGCTCGACGAGCCGACGGAGGGAATCCAGCCGTCCACGATCAAGGAGATCGCGCGGGTCCTGCGCGTGCTGCTCGAGCGGCGGATGACGATTCTCCTCGTCGAGCAGTACCTCGATTTCGCGCTCGAGCTGGCCGAGCATTGCGTGGTGCTGTCCCGCGGCGAGATCGTCCTGCGCGGGCGTGTCGCCGACCTCGATCCCGCACAGGTCCGCAAGCATCTCTCCATCTGAATCGGATGCACCCTGACCAGCGCGCAAGCGAAGCCGACCGAAGCGCGGTAGAACGCGGCGCATGCCGCGCATCGCCGAGGGCCGGCTGTCGTTCGAGCGCGCCGGGACAGCCACGGTGTTGCGCTCGGCCTATGCCGAGAGCCCGCTGCGGCTGCTCACGCCGCGAAACCACGGCCGGGCAGCCTGGGCCTACATCAGCACCCTTGGCGGCGGATTCGTGGACGGCGATCGCGTCAGGCTACGCATCTGCGTCGGCGAGGGGGCGCGTGGTTTCGTCTCCACCCAGGGACCGACGCGGATCTATCGATCGCCGCGAGGTTGCGAGAGCGAGACGCTGGTGGAAGTCGGCGCGGGCGCCGCGCTGGTTCTGGCGCCGGATCCGAC
>Ga0209267_1001194_pt1 | contig 17888 bp, 14 predicted proteins | sample GraSoiAngelo_137_FD_185894 | JGI IMG/M metagenome (GOLD analysis project Ga0209267, IMG submission 185894) | Grasslands soil microbial communities from the Angelo Coastal Reserve, California, USA - 14_0929_09_30cm (SPAdes) (version 2) | ecosystem: Environmental > Terrestrial > Soil > Grasslands ... | reverse complement strand
GAGCACGTAGATGACGCCGAGGACCAACACCCAGCGCTCCATGTACCCGCTGATGAAGTTCTCGAGACCCACGATGACCGCCGCGCCGATCGCGGGGCCGAGCAAGGTGCCGGAGCCCCCGAGGATCACCATGAGCAGCGCGGACGCCGAGAAGAGGATGTTGAGATAGCTCGGGCTCACGAAGCCGTTGAAGTAGACGAAGAGATTGCCGGCGAGGCCGGCGAAGAGCCCCGCCAGGATGAAGGCGACGTATTTGTAGCGCCACACGTCGAAGCCGAGCACCTCCATGCGCCGCTCGCTCTCCCGGATGCCGACGAGGGCGCGTCCGAAGGGCGAGCTCACGATCAGCGCGAGCGCGCCGACCGCCAGTCCGAAAAACATCAGCACGAAGTAGTAGAAGGGGATGCCGCCGGTCAGCGCCCACGGCAACGACAGATCGGGCCGCGGGACGCTCGGGAGCCCATCGTCGCCGCCCGTGAGCGAGCGCCACCCGAAGGCGATGCCCCACAGGACCTGGCCGAGCGCAAGCGTGATCATCAGGAAGTAGCTTCCGCGGGTCCTGAGCGCGAAGAGTCCGAAGAGCGCGCTCACGCCGGCCGCCATCAGGAGCCCCGCCGGGAAATCGAGCCAGAAGTTGTTGGCGACCCGAAGCGCCAGGAGACCGACCGTGTACGCGGCGACACCGAAATAGGCGGCGTGGCCGAGCGACGGCAGCCCGGCGTAGCCCAGGAGGAGATCGAGGCTCATCGCGAAGATGCCGAAGATGAGCATCTTGGTGACCAGGCTCAGCTGATACGAGGACAGGACGGCGGGCAGCGCGACAAGAACCGTGAGCGCCGCCGCTCCGCTCGCGACGCGCGTCTTCACCGGGCGCCGAACAGACCCGTGGGCCGGATGGCGAGGATGACGGCCATCGGCGCGAACACCGTGAACAGGGCGAGCTCGGGAAAGAGCGCCTTGCCGAAGTTGTCGAGCAGGCCGACCACGAGGCCGCCGACGAAGGCGCCCTTGAGACTGCCGAGCCCGCCGATGATGACGACGACCAGTGCCATCTCGAGGATCTCGAAATCCGCGCCGGGATAGACACCGACGAACGGCCCGCCGATGATGCCGCCGAGCCCGGCCAGGAAGGCGCCGAGCGCGAACACGGCGGTCGAGAGGAGTCCGACGTTCACGCCGGTGCCGCGCGCCATCTCGGCGTCGTCCACGCCGGCGCGGATCATCGCGCCCAGGCGCGTGCCTTCCTGGAGCCACCAGAGCCCCAGGCCCATGACGAGACCGACGCCGATGACGAAGAGGCGATAGGTTGGAAAGACGATCGCGCCGATCCGGATCGAGCGCTCGAAGATCTCGGGCTTGGCCAAGGTCTGCGGCGTTCCGCCCCAGATCCACAGCGAGAGGTCGGCGAAAATGAGGAGAAATCCGAACGTCAGGAGCGCCTGCGGAAGCTCCTGTTCCGGGAACCGGCGCAGAAAGAAGCGCTCCATCACGATGCCGACCAGGGTGACGACGGCGGTGGCGGCCAGAGCGGCGAGCACGAAGCTGCCGGTCGCGCGCATCGCCGCCAGGCCGACATACCCGCCGAGGATGTAGTAGGAGCCGTGGGCCAGGTTCAGCATGCGCATGAGCCCGTAGATCAGCGAGAGGCCGGCCGCGAGCAGGAACAGCAGCATGCCGAACGAGATCCCGTTCAGGGCCTGGGTGATCCAGAACGTCACGGTCCGCTCAGTCGCGCTTGAGCGCCGGCAGGACTTTCTCGCCGAAGAGCCGGATGTTCTTGACGGCCAGCGCGTGCGGCATCGAGCCGAATTGAAAGAGGCCGACCAGGACGCCGACGCCGAGCTCGCGGGCCTGTGCGCGGATCTCGCGGACGACGTGGTCCGGATCGCCCACGATCGACAAGCCCTCCTTCTGGCATAGATCGAAGTCGAACTCGTAGAGCGGCAGATCCTCGGCCTTCTCGATCCGCGCCGGCCGCGGCGGCGCCGACTGTCCCATGAGCGCCATCGAGCCGCGGTGGTAGCTCAAGAGCTTCTGCCAGAAATAGTCGAGGTGCGGCTCGGCTTCCTCACGCGCCCGCGCATTCGTCTCGGCGACGTACACGTGGCGCACCAGGTGGCAGTGCTCGGGGCCGGGCGCCCAGCCGTGCTTTCGGGCCAGCTCGCGATAGCGATCGAACACGGCGCGCACCCGGCCGACCGACCGGTACGCCGAGCCCGTCGGAACCCGGCGGCTCGCCGCGATCTCGAGCCCTTCGTCGCTGTCGGCGGGCAGGAGAATCGGCGGATGCGGCTGTTGGAGCGGACGCGGCCAGATCGAGACGCGGTCGTAGTCGAAGTATTTCCCGCGCCACGCGAACGGCTCCCGCTCCGTCCAGGCCTTGACCACCAGATCCCACGCCTCGGTCATGCGCGGGCGCGCGTCGGCGAGCGGGATGCTGTAGGCGAGAAACTCCTGCGGCACGCCCCGCACGAACCCGGAGATGACGCGGCCGCCCGACATCACGTCGAGCATCGCGACTTCCTCGGCCAGGCGCAGCGGATGCGCGTGGAGCGCGGGGAGATTGCCGAAGATGCCGATCTTGATGCGCTTGGTCCGCTGGGTGAGCACGGCCGCGATGAGGTTCGGCGACGGCATCAGGCCGTAGGGCTTGGCGTGGTGCTCGTTGATGCAGATCGCGTCGTAGCCGCACTCTTCGTAGAGCTCCATCTGCCGGAAGTGCTCGTCGTACACTTGGCGGCCGAGCGCCGGGTCGTAGAGTCGGTTCGGATCGGGGTAGTAGGACGCCTGCGCGAGGTGCGGCCAGGGCATCAGATCGAACGCGTAGATCTTCATGACGGCCGCACTATCGCCCAGCGCGCGGCCGTTGACAACCCGGGCCGCTCGATGGCTCCGTCGGGCCGGACTCTTGAACGCGGCGGTATCATCTGGGATGATCAATCCGCCACACGCCACCCTCACGGAGGAGGACACCATGGCAGCCAAAGCCGAAGCGCTTGCGAAGCAGTTCGAGCAGAAGGTGCAGGAGGCGACCGGGGTGTTCGAGCGCCTGAGCGACGCCGACTGGAAGAAGACGACGACATCGGAGAAATGGACGGTCGGCGTGGTGGCGCACCATCTCGCGGGGGGCCACGAGGGCATCAGCGGCATCATCAAGACGGTCGCCGGCGGGAAGTCCGTTCCGGGTTTCACCATGGACATGCTTCACGACATGAACGCGAAGCACGCCAAGGAATTCGCGAATGCGTCCAAGGCCGAGACGATCGCGTTGCACAAGAAGAACGCGGCCGCGGCGGCCGCCGTCGTGCGGGGGCTGAGCGACGCCGACCTGGGCAAGAGCGGCACCGTCCTCACGGGGATGCCGCCGATGAGCGTGGAGCAGATCATCAACGGCATTCTCCTCAATCACGTCGAGGAGCACCTCAAGAGCATCCGCACGGCTCTCGGCGCCTGAGAGCCCTGCATTACAGGCGCGCCTCGGCCGGCGGGGCCCCAGCCCGGCGACAGCCTGCAGCGCGCACCCCCATCGCGCTCGGCGGCGGTTAGGCCGACGGCCGCTGCCGCGCGCGGGCTTCGACTGCGAGCAGCCCGAGCGCGATCAGCACGACGGCCGCCGAGCTGAACGTCAGCGACCATTGCACCCCGATCAGAGCGCCGAGGACTCCGACCGTCAGGCCGCTTCCCGCGCGTAGCCCGAGCATCGAGGTGTTGAAGAGGCCGACCATGCTGCCCCGCAGGTGGGGCGGCGCCAGCAGCTGCACGATGGTCTGGGCCATCGACGTGAAGGCGACGTTGAAGATCCCCGCCATCCCGAGCACGATGACCGCCGCCGGATAGCTCTGCGCCGCCGGGAACACGGCCATCAACACGCCCCAGACCAGCGCGCACACGATCGCCGCGCGCGCGCTGAGCGTGACGAACGTCGCGCTCTCGAGGAGCACGGCGCCGATGATGGCCCCGACCGCGTTGGCGGCGAGCAGCACGCTGTACCAGGCGCCGGCCTCGTCGGCGCCGAGGTGGTGAGCGTACTCCGGCATCTGCGCCTGAAACGCGTTGCCCACGAGGAAGGACGTGGTCCCGCCGAGCGCGATCATCGTGAGCAGGCGGGGCTCCGAGCGGGCCTCGCGCAGGAGCCGGCGGATCTGGGCGAAGCCGAAGCGCGTCGCCCGCCGCGCCCCGGGATCGCGCCGATGGCCCGTGTACGGCATGCGGATCAGAAAGAGCGTGAATGGGACGTAGATGAGGATGTTGGCCAGCAGTCCGCGCCCCGGCCCGAGGAGGAGCATGAGCCCACCGCCGACCGCGGGGCCGAAGAGGATCGCCAGGTATCGGCTCGTGGCGTTGAGGCGGATCGCGCTCGGCAGGCGCTCGGGCCCCACGATGTCGTACACGATCAGCTGCGAGGCCGGTAGGCCGATCACCCCGGCCGCGCCGTGGATCAACAAGATCACCGCGGCGTGCCAGATGCGCAGGGTCCCCGTCATGAACAGCACGGCCCACGCGAGCGAGGCGAGCGCGAATAGCCCCTGCGAGATCTGGATGAGCTTGCGGCAGTCGAAGCGGTCGGCCAGGGCGCCCGCGTAGACCGAGAAGAGCAGGAAGGGCACCCAGTGGCTGATGACGGCGAACCCGGCGAGCATCGGCGAATGAAACGTCTGGAAGATGACCCAGTAGCTGATGACGTGCTCGATGTTGTCGGCGGTCGCGCTGAGAAGGACGAGGGCGAAGTAGCGACGGTAGTCGCGGTGCTGAAGCGCCCCGAACTTCGTGCCCGGCGGGGGGCCAGGGGCGGGGAGCGGCGATCGACTCACCGCGACGATTATAATCCGGGCAGTGCGTGCCGCAGGCCGTCGCGGGGCTGGGGCCCCGCCGGCCGAGGCGCGCTTACGAAGGCTAGTCGCGCCGCAGGCCGTCGCGGGGCTGGGGCCCCGCCGGCCGAGGCGCGCTTACGAAGGTTAGTCCGCGCTGCGGGCCGTCGCCGGGCTGGGATCTCGCCGGACGAGGTGCGCCGACAACGAGCGAGGCGACCGGCGCGTACCGACAAAGAGAGGAAGCCATGAAGGGCGTGACCCTACCGACCGAAACCGTGTTCGTGATGGAAGCCTCGCCGATCAAGTTCGGGCTCGGCGCCACCGACGAGATCGCGTACGACGCTCGACGGCTCGGGCTCAAGCGCGTGCTGATCGTGACCGACCGGCGCATCGGCGAGCTCGGGCTGCCCGACCGCGTCCGCACGCTTCTCGAAGAGGAAGGGATCAAGGCGGATATCTACGACGGCGTCGAGATCGAGCCCACCGACCGGTCGATGGAGGAGGCCGCCGAGTACGCGCGTCAGCGCGAGCTCGACGGGCTCGTCGCGGTCGGCGGCGGCAGCGCACTCGATACGTGCAAGGCGGTGAATCTGCTGACGACGTTTCCGGCCCCACTGCTCGACTACGTGAACCAGCCGGTGGGGCGGGGCCGGGCAGTGCCGGGCCCGCTCAAGCCCTTGATCGCGGTGCCGACGACGGCGGGAACCGGCAGCGAGACGACCGCGGTCGCGGTGACTCACGTGCTCGACCACCACGTGAAGGCCGGTATCTCGCACCGGCTGCTCCGTCCGGCCCTCGGCATCGTCGATCCGCTCAACACGCTCACCGCGCCGCCGGAAGTGACGGCCGCGGCGGGCGCCGACATCCTGACGCACGCGATCGAGTCGTACACGACGCGCCCATACAACGCGCGGGCCAAGCACCATCCACCCGATCGCCCCGCGTACATCGGCGCCAACCCGGCCAGCGACATCTGGTGCGAGAAGGCCATCGAGTACGTCGGCAAGTACCTGCGCCGCGCGGTGCTCAACGGGCTCGACCTCGAGGCGCGCCTGAACCTGGCGCTGGCGGCCAACTATGCGGGTGTCGGCTTCGGCAACGCCGGCGTGCACATTCCGCACGCGCTCGGCTATCCAATCGCGGGGCTCGTCCGCGAGTACGTCCCGAGCGGCTACCGGACTAATCACGCGCTGGTGCCCCACGGCGTCTCGGTCGTCGTGACCGCGCCGGCCACGTTCCGCTTCACCTACGCGACCTCGCCCGAGCGCCATCTGCGCGCGGCGGAGCTGATGGGCGTCCCGACCGCCGGGCTCTCCGAGCGCGACGCGCGCGAAGCATTGCCCGGCGCGCTCCTGGCGCTCATGCGCGACGTCGGTATTCCCAACGGACTCACCGCGTTCGGCTACGGTGAGGCCGATGTCCCTGCGCTGGTCGAAGGCACGCTGAAGCAGCCGCGCCTCCTGAGCGGATCGCCGCGCGCGGTGGGCGCTCTCGAGATCGGGGCGATCCTGCACGACTCGCTTCGCTGCTGGTAGCGACGTGTCGTACGTCCTGGGTAAGTCGGCGGCGGCCTGGCGGGCGCGGTAGGGGTCGACGAGACCCGTTCCCTCCAAGCGGTGGCGGACGTCCCCGCGCCCAGATGGAGCCCAGCCGCAGGGGGGTAGCGGACGCGTGCCGCGTGGTCCCGTGACCCCTACCGCACCCGTCAGGCCGTCGCCGCCTCCACGCGAGGCGTTACGGTTCGCGGATCGGGTAGCTCGGCGGCACGATCTCGTCGAGTGGCTTGGCGGTCCAGTGCCATTGCGGGATCGCCTTCCAGAGCCGCTCGCCCTCCTCCTGGACGTCGCGCAGTAGCGCCTGCTCGTCGACGCGCACCGCTCGGCCGCCCTCCACGAGTACCTGACCGTCGACAATGATTGTCTCGACGTCGCGGCCGGTGCCGCACTCGACCAGCGACTTGATGGGATCGTGCACGGCGCCGTAGTTGAGCTGGCGCAGATCGACGACGATGATGTCGGCCTTCGCGCCCGGCGCCAGCCGGCCGAGGTCGTCGCGCCCGAGGTGGCGTGCGCCGCCGAGCGTGGCGGCGTCGAAGACGTCCTGCGGCCGGCCCACCCGGAAGCTCCCGTCGGCCATCCGGCACATCAAGGCGGCCCAGCGCATCTCGTGGATGAGGTCTTGCGGGTACGTGTCGGTGCCGAGCGCGATGTTGATCCCGAGCGCGCGATAGCGCTCGAACGACTCGAACTGCACGCCCATCTTGGCGTACTTGTACGGGGCGTGAACGACGGTCACGCCGCTGTCGGCGAGGAGCTTCAGGTCGTCCGCGTAGGGGTAGTGGCACCAGGAGTGCTCGTTGTGAAAAACACAGTGGCCGAGGCCCGTGCCAGGCTTCAAGAAGCCGATCGAGTGCAGGAGCTGGATCGGCGTCTGGCCGTGCTGCTCGAGAATGTGGTGGAACTCGCGCTGGTTCATCGCAGCGTGGAGCTGCATCGGCACGCCCAGATCGTCGGCCCAGCGGCGCGCCCGGCGCAGGAGATCCGGCGTGCAGGTGTCGAGCTGGCCGGGATACAGCATCGCCTTGATGCGTCCGTCGTAGGCGCCGTCGTGCTCCTTGATGTATGCGACCGCTCGCTCGAGCCCGGCCACCCCGGCGGCCTCATCCCATTCCCAGACGATCCGGCTGCCATCGAAGGCATAGCTCGCGGAGCGAAACGCCGGCCCCACGTAAGCGCGAACGCCGAGCTCGCCGGCGATGCGTGTGAACGCGGCCGGACTGCCCGGCATCGTGCCGACGTCCATGATCGTGGTGCCGCCGGCGCGGAGCGCCGACCACAGGCCGTAGGTCCCCGCCACGTCCGCTCGGTCGCCCGCCCGCGGCACCGCCGCGCCCCGGCGGGGCGCGACGTAGCCGACGAAGTTGCTGCCGAAGTAGTCGGCCTTGAGCCCGTCGAGGAAGACCGCTTGCCCCGCGTTCGTGGCCGCGTGCAGGTGACAATTGATCAGGCCGGGAGCGACCAGCTTGCCGGTGGCATCCACACGCCGGTCGACCGGTCCGTCGAAGCGGGATCCGACGTGAACGACGCGGTCGTCCTCGAAGACCACGCACCCGTGCGGAATCAGCTCGTGTCCGCGACCGTCGTAGCCGACCACCCATCCGCCCTGGATCAGCGTTCGCATCGTCGTCACTCCTGGTGAACGAAACGTTCGCGCGCTCGATCAGCCACCGGGATGCTAGGCGGCGCCGTCAAACGTGTCAACGGCCGCTGCGGCCGGCGCGTTGACAGGGGCTCGGAAGCTGCACTACAGTCCGCCTCACCCTGATCGAAGGAGCCCGCCATGCGCAACAGGCCCACGCTCACCGCGTCGGACGTTCAGAAGATGGTCGCCGCCTGCAAGACCGAAGCGACCAAGAACAAGTGGAACGTCTCCATCGCCGTGGTGGACGACGCCGGCTACTTGCTCTATCTCGAGCGGCTCGACGGGGCCGGCCCGGTGACCGCCGAGGTCGCCACGGAGAAGGCGGTCACCGCGGCCCGCACGCGCCGGCCGTCGAAGTTCTGGGAGGATCGGATCAAGGAGCGGCCGTCGTTCATGAAGTTTCCCGGTGTGCTGCCCCTTCAGGGCGGCGTGCCGGTCATGTACCAGAACGAGTGCGTCGGCGCGATCGGCGTGTCGGGGGTCCAGTCGCACGAGGACGAGCAGATCGCCTACGCCGGCGCGGCCGTCCTCGCCTGAGGACACGCCGCGCCCTGAAGCGATCCTCAGAGTCGACCGCCTTCCAAATCGTGGAGCGAGAACTATGTTGTCTGTAGGCTTGCCATGTGAGATCGCTCAACTACGTGGAGGTCGTGGATGGCATCCATCCGTCGTCCCGGACGCGCGTCGATCTTTTCTCCCGCCACCGAGCGCGAGCGCGAGGAAAACTTCGAGAGCTATTGGCGCTACCAGCAGCGACGAGACGGCGAGATCCTCGAGGACGCGAAGGATCTGTCCGAGAAGCATAAGAATCTCGCGCGCTTCCAGTCGGACACCGTGCGAACGCGCCGGCCGGTCCCGGACACGTTCGATCGCAACTACATCACGATGCGAGACGATCCGCGGAGCCTCGACCGGCGGACCCTGTTGCTGACCTTTCTCTACAAGTTCGCGCGTCACGAGTGGATCGGGATCTCGGCGGCCTGGGACGAATGCCCGCCGGTAGCCCGCGCGGTCTATCTGATCGACAAGATCAGCCGCTACCACCTCGCCGAGGAGTTCTGCCACATGCGGCTGTTCCAGGAGATGTTCCGGACCTTCGGCCTGGACGGCGTCGAGTGGGGGCCGCTGCCCAAGCGGACCAAGCAGCTCTACGGCGCGTTCGCGCGCTTGCCGGGAGCGCTGGTGGCGCCGCCGGCCTTCGTCAGCGAGCTGATGGGGCTGACCGTGTACCTGCAGCTCGACAAGATGCTGGACGGCGTCGTCGGTGACGAGCCCGACGTGCGCGACCGGATCCGTGAGCTCCTGCGCGCGATCATGACCGACGAGCTCTCACACGTGGGCGAGCGGCGGAATTTCATGGGACCGATTGGCGTGCGCGCCGCCAAGCTGATGGTGCGGCCGATGTTTCGCGCGTTCTTCGGAGGAATCCCGGAGGCGCCGCTCCTGTTCGATACCCGCCAGATGCGAAAGGACGCGGAGGCGTTCGACTACAGCACGATCAGCCCGGAGGTCCTCGACGTCAGCTGGGTCCCGTCCTACTGCACGCGGCCGTAGCCGCCGCCTCCGCGTTCGTCGCCGTCAGACCCTGGCGAAGCCCTGCGGGGCCAGACGAAACGCCTTGGCGAACTTGCTGGCGAAGGTCTGGAAGCCCACGATGAAGGTCAGCTCGACCACTTCGGCCTCGGAGAAGTGCTCGCGCAGCCGTGTCATGCACGTGTCGGTCACTTCCTGGTCGTCGCGCGTGATGCGCTCGGCGTACTCGAGCGCAACCTGCTCGCGCGGGGTGAACCGGTCGCTCTGTCGGTAGCGCAGGAGGTCGTCGAGCTTCTCGCTCGGGATCCCCGCTCTCGCGCCGACGGCGCGGCGGATGTCCATTCAGTAGGCGCTGCCGTACAGTTCGGCGACCTGTACGTTGATGAGCGCGCGGAGCGTGGGCTCGACCCGGCCGAACCACTCGAGCACGGCGTAGAGTCCGCCGAGCCCCAGCATGAGCGGCACCCGGTGCGCCATGAGCCGCTCCGGCGTGGGCACCCGGCCGTAGATCGCTTGCCCGATCCGATAGAAGGCGCGAACCGCCAGCCCCGGCCGTTCGACTTCGCTGATCCTCGTCATGGGCGTTCTCCTGATGCGTGTGCGGTTGTCCTGAGCGCGTCCACCCTCGGCACAGGGCTATGGTACCGTCTCGGTCCATGACGCCGGCGCGCGGGCGCGCGAACGAAGCGATGGAGCAGCGCAGGCTCGGCCGGACGGACATCGTGGCGAGCGTGCTCGGATTCGGCGGATCCGAGATCGGCTATCAGAGCGTGAGCGCGCGGACGGTCGCGCGGCTGCTCGGAAGCGCGCTCGACGCCGGTCTGAACGTGATCGACACCGCGGAGTGCTACGACGACAGCGAGAGCCTGATCGGCAAGGCGATCGGTGCCCGGCGGCAGGACGTCCGGCTCTTCACGAAGTGTGGGCACGCCGGCGGCTGGTCGGGCGCCGACTGGCGCCGTACGCCGTTGCTGGCCAGCATCGAGCGGAGCCTGCGCCGCCTCAAGACCGACTACGTCGATCTCATCCAGCTCCACAGCTGCTCGCTCGCCGAGCTTCGAAAGGGCGAGGCCATCGAGGCGTTGGAGCAGGCTCGCGAGCGCGGCTGGGCGCGCTACATCGGCTACAGCGGCGACGGCGAAGCCGCGCGCTACGCCGTCGAATGCGGGCGGTTCGACACGCTCCAGACCTCTGTCAGTATCGCGGATCAGGAGGCGATCGAGCGAACGCTCCCCCTGGCGCTCGCCCGCCGGATGGGGGTGATCGCGAAGCGACCGCTCGCGAACGTCGCGTGGAGCTATGACCGTAAGCCGTCCGAGCCGTACTACCAGACCTACTGGTCACGTCTCCGGAGGCTCGACTATCCGTTCTTGAGGTCCGAGCCCGACACGGTCGTGAGCACGGCGCTGCGCTTCACCCTGAGCGTGCCCGGCGTCCACACCGCGATCGTCGGGACCACGAAGCCCGAGCGATGGCAGGCCAACGCCGCGCTCCTCCAGGCCGGCGCGCTCCCGGCCGACGAGTTCGACCGGATCCGCGCGCGCTGGCGTGAGGTCGCAAGCTCGTCGTGGGGCGGCCAGGTCTGAGGCCGCGACTCACTCCGCGGTCAGGGAGCCTTGCCGGTCAGCTCCAGCAGATCTCGAATCTTGCTGATGTTCGCGGTATCGACGCCGATCCCGTCGACCGACAGAATGATATCGCCCCCGAGCGGCACTTCCTGGCCTGCGATGTCGACGAGCATCGAGCTGCCGCGCAGACCGATCGCGTCACCGGGCAAGCACGGCGATGCGTCCCAGGGGTACTGACAGATCTGACAATCGTTCTGGTCTGGTCCGGCAAGACCCGCACCATCTGGATCGCTAAGTACCTGCTATCAAAGGCTGAACGAATTGGCTCACGCCTTGCTCTGTCCACTGCGGGCATCTATGTCGGCGAAAGGATTGGGGGAAGGTCCCATGAAGAAGTGGGTTGGCGCGGCCTCGGTCGTCGCCCTGCTGCTCTTGACTCTCGGGACGCCGAACTGGTCGCAGAGTCAGCCTCAGCCGCTCTCGTTCGGAGTCATCATCTGGCGCAGCCCGACCCTGACTGCGCAGTTCTGGAACCCGATTCTGCGATACGTCTCTGACAAGAGTGGCGTGCTGCTCCAGCTCAAGGTCGCCCAAACCGGCCCTGAGCATACGGCGATGGTCAGGCGCGGTGACTACCATTTCCTCTACTCCAACCACAACTTCATCAAGGAGAACGAGGAGAGCGGCTACCGGGTGTTCGCGCGCTCGCAAGAGGAGGCCGGCACCGGGGAAATCGTGGTCCTCAAGGACTCTCCGATCCGCTCGCTGGCCGACCTCCAGGGTCAAGAGGTCGTGTTCCCGCACACCGCAGCGTTCTACGGTTATCACCTTCCGATGGATGCGCTGCTCCGCAAGGGGATCCAGGTCAAGGTCCACTTCGCAGGCAACCAGGAAGGCGCCATGGGTCAGCTCAAGGCCGGGCGCGCCATCGCCGCGGGCGTGAACGCCGAGGTGATGCGGGCCTTCGCTCAGCGTGAGAACATCGCCTACCGCACCCTGTGGAGCTCGGAGAAGTACCTGAGCCTCGCCCTCTCGGCTCTCCCCTCGGTTCCCGCCGACACCGTCAAGGCGGTCCGTGAGGCGTTTCTCAAGATGGCCGATGACCCGGAGGGCGCCAAGGTCCTGGCGGCGAGCGCCAACGTCCTGAAGCAGGCGACGCCGATGCGGTTCGTGGCCTCGAAGGACAGCGAGTTCGACAACATGCGGAAGTTCTACCGGACGACCCTGGTGAAGGTCGAGCTTCAGTAGTGGGCTTCACGCTCGCCGGACTCGGGCGGGGCAATTTCTCGCTCACGGTTCGGCTTGTGGTCGGCAGTAGTCTTGCGCTGATCGGCTGCGGGGCCGCTCTGCTCTATTCCATCCTCCGCGGGGAAATCGCCGATCAGCGCGCGACCCTGAGTGAGCAGCTGCGCGAGGAGATGACCTTCGCCCTGCCGGCGATGAGCGGCCCCGCCGTCGTCGGTGACTATTCGGTGATCGAGCAGATGGTGGAGGCGCGTGCCCGCCAGCTCACCATCGCCAGATTCGCGTGGACCGACAGTGCCGGTCATCCCGTCGCGGCCCTCGGGCCGCAGATCCGCTCAGAAGCCCCTCAGTGGTTCGTCGACAGGCTCCACTTGCCGACACTCGAGGATTCGCAGCCGGTCATCGTCGGCGGGGAGAAGTACGGCACCGTCTCCTTGCGGCTCAATCCCGCGCTGTCCATCAACAAGCTCTGGCGCGGCTTTTGGGAGAAGCTCGGCATCCTCCTGCTCGGGACCGGGTTGTCGCTCGCGGTGACCCTGGTCATCCTTCGCAGCGGCGTCCAGCCGCTCCGCGACCTGGCGGCGAGCGCTCGCCGCTTTGGGCAGGGCGATTATGCCGTCCGGATCTCTGCCGAGGGGCCGCCCGAGACGGCGCAATGCATCCAGGCGTTCAACAGTATGGCGGAGAATATCGAATCATTGCTGGCGTCCTTGCGCCTCAGCGAGGAGAAGAACCGGCTGCTCGCGCTCCAGGTCGAGCAATCGAGTGATGCGATCTTCTCTCACGACCAGAGCGGCATCATCACCTCCTGGAACCGGGGCGCCACCCGACTCTACGGCTACAGCGCCGCCGAGGCGATCGGGAGGCCCCTGCGCGAGCTCGACCTGTGGGGCGGTCGCGGGGCGCACGTGGAGGCGCCGGGGGTCATCGCGCAGCGGGCGGTGCCGGCGTCGTTCGAGACGTGCGCCAAGACGAGAGGAGGACTGCTCATCGAAGTCTCGGTCGTGGCCACGCCGTTTCGCAACGAGGCCGGCCGACCGATGGGCGAGCTCACGATCGTGCGCGACATCAGCGCGCTCAAGCAGAAGGAAGCCGCCGCCGAGGCCGCAAATCGCGCGAAGTCAGAGTTCCTGGCCACGATGAGCCACGAGATCCGGACGCCGATGAACGGCGTGATCGGGATGACCGCGCTCCTGCTGGACACCGAGCTCACACGCGAGCAGCGCGACTACGCCGAAACCGTCCACCGCTCGGGCGAGGCCTTGCTCGCCATCATCAACGACATCCTCGACTTTTCGAAGATCGAGGCCGGCCGGCTCGAGCTCGAGCCGGTGCCCTTCGCCCTGCGGGAGACCTTGGGCGAGACGGTCAAGACGCTCGCCTCGCTCGCCCACGCCAAGTCGCTCGAGCTCGCGTACGAGATTCGTCCGAATGTCCCGGACGACCTCGTCGGCGATACCGGGCGGATCGGCCAGATCCTCGTCAACCTGGTCGGCAACGCGATCAAGTTCACCGAGCAGGGCGAGGTCGCTGTTCGCGTCGACGCCGAGGCCGTGACCGCCGAGAGCGTGACCCTTCGCGTGGCCGTGCAGGACACGGGCATCGGGATCGCGCCCGACAAGAGTCGGCTCATCTTCGACGCCTTCGCTCAGGCCGACGCCTCGACGACGCGCCGGTTCGGCGGGACCGGACTTGGTCTCGCCATCTGTCGCCGGCTGGTCGAGCGGATGGGCGGGCGCATCTGGCTCGACAGCGAGCTCGGTCGCGGCAGCACCTTCCACTTCACGCTGGTGCTCGAGCGGGCCCGGGTGCCGGTTCCCAAGCGGGTGGCGGCGCCGTCGCACGCGCTCCAGGGGCTTCCGGTGCTGGCCGCCGACGACAACGCGACCAACCGACGGTTGCTCGAGGCGATGCTGACCGCGTGGGGCGCGACCCCGACGATCGTCGAGGACGGGCGCACGGCGCTGGCCGAGCTCGAGCGTGCGCGGGGGGCCGGGCGCACCTTCGAGCTGGTGCTGCTCGATGCGCGGATGCCCGACCTCGACGGCTTCGTCGTTGCCGAGCGCATCCGCCAGGAGCCGGCGCTGGCCGGCGTGACGGTCATGCTGCTGACCTCGGACGTGATGAGCGGCGATCTCGCGCGCTGTCGTACGCTTGGAGTCGCCCGCCACCTGGTCAAGCCCTTCACGCCGTCGGAGCTGCTCAGCGCCGTGCTCCTCGCCCTCGGCCAATCGATCGACCCGACCACGCCGTTGGTTCCCGTCGGGCGCGATGCCTCGGCCAGGCGCCTGCATGTCCTGGTGGCGGAAGACAACGCGGTCAACCAGCGCGTGATCGTGCGGCTCCTGGAAAAGATGGGGCACATTCCGATCGTCACCGTCAACGGGCAAGAAGCCGTCGAGGCGTACGAGAGTCGGCCCTTCGACGTGGCGCTGATGGACGTCCAGATGCCCGTGATGGATGGGCTCGCGGCCACCAAGGCCATCCGCGAGAGCGAGGCCCGGCATCCGGGCCGCCGCCGGCTGCGGATCATGGCGCTCACGGCATACGCGATGCGAGGAGATCGTGAGCGATGCCTCGCGGCCGGCATGGACGACTACCTGACCAAGCCGGTCAAGCCCGAGGAGCTGTCGGCCGCGCTGAACCGACTGCTCGACGACGGCGGCGCCACCGCGAATTCAGGCACGACGCCGGGCCAGAGCAGCGGCGCTTCGGCCCGACGCGCCAACGATTTGCCGGACCCGAGCGCGTCGGGGCAGAGCGAGGACGCTCCGGGCCGGCGCGAGGGCGCGCCGGCGGCGCCGGAGGCGGGGTTCGATCTCACCGCCGCGCTCCATTACGTCGGCGGCGATCGCGCGCTCCTGGACGAGCTGCTCGGAATCTTCGTCGAGGACGCGCCGGTCCGCATGGACGCGATTCGCAAGGCGATCGCCGGCGGCGAGGCAACGGAGCTCACGCGCGAGGCCCACACGCTCAAGGGCGCCCTGAAGGTGATCGGCGCGACGACGGCCGCGGGCCTCGCCCAGGGCCTGGAGGTGCTCGCGCGTGACGGCAACATCAGCGAGGCCGACAAGCTCAGCACGGCGCTCGAGCGCGAGATGGACCGCCTGATGCAGTCCTTGCTGGCCTCGAAGCGAAGCTGAGACCGCCGCGAAGCCCGCGGCGGCTCGGGTCACGACAGCAGAATCAGCAGGTCGCGTGGGCCCACGGCGTCGCCGGGCGCCACGTACACTTCGGCGACCCTGGCGTCGCGCTCGGCGATGATGTGGGTCTCCATCTTCATCGCCTCGATCGCCAGTAGCGTTTCCCCGCGCGCCACGACCTGACCGGCGCGCACCCCCACCGCGACGACGGTGCCGGCCAACCCGGCGCTCACGTGTGAAGGGTTGCCGTCTTGCGCTTGTGCGCGCGCTCCCTGAACGGTCGCCGCGGGGGTCGCGAGCCTGAGCATCTGCAGCTGGCCGTCCACGGTCGCGAAGAGCGTCACGAAGCCATCCGCGTCGGGGTCCGTGCGAGCGAGCAGGCCGATCACGTGCTTCCGGCCGGGCGCCACCTCGACCTCGATCTCTTCGCCTTCGCGAAGCCCGTAGAGGAAGGCGCTGGTCGGCAGCATCGAGACGTCGCCGAAGCGCTCGCGATGCCGCGCGTACTCGAGGAAGAGCGCGGGGAACAAGAGCCACGACGAGAGATCGCGCTCGCTCACCGGGCGCCGCAGGGTCGCCTCGAGCTCGCGACGCTTCGCCGCCAGATCGGCGGCCGGTAGCTGCGCGGCGGCACGACCGTAGATCACCGGCTGTCCCTTGAGGACCTTGCGCTGCAGATCGGCGGGGAAGCCCTCCGGCGGGGCGCCGACCTCGCCGCGGAAGAGCGACACGACCGACTTCGGGAACGCCAGATCGCGCGCCGGATCGAGCACGTCGTCGCGGCTCAGCCCGTTGGCGACCATGCACAGCGCCATGTCCGCGACCGCCGTGGACGTCGGGGTGATCTTCACGAGATCGCCGAACAGCAGATTGACCTCGGCGTATCGCTGACAGATCTCGTCCCAGCGGTGCTCGAGCCCCATCCCGCGGGCCTGGGCGCGGAGGTTCGTGTACTGTGGTCCCGGCATCTCGTGCCGGTAGACCTCGGCCGTCCCGGCGCGCATGTCGGCTTCGAACGGCGCGTAGGAGCGCCGGACGACCTCCCAGTAGCGCGACAGCGATTGCAAGATGTCGGGATCGAGCCCCGGATCGAGCGCCGACCCCGCCAGCGCGGAGGCCATCGCGCTCAGGTTCGGCTGCGACGTGAGCCCGCTCATCGCGTCGAGCGCGCCGTACACCGCGTCGGCGCCGGCGTCGATGGCGGCCAGGACGCTGGCGGCGGCGATGCCGCTCGTGTCGTGCGTGTCGAAGTGAATCGGGAGCCCGATCTCGCCGCGCAGCGCCTCGACCAGCGCCCGGGCGGCGCGCGGCCGGCAGACGCCGGCCATGTCCTTGATGCCGAGGATCTGCGCGCCGGCCTTTTCGAGCTGACGGGCGAGATCGATGTAGTAGCGCAGGTTCCACTTCGGGCGCGCGGCGTCGAACAGATCGCCCGTGTAGCACATCGCGGCCTCGCACAGGGCCCCGGTGCCCCGCACCGCGTCGATCGCGACGCGCATGTTGTCGACGCCGTTCAGCGAATCGAACACGCGGAAGAGATCGATGCCCTCGCGCGCCGCCTGCGTGATGAAGTGCTGCACGACGTTGTCGGGATAGCTCGTGTAGCCGACCGCGTTCGAGGCGCGCACCATCATCTGCAGGAGCAGGTTCGGAACGGCCTCGCGTAGACGAGCCAGCCGCTCCCACGGGTCCTCCCGCAGGAACCGCAGCATGACGTCGAACGTCGCGCCGCCCCAGCACTCGAGCGAGAAGAGCTGGGGCGCCAGCCGCGCGTACGCCGGGGCCACCGCCAGGATGTCGTGCGTCCTCACCCGCGTGGCCAGCAGCGACTGCTGCGCGTCGCGGACGGTCGTGTCGGTGAAGTGGATGCGCTTCTCGCGCCGCATCCAGCCGAGGAAGCGCTCCGGCCCCAGCTCGCGCAGCCGATCGCGGCTGCCCGGCGGGATCGGCCGGTCGGCGTCGTAGCGGGGCACCGGCGCCCGCGTGAGCGGCGCGGTGGAACGCGACCGTCCGACCATCTCCGGGTTGCCGTTGACGGTGACGTCGGCGACGAACTCGAGAAGGCGGTGCGCCCCATCCGGCGCCGGGACGGGCTCGAAGAGCTCCGGCGTCTCGTCGACGAACGTCGTGGTGCACTTGCCGCCGGCGAACGCCGGGTGCGTGATCACCCGCTCGAGAAATGGCAGATTGGACGCCACGCCGTCGACCCGCGTCTCGCCGAGGGCCCTCGCCATACGGCCGATCGCCTCGTCCGGCGAGTCACCGCGCGCCACGATCTTCATGAGCAGCGAGTCGTAGAAGGCAGAGACGATCGCCCCCGTATGGGCGCTTCCCGCATCGACGCGGATGCCGAAGCCCGCCGGGAGCTGACACGCGTCGAGCCGCCC
>Ga0209267_1001192_pt1 | contig 17903 bp, 19 predicted proteins | sample GraSoiAngelo_137_FD_185894 | JGI IMG/M metagenome (GOLD analysis project Ga0209267, IMG submission 185894) | Grasslands soil microbial communities from the Angelo Coastal Reserve, California, USA - 14_0929_09_30cm (SPAdes) (version 2) | ecosystem: Environmental > Terrestrial > Soil > Grasslands ... | reverse complement strand
AAGGCCCACAACTAGGAGCGTGGGAGTGCGAGCCGCAGGGCGCCGCGCCCGAGGCGAGTCTATGAAGGAGATCTCGAAATGCCGAAGATGAAGACGAAGCGCGGGGCGAGAAAGCGGCTCAAGCGGACGGGCTCGGGCAAGCTCAAGCGCGCGGGCGGCTGGAAGCAGCACAAGCTCGAGGGCAAGGATCCCCAGCGCCGCCGCAAGCTGCGCAAGGCCAAGATGGTCGACAAAGCGGACGAGGCCCGCCTGCGGGTGCTCGTCCCTTATTTGTGATCCGAGAGGAGTCGGAGAATGCCACGGGCAAAAGGTGGAGCGAAGACGCGCCGACGGCGCAAGAAGATCCTCAAGAAGGCGAAGGGCTACTTCGGCGGCCGTCGCAAGCTCTACAAGACCGCCGCTGAAACGGTCCTGAGAGCGGGCGCCTTCGCCTACAGCGGCCGCAAGCAGAAGAAGCGCCAGGCGCGGTCCCTCTGGATCGTGCGGATCAACGCCGCGTGCCGCCAGGTCGGGCTCTCGTACTCGAAGTTCATGGCGGCGCTCAAGAAGGCCGGCGTCAACCTCGATCGCAAGGTGCTGGCGGAGCTGGCGGTCACCGATCCGTCGGCGTTCGCGAAGCTCACCGAGACCGCTAAAGCCCAGAGCCGGTAGTTCGTGGCGCACCCGCGCGTCGACGCCATCGTGGAGCAAGCACGGGCGGCCGTCGCCGCGGCGCAGTCGTCCAGCGACCTCGAAGCCATCCGTGTCGGCGTGCTGGGCCGGCAGGGCTCGCTGACGCAGCTCCTCCGATCGCTCGGCACGCTGGCGCCCGAGGAGCGTCCGCTGGTCGGCGCCGCCGCCAACGAGGCCAAGCGCGAGCTCGAGGATCTCCTGGAGGCGCGGCTGGCCGCGACCTCGGCGGCCGAGCGGCGGGCCGAGCGCCGGAGACGGCGGCTCGATCTCACGCTGCCGGGCCGCCGCCCGCCCCGGGGATCGCTGCATCCCCTGACGCGCGTTCACGACGAGATCGTCTCGATCTTCGCCGGGCTCGGCTTCTCGGTCGCCGAGGGTCCCGAGATCGAGAGCGACTACCACAACTTCGAGGCGCTCAACATCCCGCGCGATCATCCCGCGCGCGACATGCAGGACACGTTCTACCTCTCGGACAGCACATTATTAAGGACCCACACCTCGCCGGTCCAGATCCGCGCGATGCTGGCGCAGAAGCCGCCCGTGCGGATCATCGTGCCGGGGAAGGTCTACCGGCGCGACGTCGTCGACATGACGCATTCGCCGATGTTCCACCAGGTCGAAGGGCTGGCCGTCGACCGCGCGATCACGATGGCGGACCTCAAGGGCACGCTCGAGCTGTTCGCGCGCGAGATGTTCGGGCCGCGCTCGCGGATCCGCTTCCGGCCCTCGTTCTTCCCGTTCACGGAGCCCTCGGCCGAGGTGGACGTGCTGTGCTTCGTCTGCCACGGCGACGGCTGCCGGCTCTGCAAGCAGGGGGGCTGGCTCGAGATCCTGGGCTCGGGCATGGTGCATCCTCAGGTGTTGCGCAACGTCGGCTACGATCCCGAGGAGGTCACCGGCTGGGCGTTCGGCATGGGTATCGAGCGCATCGCGATGCTGAAGTACGGCATCGACGATCTGAGACTGTTCTTCGAGAACGACCTGCGCTTCCTGAAGCAGTTCGCGTGACGCGATGAAGATCCCGTACGCGTGGGTGCGCGAGCTCGTCGATCTGCGGCTGACGGCCGGGCAGGCCGCGGAGCGTCTCGTCAACGCGGGCATCGAGGTGGCATCGGTCACGCCACTGGCTCCCGACCTCAAGGGCGTGATCGTCGGCGAGATCGAAGCCATCGAGCGCGAGCTCGGGAAGGGCCACGGCGGCTATCCGCTGTTCCTCTGCCGGGTCAGCACGGGCCGTGATCATTACTCGGTGGTGTGCGGCGCGCCGAACACCAGGGTCGGCGTCCGCGCCGCGTTCGCGCCGCCGGGCGCCGTGCTGCCGGGCGGCCGCCGGATCGCCGCCGCGAAGATCCACGGCGTCGAGTCGCAGGGCATGCTCTGCTCCGAGCGCGAGCTCGGCATCGGCGAGGAGCACGACGCGGGCATCGTCGAGGTGACGGACGCCCGCCCCGGCGCGGACCTGGTCGCCGCACTCGGGCTCGACGATCACGTGCTCGAGGTCGAGGTCACTCCGAATCGGCCCGACTGTCTGTCGGTCCTGGGCATCGCGCGCGAGCTGGCCGCGTTGACCGGCGCTCGCCTGCGGCCGCCCCAGGTCGTGCTGAGGGAGTCGGGCGACGCCGCGCGGAGCCTCGCGCGCGTCCGCATCGAGGCGCCGGATCTCTGCCACCGGTTCACCGCGCGCGTCATCAGCGGCGTCACCATCGGGCCGTCGCCCGCGTGGCTCCGCGCCCGGCTGCGCGCGATCGGCCTGCGCCCGATCAGCAACGTCGTCGACGCGACCAACTATGTCCTCTGGGAGCTCGGCCAGCCGCTTCACGCCTACGATTACGCGACGGTGGCCGACGCGACGATCGTCGTGCGCCGCGCCCGGGCCGACGAGCGCTTCACGACCCTGGACGGACAGGAGCGCGCGCTCGACGCCTCGATGCTGCTGATCGCCGATCCGCGGCGCGCGATCGGACTCGCCGGCGTGATGGGCGGCGCCAACACCGAGGTGACGGACCGGACCACGCGCGTGCTGCTGGAGAGCGCGTGGTTCGCTCCCGCGTCGATCCGGCGCACGTCGCGCGCGCTGGGCCTTCGGACCGACGCCGCGTACCGGTTCGAGCGCGGCGCCGACGTCGAAGGGCTCGTGAGCGCCTCTGCCCGCGCGGCGGCGCTCATCGCCGAGACCGCGGGGGGGACGATCGCGCCCGGCGTCGTCGACGCGTACCCGCGCAAGCGCAAGCCGCAGCGGGTGCGCCTGCGGATGTCGCGGGTGAAGCGCGTGCTCGGCATCGCGCCCTCGCCCGCGCTGGCCCGCAAGGTCCTCACCGGGCTCGGCCTGCCGGTGACGTCGCGGGGCGCGGACCTCGAGGTGACGGTGCCGAGCTTCCGGCGCGATCTCTCGATGGAGGACGATCTCGTCGAGGAGATCGTCCGCGTCTGGGGCTACGACCGGATTCCCTCGACGTTGCCGGGCGGCGCGATCTCGCTGGTCACGCACCCGGCCACCTTGCGCCAGAGCGAGGCCGTGCGGCGAGCGCTCGCGGGCGCGGGGCTCGCAGAGATCGTCACGTACGCGTTCAGCGACCCCGCGAGGACCGAGCTTCTCCGGCGTCCCACCGATCCCAAGCCCGTCGAGCTCATGAATCCGCTGGCGCAGGACGCGTCGCTGCTGCGCACGCACCCTCTGGAAGGCGTGCTGAGCGCGGTCGCGACCAACGTGAGGCGCCAGCAACCTGACGTGCGGGTCTTCGAGATCTGTAAGACGTACGCGCATGCTGCGGAATCGGAGCCGGGTCGCGCCGCGCTCAGGCCACCCTCGGCGGGAACCGGCCTCACGGCCCCCGCTACAACGGAGCCGGGTCGCGCCTCGCTCAGGCCACCCTCGGCCGATGGCGATCTCGCGGTTCCCGCTACAATAGAGCCGCGCTGGGTCGCGATCGCACTCACGGGCGGGCGGACCGAGCCCGGCTGGTCCGGAGCGCCGGAGCCGGTCGACGTGTACGACGCCAAGGGACTGGCCGAGCATGTGCTCGCGGCGCTCGCCGTGCCCTGCGGCACGGGAGAAGCCGGCGCGCTCAGCGGATTCGAGCCCGACTGCCATGGCACGCTGGTGACCGAGAGCGGGGCGATCCTCGCCGAGTTCGGCGAGGTCGCGGCGACCTTGCGCGAGAGCTTCGGCATCGCCGCGCCGGTGTTCGCCGCGGTGGTCTCGCTCGATGCGGTCGGGGCGACGAGCGCCGCGCCGCTGCGCTATCAGGCGCTGCCGCGGTTCCCCGCGGTCGAGCGCGACCTGGCGTTCGTTATCGGGGGCGATCAAACCCTGACCGCGGCTCAGATCGAGTCGGCGCTGCGAGAGGAGGCCGGACCTCTCCTGCGGCGGCTCGTGCTCTTCGACGTCTTCCGCTTCCCGGACGGCCGGTCGAGCCTGGCGTGGCGCCTGCTCTTCCAGGCCGAGGACCGGACGCTGACCGACGCCGAGGTGAACGCGATCCAGGAGCGTGTGGTCCGGCGGATCACCGAGACTTTCCACATCACCCTGCGGAGCACCTGATGGGCGACGGTATCGTCGAGCGATTGACGGAACTCGAGAGCGCGGTGAAGCGTGCGGCCGAATCCCTCGGGCGATTACGCGAGGAGAACGCGCAGCTCAGGCGCGAGGTGAAGCGACTCGGCGACGAGCGTCGCCAGATCCTCGCCCAGGTCGACGTGATCCTGAAGGACATCGGCAAGCTCGATCTCGACAGGCCGCAAGAATGAGCGAGCCACGACGGATCGAGCTGAGCCTGCTCGGGCAAACGCTGGCGATCCGATCCGAGGCGCCGCCCGACTATCTGCGCCGACTCGCGAAGTATCTCGAGGAGCGCGTGGCCCAGCTCAAGCGCTCGGGCGTCAGCGATCCGGTGACGGCGTTGTCGCTCGCGGCGCTCGACATCACCGACGAGCTGTTTCGCGCTCGCGAGGACAAGTCGCGCGACGAGGGGGACGTGGGCGCTCCGTCACCCGCTCGCCCGTTGCCGCAGCTCTTCGAGCTGCGGGCGGGACTCGAGGGTCCCACTCCGCTGCTCGCGCCCGCCACCCCGACGCCGTCCCGTCTTCCCGTGTCGGTGCTCGTTTCCACGACATCATCTCCGACTCGAAGCGGGCGGGTCCCGTCGGCGATCCAGTCGTCGGCGCGCTTTGGAGCATAGGGCTGACCAGAGCAAGTGTGCGCGACGAGAGCCTACGCGTGCGCTCTTAGAACTTGCCGTGGCGGCCGGCGCCGGAGGCGAAGCGCTGAGCGCCGGCGATGCTCTCGCCGGTGTTGAACGTGGCGGCGCCGATCACGTACTCCCTGCGGAGGGCGGCGGGCAGGCGAGCGCCCAGGGACTCGTGGGCCGAGCGGCGGTCGCTGCCGACGCTGTGCGGCGGGAACGCCGCGATCGTGGCGGCGAGGGCTTCGGCTTCGTGGCGCGCCTGGCCGCGTGCCACGACGCGGTTGGCCAGGCCGATGGCGGAGGCTTCGCGCGCGTCCACGGGCCGACCGGTCAGGATCAGATCGAGCGCGCGCCCGAGCCCGACCACCGCGGGCAGGCGCACCGTGCCGCCGTCGATCAACGGGATGCCCCAGCGCCGGTTGAAGACGCCCATCACCGCGTCTTCCTCGACGATGCGGAGGTCGCACCAGAGCGCGAGCTCGAAGCCCCCCGCGACGGCGTAGCCCGAGACCGCGGCGAGCACGGGCTTCCTCAGGAGCATGCGCGTGGGCCCCATCGGCCCGTCACCATAGGTGATGCTGCGCTTCTTCGGCCCGGCCGCCACCGCTTTCAGGTCGGCGCCGGCGCAAAAGGTGCCGTTCGCGCCCCACAGCACCGCGACGCGCGCCCCTTGGTCGCGCTCGAAGGCCCGGAACGCCGCGGCCAGGGCCTTGGCGGTCGGCCGGTCGATCGCGTTGCGCCGATCCGGTCGGTCGAGGATGATGGTGGTGACGGCACCCTGCGTTTCGGACCTGACGCTCGGTCGTTCCATGATCGGTGTTCCCCCGAAATGAGTGTGCAATTCAGGATACTTCGCTGGGGACTATACGCGGACACGGCGAGTCTGCGCACAATCAGCTTGACGCGCCGTCGCGCGGTGAGGTACCAAGAACTGTCCCTGCGCTGCTCGTGATGCCGGAGGGAAGTTTCAACCTCGTTAACAAATGGGGAGCTGTGGACGAGGGTTGTGTGCAAGCCCCTCTCGAAGGGGAAGCCTGAAGCCCTCCAATTAACGGCGCCCACCTGGTGATACCAGGTTCGAAACACCACGGCACACGGCAGAGGCGGGGATTTGACTCCCTCGCTCAGTGCCCCCTATACTGCGGCAATGCAAGGCATTTGGCTCATTGCCGACTCGATCATCGCGGTCCTTGCTCTCGTGCTCGGCTTCATTCTCCACAAGTGGATCAGCGAGCGAAAAATCGGAGACGCGGCGAGTCAGGCTGAGCGCATCGTCCACGAGGCCGAGCGCGAGGCCGCCAACCGCGTGAAGACCGCCGAGCTCGAGGTCAAAGAGGCCGCGCTCAAGGCGCGTTCGACCTTCGAAGACGAGACACGGCAGCGCGAGGGCAAGATCCAGCAGATCGAGCAGCGCGTGCTCTCGAAGGAGGAGGAGCTCGCCCGCAAGCTCGATCAGCTCGAGCGGCGGCTCAACGAGTCCGTCTCGAAGGAGCGCGAGCTCACGGGCCGCGAGAAGACGATGGGCGAGAAAGAGAGCCGCCTCGCATCGGCGCTCGACGAGCAGCGGCGCAAGCTCGAGTCGATCGCCAGCCTCACCGCCGAGGAAGCCAAGCGCCAGCTCCTCACGCAGATGGAGGTCGAGGCGCGGCGCGAGGCGCAGCTGATGGCGATGCGCCTCGAGGAAGAGGCGCGCGAGACCGCGCAGGTGAAGGCGCGCGAGGTCCTCGCCACGACCATCCAGCGGCTGGCTCCGGACTACACGGTCGAGACCGCCGTCTCGGTCGTGGATCTGCCGTCCGACGACATGAAGGGACGCATCATCGGCCGCGAGGGGCGCAACATCCGGGCGCTCGAGCTGCACACGGGCGTCGACCTCATCGTGGACGACACGCCCGAGGCGGTGCTGATCTCGGCCTACGACCCCTATCGGCGTGAGGTCGCGCGGCGCAGCCTGCAAGTCTTGATCGCCGACGGCCGGATCCATCCGGCGCGGATCGAGGAGGTCGTCGAGAAGATCAAGAAGGAGATGGACCAGCACCTCAAGGAAGAGGGCGACAAGGCCTGCTTCGAGGTGGGCGTGCACAACCTGCATCCCGAGCTGGTGAAGCTGGTCGGGCGGATGAAGTTCCGGACCTCCTACGGTCAGAACTGTCTGCAGCACTCGAAGGAAGTCGCCTGGCTCGCCGGCATGATGGCGGCCGAGGTCAAGGCCGACGTCAAGCTCGCCAAGCGCATGGGCCTCCTGCACGACATCGGCAAGGCGCTCACGCACGAGCAGGAGGGAAGCCACCCCGAGCTCTCGCTGCAGGTGCTGACGAAGTACAACGAGTCGGCGAAGGTGATCAACGCGGCACTCTGCGGCCACGAGAACGTCGAGCCCGAGACGATCGAGGCGGTGCTGGTCGAGGCCGCCGACGGCATCTCGGCGGCGCGCCCGGGCGCCCGCCGCGACGTGCTCGAGTCGTACATCAAGCGGCTGGCGAAGCTCGAGGAGATCGCGCTCTCGTACAAGGGCGTCGAGATGTGCTACGCGATCCAGGCCGGGCGCGAGCTGCGCGTGATGACGAAGGCCGACATCGTCTCCGACCTCGATGCCCACCAGCTCGCGAAGGACATCAGCAAGCGCATCGAAGCCGAGATGCAGTACCCCGGCCACATCAAAGTGATCGTCATCCGCGAGACACGCGCCGTCGAAGTGGCGAAGTAGCCCGCTCATGAACATCCTGATGGTCGGCGACGTCTACGGCGAGCCGGGCCGGCAGGCGGTGACCAAGCTTCTGCCCCGCCTGCGCCAGGAGCACGCGATCGACTTCGCGGTCGTCAACGTCGAGAACGCCGCCGGCGGCTTCGGCGTGACCGCGGCGATCGCCCGGCAGGTGCTCGAGGCCGGCGCCGACGTGATGACGTCGGGCAACCACATCTGGGACAAGCGCGAGATCGTCGAGTACATCACCAAGGAGAACCTCCTGCTGCGCCCCGCGAACTTTCCGGCGGGAACTCCGGGGGTCGGCCACGTCACCGTGAAGGCGGGCCCGCACAAGATCGCGGTGCTGAACCTGATGGGGCGCGTGTTCATGCTGCCGATCGATTGTCCGTTCCGGAAGGCCGACGAGATTCTTCCCGAGGTCCGCAAGGAGACGCCGATCGTCCTGGTCGACATGCATTGCGAGGCGACGTCCGAATCGCTCGCGATGGGCTGGTATCTCGACGGCCGCGCGAGCGCGGTGGTCGGGACGCACCGCCACGTGCAGACGGCCGACGAGCGCGTGTTGCCGGGGGGCACCGCCTACATCACCGACCTTGGGCTCACCGGGCCGACCGACGGCGTGATCGGTGTGGACCGCGATCAGATCATCCAGCGCTTCCTCAATCAGATGCCGATCCGCTTCGAGACCGCCAAGGGTCCGGCGGCCCTGCAGGGAGTGGTGATCGTGGTCGAGCCCGAGACCGGCCGCGCGACGTCGATTCGCCGGCTCCGCGTCGCGGCTTGACCCTCAACGGCAAGGTCGTCGCTCAGAAAGTGCTGGACGAGGTGCGCGCGGGTGTCGCGCGCCTCGAGGACCGCACCGGTACGGCCCCGACGCTCGCGGTCGTCCTCGTCGGTGATTTCGCGCCGTCGAAGGTGTACGTCGCGAACAAGAAGCGCGCGGCCGACACTGTCGGGATCGCCTCCCAGGACCACATCCATCCCGAAGGGCTCGATCGGGCCGCGTTGCTGGCGCTGCTGCGCCGGCTCAACGCCGACCCCAAGGTGCACGGGATCCTGCTCCAGCTGCCGCTGCCGATCGGGCTCGACGAGGACGAAGCGATCGCGGCGATCGCGCCCGAGAAGGACGCCGATGGGCTGCACCCGACGAACCTGGGACGATTGCTCGCGGGCGCGCCGAGCGTCGTGCCATGCACGCCGGCCGGCTGCCTGGAGATCCTCGACCACTACGGCTGCGACCTCAAGGGCGCCGAGGCGGTCGTGATCGGCCGCTCGCGCCTGGTCGGCAAGCCGCTCGCCCAGCTGCTGCTCGCCCGCCACGCCACCGTCACCATGTGCCACACGCGCACCCGTGATCTGGCCGCGCACACGCGCCGCGCCGACGTGCTCTGCGTCGCCGCCGGGCGCCCCCGCACGGTGACCGGCGACATGGTGAAAGAAGGCGCCTGGGTGATCGACGTCGGGATCAATCGCCTGGAGACCGGCAAGCTCGTGGGCGACGTCGAGTTCGAGAGCGTGGCGGCGCGGGCGCGCGCGGTCACGCCGGTGCCCGGCGGCGTCGGTCCGATGACGATCGCGATGCTCCTGCGCAACACCTTGCGCGCGGCCGAGCGCCAGCTGGGCCTGGCATGAGCACGGGCCGCGCGGTCCTCACCGTCTCCGAGCTGACCCGACGCCTGCAAGAGGTGCTCGAGGATCGCTTCCCGGCGGTGTGGGTCGAGGGCGAGATCTCGAACTTTCGCCTGTACGGCTCGGGCCATGCGTACTTCACTCTCAAGGACGCCGACGCGCAGGTTCGCGCCGTGCTCTTCCGCAACCGCGGCCGCCGGATCAAGTTCGAGCCGGCCGACGGCCTGCACGTGATGGCCTTCGGCAGCATCGAGGTTTACCCCCAGCGCGGCGAATACCAGATGGTCATCGAGCTGCTCGAGCCCAAGGGGCTCGGCGCGCTGCAGCTCGCCTTCGAGCAGCTGAAGACGCGCCTGCAGGCGGAAGGGCTCTTCGAGCAGGCGCGCAAGCGCGAGCTGCCGCGGTTCCCGCGCAAGATCGGCATCGTGACCTCGCCCAGCGGCGCCGCGATCCGCGACATGCTCCGCGTGATCGGCCGGCGCTTCGGTGAGCTGCACATCGTGATCGCGCCCTGTCGCGTCCAGGGAGAGGGCGCGGCCGAGGAGATCGCCCAGGGGCTTCGCGACCTCAACGCCCTCGGCGGCGTCGACGTCATCATCGTCGGCCGCGGCGGCGGCTCGCTCGAGGACCTCTGGGCCTTCAACGAGGAGATCGTCGCCCGCGCGATCGCCGGCTCGAAGGTGCCGGTGGTGTCGGCCATCGGGCACGAGGTGGACTTCACGATCGCCGATTTCGTCGCCGACCTGCGCGCGCCGACGCCGTCGGCCGCGGCCGAGCTGGTCGTGCGTGAGAAGCAGGCGGTGGTCGACAGTCTCGGCCAGCTGCGCGCGCGCCTCGAGCGCTTCGCGGCCCGCCCGCTTCGCGACCTCGAGCGGCGGGTGGACGAGCTGACGGCTCGCCTGCGCCGCGAGATTCGGAGCGAGCTCGGTCGAGCCAACCATCGCGTCGTGCTGGTGACTCGAGCGCTTCGCGCGTCGGATCCGGTCGCGCGGGTCGCCAACGACCGGCATCGCCTGGAGAATCTGCAGTCGCGCCTGATCACGTCGTTGACCCGCCGGTGCGACCACGCGCGCTACGGTCTCAGGACCGCCGTCGGCCGCCTCGATTCGCTGTCGCCGCTGGCGGTGCTCGGCCGCGGCTACAGCCTGACGCGCACCCCGACGGGCGAGGTCGTCCATAGCCCGGCGCAGGTGCAGGTGGGCGACGGGATCCGCGTGCTCCTGCACCGCGGCAGCCTCGACGCGCGCGTGACCGACACGAGGGAGCAGGATGACCGACCTCAAGTTTGAGGACTGCCTGGCCCGGCTCGAGCAGATCGTGGGCCGGCTCGAGACCGGTAACCTTCCGTTGGAGGAATCGCTGAAGATCTTCGAGGAAGGCATCGGACTGGCCCGGAGCTGCGCCCGCTACCTCGAGGACGCCGAGAAGCGCATCGAGGTGCTTGCCAAGGACGAGAGCGGCGCGCTCGGCGCGCGCCCCTTCGCCTGGGAGCCCGAGAGGGAGCCGTGAGCGCCTTCGACCTCGACGCCTATCTGAAAGAGCGGCGGCAGCTGGTCGATGCGGCGCTCGATGGATTCCTGCCGCGCGAGGACACGCCGCCGCCATCGGTGCATCGCGCGATGCGCTACAGCGTGCTGGCCGGCGGCAAGCGGCTGCGGCCGATCCTCGTGATCGCCGGCGCCGAGCTGGTCGGGGCCCAGCCGAGCCGGGTCATCCCGACGGCGTGCGCGCTCGAGATGATCCACACGTACTCCTTGATCCACGACGATCTGCCGGCGATGGACGATGACGACTACCGTCGGGGCCGGCTGACCAACCACAAGATGTTCGGCGACGCGATCGCGATCCTCGCCGGCGACGCGCTGCTCACCCTGGCCTTCCAGCTCGTCGCTCAGAACGCCGCGCTGACCGGCGTGGACGCGAGGGTGGTCTGCGACGTGGTCGCCGAGATCGCCGTGGCGGCCGGCACCCTGGGCATGGTGGGTGGCCAGGTGGTGGACATCGAGTCCGAGGGCAAGACGCTCACGCCCGAAGCGCTCGAATACATCCACATTCACAAGACCGCGGCGCTGCTGCGCGCCTCGCTCTCGGTGGGGGCGCGCCTGGGCGGCGCCGATGTCGCCGCGCTCGCCGCCGTCGGGGACGCCGGGCAGAGTCTCGGCCTCGCGTTCCAGATCATCGACGACATCCTCGATGTCGAGGGGAGTCTCGCGACGCTCGGCAAGACGGCCGGCAGCGACGAGCGCAAGCAGAAGGTGACCTATCCCGCGCTCCACGGCATCGAGGCTTCACGCCGTGAAGCACGACGACTGATCGAACGAACGAAGAGCCGACTGGCCGTCTTCGGCGCCCGATCGGCGCCGGTCTGTGCCCTCGCCGACTTCGTCGTGGAGAGGAAAAGCTAGTGTCGTCGATCACAGGACTCTACGCGCGCGAGATCCTCGACTCGCGCGGCAATCCGACGGTCGAGGTGGAAGTGCAGCTCGAATCCGGCGCCTGGGGCCGGGCCGCGGTCCCCTCGGGCGCGTCGACGGGCAAGCGCGAGGCAATGGAGCTGCGCGACGGCGACGGCCAGCGCTATCGCGGCAAGGGTGTGCGCCAGGCGGTCCGCAACGTCGAGGAGACGATCGCCCCCGAGGTCGAGGGGATGGAGGCCTCCGAGCAGGCGGCCCTCGATCAGGCGCTGCTCGAGCTCGACGGCACGCCGAACAAGTCGGCGCTCGGCGCCAACGCGATCCTCGCGGTGTCGCTCGCCGTCGCGCGCGCCGCGGCCGACGACGCCGGGCTGCCGCTCTATGCCTACCTGGGCGGCGTCGGCGCGCGGCTCATGCCGGTGCCGATGCTGAACGTGCTCAATGGCGGCGCCCACGCCGACAACGGGATCGACTTCCAGGAGTTCATGCTGGTGCCCGCCGGCGCCGAGAACTTCTCCGGCGCCTTGCGCATGGGCGCCGAGATCTTCCACACGCTGAAAGAGATCCTGCACGAAAAGGGCCTCGCGACGGGCGTGGGCGACGAGGGCGGCTTCGCGCCGAACCTGGCCAGCAACACTGCGGCCCTCGATCTGTTCCTGCAGGCGGTCGAGAAAGCCGGCTATCGGCCGGGTGGGGACGTCTTCTTCGCGCTGGACGTCGCCGCGAGCGAGTTCGCCGAGTCGGGCGGCCGCTACCGGCTGCGTCGCGAGAATCTCGTGCTCTCGAGCGAGGAGATGATTCACCGGTACGAGCAGCTCCTCGATCGCTACCCGATCGTCTCCATCGAGGACGGCCTGGGCGAGGACGATGTGGCCGGATGGGGCGCGATGACGCGCAAGCTCGGCGGCCGCGTCCAGCTGGTGGGCGACGACCTGCTGGTGACGAATCCGGCGATCATCCAGCAGGCGATCAAGAACGGGCTGGCCAACGCCGTGCTCGTCAAGGTGAACCAGGTCGGCACCCTGACCGAGACGCTCGAGGCGATCGAGCTGTCCAAGCGCGCCGGCTACGGGACGGTCATCTCGCATCGCTCGGGCGAGACCGAGGACACCTTCGTCGCCGATCTCGCCGTCGCGGTCAACGCGGGCCAGATCAAGACCGGCTCGGTCGCCCGCAGCGAGCGGACCGCGAAGTACAACCAGCTGCTGCGCATCGAGGAAGAGCTGGGCCACGCCGCGTCGTGGCCCGGGCGCTCCCTCTACACCCGCGTCGCCCGGTGAGGGCCCGCCGGGTCGAGGACCAGGGGCTGAGCCCGCAGCGCCTGGGCACCATCCTCATGGTGGTGCTCGCGGTGGGCCTGGCGGTGTTCGGCGTGAAGGAATCGGTGCGCGCCTGGCAGATGCGCCGCGACATGCAGAGCGTCGAGCGCGAGCTGGGCGCGCTGCGCGCGAAGCAGTCCGAGCTCACGCGCACGGTGGACCGGCTGCGCAACGACCCGCTCTACATCGAGAAGCTCGCCCGCGAGGAGATGGGCATGGTCCGCGAGGGCGAGACCGTGCTGAAGTTCCCGTCGCAGAGCTCGCCGCAAATCCCGCACGCCCCTCGCTGAGTCCACGTGGACGCGTTCTGGGCCTGGTTCTGGGGCGCCGGGTGGTTCTGGTTCGCGATGTTCTGGGCGGCCCTGCTCGTCAACGGCCGCGCGGCCTTCAAGCTCTTGCTCGACTGGAAGGGCATGCTCACCACGTGTCGCTTCGTCGAGCGCGCCTACGAGCGCCTCGCCGCCTTGCCTGACGAGGCCGCGCTCGAGCGCGACCCGGCGGCGCCCATCTTCGTGCATCTGGTGCCGGCATGGCAGGAGCCCGAGATCGCGGCGACCTTGCGGGCGCTGCTCGACTCGCGCTATCCGCACGCCAAGCTCCACATCGTCGTCGCCACCCGCGAGGAAGAGGAGCGCACGCCGCACCCGGCGATGGGCGTCTCGACCGCCGAGCTGGTCCGGCGCTTCCGCGAAGGGCTGCCGCCCTGGCAGCAGAAAATGCTCTCGCTGGTCGCGATGCCGGGCGAGGGGCGCAAGGCGCACCAGCTGAACTGGGCGCTCCGGCCCGAGGTGCTCAAGCCGCTGCTCGATCTGCGCTACGATCCGGCACGCGTCTTCATCGGGCTGAGTGACGCCGACTCGATCCCCGATCCGAACATCTATCGCTGGATCGCCGCCGATCTCGCGAAGCACCGCGGCCAGCTCGCCTATCAGGGCGTCACGCTCTCCCTGGCCAACTTCGCTCGCCTCGACGTGCGCGGGCGCGTATGCGCTGTGCAGCAGTCGTCGATCTTCATCCGCGTCTCGATCGCACGGCTCATCAACGAGCGGCGGCGCATCGCGGCGTTCGCCCGCCTCCAGGCGCGGGCCCCGCGGCTGGGCCGCCTGCTCCGGCCCGTCTTCGAGCTCTGCTTCCGGCGCTCGCTGATCTGCCTCGGCCACAACCAGTTCGTGCGCCTGGACGTGCTGCAGAGCCTCGGCGGCTTTCCGACCTCGGGCGCGACAGAGGACTCGACGCTGGGCTACGCGCTGGGCGCGCGCGGCGTGCTGATGGCCGCGTTGCCCATGCTGGAGCTGGTGGACATGCCGGAGACGAATGCCGGCATGATTCGCCAGAACGCGCGCTGGTACAAGGGCGTGCTCGACGACGTCGCGTTCCTGCGTGGCGTGTGGCGCGCCCGGCCGACGGCCTACAACTTCGCGCAGCTCGCGCGGCACGTCGGCAACAAGGTGATCGAGTGGCCGATCGCCGCGCTCGTCTATCCCGTGCTCGGCTTCCTCGGCTGGCACCTCGCATACCGGTTCTCGTATCACCCGGTCTGGTTTCTGCTCGGCGTCGCGTTTCCCTCGATCTCCCTCGGACTCACGATCTGGGTGGGTGGGATCGTCACGCAGGATCTGATCGAGAGCCTCGCCGGGCACTTCCCGCGCCGCGTCGACGTCGTCCGAACCACGTTGAAGGCAAAGTTCTGGGGGACGTTCCGCTGCCAGACCTACTGGCTCCTCGCCACGCGTGGGGCCTGGCGCGTGCTGTGGGCGATCGTTCGTACCGGCCGATTCGAGCCGGTGAAGACCGATCGCGTCGTACGCTAGCGCGGAGCTCGAGCGCGAACCTTACAGCAGGCCGAGCTTCAGCTTCGCGGCGTCAGACATCCGGCAGCGGTCCCATGGCGGATCGAACGTGATCTCGACGCGGGCCGCGGTGACCCCGGGGACCGCGCGCACGGCGCGCTCCACTTCGGCCGGCAGCTCCTGAGCCGCGGGGCAGTTGGGCGCCGTCAAGGTCATGCGGACGTCGACCGCTCCGTCGGGCGCCACTGTGAGCCCGTAGATGAGCCCGAGCTCGTAGATGTCGACCGGGATCTCGGGGTCGTAGCACCTGCGCAACGCCTGGATCACGTCGCGCTCGATCGCCGCCTGATCAGCCATATCCGTCTCCTGCTGTGCGTCGACGCCGCTGGCGTCGAGGTTTACTCCGTCGATACGGGCGCCGCGGCTCCGCAGAGCGCGGCATGCAGCGTGTGCCAGGCCAGGGTGGCGCACTTGACGCGGCTGGGGAACTCGCGGACACCAGCGAAGACGGCCAGCTTGCCGAGCCCGTCGCCGGAGGCGCCGGTCTCGCCGGTGAGCATGGTGTGGAGGCGCTGAAACAGCGATTCCACCTCGTCCAGCGGCTTGCCGATCACAGCGGCCGTCATCATCGACGCCGAGGCTTTCGAGATGGCGCAGCCTTTGCCCTGGAACGCGGCGTCCTTGACCACGCCGTCCTCGAGGCGCAGATAGAGCGTGATCTGGTCGCCGCAGAGCGGGTTATAGCCCTCGGCCGTGCGGTTGGCGCCCTCCAGCACGTGGAAGTTCCGCGGCTTCTTGTTGTGGTCGAGGATCACCTGCTGGTAGAGCTCGCGCAGCTCGGTCGTCACGCGAAAATCTCCTGCGCCGTGCGTACGGCGCTCGACAGCGCTTCCACTTCACCCGGCGTGTTGTAGAGACCGAGCGACGCGCGCACGGTGGCCGGCACGCCGAAGCGGTCCATCACCGGCATCGCGCAGTGATGCCCGGCTCGCACGGCGACGCCGTGCTGGTCGAGGATGGTGCCGAGGTCGTGCGCGTGGACGCCGTCGAGCACGAACGACAGGACACCAGCCTTTCGGCGCGCGGTCCCGATGAGTCGCAGACCCGGCACGGCCTGCAGGAGCTCGGTGCCGTAGACGAGGAGCTCGTGCTCCCAGGCGCCGACGGCGTCGAGTCCGAGGCCGTCGAGGTAGTCGAGCGCGGTGGCCAGGCCGATCGCTCCCGCGATGTGGGGCGTGCCGGCCTCGAACTTGTACGGCAGGTCGTTGTAGATGGTCTTCTCGAAGCTGACCATCTTGATCATGTCGCCGCCGCCCTGGTAGGGCGGCATCCGCTCGAGCCACGACTCCTTACCGTAGAGCACGCCGATGCCCGTGGGGCCATACGCCTTGTGGCCCGAGAACACGTAGAAGTCGCAGTCCAGCTCCCGCACGTCCACGGCCTGGTGAGGCACGGCCTGAGCGCCGTCGACCAGCACGGGGATGTTCAGGCGATGCGCGACTTCGATGATCTCCTTGATCGGCGTAATCGTTCCCAGCGCGTTTGACACCTGCGTGATCGCCACCAGCCGCGTCCGCGGGCCGAGCAGCCGGGGGTACTCGTCCATGATCAGGTCGCCGCGATCGTCGACGGGGAGCACCTTGAGCCGCGCGCCCTTTTCCTGGCAGAGCATCTGCCAGGGCACGATGTTGGCGTGGTGCTCGATCGCCGAGATGACGATCTCGTCACCAGCGCCGACCACGGTGCGTCCGAAGCTCGCCATCACGAGGTTGATGGCCTCGGTAGCCTGACGCACGAAGACGATCTCGCGAGTGGACGCGGCGTTGAGATGACGCCGGATGCGCTCCCGGGCGCCCTCGTACGCGTCGGTGGCGCGCTCGCTGAGCACGTGAACGCCTCGATGCACGTTGGCGTTGTCCCGCGTGTAGTACGCGGTCAGCGCGTCGATCACGACCTGGGGCTTCTGGCTGGTCGCGGCGTTGTCCAGGTAGACCAGCGGCTTTCCGTGGACCTCCTGATGCAGCGCGGGGAAGTCTTTGCGGATGCGCTCGGCGTCCCAGCCCGCCGGGTTGACAGGAATCCGAAACGCCCGGGTCGTCGCGCTCATGGCCACTCCGTGGTGGCGGGTCGGGTGCCCAGCCGGGTCTCGAGCATGCGGTCGAGATGGCGCCGGATCGGCTCCACCGTGACCCGCTCGACGACCTCGCGCACGAACCCGAGGGTCAGGAGTCGGCGCGCCCTGGCCTCGTCCAGGCCCCGGCTCCTCAGGTAGAAGATCGCCTCGGGCGCCAGCTGGCCTTCCGCCGCGCCGTGCGTGCACTTCACGTCGTCGGCGAAGATCTCGAGCTGTGGCTTGCTGTCGACCTCGACGCCGTCGGAGAGCAGCAGATGCTTGTTCGTCTGGTTGGCGTCGGTCTTCTGGGCATCCGGCCGCACGATGACCCGCCCGTTGAAGACCGCGCGGGCCGAGCCGTCGAGCACACCCTTGAACAGCTGCTGGCTCGAGCAGCGCGGGACCGCGTGGTCGACCGTGACGTGGTGATCGACGTGCTGGCGGCGGTCCGCGACGTACAGGCCGGCGATGGAGGCGCGGCCGCCCTGGCCCTCGAACCGCACGGTGAGCGTCGTGCGGGCGAGCCCCGCGCCGAACGCCGCCTCGCAGGTCGAGAACGTGCTGTCGCGCTCGAGGGCGGCGTGGACGGTCGCCATGTGAAAGGTCGAGGCGCCCTGTTCTTGGAGCACGTAGTGGTCGAGGGAGGCGCCGGGGCCTACCGCCAGCTCGGTCACCGTGTTCACGAAGCACGCCTCGTCCGTGAGCCCGAGGTGCCGCTCGAGGACGGTGAAACGGCTGTGCGGTTCGCCGACGACGAGGATCCGCGGCTGAGCCAGCACGCCGGGGGCGGTGGTCAGCAGCACGATCTCGATCGGTGCGTCGATCACCGTCTCCACGGGCACGTGCAGGAACGCGCCGTCCTGGACGAAGGCGGTGCTGAGCGCGGCGAAGACGTCGGCGTCCCAGCGCGCATGCCGCGCCAGATGGCGCTCGACGAGCTCGCCGTCGGTGGTCATCGCCTCGGCGAGGCTCGACAGCCTCGCACCGCCGGGCAGGCGCTGTCGCGACGAATGCTCGGGCGCGAATCTCCCGTCCACGAACACCAGCCGCGGCCACGCGCTCGGGCCGACGGCCG
>Ga0209267_1001187_pt1 | contig 17994 bp, 17 predicted proteins | sample GraSoiAngelo_137_FD_185894 | JGI IMG/M metagenome (GOLD analysis project Ga0209267, IMG submission 185894) | Grasslands soil microbial communities from the Angelo Coastal Reserve, California, USA - 14_0929_09_30cm (SPAdes) (version 2) | ecosystem: Environmental > Terrestrial > Soil > Grasslands ... | reverse complement strand
CAGCTTCTCGTCGCCGCGGCCCATCACCCGCGCCGAGGCCATCGCCGCCGCCTCCGTGAGCCGCACTGCCTCCAGCCCGATGTTCCTATCCATTCCGCTTGCCCTCCTGGCCAGCAGTCGCGCTGCTGCGCAGCTCCAGCCGGCCGCCCTGCAGCTTCTGCAGCAGCCACTCCGGAGCGCGGGTCGGCCTCAGCTCCGGACCCACGCAGACGTGGACCGTATGGCCCAGGGCGATCACCGCGCCGTCCTGCTCGCGGTGCACCTTGTACTCGAATCGGATCTTCACCCGGGTATGCGTCTCGGAGAGATGCACTTCGAGCACGTCCTCGTACTTCGCGGACTTGAGGTACTGCACCGAGGCCTCGAGCACCGGCAGCAGGATGCCTCGGCTCTCGATCTCCCGATAGGAGAGCCCCAGGCCGCGGATGAAGTGGCCGCGCGCTCCTTCGAAGAACCGGAGGTAGTTGGCGTAGTAGACGACGCCCATCTGGTCGGTGTCGCCGTAGATGACGCGGACACGGTAGGGCTCCACTCCGCGTCGTCTATCACTGCCCGACGCGATAGGCGACCAGCTGCAGACGCGTTTGTTCCTGCTGCCGACCCTTGGCGTCGACGGTGCTGGTCACCAGCTGCACCAGTCCGACCTTCGGAGCGTACGTCCACTCCGTGACGAACTTGCCCCCTTTGGCGAGGACCTGCTCGTTGCGTACCACGGCGCAGCGGGTGAAGGTCCCTGCCTGGGTCACGGCGTTGCCATCCATGCTGACGACTTCGAAACGCTGCACGATCAAGTTCTCGACCGCGCTCCAGGTGGCCCCCGCGGAGAGAGGCGTGCGCAGCAGATACCGGTCGGCGTCGCGCACTCCGTCCGGCTCGTAGCGAAGGCGGCCGCGGTGGTCGTCGATGAACCAGGGACCGTCGCGTCCGACGATCTGGATGGTCTCGCGCCGGTCGGAACCGCGGAACGAGTACGTCCAGGAGTTGCCGACGGCGAGCGGGTAGTACCTGGTGGCATCCTCGCCCGATCCGGCTGCGGGCGATGCCTGCGGCCCTGCCTTGCAGGCGAAGAGCAGCAGTCCGAGAGCGGCGGCCCTTCTCACGGGCGGACCCGCCTGCGCTGCGAGACGCGGGCGGCGTCCTCCTTCTTCCGGCGGATGAGGTCCTCGTACGCACCCTTCGCCGCGCGGCGCGTCTCCTCGTCGGGCGCGCCGCTCTCGAGCGTGAACAAGAACGCCTCCGCCTCGGCGCCGCCCAGGCTGGCGATGGCGTAGAGGATGGGCCCGACGTCGTCAGGGTGCCGGTGACGGGTCATCTCGATCAGCGGGGCCACGGCCCGGCGGTCGCCGATGGCGATCAGCGCTCCCGTCGCCCGGCGCGCCACCTCCGCATTCGGATCCTGCAGGCGCGCGATCAGCTGCGGCACCGCCGCGGGGCTGCGCCGATCGGCGAGCACCCGGATGGCGTAATCGCGGACCCGGGCATCGTCCGCGGTGAGGTCCTTGAGCAGCGCGTCGTCCGTCTTTCCCCGTGCATCGATCTGCGCGTCGAGCGCGGCGACCGCGTCGCGGAGCGCGGCTTCCGCCGCGGCGCTGAAGGCGGCGTGGCGGGCGGCTGGATCCAGGCTGTCGTCGGCGTTGGTGGGCCTGCGCGCGGCTCCCTCGGCCACCAGGCGCTCCACGTCGCCTTGCGCGCCCGTGGCGGTCATCTCGAGGCTGACCGCGACGTCCGCGACCTCCTGCTCGAGGAGCGGCTTCGAGGGGTCGAACACGCCCGCCGGAGCGAGCGTCCTCTGGGCCCGGTCGATGTCGAGCTGGATGCGCAGCGGACCCCCTTCGCGCACCGCGAATCGGCCGCTCGCCTCGAGGGCGGCGCGCACTTGCTCGCGCAGCGCCTCGGAGGACTCGCCGATCTCCGGCTTGCCCGCCAGTCCCGCCTCGCTGACGCTGATGCTGCCGACCACCAGCGCGCGGTTGGAAGCCGACGGCTTGCACGCCGTTGCGGCGATCGCGAGCGCGGCCAGGCTTTTCGCTGGATGCATCGGCGCTGTCCTGGGCCCGATGCTAAGGGCGCGAGCCCCCGCGGTCAAAAAGGGTCCGGCTTCTGCGTTTCCGGCGCCTGGGCCGGCTCCTCGCTGCCTTCGGCCGGCTCCTCGCTGCTTTCGGTTGGCTCCGTGCCCGACGAGTCATCGCGCCCGGTTGTGGTCGCGGAGACCACAGTCGGCCCAGGGGGCGGTGCGAATCGCATGGTCCCCGCAGGCTGACCCCAGGCCTGTTCGGCGGGGCTGGTTGCGCGAGGCCGCTCCTCGCGACCGCGCCGGCGGCGTGCTTCGCGTGGCTCCTCGCCCTCGGCGCCCGGGGCCGCGGTTTCCGCCCCAGGCTGGGCCTCGGAAGGGACCTCCTCGGGTGCCGCCTCGGGTGCCGCCTCGGGTTCGCCCGTGCCAGCAGAAGCGATGGCCGTGAACTCGGCGAGCGGCGGCGGGGGCGCCGCCTCCTCTTGCGCCGCGGCCGGGCGCTCTTCCCTTTCGCGCTTGCGCTCGCGGATTTCGCCGCGGTCCTCCCGGTGCCGCAGGAGGCCGGCGAAGAATGCCTCGTCCAGATCGGGCACCTCCACCGTCTGCAGGGTGACGCCGACGCGGCAGGCGATCATCTCCTCCGGCAACGCCTCGCCGGTGTACAGCGCGACCGGGGCCTGGCCGGCAGCGCTGGCCTCGCTGCGCGCGTCGCGCCCCGCTTCTCCGGGGGCGAGCACGAGGCCCATCTGCGCCGAGTAGTGGGCCAGATCCTTGCGGAGCTCCTGCACGTCCGCGCGTCCGATTTCCCTGCCCCCGCGCACCAGCTTCACCGCCACGCGCAGATCGGATACGCCGCGCCGCTGACGCGCCAGGTACAGCGGGCCTTCCTTGCTGCGCTTCGCCACCCGCACGTCGCGCATTCCCATCCTGTCGAGGAGCGCCGCGCACAGGTTCTCGAAGGCGCTGGTATCCAGCTCCGTCACCCGGCGGCGGAGCGCGCGGATCACTGCCCGCCGCACCTCCGTGCCCAGCTGGATGGCGCCGAGCGGCCGCGCGCCCACCACCTGCGGTGCACGCGCCTCTTCCAGGAGCGCGGTGGGCGGAGGAAACTCGACCAGCGTCACCCGGTCTCCGTCGACGATGAAGGCCGGCTTGCGGCCGGCCTCGGTCCGCCGCCGGTTGTCCTCGAGAAGCGCGGCGACCAGGGACGGCAGGTCGCGCACCAACGCGTCGGAGAGGAGCTGCCGGTGGAGCAGATCCGCCGCGAGCTCGGCCAGCACCGCGCCGGTCTGACGCTGCGCGAGCGCCTCGAAGACCACCTCCGCCGGCGGGGGGAAGCGCCGCTGCCCCTTGCGGCCCTGATCCTGGCGGCGCCGCTCCGCCTCCACCCCTTCGTAGCCTTCCTCGTGCTCGGCCTGCAGCTCCGCCAGCCTGCGCCTGGCCTGGGCATGGATCGCGCGGGGCTCGCGCTCGCGCGGCCGATAGAGCGGCTCGCCGGTCTCCGCCGGCTGCACGGGCGGCGCCACCGCCTCCACTTGCATCTCCTGCGGGACTGCCCATTCGAGCAGCGCGAAGGTCCCCTCCGGCATCACCGCGACGACCTTGCGGTCGTCCTCGCGCCTGGCCATGGCGGCGAGGCGCTGGCCCATGGTGATCTCCGGATCCTGCCCCACGTGCGAGAGAAGGTTCTCCCGCAGGGCGGCGTCGGCGATCTCCTTGAAATGGAGGGGCTTGCCAGCGCGCCGCAGGACCTCCACGGCCGCTTCGGTGAACGTCATGTGGCACTCCGCGGGAGTGCGGTCGGGACCAGGTGGAGGCTACCCTTCCGCCGCTCCGAAAATTCCAGTCAGCCTATTGAGTTGCCTTGGCGGTGTCAACGAACTTAGCCTCCTTGCAGTGATCCGTATCCGACCCGGGCGATCGTGGCGCCTCAACCCCGCGTATGTGGGCGAGCTTCGCGCGCTGCGCGGCGCTCGCGCCAAGGGCTTCACGGGCTCGGACATCCTCGACGTGCTGGGCATCGAGGTCGACGGAGTCGACATCGCGGCTGGCGTCGGCGAAGCGCGCGTGTTGCAAGCGGTCGACGAGCTGGCGCAGGCGCTGATCCGCATCGGCGAGGGCCAGCCGGCGGCGCAGGCCACCATCGGTCCGGGACCGACGGAACTCGTGCTGGAAGCGCGCGGTCACGATCTGCTGCTCACGCTGGTGACGCTGGCCCCGCCGGCGCGGGTGATCACTTCCGGCCTGCTGGTCGACGGGCAGAAGATGAGGGCGGCGACGCTGCACGCCGCGCGTGGCTTGCTCCTCGACCTGCTCGCGATCAGCCCGGCGCTGTCCGGAGCGCGGCTCGCGCGCCGGCTGGGAGCGGAATGCGCCGTGCTCGCTCGGGGCCGGCATCGGCCGGCAAGGCCGCGGCCGCCGCGCGATGCGGAGCCACAGACGTTGCTCAGCCACGTGCATCGCAAGCCGGAGAAGCTGTCGATCCAGCTCCCGCCCGAGACGATGGCGCGCCTGCGGAGCGTAGCCGAGGTCCCCTTCGCGCCGCTCGCCGCGCACGTCGGACGAGGCTCCGTCACGCTGCTGCGCAGCGGCGCGCCGGGCCTCACCTGGGAAGGGCCGGTGTTTCTCTTCCTGCGAAATCTGCTGGCGGACGCCGGCCGGCTCATCGAGGCATGGGAGAGCGGCGAACCGGCGTTGACCCTGATGTTCGGCACGCACGAGCTGCGCTGGGACCTGACCGCGGACGAGGTGCGCGCGCAGGGTTGGAAGCGGCCGCTGAAGCTTCCGCCGCTGCGTCTGGCGAAGATCGCCGCGGGCGCGTCCGAGCTGTACGCCGACGAGACCCTGCGGCACGGCAGCGACGAGCTGGCGGCGGACCTGCGCGAGCGGGCGCGCGCGCTGCTCACGCACTGCACCGATCTGGAGAGCGGAGATCTGCGCCGGACGCCGGCTGCCGTCGCCGCTCCGCCGCCCCAGGAGGCGCGCGAGAAGCGGGCTTCCCTCGCGCATGGCCGGATCCGTCGCCTCGTCTATCGCGAGATCTGGCGCAAGCCTGCTGCCGGCGCCGTGCGCGCCGTTCCGATCGAGCCGGGCCGGCTGGTGGTCGAATCCAGCGAGCACCTCGCCGCCCTGGACCTGCTCACCGGCCAGGAGATCTGGCGCGCGCCCGCGGCGCCCGGAGCGGTGAACCGCGGCTCCGAGCTCTTCTATGCGGAGCACGGAGACGCCTTGGTGCGGCTCGATGCGCTGTGCGGTGAAGTGCGCTGGAAGCGCCGCCTGCGCGGAGCGAGGCAGCCGGCCCGGCTGTGGCCGCTCTCCGCGGGCGTGCTGCGGGCCTTGCCGGGCGAAGGGCTCGCGCTGGTCGGCGACTCGGGTGCGCTGGAGTTCCGCGCGAAGCTCCCCGGCGGCGCGCCGCACCACGTGCTCCCCGTGTCCGGCGTACTCGTGGTCGCGCTCTCCTCCGGGTCGCTGGCCGGACTCGACCCGGCAGACGGCCGCCTTCTCTGGAAGCGCGGGTTTCGCGCCCGGGCCTTGCTCGCCTGCGGGGCGCGCGCGCTGGCGGTCTCGAGCGAGACGCTCTCCTGCATCGACCCGCAGACGGGCAAGACGGACTGGGAGAGGGAAGTCCCGCCGGATGCCAGCGACGCGGCGGTGCACGACGGTGCGGTGGCGGTCCTGGCAGGGGGCGCCGTCTCGACGTTCTCGCTGGGGGACGGCGAGCGCCGCGGCCGCTTCGAGCTCGGTTGGGCGCGGCACCTGCTTTCGGACGAGGATGGCGCGCTGATCGCCGTGGGGCCGGGCGGCGCGGCGATGCGCCTCGACGGCCGCAAGCGATGGTCGATCGATGGCGCCGGCGACGCGTCCGCGGCGGGAGTCCTGCGGCGCGGAGTGCTTCTGCTGCAACGCGGCCCGACCGAGCTCTACGACGCCGCCGACGGCCTTCTCGTCGCCCAGCTTCCCGCGGCGCGGGCGGCGGCGCTAGGCGCCGACCTCTGCTGTGCGCTGCTCCACGAGGAGGCCGTCAGCCTGCACAAGCTGGCCACGCACCTGAGCGTGGTTTGATCACCACTTCACGGGCGAGAGATCCTGCTCGGCGTACTCGTTGAAGGTGACGCGGCGTTGCTGGTGAAGCAGCGGGACCTGCACGTCGCGCGAGTAGGTCAACCAGATGTGGATGAAGGCGGGGACCTGCGTGCGCTCGATGCGCAGATCGCCGTCGTCGACATCGATCCGCATCTCGGTGATCACGCGGCCGTGATCCTCGACCTTCTGATCGAACAGGTGGTGCAGCTCCTTGAACACGTACTCGTGGATGCGGCGATCGTCGGCCTCCCGGTACGACAGATTGGCCGCTTCCTTGAGCACGCGCTTGACCTCCAGGTTCTCCCAGTAGGCCCCGCCGTAGGTCACGGCCCAAAGCACGCCTGCGAGCGCGGCCGCGAACAGCAGCACGGTGATGAAGGTGATCCCGAGGTCGCTCCGCCGGTGCACCCGGCCAGTTTACACAGGGGCAGAGTTGCTCCCAGAATTCGTCTACCTGACGCCGCGGAACATCCGTTCGAGGCGGATGCCCACCTTTCCCCCGAACGAGATCCAGATCACGCTGGCGCGACCTTTGATGTAGCTGAAGGGGATCTGGCCGATTCCACCCTCCACGCGGCTGTCGGCGGAGTTGTCGCGGTTGTCGCCCATCATGAAGACCCGGCCCTCCTCCACCACGAACGAGCCGGCGCGCTGGAAGACGGGGTCCTTGCGGACGAGGATGGGGTGCTGGTGACCGTCGAGGTTCTCGATGTACATGCGAGCGACGACGTCGATGTCGGTATCCGTGTACTCGGAGTGGTCCTTGTAGGTGTAGTCGCCGACCTCGACGCGCTTCTGCTCGACGCCGTTGACGTAGAGGACGTTCTCGCGGATGTCGATGTGGTCGCCCGGCAGGCCGACCACCCGCTTCACGTAATCGACGTCCGGATGCTGCGGATTGATGAACACCACCACGTCGCCGCGCTTCGGCGGCCGCTCCCAGAGCTTGTGCACACGGCCCGGGTCGGTGAAGGGGATGCGCAGCCCGTAGCTCATCTTGTTGACGAAGATGAAGTCGCCCACCAGCAGCGTCGGGATCATCGAGCCGGAGGGGATGTGGAAGGGCTCGAACACGAACGCGCGCAAGAGCAGCGCGACCAGGATGGCGCCGCCGATCGACTCCGTGTACTCGCGCACCGCGCCCTTGCGGGCGAAGGCCAGGTGCTGGTCGAGCGCCGCGTCGAGCGCGTGGCGCGCCTGCACCGCAGGCATGCCCTGCGGCCTCACCAGGGCCTCTTCGACGGTCAGGATCGCCTTCTCCACCTCCGCGGCGGCGCTCTCCGGGATCTTGCCGCGGTTGCGGCGCAGCAGGCGGCTCGCGCTGCGGCGCAGCGACCTCGCCTCGTTGCGCGCCCGGTTGCGCACCCCCCAGGGGGTCGCGGAACCGATGGTCGAGAGCAGGAAGATCGCCAGGAACACGCAGAGCGATCCGAGAAGGAATTCCTGCCGCCGCAAGAGGTGCTGGGCGACCAGCGCGATCGCGACCGTGCCGCCGAGGATACCGGCGAGCTTGCCGTAGCCGGCGGCCCCATAGAACGCGCGCGGCCCGCGGTCGGCCGCGGAGACCAGCTCCGCCTCCCGCTTCGCCTGCGCCGCGCTGCGCGTCTCCGCCGCCGCCGTCATTCCTCCACCCGGAGCACGGCGAGGAACGCTTCCTGCGGGATCTCGATCTGGCCTACCGCCTTCATCCGCTTCTTGCCTTCCTTCTGCTTCTCGAGAAGCTTGCGCTTGCGCGAGATGTCGCCGCCGTAGCACTTGGCGAGGACGTTCTTGCGCAGCGCCTTCTGCGTCTCGCGGGCGATCACCCGCGACCCGATGGCGGCCTGGATGGCCACCTCGTACATCTGCTTGGGGATCTCTTGCTTCAGCTTCTCGCAGATGGCGCGCCCGCGCTGGTAGGCGCGCTCGCGGTGCACGATGGTCGAGAGCGCGTCCACCGGCTCGCCGTTGATCAAGATGTCGAGCTTCACCAGGTCGGCTTCCTGGTATCCGAGGGGCTCGTAGTCGAGCGAGGCGTACCCGCGCGAGATGCTCTTCAGCTTGTCGAAGAAATCGAACACCACCTCGGCGAGGGGGATCTCGTAGGTGATCTGCACGCGCTTGGTGCCGATGTACTTGATGTCCTTCTGCATGCCCCTGCGATCCTGGCAAAGCTGGAGCACGGACCCGACGTACTCGTTGGGCACGTAGATGTGCGCGAGCAGCATCGGTTCCATCAACTTCTCGATCTCGCCTTCCCCCGGCAGCTTCGCCGGATTGTCCACCGAGAGCTGGCTTCCGTCCTTCTTCACCACCTTGTAAACCACGGACGGCGCGGTGGTGATCAGATTCAGGTTGTATTCGCGCTCCAGCCTCTCCTGGACGATCTCCATGTGCAGCAGGCCCAGGTATCCACAGCGGAACCCGAAACCGAGGGCCTGGGAAGTTTCCGGCTCGTAGGTGAAGGCCGAGTCGTTCAGCCGCAGCTTCTCGAGCGCGTCGCGGGTGTTCTCGTAATCAGCCGAATCGACGGGGAAAATCCCCGAGAACACCATCGGCTTGATCTCCTTGAAGCCCGGGAGCGGCTTGTCCGTCGGGCGCTGGGGGTCGGTCAGCGTGTCGCCCACCTTGGCGTCCTGGATGACCTTCACGTTCGCGGCGACGAATCCCACCTCGCCGGCGATGAGCTCGCCCTTTTCCCGCGCCTTGGGAGCGAATACGCCCACTTCGCTCACCTCGTACTCCCGGCGGTTGGACATGAACACGATCTTCTGCCGCGGGCGCACGGTGCCCTCGACGATGCGCACCAGCATGATCACGCCGCGGTAGGAGTCGTACCAGCTGTCGAAGATCAGGGCCTTGAGCGGCGCCGCCGGATCCCCCTTCGGGGGCGGTACGGTGTGGATGATCTCCTCCAGCAGCTCCTCGATCCCGACCCCCTCCTTCGCGCTGGTCGGCACGGCCTTGCTCGCGTCGAGGCCGATGACCTCTTCGATCTCGCGGCGCGTTCCCTCCACGTCGGCGCTGGGGAGATCGATCTTGTTGATCACCGGGACGACGGCCAGGTCGTGCTCGAGGGCCAGGTAGACGTTGGCGAGAGTCTGCGCCTCGACGCCCTGCGACGCGTCGACCACCAGCACCGCTCCCTCGCAGGCGGAGAGGCTTCGCGAGACCTCGTAGGCGAAGTCGACGTGGCCGGGAGTGTCGATCAGGTTGAGCACGTACTCCTTGCCGTCGCGCCCGCTGCGCCAGTTCATGCGCACCGACTGGGCCTTGATGGTGATCCCCCGCTCCCGCTCCAGCTCCATGTTGTCGAGGAACTGGTCGTGCGCTTCGCGCTCGCTCACCGTGCCCGTCTTCTCCAGAAGCCGGTCGGACAGCGTCGATTTGCCGTGGTCGATGTGCGCGATGATCGAGAAGTTGCGCAGGTGCTGGTTCTGCTCAGGCATCGTCCCTTTCCGGGAGGCGGGGGATAACATGCGATGCCGCGACGCACAATGCCGGGATCCGCGCTCTAGAGATTGAGTTCGCTGCGGAAGTACGCCGCCGTGGGCTTCAACCCATCTTCCAGCTCTACCTCCGGCTCCCATCCGAGCAGCGTGCGCGCGCGCGTGATGTCGGGCCGGCGCTGCTTCGGGTCGTTCTCCGGCAACGGGCGCACGGACCGGACGCGGCCGCCGCTGCCCACCACCTTCCGGGTCGTCTCGGCGAGATCGATCAACGTCATCTCGCGGGGATTGCCCAGGTTCACGGGCCGTGAATCGCCTTTCGCGAGCAGGGCGAGGAGCCCGGCGACCAGATCGTCGACGTAGCAGAAGCTGCGGGTCTGCGTGCCGTCGCCGAAGACGGTGAAGTCCTCGCCGCGCAGGGCCTGGGCGACGAAGGTCGGGACGGCCCGTCCGTCGTCGGCGCGCATGCGCGGTCCATAGGTGTTGAAGATCCGGGCCAGCCGCACCGGCAGCCCGTGCACGCGCGCGTACGAGGTGGTGAGCGCCTCGGCGAAACGCTTCGCTTCGTCATAGCAGGCGCGCGGCCCGACCGGATTGACGTTTCCGAAGTAGTCCTCGCGCTGCGGATGCTCGAGGGGATCGCCGTAGACCTCCGAAGTGCTGGCTTGCACGAACGTCGCGCCGAGGCGGCGCGCGAGATCGAGCGCGTTGCGCGTGCCGAGCGAGCCGACGTCCAGCGTCTGTAGCGGCAGCTTCGCGTAGTCGATCGGCGATGCCGGCGAGGCGAGGTTGAACACTGCACCCGCCCCTCCCTGCAGAGGGATCGGCCGGCAGATGTCGTGCTCCACGAATGCGTACCGCGGATTGCCGCGGTGGCGCTCGGCGTTGTCTCGGCGTCCCGTGAGCAGGCTGTCGACCGACACCACCTCGTCGCCGCGCTCGAGCAGCCGATCGACGAGGTGGCTGCCGATGAAGCCGGCCCCGCCCAGCACGATCGAGCGCATCACTTCGCCCTTCCGTACCGGTCCTCGAGGCGGACGACGTCGTCCAGCTCCGGCGTCGACGCTTCCAGCACGTCGCAGTCGGTCTGCGCGATCATCCGGTGCCGCAGGAGCGGCGTGACGTGGAACGACTCCCCAGCCCCGAGCGCGCGCTCCTCGAGCGCCCCGCCCTCTTCACCGGTCTGGAGCCGGATCGTGCCGGCGAGGACGTGCAGCGTCTCATCCTTGCGCAGGTGGTACTGCAAGCTCAGGGCGTGGCCCTTGTTGATGTGGAGGATCTTTCCCACGTAGCGATCGGTCCGCGCCCAGATGAGCTCGTATCCCCAGGGCTTTTCGATGCGAACGGGCTTGATCGAGGGCATCGTCAGTGGGTCGGCATCACGGCTGCGGCCGTGCGCAGCTCGCGCTCGACGTCCTTGCGGAAGCGGTTGGCGGAATCCCTGTCCCGGAAGGCGCCGACGCGCACCCGGTACCAGGTGCCCTTCAGCCCCAGGTTCGCCTCGACGACGTATGGCTTCAGCCCGGCGCTGCGCGCCTTCCCTTCCAGGCGAGCGGCCTCACCGCGCTCCCGCGAAGCCCCCACCTGCACGGTGTACTCGCCGACGTCGCGCGGCGGCGGCGTGAGCGGGACCGTGGCGGGGATCTGGAGGAGACGCGGCGGCTCTGGAACCACGGTCGGTGTGCGCGGAGCGGATGCGACGGTGGTGCGGACGGGTTCGACCTTCTGCGTCGCCTGGGATCGATCGGTTGCGGCTGCCCCAGCGGGCTTCGCGGCGGTTTCGGGAGCGGGAGGAGGCGCCTTCGCCGCGACGTCGGCATTGCGTGCCCGGGCGTCCAGCGCGGCGAGGTCGTCTACCGGGCCGGCGGACCCCTGCATCGACGCGGCCCTGCGGCCGATCGTCACGCCGAGCGCGAAGACGGTCCCGAACAGGAGCAGCGCGCAGACCGCCAGCGCGATCGCCCGCCGTCCGTCGAGGGAAAACTCCACCTTCTCGCGCAGCCGCTGCACCTCGCGCATCCCGCGCGGGTGTACCAGACGGGAGCAGGTCGCCGCCACTTCTTCAGTCTTCCTCCGCCGCCGGAGCATCCATCCGCTCGGGCGCGGATACGCCGAGCACCGCCAGGGCGTTGGCCAGCGTCTGCTTCACCGCCCAGACGAGATAGAGGCGCGCGGTGGTCTTGCGCTCGTCGCCGGAAATGACCCGCTCGGTCTTCTTGTACTTCGTGTAGTAGCCGTGGAACTGCGCGATCGTTTCCTGGAGATAGAAGACCACCTTGTGCGGCTCGAGCGCCGAGGCGGCGTGCGCGACCAGCTCGGGAAACTGCAGGACGCGCTTGATCAGGTCGATCTCTTCGGGAAGCTGCAGCGCGCCCATGGCGTCCGGATCCCAGCGCGGCTCGACGCCCTTCTCCTCCCGCGCCCGGCGCAGGATCGCCGCGCAGCGGGCATGGCCATACTGGACGTAGAAGACGGGATTGCTGTTGTCGCGCTTCTGCGCCAGGCCGACGTCGAAGTCCAGCGCCATGTCTCCGCGGCGCAGCAGGAAGAACACGCGTGTGGCGTCCGGGCCTGCGGTCTCGAGCAGCTCGCGCAGGGTGACGAAGTTCGCCGCGCGCTTGCTCATGCGGTAGGGCTGGCCGTCCCTCACCAGATTCACGAGCTGGAAGAGGATCACCTCCAGCTCGCCCCCCATCGCGGCCACCACGGCCTTCATTCGCGAGACGTAGCCTCCGTGATCCGCGCCCCAGACGTCGATCAGGCGCCGGTAACCGCGGGAGAGCTTGTCGAAGTGATAAGCGACGTCGGCCGCGAAGTAGGTGGGCTCGCCGCTGGTCTTGAGCAGCGGGCGATCGCGATCGTCCCCGAAGCGGGTCGTCTTCACCACCTTGAGCGGCTGCGGGACGTAGTCCTCCTCGTCGATGTCGACGCCCTTGGGCGGCGGCAGCACCTCCATCGCCGTCATGCCCTTCTCGTCGAGCATGCGGATGGCCGCTGAGAGCCGGTCCTGGTCGTGGAGGAGCTTTTCGCTGAAGAAGCTGTCGAATCGGATCCCGAAGAGCCGCAGGTCCTCCTCGATCAGGTTCTTCAGGATCCAGTTGGTTGCGAATCCGCGGAGCGACTCGCGGATCTCCGGGAACGGCCGCGAGGGGTCTCCGCCGGCATCGAGCCACGCGCGCGCCACGTCCTTGACGTACTCGCCTTGATAGTCCTCCGGATCGAGCGGCACGCGCGGCACGCCGGGGCGCAGCTCGGTGGCGCGGGCCAGCACCGCGTGCGCGAGCCGCCAGACCTGCCCGCCCGCGTCGTTGATGTAGAACTCGCGAAAGACCTGGTAGCCCGACCGTTCGAGCAGGTTCGCGACCACGTCTCCGATGACTGCCCCGCGTCCGTGGCCGACATGCATCGGACCGGTGGGGTTCGCGCTGACGAACTCCACCATCGTGCGCAGGCCATGGCCGGCATCGCTGCGCCCGAAGCGCTCCCGCTGCTCCCAGACGGCGCGCAGCGCCTTGTGCCATACGTCCTGCGCAAGGCGGATGTTGAGGAACCCGGGCCCGGCGATCTCCGGCTTCGCGGCGAGCAACCCTTCCCGGTCCTCGATCCGGTCGACGATCGCTTGCGCCAGCGCCCGGGGATTGGGCTTCGGCGCCCCGGTCGCCGCGGCGTGCTGCTTCGCGAACGCCATCGCCGCGTTGGCCGCGAAGTCGCCGTGCGCGGCCTGCTTCGGCGAGTCGAGCTGGACGAGGTACTCGCCCGCCGGCAACAGGCCGTCCTGCACGCACCTCTGCAGCGCATCGCGCAGCAGCGCGGCGACCTGCTCCTTCACCATTTCGTTCCCTTGGAGTACTCCCGATCGAACGAGGGGCGCAGCCTGTCCCAGCTCGCGTGCAAGTGCTCGATCATCACCTTGGTGTCGCCCAGCACCGGCATGAAGTTGGTGTCCCCGTTCCAGCGCGGCACGACGTGCCAGTGCAGGTGGTCGACGATGCCGGCGCCGGCCGTGCGGCCGAGGTTCATCCCGATGTTGTAACCCTGCGCCCCGTAGGCTTCACCGACCAGGCGAACCGCGACGCGCAGCATCTCCGAGAGCTCGTCGTGCTCCTCGCGCGGCAGCGCCGTCAGCTCGGCGACGTGCGCGCGGGGCACCACCATCAGGTGCCCGTTGTTGTACGGAAAGCGGTTGAGGATCGCGAAGGTGTGCGCGCTGCGGCCCAGGATCAGGTTCTCGCGGTCGTCGCCGGCCCGCGGCAGCTCGCAGAAGATGCATCCGGTCTGCCGCTCTCCCTTCGAGATCAGCTCCATCCGCCAGGGGGCCCAGAGCTGCTCCATCACCTCACCAGATTCGGCGCCAGGAACATGAGCCCGCCCTCGTGCGGCGCCGAACGCACGCCTTCGGTCGCGCCCTGGAAGGCGCCCTGGAAGGCCCCGCGGACCAGATCCCGCAGCGACAGCTCGCGCTCGCGCGGCGGATATTGCACCTTCGGCTCTCCGCTCTGTCCGGCGAGCCCCCAGGCCGCCGCGATGGCGTCGTCGAAGCCGCCCAGCTCGTCGACCAGCTTGAGCTCCTTCGCCCGCTTGCCGGTGTAGATGCGCCCTTCGGCGATCTCGCGCACCCGCGCCTCGGGCATGCCGCGCCCTTGCGCCACCGCCTGCACGAACTGCGAATAGACGTCGTCCGAAATGCTCTGGATCTCCTCCCGATCCGTCTCCTGGATGGGACGGAACGGCGAGAGCGTGTCCTTGTACTTGCCGCTCTTGAGCGTCGTCTCTTCGACCTTCGCCCACTCCAGCAGGCCGCGCACGTTGAAGTGCAAGAAGATCACGCCGATGGAACCGGTGAGCGTCCCGGGCTCCGCGAAGATCCGGTCCGCCGGCGCCGAGATGTAGTAGCCGCCCGATGCCGCCATCCCGCCCATCGAGACCACCACCTTCTTGCGCGCCTTGATGCGCTTGACTGCGTCGTGGATCTCCTGCGAGGGAGCGACGGCGCCCCCCGGCGAGTCGACGCGCAGCACGATGGCCTTGATGTCGTCGTCCTTTTCGTACTTCTTCAGCAGCTTGACGATCTTGTCGGAGTCGATTCCGGCGGGCGCCGCCTCGCCGATGGTCCCCTTCGCCTCGACGATGCCGATGCGGGCGCCGACGGTGGTCTCCGTCTCCAGGCTGACGCCCATGCTCGCGCTCTTCAGCGCCGAGTACGCGAGCAGCATGAAGCCGAACAAGACCAGGAACAGGCCACCGAAGATGACGCCGAGCACGATCGCCGCGCGCTTGTCCAACGTGACGCTCCTTCTCGAACAGAGGCCGCTTGCTACCACTCGGACCGTGTGGGTACAAGCGCGGCCGTGTCGTTCCGGAGCATGCTGACGAGCCTGGTCGAGCGCGTTTCCGGGGCCCGCGGCGCGGTGTTCTGCGATCACGAAGGCGAAGCGGTCGAGGTGGTGATCCGCGACGCCGCGCTCTCCGAATACGAGATGAAGGTGGTGGGCGCGCAGCTCGCGGCGGTGTGGCTGGATCTGACGGCCAGCGCGCAGGAGCACGGGGCGGGACCCTTGATCGAGCTGCGATTGGGAAGCAGCGCGGGCACCTTGCTCTGCCGATCGTTGCCGGAGGGATATTACGTCGTGCTGCTGGTCGGGATCGGCATCCCTGGCTCGCCGGCGGCCTTCGCGCTGCGCTCGGCGGCGGCGGACATCGCCACGGAGCTTTGACCGCTTTACCAGTCGCGGCCGCCGAAGGCGGCTCAGCGACTGCTGTTTTTAGACTGTACCGATCGTGAGACGTGGTCTAGTTGGTGGCCCCGTGTCGGGCATAGCGCACGAGCGCGCGCAGATCGGGACGATCGGGATCGACCTCGAGGCCTCCGCGGCGGTGGCCCGGACCGCTTACGATGCCACCCCACTTCGAGGGGTCTTCCACCTCCAGTCCGTCGGGATCGAGCAGGAGCGGGTCGCGGGGATCGAGGTCCTGCGCCGATCGCAAGTACGCGAGCGCTGCCTTCTGCGCGCCCGGACCGTTCACCGCCAGCACGGCCAGCCCGGCGAAGTTCAACGCGGTAATCCGCTCGTCGAACACAGGGCGGGTGGGCACCGCGGCGATGAGGACGGCCACCCGCGGTTTCGTTCCCTGGGGCGGCCGCCACAGCCATGCAGGTCCTTCGCCCGCGCGCACCAGCGACGGCCGTGGGATCTCGTCGCGGCGAAGGCCGGGGCGCGGACTGCGCGTCAGCCGCAACGGCGTCCCCCGCCCCGTGCGTAGCTGCCAGACGTCGGTCATATCGTCGGACAGGCGCCAGCCGAAGAACAGCCGCTCGCCGGTCCGGTCCCAGATCAGGCCACCATCCGCCAGGGCCCCCGACGGCGGAACGGCGAGCGGCTGGACCCGCAGCGAAGGAATATCGAGGAGGGAGAAGACGTCCTGTCCGTTCGATTCCACGGCCACTGCCAGGCGATGGCCGTCGTCGGTGACCGCGAAAGCTTCCACATTGCCCTCCGGGGCGTGGACGGTCTTGCGCGAGCGGTCCTGGACGGTGAGGGCATCGACGCCCATCGTCGAGCGGCCGGCATCGGTCAGAACGTAGACGGTGCGTCCGTCGGGCGAGAAGCGCGGCTGGCGGAATCGCGCCGGCTTCTCGGAGGAGATCAGCACGTTGCCGCGAGCGGAGGCGAGGTCGACGAGGACGACAGCCTCCGATCCGGATCGGCGGACCAGCGCGAGGATGCTCCGCCCGTCCGGCGAAGGCGGTCCGAGCGCGAACAAGCCGGACAGGGCATCCGCGAGAGAAAGCGAATCGGAAGCAGTCTGGATGCCGGCCGCCGGCGGGGGCGGCACGATCTCCGACGGCCTTTTCGCGTCCATTGCGAACGAGCGCAGGGAAACCGCCGCTCCGCTCAGGACGGCGTAGAACAGCTTCTTCCCGTCGCGCGAGAAGCCGCCCAGGATCTGATCTCCGGCTACGGGATCGACCGGGGTGGGTCCGCCCCCCTCCTCGTCCACCCGCAGGATCCGGCGCCGGCCATCGCGCAAGCCGACGGCGACGAGTTGTCCCGGCTCGAACGGAACGTATCTGATCTCGACGACGCCGCCCGGCTCGTCGGTGAGCTGCGTCGGATAGCTCCCGTCGACCGCCACGGACACCGCCTGCCGGGTCTTGAAGAGAGTGGTGAGGAAGGCGATGCGAGTGCCGTCCGAGGAAGGCGCGGGCGCCCAGGCCGCCGCGGCGGATTCGAGGTGTCGCAGCCGGGCCGGCAGGTCCTCGTCCGCAGCGGCCAGCAGCAGCGCGAGAGCGAGCATTTGAATTCAGGCCTCCCTCGGCCGTTCTATCCAAGGGCGTGGCCGAACGCGACCGCCGTGCGTCGCAGGTGCTGCTCTCTTGACGCGCCAGGGGCGCGCCCGCAGAAGGAGTGTGCATGCGCCGATTCCCTTTCGCCGTCCTGCTCGCCGCCGCTGGATGCATCCACGGCTCCCCCGCGCCCCAGCGCGACTCGAACGCGCTGCGGGCCATCAACCAGCAGGAGCGCTGGGCGCAGGACGCCCTCTCCCGGCGTCCGGACCGCACCGAGCTGCAGGCGATCCGCTCGAGTGACTTCACCGCCGTGGGCCGCGGCCGCGGCGAGCTCAAGCGGCTGCTGCAGGCGATCGACCGCGCAACCTGGATCCGCAACACGGCGGCGGAGCTGATGCTCGACGACGCCGACCCGCAGCTGGCCGCCACGTTCGACCGCGCCGGCCGCATGCGCGCGGACGCCATCCTGGCGGCGGACGAGCTGGCCTCTGCGCTGGCGGAAGCCAAGGGCGGCCTGACGATCGGCGATCTCCGCCCCGGCCTGGAAGCGGTGCGCAAGGCGCAGGCGAGCGAAGACCGGATCGCACGGCTCACTTCGCGCGCCGGGGGACGCAGGCTCGCCCCCGCTGCCCTGCCGGTACCGCGGCCTTTCCTCGCCTCGGCGGCGCGCCTGGTCGCAGCCAACCCCGAGCTGACGCGGGAGCTGGACCGGCTGGCGCCTGACGACGCGGCGCAGATCCGGGCGCGGCTCGCCGACGTGAATCGCGAGAAGGAAGAGGCGAAGCGGGCCGAGCCGGCTGCGGCTCCGAGTCCGGCGCCGCCAGCTGCCGACGAAGTCCCGCCACCCGAGCCGAAGGAGGCGGAAGCGCCCTCGCCGACGCTGACGGTGGCCAACGATGCGGCCGTCCTGCTCTCCAGGCGGACTCCGCGCTCGATCACGCTGCGCGAAGACGGGCTGTTCGAGCTGTCCTACGACGACGCGGACTATCTCGTCGATCCGCAAGGCAAACTGGTGCGCAAGGAACCCAAGTAAGCCCCGCGCCTACCTCTGGAAGTCGTACACGCTCCCGATCCGCAGGATCCGCGTCAGCGCGTCGAGCGCCTGCATGTTCTCGCGGGCCAGGCGCGGGTCCGCCAGGTCCTCTCCGACCAGGCGGTCGCGGTAATGCCGTCTCACCCACGCC
>Ga0209267_1001184_pt1 | contig 18013 bp, 15 predicted proteins | sample GraSoiAngelo_137_FD_185894 | JGI IMG/M metagenome (GOLD analysis project Ga0209267, IMG submission 185894) | Grasslands soil microbial communities from the Angelo Coastal Reserve, California, USA - 14_0929_09_30cm (SPAdes) (version 2) | ecosystem: Environmental > Terrestrial > Soil > Grasslands ... | reverse complement strand
AGATGATTCTTCGGCCGGCTTGAATTAGTCCGAAAAATATCGCACGAAGTCGCGCTCCATCGGCAAGGTTCTCCTCACGGTGCAGCGTCAGAACCAGATAGTCTCCGCGCGATAACTTGATGTCGTATTTTTTCAACGTTATCAGAAGCGCGTCTTTCATCAGGTCTCCGGTAAACTCGATGCGCTCCGGACTGTAGCCCTCTTTGTGCAGGTTATTGACGTCCGTCTTGGTGCAACAGAAAATGACGTCGGCGAGTACATCCGACACGCGTCGGTTGATCTCCTCGGGATTGAGCCGATCCACGGCCCGAATTCCCCCTTCCACATGCGCGAACGGAATGCGCAGCTTGCTTGCGGCAATCGCTGCCGACATCGTGGAGTTGACGTCCCCATAACTCAGCACGCAGTCGGGCTTCTCGGCGCGAAAAACAGGGGCAAGCTCAAGAATGGTTTGCGCGCTAAAATCCACGCCATTGGTGTTGGCAATGTGAAGGTGATAATCCGGAGCAGGAAGTTCAAAGCATTCAAAGAAGGCCTGCGACATCTCGTAGTCATAGTGTTGGCCGGTGTGGATCAAAACCTCCCGAATTCCTCTGCGCCGGAGCTCCTGGTTCACCAAATACTCTTTGATGAAGTTAGGTCTGGTTCCTACGACCGAACAGATTTTCATCGGTGACTCTCGATATTCTCGAAATGAAGGTGCTTGAAAACCTGACCTGGAGATTTTCTTGCTTCGGCCAATTGCACCGGCGATCCTAAAGGGCAACGAGCGCGTCAATTCGCTCGTTTAGGCTGATGTCCACGTAGCCGGCGGGTTGGTTGTCTGCACATTCAGCGAACTGCTTTGAACTCCGTGGTTTGTGGATCCTCAACCGCAAGCCTGCCAGCTTGTCGCCACCGGAGGTAGATACCTTGACGCGCAGACCGCCCGAATCAAACTGAACTTCTTCGAAAACTGCGGAGCGACGTTTTCGAAACCACGAAACCGCCTGGGTGGCCGTGACAAACCAGGCGCCTCTGGTCTTCAAGTCGTTAAGAAGCTCCACGTAGAAGTCGTCCCACAGTCTCTCGGGAGCGATACTTCGATCATGCCAGTTGATTGTAACAGCGCCGCCCAGCCGAGCAGCGTTGTCCAGAATGGAGGAGACGCGCTTTCGGGCCTCTCGTGGGGAAAGGTCTAACCGGTTGGCGTAAAACAATGCGGTGTCCATTACGTGAAGCGGAAGTTCGAGTATTCGACTCGCCTGTAACGGCTTGTACACTTGGCTGGTACCTGCGCGATAGCCGATCGCGTCGTTGTAGCCCACGGTGGAATCGTAGGGGAACCCACCATCTTCGAGGATGACTGGGGAGTCTTCACTCCAATAAAGCCAGTGCATTCTCACGCCGGTGGTTTCTTTTCCTGAGAATCTCGTGATCCGTTTGGCTTCCTCACGCCCCTTTGAACTATCCAACCAGGCATCAATCCCATGGAGCCCTATTTCGCAGCCCGCGGACGTCAAGCGCGGGATCTTACTCGCGATGTGAGAGGCGTCGTAGCGTGAGGCCCGGGCCCAGGGTGCTCGACCTTCGGAGGACCGTCCGGGATCGCCTTCAAAGGGAAGCACGAAAAACGTGGAAGGGTTGCCCTGCTCGATTTCCACGTAACGATCAAACTGTAACCAGATGTCCTCAGCGATTCCGAAATAAATGAAAGGCAGCTTTGCCGCGGCGGCCCAGTTCGTAAACATCTTGCGCCAGGGGAGCCGCCCACGCACCACATTGAAGAGTGAGCCTAAGGTCGCCCGGTACAGAAATCCGAACATCGTGTGGTCGAATTTGTGTCGGCGAATGGACGCATGATCCACATCGTGAGTGAGGCACACAATGAAGGGGTATCCGTCGGGCAGGGGTGGAATCTCCACCAACGGGATTCCGCACCCCACGATCAGGTCCCGCAGGAATGCGATATGCAATTCCAGTGTGGGGGTGCCAGCGTTCGCGGGCGGCTGTCCCCTTGTGAGCAGACATTGAACCTCGCGGAATAGGTCATAACCCACGCGTGCGAAGAGCTGGTCTTCCAACCGATCGACGAATCCGATCGCTTTCCCGGTGTCTTCGCTGGACAACACCTTCACGCCCGGGTGGAGAAACGTGGCGTGACATCCATAGAGGGGCAGCGAACCCGCGGACAAGGAGAGGTTTGTTTCGTGGTCGTGAAGGCGGGTCTCGATTTTCAGCTTAACGTCAAACTCCGTTTCTTCGCTGGCATACAGGATCAAGAGTCTGGTGGAAAAGGGCTCAGGTTTTGCATCGCTTGTGCACAGCACGACTTGATACTGCCTCTCTTTGCGATAAAACTCCCAGGGAGTCTTAAACAATTCAAAAAATTCGCGAACCGCGCTTTCTTCAGTTGGATCTGAAATGACGCCCAGCATCGCTGTCGTAGCGAACTCAGTTGAAATGTGTGGAATACCTACGCGTCTTCTTCTCATGTGGGTGCAGGCAATCGCCGAATAGCCCTAATGCTCGCAGCTGCGGACATTCGAGGCAACGCCTCGCGGCAGCGCGAACCAGGCTCCCTGCCCGAAGCGGTCAGAGAATCTGTTGTCGACCACGGTCATAGAGTTTTCAGCCATGCCGCTTGTGCTCCGAGTTTGTCTCTTTAATTCTCCTGGCTTCTCGCGCAGTCTTGTTCCTGTTGGACCACTTGATCGCGTGCAGAAACTCTGAATGCCCTAGCCGGCTCAGGATTTCAATGTTGGGCATGACGCAGTGGCCGCCGATGATTCCCGGGAAGTACTTTACCGAAGGAAAAAACGGGATCTCTCCATAGATCGAGACAACCTCGTCGTAATTCAAGCCCAGGTGATCGCAGTACCTCTCCACCTCCTGGGCCCAGGCAATCACGAGGCCGAAGTAGGTGGTCTCAGTGAGCTTCGCGAGTTCGGTGGCCTCTGGAGACGAGAGGATCCTGGTTTTCATGCCCAGCGATTGGAAGTGTCCGGCAGCCCGCTCGCCCGCAGCTGGGTCAAGCGCTCCGACGAACTTCGTATAGTGAAAAAGGTCCTCGAGCATCCGAAGGTGCTTGCCACGCACCGGACTGTTCACCACGGCAGCGCCGGATCGCTCCGCAACGGCGCGCGTCGTCCCAACTGCTACGGTGCTGTTGATAATCGTCAGCGCAGGTTTGAAATATTCGATCCGGCGTGTGGCTTCACTCACGAAATCCTCGATCTGGAACGGAAAGCAGATGTGCATGACGTCGATCCCTTGGAACTTTTTCACCACGGGCTCGACGTCCACGCCGATCGTCTGGTGATGCCGGCTTGCGATTTCAAAAAGAGGTCTTCCTACCTCTCCAAGCCCCACAACAACAACTTTCTTGCGTTCAGCCATGTGCCAGAGATCCTAACCGACTCAAAAATTGTTGAGGATTCAAATTGCCGATGCAACACAGGATACACTTATTCATTCCCCGCAAACGCGCGCTCGGCGCAACCGGAGTCATTCGCATCTGGTTAGGTTCATTCCGTACAATGAAGACGTCGCGAGGATTCTTATTCCCTCGCTCGATTTGAATCCGTTTATACAGGTCATGCTGGTCAAACACAAATTTCTTTCCGAGCAGTTTGACGGGCAGAGCCTAAAAAGAGAGTGTCCGGAGGATTGTGAGCGTGCATCACGTCGAACCCCGCCTTATAAAAATATACGTGCTAACAATGAGACAGGCCGTGGTGAAGTAGCAATATTCCACCACATAGCCAAGGAAGACGTTTAGCTTAACCAAGAGCAGATTCATTCGATTAACATCTGCAAACGGAGTCTCTTTCGCGACGCGAGTGTGCTGCGGAAAATAGTTCTCAACTAGCATCAGGATTTTGCCAGCAAATCGAAGCATAATGGCATAGGGGTATAACGGTTACCCGCAGATACCGCTGTAATTCCGGGAGCCTTTACAGCTCCACGGGTCAACCGGATTAGATCAATGATCACTTTTGAATCGCTGTGATTAACCACAGCCTCTTAAATTTGCGGATTATTTTTGCTGGAACAACTACGTCACTGGTTTCTATGACTTCTTTTGGGGAACTGACCCTTTGGTAAACATGAGCCACCGAAAGCAACCCCCGGCCTAAGATATTATGGAGAGATGTTCAGCTTGGTATTTTTGCAAAAAATCTTCATATCTTTGTGGCTATCATTGCCCATAGCCTTGCTGAGATTCCCCATCTCATTCGCGAAAGCGGTCGTCGCAGGCGCCGATGACCATAAACGACGGGTGGTGAAAATCATGGATTGCCGTAGTTCGCGCATGAATTCGGGACTCATGCAGATACCGAAGTCTTTCCATGATCAGGGAAACATCTCTCAAGCTCTCGCCCTCCCGAACCGCTTGCAACCGTCCTCCCTAAACACCTGACGGATTAAAGCTTCCAAACCTGGTTCGATTATCGGGCTTTTCTCTGAATTAATCAGCGAGACTTTGATTTGCTGCAGATCCACATCTGTCACTGAACGGCCCATCTCGGCCAAGCACGCCGCCGTGACGCAGCCTACATAACCCATTCCGAAACTGTGCTATTCATCGGGAGAAATTGCTGTGGACGTCTATGCTTCGCTAGCCTCGGGAATCTTCGTCGCATCGGCAAAAAACTGTGCCACGTTTCTTGGTGTCGTGTTCCAGAAAAGGCCTTTATAATGTCGGCTCACGTATTCTAGAAGCGCCTTGTAATGAGTGGACGGATACTCCATCGCCTTTGGCGTGGCTCCATCAAAACACAAATAATCGGGATGCACGTTGACGAGTGCCATTCCGCCGTGCCTGGCAATCCAGTCGACTTTTTGCAGCCAGATGTTCGGCGTCTGCTCCCTCAGCAATAAGAAGAGCGTGAAATCCTGAGGCAGCGTGTAAGGGAGTTCGACGTAACCGGCACGGAGCATACCAGCGGTCGAGCTTGGCTTCTGGCTCGCCCCAAGCCGATTGGCTCCCGACTTCTGCACCCCAGGCGCGGGCACCCAGAAGGGAAAAATTGTATGGCGTCCGTCAGGTTGCGGCTCAAACGGATCGGTATCGAAAGTGGAGGCATCATATTGAATACTGAGCTCGTGAAGCCAATCCAGCTTGTGGAGCATAAAAGCTGATCTAAATCCTGCCGCATTCCAGTCGCGAAGATAGCGGTTAATCCTCGTGGCCTTGCGGCCAAACTCCCGTCGCGATAAAAACAGTCGACCATCGTGCTTAAGATCGTGTATCGCTACTTCGAACCCATTCCTCGCTAATTCATCTCTTAATTCTGAAGGAACCTTATAGTTTCCCTCCGGAATGAAGTTGAAAGAGGAGCGAAATCCAAACTCCTGCTCGAGTCGCATTAATTCCCGGCACTTGCCCAAACCGTCTTTGCCTTCGACGTCATGCGTCAACACCAAGGCGAATTGCTTGTCATCCGGCCACCCGAGCCAATTGTCAGGCACGCGTCCCGAGGCGGGCATGATGGGCCAAATATCCTTAACTTTCTCCCGTTTCCGAATGGCAAACCATCGGCGAATTCCAAGCCGGATAAATCGGGGAACGAACGGTTTAAGACCGTAGTAGATTTTGTGCCGTAACATGACACTACGAACTACCGAACTCAACTACAACAAGTATGCTTCTCCCGAGATGGAGGAAGAAAAGTGACGGTAGGCCCGATCCGCGAAATATGCCTAACTTCCGCTTTCGAGCCAGTTCGGACCGTAACTACGTGTCTTATTCAAAATCACCGCTATGTCCGCCCGCGCTCCGACAAGCTCACGATAGCCCCGTTTTACCACATCACGATGGTTTTTCTCCGCTTCTACTATCAGCAGAACCTTATCCATCAGCGCGGCCAAACCAATGGTTGGGCTGGTTTGGTTAATGGGTGGCATATCGAAAATGATGTAGTCGAAGTTGCTGGCCTTGAGATTTGGAACCAAAGCGAAGAATTTTTTGAGCCCAAGATGCGTGGATTTGTTGCCCGATCGCGTGATTGTTGCCAGGTACAGATTATCGGCAGCGGAAGTGATTGCTGCTTGGGGTTCAATGGCCGTAGTGAGAGAGGAAGCGGGGCGGCCGGCAAAGAATGGATGAACTTCGCCATTGGCAGCATTTACATCAACAAGAAGTACTTTACCATCACCGGTTTCCGAGAGGGCGGCAGCAACGCCGGCAGCGAGAGTCGAAGTTCCCGCGCCTTCGCCGAAGCCAGTAACGCCTACTAACTTCGGTTTGTGGGTAACTCCATGTAACTCGAAGTATAAACCAAGGCGGTCTCGAATCGCTTCGGAATAGGGACGGATGAAGTGCTCAACTTCCCAGGGAGCAAGATTGGCGTTGCTCTGATCAGCCGCTTTCTTAGCGGCCCGCTGACCATTTTTCCAAGGCAAGCGTAGGCGGCTGTTGATCCCTTGTTTGATGCCTTGATAAGGAATCGAAAGCATGACCGGAGAACGCAACTGCAGCTCGACTTCCGATCGGCGTTTGTAGCTAGGATTGAAGACCAACTCAAAGAGCAAAGCGAGGCCGACCCCCAAAGCGAGTCCACCTCCGGCCAATCCGAGCACGGTCTTGTCTCGAGTCTTTGTAACCATTGCCGGCGGAGAAGGTCGTTGGATCGCGCTGATGTTCGGCATCTTGGAAGGATCAAGGGCTTCATCTACACGCGCCTTTTGCAATGTCCCGGAATAATACTTGTAATTTTCTTCCTCCAGCTGCTTGTTACGCTCAAGGCCGGTAATTTGCGGTCCGATGTCGGCCAACTGTTTCATCCGATCTTGCAACTCCGTCTTCTGGCGACGCAGGTCGTCTAGTTTTGACTTCATTCCGGCAAGACGCGCACGCTCGATCCGTACATCCAACTGCCCCGATGCAGTTCGTAGGGTTGCGAGCTCCGGAAATTTCGTTTCCAAGTTCCGTTTTTGATTCTCCAGGTCGTTAATATGTGCCTGATTCATCTTCACCAGTACATTTTCGGGAGTGTACTTGGCGGACATCTCCAGTTGGGTCTCGCGCAGCTTCGTCAGATTAGTCACCAGCGCCTGATAGTCGCCCGTGTCCTTGGTTGATGCCTGGTTTGGCGGTGCGGCGGTGTTATCCTTAGTTTTGTCCTTAGTGTTATCCGTCTCGTTCAAATCTACTGGTAATCCACCTCGCTCAATCTGTTTTACTTTAGCCTGCTCCTCAGCTAGATCGTTCTCGGCTGCTCTTACCTGATCCTCCAAGCGCGAAGACTGCGTATTAATGCTAGCCATACTATCCTGGAGGGAGATTACGCCCGCTTTGGCTTTCAGCGCCTTGAGCGCGTCTTCCGTTTGGTTAAGCCGGGCGCGGATCTGATCAGATTGCTGACTGACAAAGTCGAATGCGCCGGCTGATCTGTGCACTTCAAGATGTTTGGTGAAGTAGCGGGTGACCAGTTCATTCAGAACTGTGGTCGCGACTTCCGGTCTTCGATTTTGGTAAGAAACGCCGATGATGTTGCTATTCTTGGCTGTGCTAGTAGCAAGGCCGGAATTGATAGCGGCGGCGGCTCCCACAACCGTTGGCGCTTTAGCGTCAGGAAGCACCCGATTCGGTCCCAAAGCCTCTGCGACCTGGACTGATAGATCCCAGCTGGTTATAATGGAGACCTCCGCTGCGATTACACCGTCGTTGGTTATACCTGTGCCACTTTTGGCTTGACCAGACATTCCGTCGATAGGATCAATGCCGCTTCTCTCAAGCACATAACGAACGAGCAACCTCGCGTCCGATTCATAAACTGCGGGAAAGAAAAAATACACACCGACGGCGGCAAGAATGCCGACTAGGCCAAAGGCTAAGATGAATCGCTTCCATTTGAAGAGCGCGATCGGGATATCGCGTAGATTAAGATTGGAAGACTGCGGCTCGGTTCGATGTTCGGGCATATATTAAGTTGGGGGGAAGTGCATCAGTCGAGATGCGGGTATATTATAGCACCAGCCAGCCGATTAAGCGAGGCCGGTAACGCGCGAAAAATGTGTTGGTGAAGTGTGGAGCGACTGTCGCGCGAATGGGTCCAAGACCCGCTCGCCATTTCAAAGCGAGCGTAGCCTATTTCTTCTTCAGTCGCGCCCCACGAAAGTTTGAAACGGCGCAAGCCTTGATTTTCTTTTTCGGTCCTGCCGAAGTGCAAAGCTTCAGCGCCTCCCTCGGCCAAATACTTTATTGCTTCAAACATGGCCAGGTTATTGGCGCGAAGCTCCTGGAACCTTTCATCAGAAGCGCCAAATTTATAGACCGCGTGGCGCCCCAGTTTAAAAAACATGGCGGCCGCGATGGGGCCTTTTTGGCATTCGACGAGAACAATAAACCCCAAACCGGCGCTAATCAGATGCCGTTGAATATTTATAAAAAAAGATCGCGGCTGCGGTGGCGCTCCATGGCGGCGGCGGGTCCGGACATGCAGCTTGTAAAACTGAGCCATCGCATCCGGGCTAGATTGAATACTTACAGTTAGTTCACTGCGCTGCGCTTTGCGGACCGCCCGCTGGACCGAACTCGAAAAATTCGAAATGAGCGCCTCCGGGCCGATTCTCAAATCGAGAAAGTGGCCGTAATAAGACTCGGAGGCGGGTACATTAACGGGAATGATTGAATGGCTTCGTAGCTCGAAGTAGCTCCAGCGTCGCTCACGCGCGATCCGCTGTAACTTTTGCGGCACAAGCTCGTGCCCAAAGCTACTGAAAGTAAGTGGAGCACAATAGTCGCTAAATGGCAGGCAAACGCCACGTGATCTCGTCAGCACGCTCTGGACTTCCAGCATTGGAACCAGAGCAAGCAGGCTGCCATTCAACGACATTTGGAGATAGCACGGGCGATGACCATAGGTATCGACTAACACACGAGCCCAGGCTGTTGAATGAAAGATGGTCGCATCGGGATGCATGTTGATGGCGTCATCCCACTCTCTATCCACCAAAGGGTTTATCAGGATCGCATTTAATGATCGCCCGGGGGATTGCGCGTCCTTCTCGTCTAGCCGTGGCAAAGATCGGAGCAATGGCGCGACCGGAACCGACGCCGCGGCTGTTGCCTGGGCTGTTATTTGCTTGACCGCTTTCAGGCTATTACCCCCGCACTAACGGTTTCTCTAACGGTTTCGATGACAAAATCGATCTGTCCTTCGGGAAACATCGGCAAGGAGAGGAATTCATTCGCGATCTGTTCCGAGACTGGGAACGCGCCAGGTTGATGACCCAGGCTGACATAAGCCTGCTGAAGATGAACCGGAACCGGGTAATGCACGCCGCATCCAATCCCCTTTCTTTCCAACTTCCGCATTACTTCATCGCGGTCCTGCACGCGGATAGCATAGACGTGGTAGACATGGCGAGCGTCCTCGGCTTCAACCGGAGAGATGATTTCTTCTACGTCTCTAAATGCCGCGTTGTATCGGGCCGCATGCGTGCGGCGGAGCTCGTTGCCACGATCAAGATGCCTCAACTTGATCGCGAGACATGCACCCTGAATCGCATCCATTCGGCAATTCCAGCCGACCATGGTATGATGATATTTCCGCGCTTGCCCGTGGTCGCGCAACACGCGAATCTTGTCGGCCAGTTCGAGGTCATTTGTAACGATGGCACCTGCTTCACCGAGCGCGCCGAGGTTTTTCCCAGGATAAAAACTGAAGCAGCCGATTTCGCCCATCGACCCCGCTCGTCGATTCTTGTATTCGGCACCGTGCGCTTGGGCGGCGTCTTCGATCACAACTAGGCCATGCTGGCGGGCAAACTTTAGAATCGGATCCATATCAGCGGTTTGGCCAAAGAGATGAACTGGAACGATAGCTTTCGTACGACTCGTCAGGACATTGGCCAATGCACTAGGAGCCATTGTGTAGGTGCGTTCGTCAACATCCACGAAGACAGGCTTGGCGCCGCAATAGGTAATGGCCTCGGCCGTTGCCATGAATGTGCTCGGCACCGTGATCACTTCATCGCCCGGGCCGACGCCACAAGCCAGTAGCGCCAGCCAAACCGCTTCGGTTCCGCTACCCAAGCCAACTGCATAGTCGCATTTGCAAAAGGCAGCGAATGCCTCCTCAAAATCTGCGACGGCAGGCCCGCCGGCGAAAATTCCGCTATCAATCACTTCGGCGATGGCAGTTTTGAAATGGCCCCGCAAAGGAGCGTGATGGGCCTTAAGATCTAAAAATGGGACTTTCATTGGTAGAGGCAAAGCGATTCTTTGAGCAGACGTGCGGGATTCCCGGCAACTGTAGCATTGGCCGGCACGTCCCTGGTTACGACACTACCCGCACCGACGATTGCGTTTTCGCCGACGGTGATTCCGCCAAGCAAAGTTACGCCCGAACCGATCGAGGCGCCGCGTTTGATCAGGGTGGCTTCGCAACTCCAATCGTCTTCGGTCTTCAACTTGCCGTTGCCGTTGGTTGCGCGCGGATAGCGGTCGTTGATGAAAGTAACGCCGTGCCCGATAAAGACGTTGTCTTCCAGGGTCACGCCTTCACAAATAAAAGTGTGACTCGAAATCTTGCAACGCGCGCCGATTCTGGCGTTCTTTTGGATCTCGACAAAAGATCCAATCTTGGTCTCGTCGCCAATCTCACAACCATAGAGGTTGACGAAACCAAAGATGCGGACGTCGCGCCCTAGCTTGACATCTGGCGCGATTAGTTGGTGTGCCCCACGGGCGTCGCTCATACGGCCAGAGGTCCGACCTGAACGGCGCCGCGACTTTGCCTCGGGCGCGGCGGCACGACGCCATCATCGCGTTTGCGAAGGAAGTTCAGCGGTGCGCCGTTTGCTTTGAGCGAAGCAGTTGCCGCTTCTAAAATAGTGACCAGTTCCAAGCCGGAGCGGCCGCTGGTCGTCGGCTCCATTCCGCTTTCAATGCAATCGATAAAATGCTGGCACTCTACCTTTAGCGGTTCCTCTTGCTGAATGTGGGGAATATAGCTGTCCCCGTAATGATAGGAGTAATGAAACTCAGCAAAGGTATCGTAATGCGGGGGACGATCGACTCGAACGTCGTAAATTCGAATTTTTTCTAACGGCTGCAGATCATCGTAAACGATCATCCGCCGTGTCCCGACAATCGTCATTTCCCGAACCTTCCGCGGCTCCAGCCAACTACTTTGGATGGTCGCGAATTTCTTGTTCCTGAAGGAAAGCGAAAGATTCGTGACGTCTTCAATTCCGGAGGTCACGTGCGCGTTACCCTGGCAGTTCACTGTAAGGGGCAATTCGCCAAGGATATGCAGAATGATGGAAATATCGTGTGGTGCCAGATCCCAAACGACGTTGATGTCCTTTTGAAATAATCCCAGGTTGAGGCGGCGCGAATTGATGTAGCGAATGTCGCCAATATCGCCGGCGTTAATGATGTCGCAGATTTTCCGAACGGAAGAAGAGTAGAGAAAAGTGTGGCCGCTCATAAGCACAACACCTTTTTCGTCGGCGATTTCGATCAACTCCTCACACTCCGCTGAAGACGCAGCAAGGGGCTTTTCCACCAGCGTATGTTTGCCGGCGAGCAAGCTCGCTTTGGCAAGATTGTAATGATAGGCGACCGGCGTGGCGATGGCGAGGGCATGGACCTCAGGATCGTTGATTAAGGTGGCGGCGTCGGTGTGCGCGTCGATGTCGGAATAAAGGGTGCGCAAATGACGCAATCGACTCTCATTGACGTCACAAATTGCCTTGAGACGGCAACTGGTGAGTGCCTTGAAATTACGGACGAGGTTCGGGCCCCAGTAACCGCACCCGATTACCCCAACATTAATGGGTGATGACATTTTCGGCTGCTTAAGTTTTTACCGTTGGGGTGGGTTGAGCACCGGAACGTGGCAATGGTCGCACAGTGTCGAAAAACTGCCCGACGATCGCAGGCGGAGTTCGCAGGATGATCTTAATATCCAATGAAAGGGAAATGTTACGCGCATAAAAAATATCCATCTCGATCATTTGGCGGAATGTTGTCCGGTTTTTACCGTTGACCTGCCATAGTCCAGTGAGGCCGGGCAAGGCGTTTACGCGCGCCCGTTGTTCCGGCGCATAACGTTCAAATTCACCAACGGTGCAAGGTCGCGGTCCGACCAGACTCATTTCCCCCTTCAAGACATTGAAGATTTGCGGCAACTCATCTAAACCAGTTGCTCTCAAAAATTTCCCACCAAGAATGAGACGTGGGTCTCCGGTGGCGTCGAGTTTGATCATCGGACGATCGCTAATGATCAAATGTTCAAGGTATGCCTCATGAATATGAGTCTCGGCATTCACCTTCATGGTGCGAAATTTTACGAGCATGAAACGGCGACCCTTGAATCCGATCCGCGGTTGTCGGTAGAAGATGGGCCCAGGCGAAGTAACTGCGACCCACAGTGCGACCAACGTCATTACCGGCAGCCAGACCGGGAATAGAAGCGTGACCACGGCCAGGTCGATAAATCTTTTCCATTTAGGCAAGGCGGCTGCGAGTTCCGCGCGCGAGCACGGGCTTGAAGGAAACGAAGGTTCGGAGTCGCCCCGATGAACTCGTGCCACTTCGGTGACGAGCTGATGAAGAAAACGAGTAACCTCAGGGGCCTCTTCTCCATCCCCGGACGCAACTCGATCGACAGGCGCTTCACGATTCGCTTTTTGAACTTCGCTTGTTCTACCTTCCATGATTTGTTCCCGTTTTTCCTGCCCTTGCAATCCGAGAGATTGAGACACGCTGCCGCCCGTGGTTGCTGGCGTCATTTCTTAGCCAGAACCTTCCCTACTAAAGGTCGCGGTCACTCTCCCACGCGGACACGCTATAATTTCCACGCTTACTAGAGCTACAACTTTAACGATTTTTCGTCAATAAATTTCGCTCTTATTTTTTAGCCTTTTTAGCTTATCTAAAAAGAACAGTTTTACCAGGCTTTCACCTCGCTTTTATTAAACTACACTTCAGCAAATTCGTTGCGCTCGCATTACACGGCTGCTTACTTGCCCAAGGCAAAATTCGCTGACAAAATCACCCAATACTCCCGGTACTCTTTCGCTGCGGCGCGGCGAACCAATGGCGCCCCATGCCTTTGCAACTAAATTTGCCCCAAAAGATCGCAATCGGCGCGCCAGAGATACCCGGTAAAAGCCCAGTACGTGGTCACAGATCACTCCAATATCCACAGCGGCGTTCATGCCACAATTGGCCAGGGACAAAACGGCTGCGCTTTTCCCGGTGTAAGGCCAGCCATGACCAAGTCGACTGATACAAAATCGCCGCGACTAAAAATGTGAGCGGAAGCGCGATCGCTGAGTGAGAATGAGCGGCCCCGGGGCGATCAATACAAAAGCTAGTATCTAAACTTTGAAGGTGACCGGTGAAATCATGCCTCTCGCGCTCAGAAAAAGTACGAATCGGGAGCAAATAGGTCCACCCTCGTCCCGCCCACATTTAGAAAACGTCGCTGTTCCGCCAATCCGCAACCGCAAATTTCCGGTGATTTTTTGCGCTCGATCGCTCGTATTCCGTTTTTGTCGCCGGCCCATCGTCACGACGCAGAAACAGATTGCTCATATTATTGCAGAAAAAAATTGAGCCGCGCTGCGGAATCGAGACCCGCTCACGCGGCTCAGGGCATGGCTACTACTTCCTGCTGCGGAAATTCTTGTTTGGGGAGAACCAAGAATTCCCAGGTCGCACAGCGGATTAGGACCACCGTGCGACACTGGCGAATGATTACTGGTTGATTTTGCCGCCGCCTTGGACGCTTTTTCCGCCACCTTGCGCACTGTGGCCACCGCCACCCTTGGCATCTTTATTTGGCTTCAGATCACGCACATCAACTTGCGGTTTGTCTTTCTTTTCTTCGCTCATATTACCTTTCTTAGTTTGTTAGTTGTTTTTTTGGTTTTGGGTTGTGTCAGTCGCGCCGAAATATTTGCCGCCGCCTACGACCTTTTCATCTGGGATCAGGTCGTCCAAACGGATCAGCTTATCTTTCGAACGCTTCTGCCGTTGAGCTCCACGCTCCCCAGAATCTGCGTCCTTTTTTTCCTTCGACGAACTCACATCCGCCCTATTACCACTATCTGTGCCATGAGATTTTAGCCTTGGACTTCTTCTGTAATTCGCGATTTATGTTCGAAACTTAAAGACCTGGTCCAAAGTCTTTTATATTCCTAATGCCATTAATGAAAATTGTGTCTACCCCATTTCGATGGAACTAGGGATGGCTCAGAATTTAGGCCATCTGGTATCGTTTCGATTGCAGTCAGATCACTTATGATCCAGCTCGCGCAGATGCCGGCTCAGGGTAGCTCGCGAGATGCCAAGAAGCTTCGCCGCGCGCCGCTGATTTTGGTTCGCCTGTTTATAGACAAAGTGCACGTGGCGCTTGACTGCGCTTGCCAGCGAGAGATCGCCACCGTCGTGGTCAGGATGCGCGTGACTCGCACTTTTCTCCGATGAATTCGCAGATGTTTGCAACGGCTCGAGGTCGGGGGGAAAATGAACATGCTCGGGCATGATAACGTCACCGTCGCAGAATAAGGTCATTGTTCGCACGGTGTGACTGAGCTCGCGTAAATTTCCGCGCCAATCGTGCACCAACAAACGATCCATCGCGGCCGGATGAATCGCGGTGATCTTTTTCCCCTGCCGCAATGCCGACGCTTTCAGCTCGTTTGCGATTAATCCCGGTAGCTCTTCCCGGCGATCCCGCAACGCGGGAATCAAAATAGTAAGACCATTCAGGCGATGATAGAGGTCCTCGCGAAATTTTCCCTGACGCACCCGATCGCGCAGCGAAACGTTGGTCGCGCAAATGATCCGCGCATCCGTCTTCAACATTCGTTCGGAGCCAAGCCGCTCGAATTCGCCGTATTCGAGCACGCGCAAAATTTTTACCTGTGCCAGCGGACTCATGTCGGAAATTTCGTCGAGGAAAATTGTGCCTTCGTTCGCGAGTTCGAATTTACCCTTCATCGCTTGTTGCGCGCCGGTGAACGCGCCTTTTTCGTGACCGAAAAGCTGGCTCTCCAGCAGCGTGTCGCTCATCGCCGAAGCATTAAAAGAAATGAATGGACCCTGGGCGCGAGCGGAGGAGTTGTGAACGGCCTGCGCCAGCAGCGTTTTTCCGGTGCCGGTTTCGCCCAGTAAAACAATTGGAACCTCTGATTTTGCGGCGAGCTTGGCCAGGCTGATGCAGCGCGTCATCGCTGCGTTCGTCGTTCGCAGATCTTCAACCTTCAAACTGGAGAGGCGCGGTTCCATTAATTTCGAATTCCCTCGCGCAATTGCCGGATCGGTTCGAAAGCATATTCAATCAACGTCCGGCTTCCCACCCGAATCCGCGCTTCACCTTTCATTCCAGGCCGTAACGAAAGATGGTGTCGATTGGCCGCTTCATCCAGTGATGCCAGACCAACGAAATATTGACCGTTTGCTCCTGCGACCGCAGACGGGCTCACCCAATCGAGCCTTCCGCTCAGTGCACCGTAGCGTTGATACGGGTACGCTTCGAAGAAAAACCGCACCAATTGATCCGCTTTTAACTTCGCCAGGCCGGACTCGTTCAGCATCAAGCGCGCGAGCGGTTTGGCGTCGGTGCGTCCAAGCTGGCAGAGCTCCTGTCCACTTTGCACAACGCTGCCGACATTGCGCTGAGCCAGGGAAATGATGACGGCGTCATAGGATGCACGAATCGTCAGCAAGTTCTTTTGCGAGTTTTCCAGGTCACCTTTCAAAGCGCCGAGTTTCATCTTCAACTTTTGCACTTCGCCGGCTTGCTCCGCGCGTTTGCGCGAATTCGCATTTTCCAGTTGTTGCCGCTCGAGTTTCACCTGCTCGAGTGTGCGCTGGGCAACAGCTTGATCTTTTTCCGCTCCAGCAGCCTCGAGCTGAAGCTTGATCAAATCGATCTGGGAAAAACCGCCGCTTTTCGAAAGCTTCTCCAGCCGGTTAAGTAACTCGCGATTGCTGGCGGTTTGCTTCTCGCGAAATCGCAGCTCGCTTTCCGCCTGGGACACTTGCGCGTTCTTAATGTTTGCTTCGGCGGCGTAGGCTTCGTCCATTTTCGCCAGGGTCAATTCCTGCGTATGCAAATCTTCCGTTAGGGTTTGTAGCTGCGTATCGAATGCCCGAATCTCGTCTGATCGCAGGACGAAGAGTTCCGCGCCGGCTGCAACCGTTTGCCCTTCCGCAACGGAAACGCGATTCACCGTGGCGAGGCGCGGTGACTGAATTGGATCGGCTCCTTCGCGCGGGATGAGGACAAATGCTGCGTGCTCCGTTTCGGGAAGGTGCACAAAAATCGCCGCCAAGAGCGCGATAATAAAAAGCCAGATCAACCACCAACCCATAAAACGAATGAGCTTTGGCGGCGGATCCTGCGGGAGCATCTCCGATCCGGTGTCGAACGAGCTGGGCGAGTAGGTTTCCGCACTCATCCGCCCACACCCATTTGCTGACTGGAGAGATAAAAATACAAACCGCGTTGCGCCATCAGCTCATCATGCGATCCAATTTCGGCCACGCTGCCTTTTTCCAGCACGATAATCGAGTCGGCCTCTCGAATCGTGCTCAAGCGATGTGCTATCGCGATGGTCGTGCGTCCAGTCATAATGCGGCCGAGATTATTTTGGATCGCCCGTTCCGATTCCGTATCGAGTGCACTGGTTGCTTCGTCGAAAATCAGAATTGGAGGATTATTATAAATGGCACGCGCAATGGCGATGCGCTGCTTTTGTCCGCCGGAGAGCGCGAGACCAGATTCACCGATTTTCGTCTCATAGCCCATCGGCAAACGCATGATGAAATCGTGGGCCGCTGCGGCGTGGGCCGCAGCCAAGACACGGTCGAGGTCCGGCTCAGAATCACCGAAGGAAATATTGCGCGCGATCGTTTCGTTAAACATGTGGTTTTCCTGTAGCACCATTCCGATATGACGGCGCACATCCCGATAATTCAGATTCTTCAGATCAACGTGATCGAAGAGGATCGTGCCTTCCGTCGGTTCGAGGAGACCAGCGATCAGTTTCACCAGCGTGGTCTTGCCACACCCGCTTCGCCCGACGAACGCGATCATCCGACCCGGCGCCAGGTCGAGCGTGATATTGCTCAAGATGTTGGGAGCTTCCGGTCCGCCATATCTAAAACTCACATTGCGTAATTCAATCCGGCCTTCCAAGCTCTGCACGGGGGTCAATCGTGAACGGTCTCGCCCCTGCTCCGGCTCCTGTTCGAAGATATCGTTGAGCCGGTTCATCAAAACCGCCGCCAACTGGAGATTGTCCCAAACACCGAGCGTTCGCAGGATCGCGGCGTAAGCGATCGCGGTCAGCGAGCTAAAGGCGACGAAGCCGCCAACGCTGAGATGACCATTAATGACCTGGTTCGCGCCGACCCACAGAAAAATCGCGGTCGAGAGCAAGCCGATGGTTTGCAGCACGCTGTCATAAGACATGACCACGAAATTGGAACGGAAAATCTTTTTCGAGACGGAAAGAAACTCATTCAACATCGCGTCGCGGAAGACCGACTCGGCCGAGGCAGCTTTGACTGCTTCGATTCCTTTAATGGCATCGATTTGATGCGAACTATATTTGCCCTGGCTTTCCTCAACGTCGGCGAAAAGCGGTCGCAGAACTTTGAGCGAAAAATACATCAGGGCGGCATAGAGCGGCACGGTGGCAAGGAAGGCCAGGGTGAGCCAGGCGCTGTAGAGCGCCATCAACACCACCGCCCCGAGCAAATGTACCATCGCCAATAACGCGGCGACGCCGTGTTGGACCGCGAATTGCCGGACCTGACGAGCGCCATCGAGGCGGCGTTGAATGTCGCCCGTCCGCCGGCTGGTAAAATAGCTCATCGGCAAAGAGAGGAGCTGCCGGCTGAGAAAATCGAGAATAGCGGTATCGAGCCGCACCGCGGCGAAGGCGAGCAAATATTCCTGTGCGATCGCCGCCAGTTGCACAAAAATAATCGCGACGAGCATGCCGAGGATGATAGTCTTGAGAAGGCCGAGATCATTCTCGACGATCACCTTGTCCA
>Ga0209267_1001182_pt1 | contig 18040 bp, 15 predicted proteins | sample GraSoiAngelo_137_FD_185894 | JGI IMG/M metagenome (GOLD analysis project Ga0209267, IMG submission 185894) | Grasslands soil microbial communities from the Angelo Coastal Reserve, California, USA - 14_0929_09_30cm (SPAdes) (version 2) | ecosystem: Environmental > Terrestrial > Soil > Grasslands ... | reverse complement strand
CGTCTCGAAGATCGGGAAATCCTTGCGGATCGCCGCCACGTCGAGCGTGCGGATGGCCACGCTCAGTCCGGCACCTCGACGTAGACGTCCGAGCCTTCGACTCGCACCGGATAGGTCTTGGCCGGAATCACAGCGGGCAGCCCGGTGACCTTGCCCGTCGCGAGGTTGAAGCGTGAGCCGTGCTGCGGGCACTCGACGTCCATGCCCCACAGCTCGCCGTCGCTCAGCGAGAACTCTTCGTGGGTGCACACGTCGTTCAGCGCGTAGAAGTTGCCGTCTTCGGCGTGGGCGAGGCACACGGGCGTGCTGCCGGCGTCGACGTGCTTCATCGTTTCGCTCGGCAGGTCGTCGACCGTTGCCACTCGATGGCTAGCCAATGCGTGACTCCAGCTCAGCCTCGACGAGCTTGCGCGCGTGCTCGAACGGGATGCGGTCGAGGACGTCGCCGAAGAATCCCTGGATGAGCATTCGCTTCGCCGTCGCCTCGGGGATGCCGCGCGAGCGCAGGTAGAAAAGGTGGTCGGGATCGACCGGGCCGACCGTGGCGCCATGCGTGCAGCGCACGTCGTTGTTGTCGATCTCGAGCATTGGGATCGAGGTCGCCTTGGCCTTGTCGGAGAGCACGAGGTTGCGGTTGGCCTGGTAGGCGTCAGACCGCTGCGCGTGCTTCTCGATCCGGATCAGCCCTGCGTAGACCGTGCGCGAAACATCCTGCAGCGCGCCCTTGAAAAGTAGATCGGAGCGCGTGTTGCCGACCCGGTGGTCTTGCAGCGTATGGAAGTCGAAGAACTGCTCGCCCGACGCGAAATAGATCGCCTTGAGCTCGGCATTCGAGCCCTCGCCGGCAAGCGAAGCCTCGACACGCGTCTTGGAGAATTTGCCGCCCAGCGTGACGTTGAACAGGCGCAGCGTCGAGTCCTTCTGCAGCTCGGCGCGCTGGTCGGCGAAATGCCAGACGTTGCGACCCCATTTCTGGACCGCGACGTAGCCGACCTGCGCGCCCTCGCCGAGGAAGATCTCGGTCGAGCCGCTGCGGTAGCCGGTCTCGGCGTCATCCTCCGCGACGTATTCGTCGAGGTAGTTGAAGCGAGAGTTCTTGCCGGCAACGATCAAGGTGTGGGGAAGGACGCTGTTCCCGCCTTCGTGCGAGAAGTGCTGCCCGAGCACCGGCTGGTCGAACTCCACCCCGTCCGGCACGTACAGAAACGTGCCGCCGGTGAAGAACGCGGCGTGGAGCGCCGCGAAACGATCGCGGTCGGCGTGCACAAGGGTGAACAGCCGCGGTTCGACCAGCTCCGGATGGTCTTTCGCCGCCTGGCGGAGCGGCTTGAGAATCACACCGGACGGCAGGCCCGACGGGCGCTCCAGCTTCAGCCCATCGAGGTGCTCGAGCGTCGAGAACTGGCCGGGGTCGAACCGGCTGACGTCCGTGCGCCGCCATTCCTCATCGGTCTTGCTTGGCGAGGGCAACCGCTCGTACGTGGCGAGCGCTCCGCGCCGCCGTTGCTGCAGCCAGTCGGGCTCCCCCTGGAGCACCGCCAGGGATTCCGGGTTGAATCCCACGGCTACCCTACCGAGCCCTCCATCTCGAGCTGGATGAGCCGATTCAGCTCCACCGCGTACTCGAGCGGAAGCTCCTTGGTGAACGGCTCGATGAAGCCGTTGACGATCATGGTCTCGGCCTCGGCGCGCGCGATGCCGCGGCTCATCAAATAGAAGAGCTGCTCGTCGGAGACCTTGCTCACCGTGGCCTCGTGGCCGAGGGTCACGTTCTCCGCGTCGACGTCGTTGTACGGATACGTGTCGGAGCGGGACTCGTCGTCGAGCAGCAGCGCGTCGCACTTGACGAACGACTTGCAGTTGTTCGCGCCGGGGTAGATCTTGATATGGCCGCGGTAAGAGGTCCGGCCGCCGCCCTTGGAGATCGACTTCGACGTGATGGTCGAGGTCGTGTTCGGTGCGACGTGGATCATCTTGCCGCCGGCGTCCTGGTGCTGACCCTTGCCGGCGAACGCGACCGAGAGCACGTCGCCCTTGGCGCCCGGTTCCATCAGGTAGACCGACGGATATTTCATCGTGATCTGGGACCCAAGATTGCCGTCGACCCACTCCATCGTCGCGTCGGCGTAAGCCATCGCGCGCTTGGTCACCAGGTTGAAGACGTTGGTCGACCAGTTCTGAATCGTCGTGTAGCGGCAGCGCGCGTTCTTCTTGACGATGATCTCGACCACGGCGGAGTGAAGCGAGTCGGTCGTGTAGATGGGGGCGGTGCAGCCCTCGATGTAGTGCACGAACGATCCCTCGTCGCAGATGATCAGCGTCCGCTCGAACTGGCCCATGTTCTCGGCGTTGATGCGGAAGTAAGCCTGGAGGGGAATGTCCACGCGCACGCCCTTGGGAACGTAAATGAAGGATCCGCCCGACCACACCGCGGTGTTCAGCGCCGAGAACTTGTTGTCCGCCGGCGGGATGACGGTGCCGAAGTACTCCTTGAAGAGATCGGGGTGGTCCCGAAGAGCTGAATCGGTGTCCGTGAAGATGACCCCCTTCTTCGTCAGCTCTTCCTGCAGCGAGTGATAGACGACCTCCGACTCGTACTGCGCCGAGACGCCGGCGAGGAATTTCCGCTCGGCTTCCGGCACGCCAAGGCGGTCATACGTCGCCTTGATGTCCGGCGGCAGGTCCTCCCAGGTCTTCGACTGCTTGTCCGAAGCCTTGAGGTAGTAAAAGATGTTCTCGAAGTCGATCACAGAGAGATCCGCGCCCCACGTTGGCATCGGCTTCTTGCGGAAAATCTCGAGCGAGCGAAGACGCATCTTCGTCATCCACTCGGGCTCCTGCTTCATCCACGAGATCTCTTTGACGATGTCCGGGTTCAGGCCGCGCTTGGCCTTGAAGACATATTCCTCGGGGACGAAGAAGCCGTACTTCTCCTTGTAGTCGGTACCGACCTCGACCTTGGGTACAGTTGCCATCAGGCGACCTCCTGGGGCTGGGCGGTTTCCTCTTTGCCCCATTCCGAGTAACCGGTTTTCTCCAGCCTGTCGGCGACCTCGGGCCCGCCCGACAGCACGAACTTTCCGTCCACCAATACGTGGACGAAGTCGGGCTTGATGAACTCGAGGACGCGCGTGTAGTGCGTGATGATCAGGATCCCGAGCTCGGGACCGCGCATCCGGTTCACGGCCTCCGCGACGAACTTGATCGAGTCGATGTCCAGGCCGGAGTCGGTCTCGTCGAGGATCGCGATCTCGGGCTTCAGCATCGCCATCTGCAGGATCTCGGCGCGCTTTTTCTCGCCGCCGGAAAAGCCATCGTTGATGTAGCGCGGCAGGAACGAGTCGTCCATGTGCAAAACCTCGAGCTCGCCCTTGAGCATCGAGCGAAACTCTTTGGGCGTCACCTGCTTCGACTTGTCCTTGCCGTCGTAGCCACGCTTGGAGTTGAGCGCGGTGCGCAGGAAGTTGGCCATCGAGATTCCGGGCACGACCACCGGGTACTGGAAGGCGAGGAACATGCCGAGGCGCGCGCGCGCGTCGGGTTCCAGCGCGAGGACGTTCTGTCCCTTGAACAGCACCTCGCCGCCGTCCACCGTGTAGCCGGGGTGACCCATGAGCGTGTGCGACAGCGTCGACTTGCCCGAACCGTTCGGGCCCATCACCGCGTGCACCTCGCCTTTCGCGATGCTCAGCGAGACGCCCTTCAGGATCTGGCGCCCCTCGACGCTCGCGCGCAGGTCTTTGATCTCGAAATCAGCCAATTTTCTTTTCGCTCTCCTTCATCACGTATGTGCAGTCATCGGCGGCTTCAGCCATCCACGTCGTCCGAGCCACGTCTGTCCCGAGAAGCCGCTCGTACATGTGCTGCTCGTTGACGCATGGCAGGCCGGTGCGGGCGGCGACGTCCTGGATGGGGCAGTTGCAGTGGCGGATCGCGAGGCCTCCGTCGCCAAGCTCGACCACCTCGGCCATGTGCCCGTGCTCAGAGGCGAGCCGGGCGAGCTCGCGGACTCGCGCTCCAAAGTCTAGGCCCGCCAGCCGAGGGGCGTATTCAGCCTCGAGCCTCGCCGCGCGCCGCTCGAAAAACTGCTTCAGCTGCTCGTTGGTCATGAAGTCGACCAGCTCGGCGGTAAGGTCGCGGTGCCCGTCGGGGAAGTGCTCCCCGGCCGCGGCCGTGAGCTTGTAGACGTGTTCCGGTCGCCCGCGACGGTGGGCGTCCGCCGGGGCCACCGTGGCCAGCCCGGACGCCTCCAGGGCCTCCAGGTGGCGCAGAGCCCCCTGCTTGGAGACCTCGAGGTGCGCCGCGATCTCGGCCAGCGTCGCCTGGCCGTGCGTCTTCAGGAAGGCGAGAATGGTCTCGCGCCTGGAATCCACAAGTCCAGTTTAGGAGTTTCTCAACGCCGCCGTTGAAATAAAAGTCGGGCAGCGAGTACCCTTCGGGCGCGATGCGCTTGCGGCGGGCCGTCCTCTCTCTCGCCCTTGCCCTGGTCGCGTTCCTGCCCATCTCGGGAGGAGCGGCCGGTCCCGCATGGGAGCAGTGGAGGTCCGTCCCGGGCGTGTTCGACGTGGGCGGGCCGCTGGCGAGCGGCTCACTCCTGGTGGCCGGGTCGGCGGCCTTCTACACGCTGACGCCGGCCGGAGACCTCACGCCCTTTGCGCGAGGCGCCGGCGGTTACTCCGACGACCCTGGGGCTGAGGCCTACTTCGCAGTTTCGCCGGGCCAGCACGTCGCGAGCGCCGGATGCGACTTCGTCCGCGACGATGCATTCGTGTTGCGCCTGCACGTCCCGGTCGGGATCACACGAGTCGGCAGGAGCGGCGACGAGACGGGCTCGTTCACGAATCTGAATGTGGCCGTTCTCAATGGGATTGCATTCGACAACGTCGGGTCGTTCGATCACCGGCTTCTGGTCACCGCACCCGTCAACGGCAAAACCGAACTGCTCGCGGTCGATTGCACCGGCGCCGTCCAGGTGATTACGAAGACAGCCCCAATTGTTGAAGGTGGCATCTCGGTTGCGCCAACGGCCTTTGGATCCTTCGGCGGTTACCTCATCGCCCCGGACGAATTGAGCGGGACCATCTGGGCGTTCTCGCCGGAGGGCACTACGAGCAAGCTCGTCGACTCCGGGTTGCCCAAGGGCATGGACATAGGCGTCGAGTCGATCGCTTTCGTGCCGCCTGGATTCAGCAGAGGCGGCTACGCCTACTACTCCGACCGCAAAACGCCGGGCAATCCGCACCCAGGGACCGACAGCGTGCTGCGGATGTCCAGCGCTGATCTCACCGCGGCGGGGATTCAGGACGGCGACCTGCTCGCGGTGACCGAGGGCGGAGCCACGACGATCGACGTACGCTGCGACAGCTCCTGTCACGCGACGACAGTCGTGAGCATGCCGACGTCGGCTCATGGTGAAGGGCATCTGGTGTTCACGATGAATCCGCCCCCCAAACCATCCCGTTCACCCACCGCGATTCCCATCGGACAGGCTCGCCCTGTATCCGTGGCGCCGTTCATCGCGATCGCGGCGGCGGTGCTCGCCGCCGGCACGGCCGTGATGTTCGCCCTCGCGGCGAGGCGGCGCCCCCGCTGACGCGAGATCGAGCTCTGCTGCTCTCGGCCCGGGGCTTGAGGGCCTTCGGTTTCGGTTTCTCGGCCGTCCTGGTCGGCCTCCATCTCGAGCGCGCGGGACTTTCGCCGTCGCTCATCGGCGTGACGCTTGGAGTCGGGCTCGCCGCGGCGTCGCTGGTGGGCCTGGGCGCCGTTCTGTTCGCGGCGCGGTTCGGGCGGCGCGCGACGCTTGCTGCGACCGGGCTACTGATGGCCGTCACCGGACTTGACCTGGCGCTGTCGACGCAACCTGCATTGCTCGTACTGTCCGGCGTGACGGGGATGCTCGGGGCGGCCAGCGTTGACCTCGGGCCGTTCGCTCCCATCGAGCAGACGGCGCTGGCCGAGGTCGCGACGCCTAGGGAGCGCAACCTCGCGTTCGGCCGGTACTCCCTGATCGGCGGCCTTTTCAACGCGGGCGGCGGTCTGGCCGCTGGCTTCGCGAGCTCCGCCAACCTGCGTGTCTTCTTCCTTCTTTATGCGGCGCTCGGCGCGGCGACGGCCGTCATCCCGGCATTCATCAGCCGGCGAGCCGAATCCGACGTGCGCGCGCCTGCGTTCGGCGCCCTTCGGCGACGCGAGACGACGCGTGTGCTTGCCGGGCTGGCGGCGTTGTTCGCCCTCGACTCGTTCGCCGGCGGCTTTGTCGTGAACGCGGTCATCAGCTACTGGCTGCACGTTCGCTTTGGAGCAAGCCCGCAGGTCCTCGGGCCTCTGTTTGCGGCGCTGGCGTTCCTCCAATCGATCTCCTTTGAGGTCTCGGCCAGGCTGTCGACCCGCATCGGGTTGATCAACACGATGGTCTTCACTCACCTGCCGAGCAACGTGTTGCTTCTGTTCGTCGCGTTCAGTCCGACCCTGGCGTGGGCCGTCGGTTTGCTGCTCGCCCGGTTTCTCCTCTCGCAGATGGACGTCCCTGCGCGGCAGGCGTACGTGGTCTCGATCGTGCCGCGCGAGGACCGGGCGGCCGCGCTGGCGGTGACCGGCGCGGTGCGCGGGGTGGCGCAGGCTTTCGGGCCTGTGCTCTCGGGCGTGGCCATCGGGGCCGCCGCTTTCGGCCTGCCGTTTTATGCGGGCGGAGGGCTGAAGATCGGCTACGACCTGGCGTTGTTCGCCGCTTTCCGCAACCGCCGCGCGGACCACGAGGTCTAAGGTTGCGGCCGTGGCAGACGATCTGACCGGGATAGATGGCGCGGAGCTCGAGCGCCGGGTGGACTTGCTCCGCGAGCGGATGCGCCCGCTCGAGCAGGACCTGGCGGCCCTACGCGGCGAGCGCGACGTCCTGCTGACAGAGATTCGGCGCCGGCGCCGGCTCGCCGACCGCACGACGCGCGCCGACCTGAAAACCTCGATGCGAGAGGGCAAGCTTCCGTCGGTGGCCGAGCTTGTCGCGGGCAGCGAGTCCGGTTCGCTCGACGAGTACGTCTACAACCTCAAGACCGGCGGCCAGGTGCGGCTCGGCTTCCCAGGGTCCCGCTCACAGACCCTGACCTTCACCGACGGGGTCAAGATCGCCAACGCGTCCGACCTGGCGGACGCGGCCCGGCTGTATGCCGCCGGCTGGGAGCTCGGCAGCCCCGGCAGGCCGGGTGTCCGGGTTCATTTCCCAGGCACCCGGCAGGAGCGGCTCGTCCCGGCCGACGAGGTGTATGCTCGCCCCGGCGAGCGGGGCACGGGGTGAGGTCGTTGAGCAATACGAAATGCGAAACGATCGCCCGTTGCCGTGATAGCTGTCGAGCGCGACGCGCCGGCAGTCGTCTTGGAAACGCGCCCAGCTGAAATTCCGCGCCATACGGCGCCCAGGGAGCCTACCCGCCGCAGCCGGCCGGTCTGGACGGAACGGTTCTCCGCAGGGGTCGTCCTCGTCTCGGTCATCACCTCGCTGGGCGGCGGCGGGCTCGTCGACTCCGGCGGCGCGTACGTGATCCAGGCCCACGCCGCTGCGCTTCACGCCAGGTGGGCCGACATGCGCGAGAAGGGCATCCCCGGCGCCGACCTGGCCGAGCTCGAGCAGCAGTGGACCATGAGCCAGGCCACGATCGTGTTCGGCGCCGGAGGCGCCTTCTGGCTGCCGGGAGGCACCGAGGCCCTCGCCAGGTGGCAGTCGGAGACGGACGCCATCTGGTCGCGGGACCTGAACCGATACCGTGCCGACGCGGTGCTCACCGAGCAGAACCTGCACCAGGCCCTGGCCCCCGAGACGTTCGTCCAGCGGAAGTCCAGGCTCGACGCTCTCAGCCAGGCAAGGACGCCGCTTGAGTTCGCAACCCTGCGCGACGACTGGGCGATGGAAGCCAGGCTCGTGCCGATCGACCACCGGATCGCGCTGGCAGCCTCCGCCATCGCGACCCAAGCCCGGCAGGCGGGCCAGCTTGGCATCCGCAGCGATCCCGCGGCCGACGTGCTCGCGCGGTCGAACGCTTATGCAGACCTCGGCCCGCTCGGCCGAATGTCGCGCGCCGAGTTCCTGACCCGGAGCCTGCTGTCGACGCAGAAGGGCCTGCAGGGGCGCCTCGACGCGGCCACGGTCGCGCAGCAAAACCTGCAGCACGCTGCGGACGAGATCTCCATCTCCGCCCTGTACGGAATCGATCTCTCGAGCCTCCAGGCACGCATCACGCACGACCGAGAGCTCTTCGCGAACGCCCTCACGGTGGCTGCGTTTGACGCGATCTCCGTCGACGCGAAGGACGTCACGGCCAACGCGGACCACGCGATCTACGTGGTCATGAGCCAGACCCACATCGTCTCTGGCGTCACGTTCATCTACCAGAACCACCCGCTGAGCTGCGAGGAGGCTGCCACCTCGATGGCCCTCACTCACCAGGGGATTTACGTCAGCCAGGACCAGATCCTCAACGAGATCGGCGCCGACCTCAGGGCCAAGTCCGTCGACGCGCAGGGGCGCGTGCGCTGGGGCAATCCCTACCAGACGTTCGTCGGCAACGTCAACGGCAGCGAGAGCAACTACACCGGGTTCGGCACCTTCTATCCGCCGCTGGTCCGCGTCGCCAAGGCGCACGGCGCGAACATCCTCGCGTACGGGTCGATGTCGCCCGCGACGATCTACGCGCGCGTCATCGCCGGGCATCCGGTGGTCGCGTTCTCGACCTGGGACTGGGCGTGGCATCCCCGGCGCGATTACCTGAGCTTCGACGGGCAGTGGATTCCGTGGATCGGGCCGGTTTACGCCTCGCACGTCTACACCGTGGTCGGGGTGAGCTCGAGCCAGGTGCTGGTCAATGACCCGATCCGAGGTCAGTACTGGATCAGCAAGGGCGCCTTCGAGGCCGGGTACTCGGATTTCAACGAGGCGATTGTCTTCGCATAGTTCGCCTCAGTTTTCCGGATAGTCCGGACGAAGCGACCTGCAGAGGGTAACGAAGTTCGGATAGTCCGGACTATCCGGAACGATTTAACTCCCGGAGTTGGAGAACGGGGCCAGGACCAGGAAGACCCGGCCCATGTTCAGGTCGGGGTACGCCTGGTCGAGGTCGTCGATCGCGTGCATCAGCTGGTCGTAGGTGATGTGGTACCCCTTGCCTCGCGTGAGCCCAGGGTCGTTGAGGATGTAGGTGTCCGACTGGTCGTAGCCGACCACGACCAGGTAATGGGAGACCGAGTACGCCGCCTGCTCGTAATGGTCGCGGTAGCCCGGGTAGTTCGGGTTGCCGAGCCCGTGTGTCCGAACCCCGACGATCAACGGCCGCCCGAGCGCGAGCTGCTGCTTCATGTTGAGCCGGTCGGAGGGGAGGATCTTGTAAGCCCAGCCCATGTACTTCTGGGCGACCTGTCCGACCTGCAGCGGCGTCAGGTCCTGGGCCGGCTTCCAGGCGGTGATCTGGTTGATGGCCGCGTCGGCCGTGCGCGCATCGATGAGGCTCCCTGAGTGGTCGCCGTGCAGATAGCGGTCGACCATCGCGAGGCTCGCCTCCTCGCACGTGTGCTGCCGGGCCGCCCAGTTGCCGAGAGGCGCCTGCGGCGTGAATGGGACGGGCAGGCTGACGGCGGCAGGCAGGTTCACCGGCGGCTGGTCGCTCGGCGCGGCGGTGTTGAGGTCGATGGGGACCAGGTCGGGCGTCACGTATGTGACCTGCGGCCCGGCCCCGAAGAAGGCGAAGTACACGCCGACGCCGACGCCGACGATCGCCACCACGGCCAGCCCGGCCAACCATTTGAGGATGCCGAACATCGCTAGCTAGAACTCAAACCGAACGCAAAAGGTTGCGCCATCGGGACCAGAGGGGAGTATAGGGCTCCATTTACACCTCTAAACCGACGACCGGGTAAGGGTTCCGCCGCCCGCGTTTTTTCTCTGAGCAGGAAAAGGGCGCGGAGGAGGGATCCGGTCTGTGGAAGTCCAACTGAGCCGCGGCGGAGGCATTGGGCCGGTCGACGTTCGCTGGGGCGGCATCGCGATCACCGTACTCGCCGCGCTGATTCTCGGCGGGGCATCAGGGGCTGCCGGCCGCCACTACCTGAACTCCCGCGTCGCGCCGCCGTTGCCGGCCGTGACCCGGGTGCAGGCGCAGCCGATCCCCACGGTCGGGCCCGGCACCGAGGTGACCCCGGCGGCGCTGCCGGACCACATCCTCCTGCAGGTTCCGTTCACGACCCAGGCCCCGCTCAACAACTGGGACAAGCACCAGGAAAGCTGCGAGGCGGCAAACCTCACGATGCTGCTGCTGTACTGGGGGCACGACCAGTCGGTCGTGATCGATCCGCATGCGGCGGACAGCTACATCAAGCAGATCGACGGCTGGAAATCGCAGCCGGACCTCAACGACACGATGCTCGGCCAGCTCGCCGAACAGCACTACGGGTACAGCTACCGGATCCTGCCCAACGATCCCAAGGTGATCGCCCAGCAGCTGTCGGCGGGTCGACCCCTGCTGGCGGAGGTGCGCACGCACGGCCTGGGCAATCCGCGGTATCCCGGCTACACGAACCACTACGAGCAGAACGGCTACTCCGTTCCGCATTTCGTGACGATCATCGGCTACGACAGCACCGGTGTCTGGCTCAACGACCCCGGGATCTCGTGGGGCCGCGGCTACCACATCACCTATGCGCAGCTGGCACACGCAATCGACGATCTCGACCAGCACCACCCCGCGCTGGCGCAAGGCCAGGTCCTGCTGCTGATCGCGCCAGAGGCGAAGTCCAGAGTGAGGCCCGGCACGATCTAGACTTCCGGCCGTGACCGACACGGCTGAAGGAGCTGCGGCTCAACTCGGCACCCGTGCGGTCAGCAACTCGCTCTTCATCCTCGCCGCGCGGACGATCTCGCGGGTCATCTCTCTGGTCGTCGTCATCGTGCTGGCCAACGCGCTCGGGGACACCCGCTACGGGCAGTACACGACGCTGGTCGCCTACTCGGGCCTGGTCGCGGTCGTAGGAGACCTCGGGTTTCAGTCCCTGTACACGCGCGAGGCCGCGCGCAATCGAGCCGCGCTCGGCGATTACCTCGGCACACTCATCGTCTTACGTGTCGTCTTGGCCGCCGCCGCGTCGATAGTTTTCGCCCTCGCCCTCGGGCTGGGCGCGGGACTCCCGGCGCTGATCATTCCGGGGTGCGCGCTGCTCGTCGCAACCGCCTACGCCAGCCTGCTGCGTAATACCTTCTATTCGGTCGGTCGGGCGGAGTTCGACGCGATCGCGATCGTGGCCGAAACCATCATCCAGGCTGCGCTGATCCTCTTCGGCGCACGGCGACACTCCGGAGTCAGCTACTACGTCTGGGCTTACACGGCGTCCTTCGCATTCACGATCGTCTACTCGGTGGTCGTGATCCGCGTCTTCCGCATGGGGAGCATCAGGCTGGCTCTCGACCTGGACCTCGTGCGTCGTTGGTGGCCGCTGGCGCTACCCTTCGCCCTCACATTTTTTCTCACCAACGCCTACTTCCGGGCGGGGGTGCTGATCCTGCAGCAGTTTCGATCCTTCGCGGAGGTCGGTTGGTACACGTTCGCATACAAGCCGTTCGAGGCACTCCAATTCGTGCCGCTGGCCATTCAGGTCGTCGTCTATCCGCTGCTCGGTGTCTACTTCGTGAGCGACCCGTCCCGACTCAAGCTTGCCTATGAACGGTTCTTCAAAGTGCTGGTGCTTTTGGGCTGGCCTCTCACCGTCGGCACGTTCGTGCTCGTGCATCCGATCAACCAGATCTTCAACCGATCGGGCGCCTTCGCGCAGTCGGAGCAGTCGCTGCGTGTCCTCGCTTTCGGCATCGTGTTCCTCTTTGCGAACTCCGCCTTCTACGCGATGTTGAACGCCACGAACCGGCAGGGCCTCAACGCGTGGGCGACAGCGCTCGCGGCCGCGATCAACATCGCGTTGAACTTCGCGTTCATCCCCTTTTATGGATTCATGGCCGCGAGCGTGATGACGGTCCTCACCGAGGCGGCACTCTGCGGCTTCGGTTGGTGGTTCGTACAAACGAAAAGGCCTGAGCTGCGACTGCCCGTCATCAATCTCAGCTGGAAGATCCTCCTGGCCGGGGTGGCGATGGGCATCGCCCTGTACCCGGTGCGCCGCTACACGATCTTCCTGACCGCCCCGGCGGGCTTCGCCGTGTACCTGGTCGCGATCTACCTGCTGCGCGCGATCGAGCCTGAAGAGTGGCGCCTGGCGCGCGCCGGCCTGCTGGCCCGAATCGGGCGCGGAACGGCCGCGTAACCCTCCTCGTTTGCCTCCCGTTGGGGGAGGTGGGAAAGCGTAGAATCCTGCGCGCCCCCAAACATGGCTCGAAACGTTCCTGAGCGGATCAAAACGAAGGGGGGACACAGCCCTCGAGCGCGGATCCATGCCGCGTGGTCGCCGATCGGGCAGAAGATGCGCCGGACGGCCCTGCTGCGTGGACTCGGTGCGGCGCTGGCTGTGCTCCTCGTGATCGGGCTTGCCGCCGACGCATACGCGCAGTCGTTCTTCGACAGCCTGCCCTCGATCCAGGGCCTGGACAGCGCGGCCTTCGCCGGCGACACGCTGATCACCGACAGCACGGGCAAGAAGGTCCTGGCCGACGTCGGCAACCACGGCGACCACCGCCTCGCCGTGAAGCTGAAGGACGTGTCGCCGGTGGCGGTCCAGGCGACGGTCGCCATCGAGGACAAGGGCTTCTACACCAACCAGGGCATCGACTTCCAGGGCATCCTCCGGGCGGCTTTCGAAAACATCCGCGCCGGGCATATCGTCGGTGGCGGCAGCACGATCACCCAGCAGCTCGCCAAGCAGCAGTTCCTGACGCCGGACCAGACGGTCAGCCGCAAGATCAAGGAGCTCGCGCTCGCGTACGAGCTGAGCCAGACCTACAGCAAAGACCAGATCATGGAGCTCTACCTGAACAAGAGCTTCTATGGCTCGCAGTCGTACGGCATCGAGGCCGCGTCGGAAAGCTACTTCCAGATCCCGGCGTCCAAGCTCGACCTCGCGCAGGCCTCGATGCTCGCCGGCCTGCCCCAGGCGCCGACCGAGTGGAACCCGGTGCTGCACCCGGAGTCGGCCAAGCTTCGGCAGGCAGAGGTCCTGCGCGCGATGGTGCGCTCGAACTTCATCTCGCAAGACGCGATGGACAAGGCGGTGGCCGAGAAGTTGACCTACTACGCGCCGGTCAACAAGTTCAATGCGCCCCATTTCGTCGACTACGTGCTCGCCGAGCTGCGCCAGCTCGGCTTCCAGCCAGGCATCCAGCAGCTCAACGTCAAGACGACGCTCGACTGGAACATGCAGCAGATCGGCGAGTCGGTGGTTGCAAGCAACATGGACCGCGCAGCGTGCAACGCACGGCACAACAACTACGGATGCGACCCGAGGGGAGTTCTCTCATCGGGCCTGGTGGCGGTGGAGCCGACAACCGGGAACATCCAGGTCATGGTCGGGTCGCCCAACTACAACTCGGACGGTGGTCAGATCAACTACACGACCATCCCTCGCAACATGGGCTCGTCGATGAAGCCCTACACGTATGGCGCTGTGATCAACGCCCGCGCCGCGACGGTGGACACGCCGGTCTACGACGGCCCGTCGCCGCTCGTCTACAAGGACGCGTACAGCACGACGAAGATCTACAACTACGACGGCAAGTCGCACGGCGTCCTGCCGCTCAAGAAGGCGATGGGCAACTCGCTCAACATCGCCGCGGTCAAAGTCGAGCTGTCGATCGGAGTGCCCGCGGTCCTTTCGTGGATGCGGAGCATGAACGTGCGACCGCGTTACGTGATCGCCAACCCGGACGGATCGTTTGGCGGCTACGACGCGAACGCGCCGTCAGACGAGTACGGACCTTCCCTCACCCTCGGTGGCTACCCGATCACGCTGCTCGAGCACGTGGAGGGCATCGCGACCTACGCCGACAAGGGCGTTTACCACTCGCCCGAGGCCATCCTGTCGGTGACGGACTCGCACGGCAAGGAGCTGTACAAGACTCACCCCGACCAGCGGGCGCGGCTGGCAATCGATCCCGCGGTGGCGTTCATCATGGCCCAGATCATGGCCGACGACCAGAACCGCTGCATGATCTTCGGCTGCAACAGCGCGCTCCACTGGAAGGACCGCATCGTCGCCGCCAAGACGGGCACGACCGACAACTTCAAGGACGCGGTAACGATCGCTTTCACGCCCGACCTCGCGACCGGTCTCTGGGTCGGGGACATCAAGGGCAACCAGTTCACGATGATCGCCGGCTCCGACGGCGTCTTCGTCGCGTCACCCGGCGTGCACGAGTTCGTCTCGCGCGCGCTGGCCGGCGTCGACGGGAACCGCTGGTACACGCCTCCGCCCGGGGTGGTCTCCGGACCCGGCAACAGCTGGTACCTGGTCGACACCACCAAGATCGAGAAGCTGCCGGGCGACAACCCGCCGAGCCCGACGCCGAGCGCGCCGGTCTACGTCGTGCCCCCGGATCCCGGCGGCCCGGTGCTCGCGAGCCCGAGCCCGACGCCCATCGTGTGCCCGTCGCCGCACGTTCCACCCACGCCCTGCCCCTGATCTGAGTTCGGGCCACCCGTAGAATTCGGGCTCGTGCCCGAGCCACTTTCCATCGTCACCGAGCCCTTGCCCAAGAGCCAGGTCGGCATGACGATCGAGGTCCCGGCCGAAGTCGTCGACGCGACCTACGACCGCGTGCTGAACCGCCTCGCGTCGCGGGCCAAGATCGAGGGCTTCCGCCCAGGCAAGGCGCCGCGCGCGCTGGTCGAAGCCCGCATCGGCTCGGCCGTCCTGCGCGAGGAGGTAGTCGAGACGATGGTGCCCGAGGTCGTGCGCCAGGCGCTCGACGAAAAGTCGATCGACCCGATCGACAACCCCGACGTCGAGGTGCTCGAGCTGGAGCGGGGAAGACCCGCCCGGCTGAAAGCGACGATCAGCGTGATGCCCGAGGTGACGCTGGCCGACGTGACCAAGCTCAACGTCGAGCCGCCGGACCATACGCATGAAGTCACGGACGAGATGCTCGAGCGGCGCCTCGCGGACCTGCGTGAACCGATGGCCGAGATCACACCCGTCGAACGCGAGGTGCGGACCGGAGACATCGCGGTCATCGACATCGAGGTCGAGGCCGGCGGCCAGGTCGTGGAGTCAGAGACGCGCAAGTCGACCGAAGCGGAGGTGAAAGAAGGCGTGCTGCTGCCCGAGCTCATCGCGGTCCTGCCCGGCACCTTCGTCGGAGAGACTCGCGAGGCGAACGTGAGCTTTCCGGAGAGCTACAGCAACCCTCAGCTGGCGGGCAAGGACGCGACCATTCGAGTCACCGTGCGCGGCGTCAAAGAAAAGGTCCTGCCCCCGCTCGATGACGAGCTGGTGAAGAGCCTGACCAGCGGCAAACAGGAGACGGTGGAGGCCTACAAGCAGGCGGTGCGGGAAGAGCTCGAGGAATCCGCCCACGCGGTGGAGAAGATGGACCGCGAGTCGGCGGTTGTGAAAGCCCTGGTCGACGCATCGTCGGTCGAGGTGCCCGAAGCGCTCGTCGACCGCGAGCTGACCAGCGAGCTCGAGTCCCTGGAGCGCAGCCTCAACCGGCAAGGCATGAAGCTCGACCGCTACTTCCAGTATCTCGGCAGGTCGATCGACGAGTGGATAGCGGCCCAGCGCCCCGACGCGGAGGCGCGGCTCAAGATCGACCTGGTCCTCGCGGAGTACGCCCGGCGCGAAGGCCTGGAACCATCCGAGGAGGACGTGGCCAAGTTCCTCGAGGAGCAGGCGGGTTCCGACGACGAGCTCAAGGGCCAGGTCACCGAGTTGAAGCGAAGCCCGACTGCGACCCGGTACTTTGCCTCACGTTTGAGGCGGCGGCGGGTCCTCGACCAGCTGCTCCAGGTGGCAGGGTCTTGACTGAATCGGGGCAACCCGTGTCTAGAATGACGTTTGTGCCCAACATGAACCAAACACAGTCTCCGTCCAGCTACCTCGTCCCGATGGTGGTCGAGAACACCGGCCGCGGAGAGCGCGCCTTCGACATCTACTCGAGACTCCTCAAGGAGCGCATCGTCTTCATCGGCACGCCGATCGACGATCAGGTCGCCAACCTCGTCGTGGCGCAGCTCCTCTTCCTGCAGTCGGAGGACCCCGAGAAAGAGATCGCGCTCTACATCAACAGCCCTGGCGGGCAGGTGACCGCCGGCCTTGCGATCTACGACACGATGCAGTACATCCGTCCGCCGGTCTCCACGATTTGCATCGGCATGGCCTACTCGATGGCCGCTGTGCTGCTGGCGGGAGGGGCGCATGGCGCTCGCTTCGCGCTTCCGCACGCCAACATCCTCATCCACCAGCCGTGGGGCGGCATGCAGGGGCAGGCGACCGACATCCAGATTCACGCCAAGGAAATCCTTCGCACGCGTGAGCAGCTGAACCAGATCCTGGCCCGGCACACAGGCCAGAAGATCGAGAAGGTAACGCAAGACACCGAGCGTGACTACTTCCTCACCGCAGAGGCGGCGAAGGAGTACGGGCTGATCGACGACATCATCCTCACGCCGACCAAGCCCGGTGAAAAAGACAAGGCCACCGACAAAGACAAGACAACCGAAAAAGAAAAGGAAAAGGTAGCCGCCGGATGATCTTCCGACGCAGGACGAAGCGCGACGAGGTCAAACGACACCGTCCCAAGTGCTCGTTCTGCGGCAAGGATCAAGGCGAAAGAGGCATCCGTCTCGTCGCCGGCCCGGGAGTCTTCATCTGCAGCGAGTGCATAAGCCTTGCCAACGAGATTCTGTGGGGCCATAATCCCCCGGCGCCAGCATCTCCCTAAGGACACGAAAAAGGACCAATGAACGAACGAGAAGACCGCCGTCGCTACACCCGCTGCAGCTTCTGCGGGAAGGGCCAGGACCAGGTGCGGAAGCTGGTTGCGGGCCCCGGCGTATTCATCTGCGACCAGTGCATCGACCTCTGCCAGGAAGTGCTCGAGGACGACAATCGCTCCGCCGGAACCAAGAAGCAAAAGACCGGCTTCATCCCCAACCCGAAGACGATCTGCGCCGCGCTGGACCAGTACGTGATCGGCCAGGAGCGCGCGAAGAAAGTGCTCTCGGTCCAGGTCTACAACCACTACAAGCGGATCAGCGCCTCCAAGTCGGTCGGTGACGTCGAGCTGACGAAGTCGAACGTGCTGCTCGTCGGGCCGACGGGATGCGGCAAGACCTATCTCGCGCAGACGCTCGCCAAGATCCTCGACGTCCCGTTCGCCATCGCGGACGCGACGAGCCTCACCGAGGCGGGTTACGTAGGCGAGGACGTCGAGAACATCCTACTGCGCCTCATCCAGGCCGCTGACTTCGACATCAGCCGCGCTGAGCGCGGAATCATCTACATCGACGAGATCGACAAGATCGCGCGCAAGTCGGACAACCCTTCGATCACACGCGACGTCAGCGGCGAAGGAGTGCAGCAGGCGCTGCTGAAGATCCTCGAGGGCACCGTGGCCAATGTCCCCCCGCAGGGCGGTCGCAAGCACCCGCACCAGGATTTCATCCAGATCAATACGACCAACATCCTGTTCATCTGCGGCGGCGCTTTCGACGGCCTCGAGAAGGTCGTCGAGCAGCGCATCGGGCGGCGGGCGATCGGATTTGGCGCGGCGAACAACCGGACCGAGAAGAAGATCGTCTCCGAGACCCTGAAGCACCTCCAGCCGCAGGACCTCCTGAAGTATGGCTTCATCCCCGAGTTCATCGGCCGTCTGCCGATCATCGTCACCCTGCACCACCTCGACCAGCAGGACATCGTGCGCATCCTCACCGAGCCCAAGAACGCGCTCGTCAAGCAGTATCAGAAGTTCTTCACGCTGGACAACGTCGAGCTCGTGTTCCAGAAGGGATCGCTCGATGCGATCGCGGAGCTGGCGCTGCTGCGCGGCACTGGTGCGCGCGCGCTGAAGTCGATCATCGAAGAGGCCCTGCTCAACTCAATGTTCGAGATTCCCTCGCGACCCGAG
>Ga0209267_1001181_pt1 | contig 18080 bp, 19 predicted proteins | sample GraSoiAngelo_137_FD_185894 | JGI IMG/M metagenome (GOLD analysis project Ga0209267, IMG submission 185894) | Grasslands soil microbial communities from the Angelo Coastal Reserve, California, USA - 14_0929_09_30cm (SPAdes) (version 2) | ecosystem: Environmental > Terrestrial > Soil > Grasslands ... | reverse complement strand
GATAGGTGACCTCGAGCCCCAGCACGCCGGCGACCGCACAGGTCCGAAAGAGCAGCTCGAGGTCGGGCACATGCTTGTAGACCCCGGGATGCGCCAGGACGCTAACCCCACCGGCGCCGGAGATCAACTCGACAGCCTCCTCGAGCGACAGGTCTTTCGCTCGGGCCACGGAAGCCGCACCTCCCGGACCCATCACCGCGTAGAGCTCCTCACGTTTCACCCCCGGCCGCGTCGCCTCGATCGCCGCCACGATGTGCGGCTTGCCGACGTTGCCCCGGGCCCGGGACCGCACCGCCTCCCAGTCGACGTCGAACCCGGCCGCCGCCAGCCTGCGCACCGTCTCCCGCTTTTGCGCCTCCCGGGCTTCGCTCGCCTGATGCAGTCGATGCCGGAGCCGGCGGTGGTTGAGCGCAAATCCATATCCCAGCAGGTGGGCGTCGACCAGGCCGCGGCGCGGCTCGTCTTCGATCGACAGCTCGACGCCGGCAACCAGGCGAACCCCGTGCCCTTCGAGCCCGCCGAGGGCATCGATTCCGGCCAGCGTGTCGTGATCCGTCAGGGCAATCACCGCAAAGCCGGCATCGGCGTGGGCCCTGACCACCTCGTCCGGCGGCAGCTCCCCGTCGCTGAAGATCGTGTGCAGGTGCAGGTTCGCCCGACCGTTGGATACCTCAGCCAATGGTCGCCCATTTTATGTGGTATCCGACCGCCCCCGACCTGCCCTCGCCCGAAGCGGTATGGAAACCCGGGCTGGCGTGATATAACCGTGGGCGCCCGCTCATGAGCTCCGACCCGCAGCCACCCCTCAGCCTGGTCCGCCAACTGGTGGTCGTCAATCTCGCCAGGCCGATTCCGGAGTTGATCGAGCAGGCCCTGACGTGTCTTAACCAGGTACTCGACGCGCGCGCCGCCTTTTACGCCCGGATCGATGACCATACCTTCGAGATCATCGCGGCCCGCGTCCTGAGCGGGACCCCGATCGCGCCCGGACTTCGAATGGCGCTCGAGGACACATTTGCCGCCGTCGACGAGGAGATGCAGGGCGGGGTGCTCAATATCCGGGACGCGAGCAAACGCCAGCCGTTTAAAAGCCTGGCGATGCGCCAGCGGTTGGGCATCGTGAGCTACCTCGGAACCTCGTTCCCAGCGCAGGGCGTGGTGACCGGCACCGTGGGGGTGATCGGTAAGGGCCCCCGCGTCTTCACCGAGACGGACCAGGACCTGCTGCTGATCGTTGCGGGGTTGCTGGCGCCGCGTCTGCAATCGGAATCCCGGCCAACCAACGGCCAGCCGCGCACCCCGGTGTCCGTCGTCCGGCTTGCCACGGAGGAGGTCAAGGAGCCGCTGGCGATCCTGCGCGGCTACGCCGACATGCTCGCTAACAACGAGGTCCCGGCCGACCAGATGTCGGTGGTCGCGCAACGCCTGGCCCTCCAGTCAGAGACCCTGATGCGAGTCGCCGACCAGGTCCTACTCCTGTCGCGGCTTCCGCTGGAGCTGGCTTTCACCGTCCGCGTCTCGCTCGGCGCGATCGCGCAATCGGCGGCGCAGCGGATCCGGGATCGGATGTCTCATGCCGGCATGGAGCTGCGCCTGCAGCTCGATACGCAGGTGGATGTCTGGGGTGACGTCACCCTGCTGGAGGCGGCGGTCGACGAGATGCTTCACAACGTCTTCAAGCATGCCCGCAGCGCGACCGTCGTCCAACTCCGGCTCCGGCAGGCAAGCGCCAACCGCTACCAGCTGATCGTTAAAGATGACGGGCCGGGCATGTCGGCCGATCGGCTCGAAGACCTGTTCGGTCCGCTGGCCGAGGATCAGCCCGCGCGCGGCCAGGGGCTTGGCCTCTACCTGCTTCGCCGGGTGGCGGAGGCGCACGGGGGGCGGGCCTGGGCCAACAGCCTGGAAGGCAAAGGCACAACCTTCTATCTGGAGTTGCCGGCGGCCTCGCCGGACGGCGACTCGGCCCGGGCGTCAGCGGCCGCCGGCGCCACGGCGTGAGCCTGCGCCTGAAGAAGACGGCACCGCGCCGCAGCTCACGCTGCGAGGACCCGCCTCCGCCGGAGTTTCTGCGCGGCATCGCGGAGTTCAACCGTGAGGAGTTCTTCGAACAGCATGAAACCCTCGAGGGGATCTGGATCACGGAGCCGGACCCGGTCCGCTACCTCTACCAGGGCATCCTCCAGGTGGGCGTCGGCTTCTACCACTGGCGCCGCGGCAACTGGCGGGGGGCGGTGGCGAAGCTTGGCCAGGGGCTGACCAAGCTGGAGCCGTACCGACCAGCCTGCATGACGGTCGACGTCGAGCGGTTGGTGCTGGAGACCGCTGCCCTCCGCGATCTCCTCGAGCAGCGCGGCCCTACCGACCTGCCGGCCTTTCCGCCACGGTTACCACGCGTTCACCGCACTACCGAGACCACGTAAGCGGGGCGTCACGCAGACGCGACGGGGGCGGCGAATAGGCGGTCGACGCCCAACGTATTAGAAGGCATACGCCCGCGAATCAGGATCTCCCTCCCCCATTAAGAGAAAGGCGCTCGCCACCCGAGCGCCTTTTTCGTTTCCGGAGCCGGCAGCCGGTCGGCGCCAAGTCGGAGGCCGAGGACGTCGGCGGCGGCGCGCCAATCGCCCTCGCCACGCCGGATGGATTCCTCCAGAAGCTGCAGGGCGCGCGGCGTATCAAGGTCATCGTCGAGCGCGGCCCGCACGGCCGATGGATCGCCAGTTGCAGGCCGCGAGCCGCGGGCAGAGTCGCGTAATCGTCCAGTCCACGCATCCGCATCATCGAGCTGCTCCGGCGTGTATTCCCATGACTCGCGGTAATGATGGCGCAGCACCAGCACCCGGATGCTGTCGCCGTCGTAGCGCGAAAGCAGGTCGCGGACGAGGACCAGGTTGTGCAGGGACTTGCTCATCTTGTCGCCGTGGTAACGCAGCATGCCGACGTGCGCCCAGATCCGGGCGAAAGGCCGCACGCCGGTGACCGATTCCGACTGCGCGATCTCGCTTTCGTGATGCGGATAAATCAAGTCGGAGCCGCCGCCGTGCACATCGACCTGCGGACCCAGGTTGGCAAGTGCCATGGCCGAGCACTCGATGTGCCAGCCCGGGCGTCCTTCTCCCCAGGGGCTGGACCAGTGGGGTTCGTCCGGAGCGCTTTCCTGCCAGAGCAGGAAGTCGAGCGGGTCCTGCTTGCGAGGGTCGTTCGGGTCGGCGCCGCGCTCAGCAGACAGCTTGATCATCTGGTCGCGACTCAGGCGGCTCAGGCGTCCGTAGTCCGTGACGCTGCCCACCCGGAAGTAGACGTTGCCACCTCGCTGGTAGGCATGGCCCTGCGCCTCGAGGGTGCGCGCCAGCGCGATAATCTTCGGAATCGTCTGACTGACCCTGGGAAACACATCGGGCGCGCGAACATTGAGGTCGGCCATGTCCGCTTCGTACAGCGCGGTTTCCTTGGCGGCCAGCCTGTCCCAGGTGGTACCGAGTTCGCGAGCACGGCGGATGATGTCGTCGTCGACGTCGGTGACGTTCTGGACGTATCGAACCGCATGGCCGGCAGCGCGCAGCGCTCGCACCAGCACGTCGAAGACGACATAGGTAAAGGCATGCCCCAGGTGGGTGGTGTCGTAGGGCGTGATCCCGCAGACATAGATACCGATTGGCCGGCCGGCGGGCTCGAGCGGCTGCACCGCGTTCGTTTCGGTGTTCCGCAGCCGCATCGTGATGAATGTATACGAAAGTAGCGCGACTCCAAGAAAGCCTGGCCCTCACCGTTGCAATACTGTGAGCCGCCTGCCCAAAGCCCGGCTGGAGCAACTGCTCGCAGCCCTGGTCATCAGCCTGGTTCTCATCGGGGCCGCCATCCTCATCCCAACGGCGGCACAGCGCCTGCTGGCGGCCCGTCCCAGCGCGACGCCGTCGCCGACACCGACCCCCACGCCGCCGCCGGCTTCCGTGCTGCTGCCCGACGAGCTCGACCGAGCCCTCGAAGGCGTGATGACGATCGTCAACAGCCACGCATTCGGGACCGCATTTTTGATCGACACACAGGGGGATTTCCTCACGGCGGCGAGCCTGGTTGGCGGCGGCGAGAGTCTGCGGCTGGTCGACAACAGCGGCAGCATGCATACGGTTCGTCTGATCGGCATCGACCCCGCCCTGGGGATCGCGCAGATTCGGGTCATCACGGAGGGACGACCGATGCCCTTTGGTAACCCGGCCGTTCTGCTTCGCAATGATCCCGTGGTCGTCCTGGCGAACCCGCGGATTGAAAACCTCCCGCCCGCGACCCCCGCATTCGTCGCCAGCGCGACCGATAGGCAACTCCGTCTGCAGGCGGAAGACCTCCCTGGTAACATCGGCGGGCCCGTGGTCGGACCCGGCGGCACGGTAGTCGCGGTCTTGACCGCCAGCGGAACCGCCCTGCCCATCAATCTGGCTCAGTCCGACATCGCCCAATGGCGCGGTCAGCCTGGAACGCCCGCGGCTCTGGCACCATTCCCGGCGTACCTGGTGGTGCGGAGTAGCGGCACGGCCAGCCCGCCGCCAGGCGCTGGCTCAATCGTGCAGGGGATCACGCCCTCGCGGGTCTCGACCGCACAGCCCACCCTGGTGAGCCTCCAGGGCAGCGGCTTTCTCGACGGGCCGATGCTTCGCGTCCGATTCGTTCCCCTGGCGAGCCCGAGCGGCGCCTTCACGGGCCTGGCGGCCACCCTTGTCAGTTCGTCAACGCTCACGGTCAAAGTTCCGGCAGGGCAGGTCGTCCAGGATTATGTCGTGCAGCTGACCAACGGGGACGGCACGATCGTCAGCTCGCGCACAGCGCTCACCATCACGCCCTGACGGCCGGATCGCGACCGTACACTATCGCCGTGCGATCGACGATGCGGACCTCACCGCTGCTGCTCGCCCTGAGCGCGCTCTTCGTCACGGTCCTTTTGACGTCAAACCTGATCGCCGTCAAGCTGATTGCCTTCGGCCCGATGATCCTTCCGGCCGCGGTCATCGTCTTCCCCCTCTCCTACCTGTTTGGCGATGTCCTGACCGAGGTCTACGGCTACGCCGTCACTCGCCGCGTCATCTGGCTGGGCTTTGGCTGCAACCTCGCGTTCGTCCTCTTCATCCTGGCGGCCGGTGCCCTGCCGGGCGCGCCCGGCGCCTGGGACACGAACGCTCAGTCGGCGTTTGCGCGGATCCTCGGCTTCACGCCCCGCCTCCTGGTGGCCTCCTTCATCGCCTATCTCGCCGGTGAGTTCCTCAACTCATTCGTGATGGCACGGCTGAAGATCGCCACGCAGGGCCGCTGGCTGTGGACGCGCACCATCGGCTCCACCTTGATCGGGCAGGGCGTCGACTCGGCCATTTTCATCACAGGCGCGTTTGCCGGCGTGCTCCCAGTCCAGCTCCTGCTGCGCACCATCCTCTATCAATGGGCGTTCAAGACCGCCTACGAAATTGTCGCCACGCCGCTGACCTATGCGGTGGTACGGGTCCTCAAGCAGCGCGAACAGCAGGATCCGTTCGACATCGGGACCGACTTCAACCCGTTTCGCCTGGCCGGCTGAGTAGCATAGGGCGATGAAATACGGCGCAAAGATGATCGCGGAGTCTACGCTCGAGGCGGTGGAGAACAGCAATCCCGAACGTGACTACGAGGTGGACTTCACGATTCCGGAGTTCACCTGCCTCTGCCCGCAGTCGAACTTCCCCGATTTCGCCACCATCCGGATTCGCTACATCCCCGACCGAAAGCTGGTCGAGCTCAAGTCACTCAAGCTGTACATCAATAAGTTCCGCGACCAGGAGATGTTCCACGAGGCCGCCGTCAACCGCATCCTGGACGACCTGGTCGGCCTGGTCAGTCCTCGGTTCATGGAAGTGGTCGGCGACTTCAACGTCCGCGGAAACATCAAAACCGTCGTGACCGCGCGACACGCCCAGAAGGGGTACTCGCCAAACGGCCGGAGCCGCGCCGTCTGATCGTCCCGCTAGACGTGGAGTTCGCCGGGCGCAAAGACTAGATATTTCGATTCGAAGCGACGCTCGCCAGGGTGCTGCGCCTGCCCGGGAAAGGTCCCGTACCCACTCGCTCGGAACAGAAAGAGTTCAAAGAGCTCGCGGTCCCCGCGTTTAAACGCCCAGTTCTGCTCCTCGATTGCGGTCCCGATGAGCGAGACCGGTCTCCATCCGGCCTTGCCGAGCTGGTCGGCATACCATGCAGGAATTTGTGGCGCGGCGTCAGGCGTGAAGAAGACGGTTTGCGCGGTCGCCGGTGTCGAGATGGTCAGCTTTCGCTCCTCGCCTCCCACCGTGGTTGAAATGCCATCGGCATCCGGATAGATGAGTGATGACTCCGGTCGAGCCGCCAACCAGGACTCGCCTGCGGGTCCGACCGGAATCCCGTGCGCGTCCAGCCTGGCGATGTTTAGTGCTCCTACCGCAGCGGCAATCCCGATGACCACGCTCGCGCTTGCCGTCGCCAACGCGAGCGTGCGCAGAAACGTGCCCGGAGCCGGTCCGCCGGTCCACGCCCGTGCCCCGGAGATCAGCGCGATAACGAAGACGACAGAAACGGCCGCGTACGTCAGCGTGATGATGCTGGCCAGGAGAAGCGAGATGAAATTGTCCATCGCCTGCCCCGAGTCGTCCAGCAGCGACAGCGGGACCGTGAACAGGAGCGCAAGTGCCGCGATTCCCGAGGCCCCAAAGCTCACTACGGCAAGAACCACCCCAGCCGGAACGCCGATCGAGCGCAGCCGTCCAGGCAATTGAGTCAGGAGGGCGGCGAGCGGGGGCGCGACGGCGAACGGCACGGCGTATGGAACGAGAAGGAACGGCAGGTATTTGAATGAATAGCCGCCGGCGAGGCCCCACGCGGCGATCGCCACGACCGGGACACCCATGATGGCGGCGAGCGCCCAGGCCACTGGCACCGTAGAAGAGACGTTCGGTGGCCGTCGAGACTTGCCCGGCCAGCTAGCCGCCGAGCCCGGCGGGGGTCAGGGCCACGATTCAGCTATCGCGGCGCAACCATCCATAAATGATTTCTATGAATACAATAGATGTGATTTTGCACCCAATCCAGCAGCCTCAGTCCCAGGAGCGACAATGAAAGTAGAGCAGCGCCCAGCCGATAGCAAATCGAAGGAGGCGCTCACCGACAAAGCCACCCTGCTCAAGCTCTACCGCGAGATGCTCCTCATCCGGCGGTTCGAGGAAAAAACCGCGGAGATGTACCAGCTGGCCAAGATCGGCGGCTTCTGCCACCTGAACATCGGTGAGGAGGCCACCATCGTGGGCACCATCTCGGCCCTCCGCCCGAAGGACTACGTCTACAGCACCTATCGCGAACATGGGCACGCGATCGCCAAGGGGATCGATCCCCGGGCGGTGATGGCCGAGTTGTTCGGGAAGGAGACCGGCACCTCGCACGGTCGCGGCGGATCGATGCACCTGTTCAGCGAGGACCGCCGCTTCTACGGCGGCTACGCGATCGTCGGTGAGGCTCTGCCCATCGCCTGCGGGAGCGGGTACGCGATCAATTACAAGGGAACCGACGAGGTGGTGATGAGCAGTTTCGGTGACGGCGCCACCAACATCGGCGCCTTCCACGAATCGCTCAATGTCGCCAAGCTCTGGCACCTGCCCATCGTGTTCGTGTGCGTCAACAACCTCTATGGGATGGGCACCGCGGTCAACCGCGCGTCCGCGGTGACCGAGATCTGGAAGAAGGCCTGTGCCTATGACATGACGAGCGAGCGGGTGGACGGTATGGACGTGCTGGCCGTGCGCCGCATCACCGAACAGCTCGTCGCCCAAGCGCGGGAGGAGCACGAGCCGAGCCTGCTCGAATGCGTGACCTACCGCTACCGCGGCCACTCCATGTCCGACCCGGACACCTACCGGGGCAAGGACGAGATCAAGGAGTGGCAGACCCGCGATCCGATTCTCAGCCTGGGCGAGCACATGAAGAAACAGAAGATGTTGACCGACGAGGACATCGAGCGGATCGACGAGGAGGTCACCGCCCAGGTGGACGACGCTGTCAAGTTCGCCGAGGAAAGCCCCGAGCCCGATCCGAAAGACCTCTACCGCGATGTCTATGCCGGGGAGGGCGCGGCCTGATGGCGGTGCTCGCTATGCGCGACGCGCTCAACCAGGCGCTGCGCGAGGAGATGAAGCGCGATGAGAGCGTCTTCCTCCTCGGCGAGGATATCGGTCTCTACGACGGCTCGTTCAAAGTCACGCGCGGACTGATGAAGGAGTTCGGCGAGAAGCGGGTGCTCGACACCCCGATCGCCGAAGAGATCATCATCGGCACCGCGATCGGGGCCGCCATGTCCGGACTTCGACCGGTCGCCGAGATGATGACCGTCAACTTCATCATGGTGGCGATGGACCAGGTGGTCAACGCGGCCGCCCACATCCGATACATGTTCGGTGGGGGCACGAAGGTGCCGCTGGTGATTCGCACGCCAGGCGGAGGCGGCCACCAGTTGGGTGCGCAGCACTCGCACAGCCACGAGAACTGGTTCGCCCACGTCCCGGGCCTGAAGGTGGTCGCGCCCGGCACCCCGGCCGATGCCAAGGGCATGCTCAAGTCCGCGATCCGCGATGACAACCCGGTGATGTTCATCGAGAACGAAGGCACCTACGCCGTCAAGGGCGACGTCCCGGATGGCGAGCACCTGGTACCACTGGACAAGAACGAGGTGAAGCGCCCGGGGGACGACATCACGATCTGCGCCCACTCGCGGATGCTGATCGTCGCCATGGATGCCGCCACCGAGTTGGAGAAAGATGGCATCAGCGCCGAAGTGGTCGACATGCGGGCGCTGCGGCCGCTCGACATGGCCCCGGTGGTCGAGTCGGTCAAGAAGACCAGCCGGCTGATCACCCTCGAGGAGGGCTGGCGCTCCTATGGCGTCGGCGCCGAGATCGCCTCGAGGGTCTATGAGGAGGCGTTCGATTACCTCGACGCGCCGGTCGCCCGGATCGGGGCGGCCGAGGTCCCGGCTCCCTACAACAAGCGGCTGGAGAAGATCGCCTTTCCCGGCAAGGCCGACGTGATCGTGACCGCGAAAGCCCTCCTCGGTAAGAACTAGGCAGACGCCGATGGCCAACGTTCAGATGCCCCGCCTGTCGGACTCGATGGAAACCGGCAAGATCCTGCGCTGGTTGAAGAAAGAAGGCGAGGAGGTCAAGAAGGGCGAGCCGCTGGTGGAGATCGAGAGCGACAAGGCCAACATCGAGGTCGAGGCCTATGCCTCCGGCAAGCTCAGCAAGATCGTCGTCCCCGAAGGCGAGAGCGCCCCCATCGGAGCCGTGATCGCCGAAATCGGGGGCGATGCTGGGGCGGCGCCGAAGGCTGAGAAAACGGCCGAGCCCAAAGAAAAGGCCGAGAAACCCGCCGAGCCCCAGGGCCGGGCTCCGGCAGCAGCCACCCGGCCAGAGGCCCACGTCGAGCAGGCCGATAAGGCGATGGCGAAAACCGCTCAGCAGGCCGCGGACAGCGGGGGCGAGCAATATCCTCACGGCGGCCCCGACGACCGAACCGAAGTCGGGGCGGCGGCGCAGGCGGCGTTGAGCGCGATCCGGCGCCCCGCCGCTCCGGAAAACGGGGAACGACAGCGGGTGTCCCCCGTCGCCCGGCGCCTCGCGGAAGAGCACGGGGTCGACCTGCGCCAGGTCCAGGGCAGCGGACCGGGCGGGCGAATCACGAAGGAAGACGTCGAGAGCGCGGCCCAGGGCGGCCAGCGCCAGCCCGCTACCGCGCCAACCGCAGCCCCGGCTCGCGAGGAACGTCAGGCCACGCCACGCCCGAAAGAAGAAGTCGAAGTCGTCGAGCTCTCGAAAATGCAGACCACCATCGCCATGCGGCTTGCCCAGAGCAAGTTCTCGGCACCGCATTTCTACGTCACCTCGGAGATCGCCATGGACGACGCGGCCCGGCTTCGCCAGATGTTCAACGAGGCGGTCGACAAGGCGGAAGCCATCAGCCTCAACGACCTGATCGTCAAGGCCGTCGCGCTGGCCCTGACGAAGTTTCCCGAGGTCAATGCGTCCTGGGCGGATGGCCGGATCGAGCGCAAGCGCGATATCAACATCGGCATAGCCGTCGGCTTACCCGATCGCCTGATCGTGCCGGTGCTGCGGAACGCCGACCAGAAATCGCTCAAAGAGATCGCCAAGGAGTCGAAGCAGCTGATCGAGCGGGCGCGCTCGAACAAGGCCGGGGCACAGGACTACGTCGGCAACACGTTCAGCATCTCGAACCTCGGCATGTACGATGTCGACCAGTTCACCGCGATCATCAACCCGCCCGATTCCGGCATCCTGGCAATTGGATCGATCGAGGACAAAGCTGTCGTCAGGGAGGGGCAGGTCGTTCCCGGGAAACGGATGCGGGTGACCCTCTCGGTCGATCACCGGGTTTTCTACGGGGTGACGGCGGCGCAGTTTCTGCAAGAGGTCAAGCGCCTGCTGCAGAGCCCGATGGCGCTGGTTCTTTAGGCGGTCTCCAGGCCGGCTCGGGTTAGCGGCGTCGCAGGGCGTTCAGGATCAGCGACTCGGTGACCTCGATGCGCGCGCCTGGCGGTGCCGCGTCCCACATTTCGTAGAGCCTGGCACGCCCGCCCGGAGGAAAGCGCGGCCGCGGCGGGTAAATCAACTCGAGGTAGGTGCGCATCTGCGAAGGACGCTCGAGGTACGTCCGGAAGCGCCCGGACCGAACGCCCGCGAGGTTGAAGGCGCCGTCCTCGACAACCCGGCGCAGCGCCGACTCGGCAGCGTCCAGGTTGCGCTCAAAGGCCGTCTCCAGCAAGGTCGCGACCGGCAGCCGGCGCCTGTCCGTAACGATGGCAACCAAAGGCCGCTGGCTCGGGTGCGGTCGAATGCTGATCAGCGTCCCGCCGGCACGCAGCCGGCCTGCCGCTCGCCTGAGGGCATGGACCATGCCCTTGGGCGCGATTCATCACAGCGACCAGCTGAAGAGCGCGATGTCAAAGGGTGCTCCCCGCTCGGGCAAGCCCTCGATGGAGCCGACCCGGAAATCGATGTTGTGGATCCTCCGAGCTTCCTGTTGCCAGCGCGCTTCATCGATGCTTGGCGGGTCCGGGTCGATGGCCAGAACGGAGGAGGCCGCGGCTGCGTATTGGAGGGTCAGCCGTCCGTCGCCGCAACCGACTTCGAGAACCCGTTTGCGGCGAAGGCTCACAAACCGCTCGATCAGCCGGCGCTCGAATCCGTCGGGTGGATAGGCAGAGAGCATCGGATCGTTTGCCACGCTTGAAGGCTACCTCAGGTCCTCCCGCTGGACTCGACGCAATGCCAGATGATTGAACTTAGGGAGGTCATTCATGGAAGGACAACTCGAACAACGAAACGGCCGCTGGCAGCTGACATTCGTGCGGAAGCTGCCACATTCACCTGAGAAGGTCTGGAAGGCGCTCACCGAGCCGGAACATCTCAAGGGCTGGTTTCCCGGAGGGCCCGACCATCGGTGGCCGTATGGTCACCTACGACCCGCCCTCGGTCCTCGAACTCGATTGGGGCGGCGTCCAGCTTCGGTTCGAGCTGCGGGCCGACGGTGCCGGCACCATGCTGACCTTTGTCGATACGTTCGATCAGCTGGGCAAGGCCGCCGACGACGCGGCCGGATGGCATACCTGTCTGGACCAGCTGGCCTACGAGCTCGAGGGTGGAACAGCACCGTGGACGGTTCCCGAACGATGGAAACAGGTCCATCGATCCTACGTGGACCGCTTCGGACCGGAGGCGTCAACGATCGGACCGGGCTAGCCGACGGCTGCGGCGGCAGCCCGGCCTGCCGTCCGACCAGAGAACAGGCAGCCGCCCAGGAACGTGCCTTCCAGCGAACGGTAACCGTGCATCCCGCCGCCGCCGAATCCGGCCACCTCGCCCGCCGCATACAGGCCGGGCAGTGGACTGCCATCTGCCCGCAGGACGCGACCGGATAGATCGGTCTGCAATCCGCCGAGCGTCTTGCGTGTCAGGATCTGCAGCCGAACCGCGATCAACGGCCCAGCCGAAGGATCGAGAAGCCGGTGCGGCCTCGCGACGCGGATCAGTCGGTCACCGAGGTAGCGCCGGGCCGCGCGAATCGCCAGCATCTGGTTGTCTTCCGTGGAAGGACTGTCGACTGCGCGATCACGAGCCGTGATCTCCCGCTCCAGCCTGACGGGATCGATTCGCGGCTCACCGGATTTCGAATTCATGCCGCGCGCCAGGTCATCGAGCGTCCTGGCGATGACGAAGTCCGCACCCTTTCGCTTGAACGCTTCAACTGGCGCGGGCCCAGACCTCGAGACCACACGTTGCAACAGCAACCGGATATCCCTGTTCGTCAGGTCGGGATTCTGTTCGGAGCCGGAGAGCGCAAACTCGCGCCGGATGATCCGTTGGTTCAGGACGAACCAGGAGTAGTCGAATCCGGTCCTGGCGACATGCTGCAGCGTGCCAAGCGTGTCGAACCCCGGGAAGAGCGGCGCGGGCAGGCGATTGCCAAGCGCGTCGAGCCACAGCGACGATGGGCCGGGCAGAATCCGGATGCCGTGGTTCGGCCAGATGGGATTCCAGTTCTGGATTCCTTCGACGTAATGCCACATCCGATCTCGATTGATAACCCTTCCCCGTGCCGCCTCCGCGATCGCGAGCATCCGGCCATCGACATGAGCCGGGACGCCGCTCAGCATCCGGTGGGGCACTGCCCCGAGCCGAGCGGGCCAGCTTGCCCGAACCAGCTCGTGGTTCCCGCCGATGCCGCCGGCAGTTACGATCACCGCCTGAGCGCGAAGTTCGAATTCCCCGACCTGAACTCTCGAGCTGGGTACCCCCCGCGCCACCGCACCTGGCTCGAGGATCGCGCCACGCACGCCGCCCACGGCAGCACCCGCGAGGGTGAGGCCATCGACCCGGTGCCGAAATTTCAGCTCGACCAACCGGTTCGCCACGGCCTGCCGCACACGCCGCTCGAATGGGGCCACCACCCCCGGGCCAGTGCCCCAGGTGATGTGAAAACGCGGAACCGAGTTGCCGGGGCCGCCCGGACCATAGCCGCCGCGCTCCGCCCAACCCACGACCGGGAAGAACCGAATGCCCTGCTGATGCAGCCAGGCCCGTTTCTCCGCGGCGGCGAAGGCGACGTAGGCCTCAGCCCATTTGCGCGGCCACTCGTCTTCCGGCCGGTCGAAGCCGGCCGTCGCCATCCAGTCTTTCAGTGCCAGCTCATGGGAGTCGCGAACACCAAGCCGACGCTGCTCCGGTGAATTGACCAGAAAGAGGCCGCCGAACGACCAGAAGGCCTGCCCACCCAACCACGGCTCTGGCTCCTGTTCAACCAGGATCACCCGCCGCCCGGCGTCAGCGAGCTCCGCGGTGGCGACGAGTCCCGCGAGGCCGGCGCCAACCACGATCACATCAGCGTCGTCACTCATGCGGAACCCGAATGACCCCAGACCGGTATATCAGCCATGAGACGATCCCTCGGACCGGCTCTCCTCATCGCGCTTCTGATCGGCGCCGTCGGCTGCGGCACGCAGGGAGCCCGGTCACAGAGACCGTCCCCGGCGGCGAGTTGCCCGATCACGGACGGCAGCTGGCAGGCTGGCGCGGACCACGCGCCCGCCGGCACACCCTCGGTGGTGAAGCTCGGCCCCGGCATGGACCTCACCCCGAACGCGATGACGCTGGCCGCCGCCGCCAGGGGAACCCCGATGCGCGTGACCGGCGTTGTATACAACCGGACCTGCCGTCCACTTGCTGGTGTCTCCATCCTGGCCGTGCAGACCAACGGCGATGGGGAATACGGTCCCGTTGTCGGAGATCAATCGGGGGCCTGCTGCTATCTGCAGGGGCTGGTCCTCACCGATGGTGCCGGCCGCTATGAACTCGATACGGTGAAGCCCGGACACTACAAGGGCGTGCAGCCGGTGCCGCCTGCCCATATTCACATTTCGGTCAGTCACATCGCTAGCGGGCACCTCGAGACCGAGCTGCAGTTCGTTGGGGACCCTGGACGCCTGCATGGACGACCGGACCCGGCGGTGGCGGTGACACCGACGCGGGATCCCGACGGCACCCTGCACGCCGTGCTCGACATCGTGCTGGACGCTAACTAACCGCCGATCGCCTTCCCCAGCCGGCGGATGATCTGGCGGAATGACAGCGCATCGCGCACGCGGTCCATCCCGCGACGGGCCGGCTGGGCCGGCTCCGGCTTGTAGCTCGCGCCGAACTCGCTCGCGTAGGCCACCAGGTCTCGAAGATCGAGCAGGGGAATCGCGTACTCCTTCGTGACCTCGTCGAGGAGAACGGCGGTGCGTTGCTGCACGATCGGGCTTTCGGGACGGCAGAGCGCGAGCGGGCGAACGTGTTGGGCCCGAAACCCCTCCGGGTGGATCACGACCCGACCCCAGCAGAGCACTGCCCCGCCGAACATGAACGGCTCCTCCCGAAGCGCCCGGGTCATCGGCACGATGTCGTGATAGGCGTAGATGCCGCAGCTGCAGCCTGGCTCGGGTGAGATCCGGTCGTCGTCGGTCCGATGAAGGCCAGCGCGAGCGAGGCGCAGACCGGGTCGGGTCTGGCACTCCGCATTCAGGGTCTCCAGCGGCGGCCACAGCGTCTCGGCCACGGGCGATTGCAGCCGACCGCGAGTCCATGCGTCATCCGGATCGACTCGCCAGAAGCGATAACCGACCGCGGGGATCATACCGGCGTGGTGGTTGGAACCTCTTCTTCCCTTCTGCTCGGCTCGGGCTCTCGCTCGGGCGCGATCAGTGGCTCTGACGCGGGTTCCGGTATCTCGATGACCCTGACGGGCTTGCTCGTGAATCCCATGCTTGCCTGCCCTGGTTTTCACAGTAGCACTGACGGCGGGAAGGCTGGAAAGCGCCTATTCGAAGAGGCGGGTTAGCTCCGGGATTGAGGACCGGTGAGGGCCAGCTCGTTGCCGCCCCTGGTGTTCGCGACCGCCTCGGTCGTGGGCGCGTTGCGCGCCCGCTCGAGATAAGCCTGCGCCTTGTTGACCTCGCCGGTCAGGGCTTCAATCGTCCTCTGCATGCTGTCGAGCGCCTGCAGCTTGTAGGCGTCGATCATGTCCATGCTGGCGTAGACGTTGGCAAAGGCCGCCCGCAGCTTGTCCACGCTCACGGCGGCGCCAGCCGCTTGCTCATAGATCTGACCCGACTGCTCCTTGAGCATTTCAGACGTCGACTCGATCAGGTTGCCGGTCGTGGTATTCAGGGCGGCGATCTGGTTCAGGACCAGCTTCTGGTTGGTGAGGGCTTGCGAGACGATCACCGCGGTTCGCAGCGCTGAGACCGTCGTGGTGGTGGCCCGATCGACGCCCTTGATCAGCTCCAGGTTGTTCTTGCGAACGAGCTCGAAGGCGAGGTACCCCTGGGCGTTGACAGCCAGCTGAGTGAGCAGGTCCTGGTGCTTCTGGCGGACATAGAAGAGGACGTCCTCCCGCAACGCCTTGGCGCGGTCCGGGTCGGTCTGACCGATCTGGTCGATCTGCGCTTCCAGCGCCGCGTCCAGCCTGGCGGCCATGTAGAGGTACTGCTGGAGCTTTTCCTTGATCTCCCAGACATTGGTCTTTTCCTGCTCGATGGCGGCATTGTCCTGACGGAGTTCATCCTGCCCGCGATAGAGCGCCTGGATGATCGCATTCAGATGCCCTTGTGCCGATTGGTAGCGACCGAAGTAATCGCGCAATCGATTCCCGAAGGGGATCAGACCGAACAGGCGCCTTGGACCGAGGGGCCCTTGCCGCGAGGGGTCAAGGTCCTCGATGGTGCGCCGTAGGTCCACCAACGATTTGGACACAGCCGCGCCCTGACTGAATGGCCCCGACTCCATCGCCTTGACTGGTTTGTCGAGCAGCCGGTTGCTGACGCTCGCCGACCGGCGGATTTCATCGTTGCCCAGCGTGTGGATGGCATTCACCTTGGTGGTGAAATCTTGCGAATGCGGGTCCAGCGAGGCGAGCGAATTGACGTAGCCGTCCACCATCGAATCGATCTTGCTGGCGGTCGCGGCATCCACCTGGACCATGCCGGCCGCCTCGGCCTCGGTAATGGGTGCCACGGGCTTTGGTGGGACCAGGCTGAGGGCGGTGCTGATTGGAGGGCTAGCCGGCGCGGCGATCGGATTGTCCGTGCTCACGGTTTCGCTCCTTTCACCCGACCATCGTTATACCCGGGTTCCACGACCGCAAACGCTAAAAGGTCAAAAACCGCGGGTCAGCCGCCAGCCGAGATCGGGGCCACTGATGGCCGAGGCCGTGACCAGCGGCACCTCGGCCGCGTGGTTCTGGGCCGCGATCACCAGCGTGCCGACGCGCGAACCGGCCGGCAACGTCGTGGGCAGGCTGGTCAGGGTGACATGGCGTGAGATCGTGATGCCGTCGATCAGCACCCAGGCGACCGGTTGGCTGGCGACGATGGTGCCCGACTCGGCCCAGGCCGTCTGATACCGGGCGATGACGTCGCCGCGCTGGATGACCGTGCGAAGGTGCAGTGCTGGTCCAAGCGCGCGCAACAGCGTCGTGGTCGCGGCAAACGCCCCGTTGAGCGCACCGGGCTGGCCCATCACGGCGCCGTAGACTCGCGTCGATTGACCGTCGATCACCAGGTCGGCTGCCACCACGAAGCAGCCGCCGGCCTGGTCGGTGTGACCCGTCTTGACGCCGACGACGCCACCCTGACCCAACAGGACATCGAGGTTATGGATGACGCCGTTGACCGGCACCGTAGCCTGCGGCTGGCCAACGATCTGAGCGAACACCGGCAACCGCATGGCCGTCTGCGCCAGCGCGATCAGGTCGGATGGATTGCTGACACTGAGCGGCGAGAAGCCGCTCACATCGGCGTAATGGGTTGCGTTCATGCCGAGCGACGCGGCGCGGGCGTTCATCCGGCTGAGGAAGGCGGGCACGCCGCCCACATCCCAGGTGGCCAGCATGTCCGCGAAATTGCTGGCCGACGGCAAGAGCAGCCCCTGCAGCAACTGGTACTCGGTGAGGTGCTCACCCGCAACCACCGGCAGCACCGACTCGCCCTGGTTTCTCTCTGAGATAAAGGTCGACACGTCGGCCCGCGAGACGGTGATCACCGGGCCCGGATCGTTCAGCGTGAGGGGATGGTCTTCCAGGACGATCAGGGCCGTCATCATTTTGGCCGTGCTGGCCATCGGCAGCGGTGCTGCCCCACCCGAGCTTCCCACCTGGCCGAGGCCGTCGACGACGAGCGTCGCCTCGCCATGCGCGGGCCAGGGCAACGCAGGCGCCGTGCCGATGCGTTGGGCGACGGGAACGACCGGCGTTGCGGCGCTCACCGGCAACGGGCGAAGGTATTGAAATCCGGCGGCCGCTAGCGCCAGCGCCAGCAAGAAGGGCAGTGGGCGCCGGAACAGCGCGCTAACGCCAGTCGAGCGCGGGGCCGAGGGTCGGCTCCGCGAGCGTGAGGATTTCGCCCGCATGCGGAAAGCGGCGAAGCTTGGCCTTGCTGAAGATCAGCTGGTCGTCCAGGGTAACTTCGAAACGACCCTTGCTTCCCGAGCGCAATGACACGTCGACCATGATGGGGGCCCAGGCTCCCAGGATCTCAGCCGCCAGGCCGACCGCCTGGTCCAGGTAGTTTCACGGGACGCAGAACTCGATGGTGAGGCGGTGCTTCGGATCCAGCATGGTTCAGCCGCCAATATAAGCCGTAACGCGCTCGGGGCCTTGCGCGTTATCAGGTGGTCGCGATCTTCCGGCATCGCCGTAGGGGCACCCCCGCTTTCCCCGCGTGGTGCCTCCTACGGCCTCTTCAGCGGATTCGCGCCGGGGTTGGGGCTGGTCCCGCCAGAGCCCGAACGAGCCGTTCAATGGGAGACGCGATGCCGTAGGTCTCGCTCAGGGCCTCCAACCGCTGGGGGTCGCGAGCTTTCGAAGGCCGTGTCCCCTTAGGCGTCTCGACAGGCGCGAAGCCGACGGGAACGCCCACCCGGCGAGCCTGCTGAACGTAGGCGTTGCCCGCTTCGCCGAGCCTGCCGCTGGCGATGATCCCATCCAGG
>Ga0209267_1001176_pt1 | contig 18116 bp, 17 predicted proteins | sample GraSoiAngelo_137_FD_185894 | JGI IMG/M metagenome (GOLD analysis project Ga0209267, IMG submission 185894) | Grasslands soil microbial communities from the Angelo Coastal Reserve, California, USA - 14_0929_09_30cm (SPAdes) (version 2) | ecosystem: Environmental > Terrestrial > Soil > Grasslands ... | reverse complement strand
TCGTGATGGTAGCCCTCAGCGCCTGCAACAAGGCCCCTCCTCTCGATAACGTCTGCAGCTACGGGCCGTTGCCAGCCACTTCCGAAGTTGCGGCGGGGCAAGGCGGCCTCGTGACGCAGGCGGCCACGGATGCCTACTTTTACGCATTCGACGGAGCCGGAAAACAGGTGGGAAGTGCGCACGTCAACGCACTCTTGCCGCTCAAGCCCGGCGAATACCAGCTGAAGGTGAACAACTCGGTCCATATGGGCGCGGTCGAGTCAGCAACGCTCACCAAGTGTCCGACGGGCGGCGTCCTAGTCAACGGATCAACTGATGACTACTACCACGTGTTCGATGATGCCGGCAAGGAACTGGCATCGGCGCACATCGGCGCGGCCCTGTCCTTATTTCAAGGCAGCTACCAGATCCGCCTCAACAATTCCAGCAGCGCCGCCCAAGTGCAATCCGGTACAACCGCCAACCTGACAACCGGCACAGTCAACGTCGACGCTTCCACCGACGAATATTATTATGTCTTCGATTCGGCGGGCAGTCAGCTCGCCAGCAGCCATCTGGGCAAACCGCTCGGGCTGTTTGCCGGCATGTACACCGTAAAGCTAAACAATAGTGAATCGAAGGCCGAGGTGGGCGCGGAAACGTCCAACATCCCGGCAGGCACGCTGGTGCTTGAAGGTTCGACTGATGAATACTATTACGTCTTCAACGCCGCCGGCACACAGCTTGCCTCCTCCCACCTCGGACGGCCACTGGCCCTATTCCCCGGCTCGTACAACGTTAAGCTCAACAACTCGACAGCCACCACGAGCGTTGCCACCAGTCCGATTACCATCGGGTCCGGCTCGATCACGCTGCAAGGCTCGACCGATGAGTACTACTACGTTTTCGATCACGCAGGGACGCAGCTCGCATCCGCTCACCTGGGTCGGCCCCTCTCGTTTTTGCCTGGCGATTACACCGCGAAACTCAACCACGTCTCCATTCCGGTCCGCGTGGAAGCCGGCCGCGCGAATGAAAAGCAGACTGGGAGCCTGACTGTGAAATCGTCCGGTTCCGGGTACTATTCGGTGTTCGACTCGGCTGGAACACAACTCGCTTCCAAGGAACTCAACCAACCGGTCTCTCTGCCGGCAGGAGAGTATTTGGTTAAGGTGGGATCCAATACACGGACCGTGGCGGTCCCCGCAGGCCAGTCGTCGGTGGTCAATTTGTGATCGGATTTACCGCCGCTTTGGTCCCTTGAGCCGCCGGCAAAATGTGGGCGCTCGGATCCAAAATGCTTGATGCGTGAATGAGCGTCGGACGCCGAAAGGGCGAGCGCTGATGCCGGCGCGCCTTGAGGCGGGCTAGCACCAGGCGGATGGTGTATTCCTGTGGCCTTCCCACATTCCGACAGACGGGCCCCGCTACCAAGCAGCAAAAACAATAACTGTGCGGTCAGTCAGGCGACCTTCAACAGAAAGTCCACGTGGATGGCGTCATAAGGGAAGATGACGCCCCCATCCGCCGTCTTCTCCAGCACCCCCGCCCGCAGCAGAACATGGACGTCGCTGTGAACCGCGCGCACATCACGGCCAGCCCGCCGCGCAATCTCGCGAATCGCCAGCGATCCGCCGCCGGCCATCACCTTGAGGAGTGCCCAGCGCTTCGGCGTCAGCGTCTTCCACAGCAGCTCCTCGGACGCGAACGAGATCCGTGCGCCCTGCTTCTTACCGCGGAACGCAGCGGCGGTCCGCCGCTGCGCATCACCAAGCGAAGACACGCCGATCGTGACGGTACTCACTTTCCTCTCCTGCGCTTTTTCACTTCCGCCCAAAAATCCGCCTGCAGCGAATCCACATCGGTGAACCGGTAGGGTACCTCGCGCTCGCCGACATGCTTGTGGTCTCCCTTGCCCGCCTCATTGTCGAAGCGCAGCACACAACGCTGATTGGCGATGTAGGCGAGGCGGTACTTGTAAGGATGCGTGCTCGAACGCGCCGGCCGCGGCACCCTCCAGATCACGATCTCCACGAACGCGCGGCGACTGAGAACTAAGTGCTCGCGCATCAGCAGCTCGGCCTTCACGTTGCTTACGATAGCAACACTGGTCGGGTGTTGTCAATGAAAGCAACAGCCTAAGGCGGCTCATGGAAGTGGCCGGCCACCTCAATCCAAGGGGCAATACAGGTCCATGCCGGAGGCGGCCTTAAGCTTCTCGAGCGCCGCCTCACGCTCGGCGCCGTGAAGGGCGCAGAAGCGCTCGATCTCCTGCGCCCCTGCTCGTCTCTTGCGGCATTCTCGGCCGCCTGCCGCTCTTTGGGTGTGGTGCAGCCGCCGAGCGCGAGCGATCAGACTCTGCACGATGCCGACGTGCCGGGCGCCGAGCTCGGTCCACCGCAGCACGTGCAGCAAGCGCTCGAGCAGATCGGCGCCCTGTACGCGATCGAAGAGGACATCTGCGCGCTGAAGCTCGCCGGCGATGCCAAGCGGCGAGGTGATCCGTTAGGGCCACTGCAGAGACGGGCGGTGTGTGGTCGCGGCCGCAGACACTTGCGCGTTCGATACGCGACTCGACGCGCAAGACATGTTAACAGCGTCACTCGATCGCGATCGTCTCCGCGCCCCAGTCCCGAAGATGGCACGACTCGGGAAATGTGTGTATGCCCGGAACTTCCCCGGCGCGCAATGCCTGCTGCAGTCCCTCCCAGTATTCGACGCTCATGAGATCCGCATGCGCGGCGCGAAACGCACGACGCAGCGTGGGGTTGCGGACCCGCAGACCCGCCTCGATCTCCTCGGGCAGAAAGATCACGCCCGGCTCGAAGAACCAGGACGGCACATCCTCCTCGCCGTCACAGCGATCGCGGTTGGTCCGAACCTTCACGTCGGTCAGGGTCTCCACCGCGTCGTAGTCGTACAGGTAGATCTTGAGATAACGGCTCACGCCGTAGTTGCGGATGTCGAAGTCCTTGTTGAAGACGTTCGCCGCTGCGTTGTTGCGCATGCAGAATCCCAGGTTGATCATGGCGCGCACCGCCTTTTCCTCGGGTGCGGTTTCGAGGAACACGTTGAGGGGGGTGAGCTTGCGCTGCGCGATGAGGTACTTGAACACCAGTACCCTGCCCTGCTCGCGCACGCTGTTGCTCGACGCATGCAGCAGCTCGGTCGCCAGCGCCGGCTCGAACCAGGAGCGCTCGAGCTTGAGATTGTAGTAGACGATGTTATCGAGCATGCTGCCGGTGCGATTGATCTCGTGCACTCGCTTGTACTTGGCCAGCACGACGTCGAGTCCGTCGAAGCTGTCCCATTTGTAGGCGCTCGTCGGCCGGTCGCGAATCACCTTCAGAACGTAATCGAGTCGCGGTGAGGTGAAGGCGATGGTGACCGTGCCGAGACTGCCCGGCGCCACCGCCAGCAGCTCGCGCTCGCGCACCAGCCGGCGGCGAACCTCGGTCATCACCGCCACCTTGCTGAAGTGGTAATAGCCGATGGTGGAATAGTGCAGCCCGAGCGGCCGGCTCGGCATGATGCTCTTGAGGAATGCCGCGAGCTCGTGGTAGTGCCGGTTCGTGACTTGAAACGGCGCCTCGGTGGAGCTGCAGAGGTTATGAACGTGTGGCACCGCGTGCAGCACGGCTTCGGCGCGAACGCCCTCTTCGGAGTTCAGCAGGGCAATGACAAGAGGTTTGAGCTCCGTACCCTTGAGCACCAGCCGGCCCACGAGGTAGGCGCCGCGGTTGCGGAAGAAGCCGGCGCGGACCATCTCGAAGGCTCTCAGTCCGGCTCCCGCCCGGTCCGCGAGCACGTCGTTCACCCGCCGGGCCACGAGCTCGGCGTCGCGCGCGAGATCGCAGAACGGCACCGTGAGCTCCGCGACCTGCAGTGCTCTCTGGATGACCAGGGAGTCGATGGGCCAGGAACAGGGGAAGCGCGCGTACACGGCCGTTGACGGCGGTAGCACGCGGTGCGAGCCTCCGAAACCATACTCGACGGGCTTCCACTCGCCGTGATGGACACGCCGCTGGACGGAGTGAAGATAGGCGAGCGCGAGATCCGCTTCATAACGGCCATGAACCGCCCCGCGATAGACAGCCTCGACATCCGTCCAGAGCGGCCCGCCCTCCGTCAACTTGGGAAAAGCTTCCCGCAACGCCTCGGCGAGCGGGTACACCGTGGCGTTGTACAGTCCGAGACGCTTCCGCGCGTTTGCGATTGCCGTCGGATGATCGCGGCTCTGGAACGCCGCTTTTGCCGCCCATGTCAGTTTGAGGAACTCGGCGTAAAAGCTGTCGAAGACGCTCAGGATCCACTCGGCGGTGAGCTCGACTCGCCCTCGCTCGCGTGCCGCGGAGGCAAGCCGGGTGGCGTAGTCCGCGCACGGACTCATTCCGGCGGACTCGCTGACGAGCGCCTCCACCCCGGCTATGGGTCGACTCGCTTGCGGGGTATCGCTCATCGGCGACCGTCGACGTGACAGATCGCGGCGCCTCTGCTCTCACCGGCCCGCGGCGGCGGGCGCGCCGCCGGCCTGATTGTCCCACTCGAGGGGCTTGCCGAGCAGCTTGGTGAGCGCATGTACGGCCTCGATGGTCGGCACCGCGGTCTCCGTCAGTCGGGCCAGGTCGAGCACCGAGCCGAGCAGCGCGTCGGTCTCCATGACCCGTCCGGCCTCGAGGTCATGGAGCATGGATGTCTTGTGCCTGCCGACCCGCTCCGCACCGGCAATGCGCCGCTCGATCGGGAGGCGGAACGTGATGCCGAGCTTGTTGGCCACTGCCTCTGCCTCCGCCATCATTGTCGCCGCCAGATTGCGCGTGGGGGGATATTGGCAGATGTCAACGAGCGTCGAGTGCGTCAGCGCACTGATCGGATTGAACGCGAGGTTTCCCCAGAGCTTGAGCCAGATCTCCGCCCGGATGTTGTCGAGCACCGGCGCTTTGAATCCGGCGCGGGTGAAGCACTCGGACACCGCGCGCGCCCGCCCACTCGAGGAGCCGTCCAGCTCGCCCACGGGAAAACGATCGCCTTCGATGTGGCGGATGACCCCGGGCGCCACCAGCTCCGCGGCCGGATAGACCACACAGCCAATGACGCGCGCCGGCGGGATCTGGCGCAGGCAGACGCCGGTCGGGTCGACTGCCTCCACACCCCGGCCCTCGAACGGACCGCCGTGCCCATAAAAGTACCAGTACGGAATCCCGTTCTGCATGGTGACGACCACAGTCGCGGGGCCGAAGAGCCTCGGTACGCCGTGGGCCACGGCATCCATCTGGTGCGCCTTGACGGCGAGGATGACGATGTCCTGGGGTCCTGGCGCCGAGTAGTCCGCGGTCGCTTCCACGTCGCGCGCGACGAGCTCGGTATCGTCGCTCAAGATGAGCTTGATGCCACGGCTGCGGATGGCTTCGAGGTTCGCCCCGCGGGCGAGGAAGGTGACCCGCTCACCGGCGAGAGCCAGCTTGACGCCGGCGTAGCCCCCGATGGCCCCAGCTCCCACGATTGCGATCTTCATGAGACCCATCCCTGCAGAACCGATCGGCCGGGCCCCGCGGCCACCGTTGCTGTTACCTGGCGAGCGCCCGCGCGCGCCGCGCCGCGCCGCTGTTGATTCTACTCGAACGGCGCCAGCGGGTATCGGCCAAATCAGGTGACCAGATTCTGCGGGCTCCCCTTCACGAACGCCTCGATATTGTCGACCAACTGGTCAGCGAGAAACTGCATGGCGCCGTCACTCGCCCAGGCGACGTGAGGCGTCAGAATGAAGTTGGGCAGGCGCAGCTCGAGCAGCGGGTTGCCCTCCCTGGGAGGCTCCCGGGTGAGGACGTCGAAGCCGGCGCCCGCGATCAGGCCCTCCTTCAGCGCCTGCACCAGAGCCCGCTCGTCCACCAATCCACCCCGCGCCGTATTGATCAGAATGGCCGTGCGCTTCATTCTGCGGAACTGCTCGATGCCGATCACGTTGCGAGTGTCCGCGGTCAGCGGCACGTGCAGCGAGATCACGTCGCTCTCGGCCAGCACCTGATCCAACGGGGTGAATACCACCCCCGGCGCCTTGGGCGGTGCGTGATCGGCGAACAACACCCGCATGCCGAAGCCGCGGGCGATATTCGCCGTTCCCTGGCCGAGCACGCCTTCGCCGATGATGCCGAGGGTCGCGCCGTACAGATCACGGATCGGGTGGTCGAAGAAGCAGAACTGATCGATCTGCTGCCAGCGGCCCCTTTCCACATCTTCGCGGTATGCGATGAGGTTGCGCCGCAGCGCCGTGATCAGCGCGAACGCGTGCTCGGGCACGGTGTGTACCGCGTAGTTGCGGATGTTCGCGACCGCGATGCCGTTGGCCTGGCAGTAAGCGATATCGATCACGTCGTAGCCGGTGGCGGCGACCGCAATCAGCTTCAGCTTCGGCAGGCGCCGCAGCGCTTCGGCGTGCAGCGGCACTTTGTTAGTGATGGCAACGGTGGCCTCCTGCAGCCGCTCCACGAGCTCGCCCGCGCCCGTAACCGCGTATTCCTCCCACGTGTGCTCGAACGCGGGGCGCCTCACCCTGGCCTGTAACGTCGAGCGATCGAGAAAAACGATGCGATGGGTCATCGGGGTCTCCGTTCAGCCGTACCCGGGCGCCTGAGCTGGCCTCGCGGAGCGTCCGGCCAGCCCTCACGCGTCAGCCCTGAATCGAGCCGGTCGAGTGGGACGCGTAAAATTGCTCTTCCTGGCTCACCCTCTTGCGCGGGATCGGATCGTGCGAGCGCCAGTACTCGGCGGCGGCGGCCACTCCGCTCCCGGGGGTGACCTTGATGCCCACGTCGAGCATCGCCATTTCGGCGCCCGCGATGGCCCCCATCAGCATCAGCTCGTTGAGATCGCCCAGATGTCCGATGCGGAAGACCTTGCCGGCCACCCGCGCCAGACCCGCGCCGAGCGCGAGGTTGTAGCGGCGGAACGCCACGTCGATCACGTGCGCGGCGTTGCTGCCCTCGGGCACGACGATCGCACTCACGGTGTCCGAATACCACTTCGGTTCCGTGGCGCAAAGCTTCAGGCCCCAGCCTCTAATGACGGCCGCCCGTACCCCCTCGGCGAGATAGTGGTGCCTGAAGAAGATGGCTTCCAGACCCTCCTCGAAGATGATGTTGAGAGACTCGCGCAGCCCATAGAGCATCGGCAAGGCCGGAGTATAGGGGAAGTAGCCCGTGGCATTCGCCTGGATCATGGCAGCGAGATCGAAGTAGCAACGCCTCGACTTCGCGCCCGCGATCGCGCCCATGGCCTTGTGACTCACACCGAGAATGCCCAGCCCCGCAGGCAGCATCAGCCCCTTCTGCGAGCCACTCACGGCGAGATCGACCTGCCACTCGTCCATGCGAAAGTCGATACTCGCCAGCGAGCTCACCGCATCCACGAACAGCAACGCCGGGTGGTCGGCGGCGTCGAGAGCCCTGCGCACGCCGGCGATGTCACTGGTGACGCCGGTGGCGGTTTCGTTGTGGCAGGCCAGCACGCCCTTGATCTGCTGCAGCTTGTCGGCCCGTAGAATCTCCTCGTAGCGGTCGAGCGGCACGCCTTCACCCCATTCGACGTCGAGCACTTCCACCTCGTAGCCGAGGCGCTGCGCCATGTCGATCCAGAGATGGCTGAACTGGCCGAAGCGCGCGGCAAGTATTTTGTCGCCCGGTGAGAGGGTGTTGGTGAGTGCCGCTTCCCAAGCTCCCGTGCCTGAGGACGGAAAGATGAACACCTGCCCGGTGGTCGTCTTGAAGATGTTCTTCAGATCGTTCAATACGCTCGTCGAAAGCTCGGGGAACTTCGAGGAGCGGTGGTCTTCCATCGCCACCATCATGGCCCGCTGCACGCGGTCGGGAACGTTGGTCGGTCCGGGGACGAAAAGGAAGTTTCGACCTGCTATGCGGGATCGCATCACACTCTCCTCTTGGCGAGTAACCATCTCCCGGCAAAGCCGGGGCCTTTCGAAAATGTGAGCCGCTCAACGCGGCTATGCGGGGTCGCTAACGCGGCCCCCAGCTCGTCGCCTGCGACACCGCGTACTTCGGCGGTATCGCAATCATCTGTGCACATGATCCGGCATCAGGTGCCCCTCTTCGATCCGGCTCTCCTTCTGGGCCCCAGATAGCGCCTCAGATGCCCATACAGCGTCTCCGGCGACACTTCGGAATGAACACCACATGGTACCTGCACTCCTGCTGGGCTGGGATCGAAACTGCATCGCAAGTACCGCTGGATGCCACCGACATAGCGCTCTCCAAGTTGGAGCGCAATGCGGAACGGGACCGCGAAGATGTCCTGCGTCTCGCCGGCGCCGGATATATCGACCCTCAGGTCCTGAAAGACCGTTACTACGAGGAGCTACGGCCGTATTTGCTCAGCAAGCTCCCATGGCACGACAAAACGCTGGAACTCTGGCTTGAGATGGCGTGGCCAACCACGTAGACCTAAAGCCGTATCGCCCGGACGCAGTTAATTCGAGCATGGAGGCTACAGATCGATTTCATGTGCATAACGCTCCTGGGTCGCAGCCCGCGGCCGTCAATGGCCACGCTTGCCAAGCCTCCAAGTGATACTATAGTATCACTTCATGCGTACCGAACTCGTCACCACGTTGAAGCGCAAGGCGACCGAATTGCTCAGCGAGCTGGAGAGCGAGCGGGCGCCGATCCTGATCACGCAACACGGTCTCCCGGCGGCGTATCTCGTCGACGTCGCGACCTATGAGCGCCAACTCGAGCGGTTGAGCCTCCTGGAAGGGATCGCTCGAGGTGAGAAAGCGATCGAGGACGGCCGCGTCCTGACGCACGCCAAAGCGAAAAAGCGCCTGGCGCGATGGCTGAAGTAATCTGGACTGAGCCGGCACTCAATGATCTAGACGCGATCGCCGACTACGTCGCGCTCGATGACCCTGCAGCGGCGCGCGAGCTGGTGCAGCGCGTATTCAAGCACGTCGAGCAGCTGATCGCTCACCCGGACAGCGGCTCAAAACCACAGGAATTGCGTGGCTGGCGCTATCGCCAGATCGTTGAGCCACCCTGCCGGATCTTCTATCGTCGCGACCGTGATCGCGTCTACCTGCTGTATGTGATGCGTGGCGAGCGAAAACTCCGCAAGGCCGCGCTCACCCAACGAGACCCGCGCAAGTAGAGATCGCCCCAGTCCCGAAGGACGGTGCGACCGAAGCAGCAGGCCAGCGTCCACCTCTGCACGCAAACAGCCTTGCTTTCGTGACGAATCATCGCGCGACCGCCGAGTAAGTCGCCGATGAGCGCGCGCTTCGGCTCGGTCCGGCGGCGCGCCGAGCCCTGCTTTGATCGTGCACGGCATCGCGACAAAACACTCGCGGCTTGCCAAATCGGCCTTGATGCCCGTGAGAGGCCGACTTCGACAAGCGTTCTCTTGATCCGCACGTCCCCCGCGCAGGCCCGCATTCCACCGTTCACGCGCGAGCTGCAAGCGCAACTTCGCTCGGACGTAACAATGTCAACACCAGCGAAGAGTCGCTGCAGCGGAATTCGCGTCGACGATGCCCAAGGATAAGTAAAGAGCAGCTCCGTTTTCGTCGGGCTCATCCGACACAGTGAGTTCATGCAAGTCAGCTGCTACGCTCATCGTGCTTGCTCTGAGTGTCTTCCTGGGAGAATTCAATGAAACGGTCATCTATGCTTTGCGCGCTTGCCGTGCTCGCGGCTGCGGTTGCCACCCCTTCGTTGGCAGGTGGCATCGACCTCAATGGCCCGCATTACAACCTCAATATTATCGGCGTCGAGAATCCGAAGACCGATGCGATGACCGGAGGCGATCGGCACACGATCTTCGTGGCTCTTGGCGCCAAGAATTCCGCGGTCACCAGCAGGATCTACCTGACTCCGGGGCCCTTCGCGGTTTGCGACGGCAACGCCTTCGATCCGGCCTATGCCTGCGACGGGACCCTCCTTGCGCAACAGGGCGCGGTATTTCAACTTCCCTGCGACACGGCCGTCACGACGACCAACGGCTGCGCAAGTGGCATTGCCTCGGCGTCGTATCTGATCTGGGCGCGCGCGTTGGGCACGCCTGGCGGTACGGCGACCGTGACCACGTGCGCCTACGACCTCACCGGCGCGCTCGTCTGCTCGACGGACAACGCGGTGCAGTCACGGACCAAAGGCAAGTCGACGTTCTACAATGTCACCAGCGCGCTCACCACGATCAACGCCTGTTTCGATGTGGGGGGAGTGGTGACTTGCCAAACTGTCAGCCTCTTCGACCCCGTACTGCAGGATTACTTCTGGCAATACGCCAATTCCGGGCTTCGCCTGCTGCAGCTTCGGTTCTATCCGCAGTAGATCGCACCGCCTGAATCAGAAAGGACGGGCTGAGCGCCCGCCCCCCTTCAGTTGTTGATGGTTCACATATGCGCCAACGCTGGTCGACGCTGATTACGGTCTTGGTCACGGTAGGTTCGGTACCTGCGTTGACGTACGCTGAGACATCGGCGCCACGCGGTGTGGTTGCGGACGACACTTACAATTTCGGATCAGTCAGACAGGGTAGCCTCGTCAGCCACGCCTTTACGATCAAGAATACCGGCGCGGCTCCGCTGCGGATCACTGGCGCAACGCTGTCGATACGCGGGATGAACCTACGAGTCGCTCCGGCGGAAGTGCTTCCCGAGGGCGGCGGGACAGTATCGGTTGAATTGAGTACCGGAAGCATGGCCGGCGAGGTCGATGGGGAGGCACAGATTCATTGGAACGATCCGACCCGACCAGTCGTTATCCTGAAGCTCAAAGGCTATGTCACTCCACCCATCGCAATCGAGCCAGTGCCCGCGATTTTCATGAGCGCGTTCTCGGATGAGCCGGCCGAGCGGTCCCTGACGATCAGAAACAACGAAGCGCGGCCCCTGGCGATCTCCAAAGTGGAGCACTCGCAGCACCTGACCGTCTCCGTCGCGAACCTCGAGCCTGGAAAACTATTCGTGCTGACCGCACGTTCTGCAAAGGGCGCACCAGTGGGGCGCTTCGAGGAATCTCTGACGCTCGTAACTGACAAGCCGGGCGCAAGTCGGATCGACCTTCCCGTGCATTTGTGGGTCAAGCCGGACCTTTATGCGAATCCTGAGACGATCGAATTTGGTAACGTCCGCATCCAGGATGTCGAGCGACCTGATGTTGCGGCACCCCTGACACAAACGTTCTTTGTCAAGCACAGCGGCGGCACATTCGAAATTACCTCGATCGACTGCGACTTCGCGGCGGTGGCCGTGACACAGTCGCCCGCGGGGCCCAGCGACAGCTTCCAGATCAATGTGCGGCTGCGGCCCGATGCGCTGAGTCTCGGCAACATCAACGGAAAAATCCGGGTCACGACCACCGTCCCGCGCTACCCAGAGCTCGTGATACCGCTGACTGGCGCCATAATCTGACGCCTTCAGGCCGTACTGTCGGCGATAATAACTGCGGCGGCTGACGCTTATCGCAGCCCGGTCATCCCGTCGACCTGCCGGGCCGACGTTCGGTACACGGCGACCAACTCGGCAGCTACGGAACAGTCCGCTCGGAACTCCTCGTCACGGCGACCGCTGAATAGGCAGCGCCTAGTTCGAGCCAGCCAGCCCGAGAAACACGACGACTGCGCGGTTTATGCGCAGCACGTCCTCGTCATCGAGACGCCCAACCTGTTTGCCCAGCTTGCTCTTTGCGACAGTGGTGATTTTGTCGACCATGAGGCGTGACGGGCTCTTAAGACCGTTGGTCGCAGTGGGCTCCATCGGAATACGGAACAGTTCGGCGGCTGTTGGATCACCCGTGAAGGGACAAATCGTGATGGACTCCGTGGCGTCGAACCTGTTGTCCTGCAGGACCATAACGGGCCGGAACTTGCCGGAGTAGCCCGCACCGCCGGCGACGGTCCAGATGTCGCCACGTTTCATGTGGTGTTCCAGTCGGAAATGGAGTCGATGAAGGCTTGATCGTCCTTCTCATACGGGCTGTTGGCGACCGCGAGCGATTGCCGGTGGGCCTGGGCGGCAAAGCGCTTCGAGCGAACGTCGGGAACCCAGATCTGGATGGGACGAAGACCCGCGGCGCGCAGTGCCTTGCGGTGCTTCTGCACACGTTGGGCGACCGGGCTGCGTAAACCCTTCCTGGCCCGGGCTGGACTCACGCGATTCTCCTGAAGAAAGTGACATGTAACAATATGCACTCTTGCAGTGTTACATGCAACGCTTATCGGGTGACGCTTATCAGGATGATCGGGGGCTGCGTCTGGCCGCTGTCTCGTCCCCGTTCGCCGGTTCCGCGCCAAAACCATCGGCACGCGGATGGGATAGGCGCTATAGAGCTCGAAGCGGGCCCCCGCTACCAAATTCGACACCACTTCCCGCGACCTGCAGCGGAACGGCCCTGTTCAGGCCGACGCGGGCAACCAAGTAAGGCGTCTCGCCGAGCCGCGCCGGTGCCGCCCAGACACGGGGTCCAAGCCACGCGCCCGCAACGTAGGAGCGGGAAGGTAAGTGTCGAATTGTGGCTCGCACTGACTGGACGCAGCCCCGCGATCTGTGTACATTCCGCGCCGCCTACCGTCCTTAAGTGCTCGGTCAGCACCCGGGCGCATCCGATTTACGATTAACTTAAGCCTCGCATCTGACCGCCGCAGCCGCCAAAAGGCTGCCGGGCGAGCCGGAAAGAGGTTTCACCAAGATGTCATTCAATGATCTCGGGCTCACGCCCGAGCTGGCGCGTGCCGTGGCCGAAAAAGGCTACACCACCCCGACTCCCATTCAGCGCGCCGCCATTCCCGGCGTACTCGCCGGCCGCGATGTGCTCGCCGGTGCGCAGACCGGCACCGGCAAGACCGCGGCGTTTGTGCTGCCGATCTTGCAGAAGCTGGCGACGCAGTCCGGCCGCCTGCCGCGCGCACTAGTGCTCACCCCCACGCGCGAACTCGCCGCGCAGGTCGCCGAGAGTGCCCGCGAGTACGGCCGTCACGTTAACCTGCGCACCCTCGTGATCTTCGGCGGCGTAAGCGAGAAGCCGCAGATCGAGGCACTGCGCAGTGGTTGCGATCTGCTGGTGGCGACGCCCGGCCGACTGCTGGATCTCGTCGAGCGCGGCCTGCTCGATCTGGGGCAGGTGCGCTGCTGCGTGCTGGACGAGGCCGACCGCATGCTCGACATGGGTTTCATTCACGCGATCCGCCAGATCCTCAAGCGCCTGCCGCGCGAGCGCCAGACGCTGATGTTCTCGGCGACCTATTCGGCGGACATCCGAGCGCTGGCGGCCCGCTCGTTGCGCGAGCCGCTGGCCGTTGAAGTCGCGCCGCGCAACGCGGCCGCCGAGCGCATCGAGCAGCACGTATATCGCGTGCCCCAGGAGCACAAGCGCGACCTCTTGGTGCATCTCATCGACAGCGGCAACTGGCACCAAGTACTGGTATTCACCCGCACCAAACACGGTGCCAACCGCCTCACGCAAGCGCTGGTGGCCGGCGGCGTGCGTGCCGCGGCGATTCACGGCAACAAGAGCCAGGCGGCGCGGATGCGCGCGCTCAGTGACTTCAAGCAGAACCTCATCACCGCGCTTGTGGCCACCGAGGTGGCGGCGCGCGGTCTTGACATCCGCGAGCTGCCGCACGTGGTGAACTTCGAGCTGCCCAATGTTCCCGAGGACTACGTGCACCGCATTGGTCGCACGGCGCGCGCCGGCAGCAGCGGCTCGGCCATCTCCCTGGTCGCGCCGACGGAAGCGCCACTCCTAAAGGAGATCGAGAAACTTCTCGGCCACTCCTTGCCGCTCGCCACCCTGCCGCCTTATACCGTAAATCCGCCGCGGCGCAGCGCTGCCGCGGCGACGCCAGTGCCCGCCTCCGGCGGCGTGCCGCGCGTTCCGGTCTACCGCGCGCAGCCGCGCCGCCATGGCCGTCACCCGAGCCCGCGCAGTTACCGGGCGCAGTCGCGGAAAGAACGCTCATGAGTTACCGGGCGTTCGCCCACGATCACTTCTTGATGCGCAACTTGCCCATAAAATTGCGCTTCCCAATGGGCACTCCCTTCCAGCGCAGAATGTCGTAGGTCGTCGCCGCATGAAAGTAAAAATTCGGTTGCGAGAAGGACAGGAGAAAATTCTCGGCCGTGAAGTCGAGACGGCGGTCGCCGGAGACGAAGCGCATATCGCGGCCGACGAAGGCGTCGACCTCGGTCGGCTGGAGCGCCCCGAGTGCCGCGAGCGTATCCTCGATTCGCGTCTTGAGCGCCGCGAACGTCTCGGGAGGGGTGCTCACGTCGGGTGAGAAGGCGCCGCGCCGCACCCCCTCGATGGCACCCAGGGAATGCACCACGGTCGACTTCACCTGGTAGGCAAAAGGCTGCATGTCTTCAGCCAGCCGCGCCTGGATGATCTCCTCGTGCGCGAGGCCTTTCTCGGAGCAAAAGGCCTCGGCGGTGATCAGCAAGCCGGATACGGCTCCCAGAATCTGCTGATAGGAGGGGATCGTGGCTGCGTAGAGCGAAAAGGCCATGGTTTCCTCGAGATCGATCGTGGCGAAGTATGCGCATCTTAGTCTGCGGTTTGCCCCAAAGCACTTATCCAGTGTTTCCGCTGAAGTGACGCGCTTGGCAAGATCGAGATGCATCAAGCCGATTGCGAACGCCCGCGTTCCAGATAATTGGGCGGCGATGCCGAATGACGGCCGATCCGCCCCTATCCGTCTGCCAAAATTCTTTGAGGACTCGCGCAAGGAATTGCCCGTTAGCGGGGTCTTCTCCTGGAAAGACGGCCGATTGCGCCTGGTCACACACGAGCGGCACAACTTCGCCTGGGGTGGGAAGGACGGCCGCACGCTCTATCTGTGTGCGCGCAGCGCGCTCTATCGCATCGAGCTGCTGCAGCCGGGAATTCGTCCATGACTTTTCCCCGAACTGATTTTGCCTCCGCCAGCAACGCCTTCGAGCGTGAGTGGCTGGTCACCAACGCCCTGGGTGGCTTTGCCTGCGGTACCGTGGCACAAGCGAACACGCGCCGATATCACGGGCTGCTGGTGGCGTCCCTGCAGCCGCCGGTGCAGCGCGTATTGATGGTGTCCAAGGTGGAAGTTCACGTGCGCTACCGCAATCGCAGCTACGAGCTCGGCTCTAACGAGTTTGCCGGTGGCACGATCAGCCCACGCGGCTTTGAGGTTCTGAGCGCATTCGAGGATGACGAGGGGCTACCGGTATGGACCTATGCGTGCGCGGATGCACGGCTCGAGCAGCGCGTATGGATGGCCGACGGACGCAATACCACCTACGTCAGATTCCAGCTTCGGGACGCCAGCGCCGCGCTGGACCTCGAGCTGCGGCCACTGTGCACGTATCGCGACTATCACTCCCATGCACGGGGCGGTTGGTCGCTTGAAGTGGCGGACGAGCCGCGCGGCTGCCGCGTGACGGCCTTTTCGGCTGCGCGCCCGTACCGCGTTCTGACCGATCGCGGAGACTTCCAACGGGAGCCGGATTGGTACTGGAATTTCTATCATCGTGCCGAAGCCGAACGGGGTCTCGACGCCACCGAGGACCTGTTCCGGCCCGGCACGTTCCGGGTGCGCCTGGAGCCTCGCGACGTGGTGACACTAATCGCCACGGCCGAGTCCGAATTCGATCCGCCGGCGACGGCATTCGATCGGGAACACAAGCGTCGGCGCTCACTGTTGCGCGCAACACCCTCGGGGGCGCCCGATTGGATCAAGCGGCTGACGCTCGCGGCCGATCAGTTCATCGTGCGCCGCTCGGCGCCGGGCGGCGAGTTGCGCGGTACGACCGTCATCGCAGGCTATCCGTGGTTCAGCGATTGGGGGCGCGATACCATGATTGCGCTGCCGGGCCTGGCGCTTGCCACCGGGCGGACGCAGGACGCGGCCGCAATCCTGCGCACCTTTGCCGCGCACGTGAGCGAGGGAATGTTGCCGAACCGCTTTCCGGATGGCGGCGAGGAACCCGAGTACAACACGGTCGACGCGACACTGTGGTATTTCCATGCGGTGGCGGCCTACCTCGCCGCCACGGACGATAAGGCGCTGCTGCGCGATCTGTATCCCGCGCTGCGCGACATCATCGACTGGCACCGCCGCGGAACCCGTTACGGCATTCGTATCGATCCCCTGGACGGCCTGCTGTTCGCCGGTGAGCCCGGAGTGCAGCTCACGTGGATGGACGCCAAGGTGGGGGACTGGGTGGTCACGCCGCGGATTGGCAAACCCGTCGAAATCAACGCGCTGTGGCACTACGCCCTCACCCAAATGGCGAGTTGGGGCCAAGCCCTCAAAGACCGGCGTGCCGCCGTGGACTATGAGACCGCGGCAGCTCGGGTCGCGACCAGCTTCGCGGAACGATTCTGGTACCCGGAAGGCGGGTACCTCTATGACGTGATCGACGGACCCGACGGCGCCGTGGACCTCGAAGGGCGCCGTGTGGATACGAGCCTGCGGCCCAATCAGATTTTTGCCGTCTCTCTGGCTACGAGCCTTCTGGATCCCGTGCACGCGCGCGCGGTCGTAGACGTGTGTGCCGCCGAGCTGCTGACCCCCGTCGGCTTGCGCAGCCTTGCACCCAGCCACCCGCACTATGCCGGTCACTACATCGGAGACTCGCGTCAGCGCGACGGAACCTACCACCAGGGAACCGTCTGGAGCTGGCTCCTGGGTCCCTTTGCCCTCGCGCACCACGCGGTATACGGCGATCCCGAACAAGCCCTGGCCCTCCTCGAAGGGCTCGCCAACCATCTGGATGAGGGCTGCATAGGGAGCGTGAGCGAGATCATGGACGGCGACGCTCCCCACGCACCGCGCGGCTGTTTCGCGCAGGCCTGGGGCGTCTCCGAGACCCTGCGCGCCTTTCATAGCCTGACCCATGAGCGTGCCCGCAGCACCACCACCCGCGCCGTCGGAGGTTGATATGACGATTCCCGCAAGCGTTGAACACGCGCGGCTCTCAACCGACGGTGAGCGATGGAAGGCCTGGGGCCCTTACCTGTCGGAGCGACAGTGGGGCACGGTCCGCGAAGACTACAGTCCGCACGGCAATGCGTGGGAGTACTTCCCGCACGATCATGCGCGCAGTCGCGCGTATCGCTGGGGGGAAGACGGCATCGCAGGATTTTCGGATCGCGAGCAGCGGCTGTGCTTTGCACTGGCACTGTGGAACGGGCGCGACCCGATCCTTAAGGAGCGGCTGTTCGGTCTGACCAACGGAGAAGGGAATCACGGTGAGGATGTCAAAGAGCTCTACTACTACCTCGACGCCACGCCGACGCATTCCTACCTGAAGATGCTCTATAAGTATCCGCAGGCCGAGTACCCGTACGGTCGCCTGCTGGAGGAGAACCGTCGACGGGGCATCGGACAGCCGGAGTTCGAACTCGTTGACAGTGGTCTCTTTGAAGCCAACCGCTACTTCGACGTCTTCGTCGAGTATGCGCAGGCAGAACCGGGCGATACTCTGATCCAGATCACCGTCGAAAACCGCGGCCCCGAGGCTGCATCGATTCACCTCCTTCCGCAGCTATGGTTCCGCAACACCTGGAGCTGGAAGGCCGACGCGGCTCGTCCCGTCCTTACGCAGTCGGCTCCGGGTGTCATCAGGGCAGAGCATCCCGATCTCGGCGTCTACCATCTGCACGCCGACGGCCAGCCCACGGAACTGCTGTTCTGCGACAACGAGTCGAACAATCACCGACTCTGGAATCAGACCCGTACTGCCGGCTTCTTTAAGGACGGCTTTAACGATCGTGTCGTTCATGGGGACACGACGGTCGTGAATCCTGCGCAATGCGGCACCAAGGCCGCACCCTGGTACACCCGGGAGGTGCCCGCCGCCGGCCGCATCCAGATCCGACTGCGTCTGTGTCGCGAGCTCCGCAGCGCGGCCTTCCAGGACTTCGACCGGATTTTCACACGCCGGCTGCGGGAAGCTGACGAGTTCTACGCACATTTGCAGCGCGACATTCCTAACTCCGATGCGCGCCTCGTTCAGCGCCAGGCCTTCGCCGGGATGATCTGGAGCAAGCAGTACTTCTACTTCGACGTCGCCGAGTGGATTAAAGGGGACCCTTCACAGCCTCCACCTCCGGCCAATCGACGCCACGGTCGCAATCGCGAGTGGGAGCATTTGA
>Ga0209267_1001175_pt1 | contig 18119 bp, 15 predicted proteins | sample GraSoiAngelo_137_FD_185894 | JGI IMG/M metagenome (GOLD analysis project Ga0209267, IMG submission 185894) | Grasslands soil microbial communities from the Angelo Coastal Reserve, California, USA - 14_0929_09_30cm (SPAdes) (version 2) | ecosystem: Environmental > Terrestrial > Soil > Grasslands ... | reverse complement strand
GTGATGAACCGGCGATCGGCGGGCGTCAGCTTCATCTGCGAGATCCACTGCACAAACATCAGCACCGAGGCGCCGGCGAACACGACTCCCATCCACGGATGCAGCACGCGGCAGACGTGCAAGCCGCCGAACAGGCCCGCGAGAAAGCCGACGTAAGGCGTCCAGATGGGCAGCCCGGTGAACAGGCAGAGGAAGAAGGTGAGAGCGACGGTCCAATGGACCACCCGCGCCGAGAGGCGTTCGCGCACGATCTCGTCGCCCACCACCACGTCCTCGGTATGGCGGGCGCGCGCGATCGCGTCGTCGCCCATCGACTGATCCTCGAGCGCCATCCGTCTCATCTCGATCCGTCCCCTTCCGGCTTCGGCTCGCCCGTGTCCTTCGGCTTCTTGGGCCCGAAGGAGAGATAGTGGCCAACCATGGCGAAGAAGGCGCCCGCGATGGCGAGGGCGCCCAATGGCCGTAGCGCGTTCTTCCACAACCGCACGCCGGTGGGCACGTGCGGGTCCTTCGGCAGGCCGTACCACTCCGGGTGATCCCCGTGGGCCAGCACGGTGATCACGGTAGTCCCGCCCACGCCGGGCGGATCGTACAGCGCGGCATTGACGAAGCCGTTTTGCTTCAGCTGCTCGACGCGGGCGTTCGCGTGCGCCACCAGGTCCGTCTTGTCGCCGAACTCGAGACAACCCGTCGGACAGGATTTTACGCAGGCCGGTTCCAGGCCGACCTGCACCCGGTCGACGCAGAGCGTGCACTTCGCCATCTTGCTGGTCTGCTCCGAGTAGCGCGGAATGTCGAACGGGCACCCGGTCTCGCACATCCTGCAGCCGATGCACGCCTCCGGGTTCACGTCGACGATGCCGTTCTGGTACTGCACGATCGCGCCCGGCGCCGGACAGGCCTTGAGGCAACCCGGATCGGCGCAGTGCATGCACCCGTCCTTGCGCAAGAGCCAGGCGAAGTCGGGGCCGATCTCCCGCTCCCGGAACTGGATCAGGTTCCAGTAATTCGCGTCGAGAGACGGCATCGTCTGGTAGGTGCCCCTCTGCTCCGTCGGCACGATGTGCAGGTCGTTCCATTCCTGGCACGCCACCTCGCATGCCTTGCAGCCGATGCAGGTGGAGGTATCGATGAGCTTCGAGACGACTTTCAGGTTGCGAAGCTCCGTCTTCGAGCCCCAGACGCTCGCGGACGACTGCCGGACCTCCAGGCCGTCGGTAATCATGTCACGCCCGCCCCGGCCTTCTCGAGCCTGACGAGGAACGTCTTGAACTCAGGCGTCCAGGTGTTCGGATCCATCGCCGAGGGCGTGAGGAAGTTCGCGAGCGGCCCGACGTGGTTCGGATCGCCTTCGTAGCCCCAGTGCAGCGGGAACCCGATGTGCCACACGCGCTGGCCGTCGACGGTCAGCTGGCGCAGGCGCCTCGTCACCATGGCGACTCCTTCGATCGAGCCGCGCGCGGAGGTGACCCGGGCCCGCGAGCCGTTGGCGATCCCCTTCTCCCGGGCGAGCTCTTCCGGGATCTCGATGAAGAATCCCGGCTGCAGCTGATTCAGCTCGTTCGTGTGGTGGGTCCAGTAATGGTACATCTCGGTGAGCCGGTACGTCGTGCAGACCACGGGGAACTGGTCCCGGGTGCCGTACACGTCCTTGTTGGAGTGGAACCGGACGGTCACCGGGCTCGACGTCACTTTGGCGTGCAGCGGATTCGCGATCGCGGCCTCGGTCGCTTCGTAGTGCTCGGCGAAGGGCCCGTCGTTCAGCGACGGCGCGTAGAGGCGTCCGACGCCTTCGGGCAGCTGGATGAATGCGCCGTACTGGCCGGGCGGCGAGTTGGGCGCGATGTCGGGCACGTCGCCCACCCAGAGCTTTCCGTTCCAGGCGATGCCCGGGCGCGTCGGGTCCCAAGGCTTGCCCTGCGCGTCGGCGGAAGCGCGGTTGTACAGGACGCGCCGGTTCGCCGGCCAGGAGAACGCCCAGTTCGGGAACATGCCGAGGCCGGTGGGGTCCTCGGTGCCCCTGCGCGCGGCGTTGTTGCCCGCCTCGGTATAGACGCCGGAGTGGATCCAGCAGCCACAGCTGGTCGAGCCGTCGTCTTGCAGTTGCCCGAATCCGTCGAGTTGCTGTCCGGCGCGGCGGATCAGATTGCCGTCCTTGTCCTTCAGGTCGGTGACCGCCTTGCCGTTGATCTCCTTGAGAACCTCGCCTAGATCCGGACTTGCCGGCGTGCTGTAATTCCAGTTGACGTTCAACACCGCCTCGGGCAGCGCGCCACCCTCCTTGCGGTACAGATCGCGCACCGCCAGGAAGATGCGGGCGAGGACTTCCTGGTCCGTCTTCGCCTGCCCGGGAGGATCGAGCGCCTTCCACTTCCACTGCAGCCAGCGGGCAGAGTTGGTGAAGCTGCCGTCGGTCTCGGCGAAGCCGGAGCAGGGAAGCTGGAACACTTCCGTCTGGATCTGCGAGGAGTCGGGCCCGCCGTACTCCTTCGGCGCCTTCCAGAAGGTGGCGGTCTCGATCTGATAGTTGTCGCCGACCACCAGGAACTTCAACTTCGAGAGCGCGTTGATGATCTTGGAGGTGTTGGGGCCGACGCCCACCGGGTTGAAGCCGAAGGTGAGCAGACCTTCCGGGCCGGGCTCCGTGCCGCCCGCCCGCACCGAGTTGCCCCGGTACATGTCGTCATAGATGTAGAGCCAGGAATAGTTGCCGTCGATCTTGGGCAGCCACTGGTACCCCCAGTCGTTCTCCTTGGTCGCCGCATCGCCGTAGAGAGACTTGAGCAGGCTGACCATGAACTTGGGATAGTTCGACCAGTAGTTCATGCTCGCCCACGCCTGGTGGTTCAGCGTGGTGGGAGTCACGGTCGCCAGGTACTTCTTCAAGTCGACGGCCTCGCTCTCGGGAGTCTCGAGGTACCCGGGCAGGTTGTCGAAGACGCCGGCGATGTCGGTGGCGCCCTGGATGTTGGAATGGCCGCGCATCGCGTTCACGCCGCCGCCCGGCCGGCCGACGTTGCCCAGGAGGAGTTGCAGCGTGGCCGCCGCCCGGATCATCTGGACGCCGACGGAATGCTGCGTCCAACCGAGCGCGTACATGATGGTGCCCACCCGCTCGGCATTCCCGGTCGAGGTGACGACCTCCGCCACTTTGAGGAACTGCTCTTTGGGAGTGCCGCAGATCCGCTCGACCATCTCCGGCGTGTAGCGTTCGACGTGCTTCTTGAGCAGCTGCAGCGTGCATCGAGGGTGCTTCATCGTCCGGTCGACCTGGTACCCGTTGGTCTTCGGATCGGGCTCGTATGCCCAGGCCGACTTGTCGTACGCCGCCTTCTCCGGATCGAATCCGGAGAAGAGGCCGTCGTCGAAAGCGAACTTCTCGCCGACGATGTACGGGCCGGCGGTGTGGATCCGGACGTACTCCTCGTGGTAGCGGCCGGTCTCGAGCGCGTAGCGGATGATGCCGTTCAGGAACGCGATGTCGGTTCCGGGCCGGATCGGCGCGTAGACGTCAGCGACCGAGGCGGTGCGGGTGAAGCGCGGATCCACCACCACCAGCTTGGCGTTGCGGTGCCTCTTCGCTTCCACCGCCCACTTGAACCCGCAGGGATGGTTCTCCGCGGGGTTGCCGCCCATGACCAGGACGACGTCGGCGTTCCGGACGTCGACCCACCCGTTGGTCATCGCACCGCGGCCGAACGTGGCGGCCAGACTGGCCACCGTAGGACCGTGTCAGACTCTTGCCTGGCTGTCCCGGTAAGGGACGCCGAGCGCGCTGATGAACTTCCACTGCAGGAAGTTGAACTCGTTGGTATCGGTGCATCCGCCGACCACGGCCAGGCCCGGAGTGCGATTCACCGTCCGTCCTTGCGCGTTCTTGGCCACGAAGGTCCGGTCCCGCGTGGTCTTGATGTGGCGAGCGATCTGCTGGACGGCGTCGTCCCAGGAGATGTCCTCCCAGTGGTCCGAACCGGGCCGTCGCACCTTGGGCGAGAGGATCCGGTTCGGGTTGTCGATGTCGTACTTCAGCGTCGCGCCCTTCGGGCAGAGGGTGCCGCGGTTGGTGGGAGCGTCCGGATCCCCTTCGACGTGCACGACGGTGGACCTGACGTTCTTGGCCTTGTCGCCCAGCGTGTGGATGATGACGCCGCACGCCACCGCGCAGTACGGACAGATGCTCCGCGTCTCGGTCGTGCGCGCGATCTTGAGCTGCCGCATCTCGGCGCGGGCCCGCGACATGTCGAACCCGATTCCGACGGCCGCGCCCGCGACCGTTGCGCCTTTCAGGAACGTCCGCCGTCTCATCGAGCCTCCAGGCCGTTTCTCGCCCGAACCGGCCAGGATGCCCTTTCACGCGCCGTGCCGAGCCCGGATCCACCTGAACGGCGCCTGTCGGCTCAGGCCCTGTTCACGTTCCTGACAGTTGTCGCCGGGACGAGCAGGTCGAGCATTCCAATCGGAGCGCAGACAGGCGCCAATGGGAGTTGACCCTGGCGCGACCCTTGCACTTTGACCACCCGGCGACGACTCGCCAGGTTCGCCGGTATGCCCGCTCGCGTCTTCTGCACCCTCTTGCTGGTCTCGTTCGGGTCCGCGGCAGCGACCCGCACGTTCAGGATCGATTCGAGCGGGAGCAGCCTTCGCATCCATGTCGGCAAGACTGGAATCGGCAGTTTTGCCGGACACGAGCACGAGGTCGTCGCTCGTTCGGTTCAAGGGGAAGTGGAGATCGATTTTGAGGATCTCTCGCGTTCTTCGGTGGAAATGAGCATCGATGCCACATCCCTGACCGTCAGCGCGCGGGACGAACCCGAAGGAGACGCTGCGAAGGTCGAGCAGGCGATGAAGGGAAGCCATGTGCTCGATGCAGCCAGGTTTCCGGTCATTCGCTTCCGTTCGCAACAGGTCACGGTCAAGGAGCTCCACGCGGGCTCGTACGAGCTCAACGTGGCAGGCGATCTGTTGCTTCATGGCGCCGTGCAGCCGATCGTCGTACCGCTCCAGGTCCAGTTGCGTGACGACGCGCTGACGGGAACCGGCAATTTCGTCCTGAAGCAGACCGACTTCGGAATCGAGCCGACGACCGCTGCGGGCGGGCTCGTCAAGGTCGAGGACGGAGTGACGGTGACGTTTCACATCATCGCGCGAAGAGATGGAACCTGAGCGGAACAGACACACCGCGCCACGCTCGCTTGAAAGGAGTATCATCCCGCGTTTGCGAGGTGATCCATGGAAACGAACGAGCATTCCATGCAGTTTGCGGGGGGCATTCTGGGTCGACAACGTCACATCTGCGCCTTCTTCAATGGCATCGACGAAGAGCACAGGGTGCTTCGCTCTTTCATCAAAGAGGGTTTCGACGGCGGAGAGCGAGCGTTCCACATCGTGGACCCCAATCAACTCAAAGAACACCTGAAGTGGCTCGCGGAAGCAGGCATCAACGTGGAGCGGGCGATGGATACGGGCCAGTTGCAGGTGTGCCCCTGGCAGGAGGCCTATCTCCGGGACGATCGGTTCGATCAGGACGCCATGCTTGCGTGGCTCGAAAAAGCGCTCCAATCCGGCGCGGCAGGCGGGTACCCGCTCACCCGGCTGCTGGCCCATATGGAATGGGCGCTGCTCGACAAACAAGGCGTCGAGGACCTGCTCGAATACGAAACGCGTCTCAACTACGTCCTCCCGAAGTACGAGGATCCGGTCATCTGTACGTATGATTTGACGAAAACCAGGTGCACGATGGCGATCGACATCATGCGGACCCATCCCGTCGTGATCATGGGCGGGCTGATGCACGAGAATCCGTTCTTCGTTCCTCCTGATCAGTTCTTGCGCGAGATCCGCGAGCGGCAGCCGGCGCGCAAGAGGACGATGGCGAGCTGAATGGACACGGAAGCCAACGGCGAGATCCTGCGGCTGCGAACCGCGCTGAGGGATCTGCTGGCGGTTTCCAGTTTGCCGGTGGCCTGGGTCGGGCGGCAACCGCGCGACATCGCAGCCGGGCTTGCTGACGTCCTGATCGGATCCCTTCGCGTCGATTTCGCTTATGTCCGCTTGTGCGACCCGACGCGCAGCGCCGCGGTCGAGTTGACGCGGGGGGACGGATGGAAGGAGTTTCCGGAGTGGCTGCGACGGCACCTCGCCGTGGTCCGCTGGTTGTCCGGAAGGGAGATCATTCCCGACGTCGGCGGCGGCACCGAGCCTCGACGGGGTGTGGTGGTTCCCATCGGCGTCAATGGAGAAGGCGGTCTTGTGGCAGCGGCCTGCGGTCGCAGTGACTTTCCCGCCGAGGTCGACCTGCTGCTCCTCTCGGTCGCTGCGAATCACGCCGCTACCGCATTCCAAAGCGCACTGGCGGAGCAGGACCTTCGCCAGGTGCGCAGCGAACTGGAAACGAAGGTGGCCGAGCGAACGGCGGAACTCCGCCGGGCGACCACCGAATTGCAAACGATTCTCGATGCCTCGCCCGTTGGCATCGCGCTGTTCGGCAGGGATCAGGCCATCCAGCGCTGCAACCCGGCATTCGAGCGCATCCTGGGATGGAAAGCCGATGAGATCGCCGGGCATACCGTTTCCCTGCTCGGGGACGGTCGAGACCGGCCGGATGGTCTCGCAGAAAGGCTGCGTGGCGGCGAGATCACCTCCCATATCGAAACCCGCCTCGTTCGGAAGGACGGGACGGAATTCGACGCTTCCGTCCTCTGCGCTCCTCTACGGGATGAGGCGGGAAGCCCTGCCGGATTCGTCGGAACGATCGAAGACGTCAGCAAACGGAAGCGATTCGACGACGATCGGGAGCGACTGCTGGAAGGCGAACGCGCGGCTCTCGCCGAAGCGGTAGCCGCGAAGCAGCGATTCTGGGATCTGGTCAACTCGGTCGAGGGAATCGTCTGGGAAGCGGACGTGCCGAGCTTCCAGTTCTCCTTCGTGAGCAAGCAAGCAGAGCGCATCCTCGGCTACCCGGTGGACCGCTGGTTGTCCGAGCCCACGTTCTGGGCCGACCATCTCCACCCGGACGACCGGGAGCAGGCGGTGCGGTTCTGCGAAACGTCCGTCGGCGAGAAACGCGACCATGACTTCGAGTATCGGATGGTCGCCGCGGACGGACGCGCCGTGTGGGTGCGAGACCTGGTGACGGTGGTGGTGCAGGACGATCGCCCAGCCCGCTTGCGCGGGGTCATGGTCGACATCACCGAGCGCAAGCGCGCGGAGGAGGAACGCCACGCCCATCTGTGGTTCTTCGAAAGCATGGATCGGATCAACCGGGCGATCCAGGGCACGCACGACCTCGAGCAGATGATGAGCGACGTGCTCGGCGAAGTGCTTTCGATCTTCAATTGTGATCGGGCGTGGCTGGTCTATCCCTGCGACCCAGAGGCCAGGTCGTGGGGCGTCTCCATGGAGCACACCCGGCCGGAGTTTCCCGGCGCCTTCGTGCTCGGGCGCGACCTGTCCATGGACCCGGGCGTCGCCGAGGCGTTCCGAACCGTGAGAGCGAGCAGCGGGCCCGTGCGATTCGGTACGGGGTCGAACCATCCGCTGCCGGAGGATGTGGCAAGGCGCTTCAGCATCCGGTCCCAGATCGCGGTCGCGGTCTATCCGAAGGGAGACAGGCCCTACATGTTCGGGCTGCACCAGTGCTCCTACCCGCGGATCTGGACGACCGAGGAGGAGCGGCTTTTCCAGGAGATCGGCCGGCGGTTCGCCGATGCGCTGACTTCCCTGGAGATCTTTCGCAACCTGCGACAGAGCGAGGCCAGGCTCGAAGAAGCCCAGCGGATCGCGCACGTCGGGTACTGGGAACGCGACCTGGAGACGAACCGCGTCACCTGGTCAAACGAAACCTGCCGGATTTTCGGGTTGGTGCCACAAGAGCGCGCGCTCGACCGCAGCGCATGGCAGAATCTCGTCCACCCGGAAGACCGGCAGATGGTGCGCCGGGCGGCGGCCGAGGCGGAGCGCGGCGGCCCGCGCTACGACGTCGAGTACCGCGTGGTGCGGCCGGACGGCGAGGTGCGGACCGTACACAGCCAGGGTGACGTGAGGAAAGACGAGTCGGGGCCGTCACGGATGTTCGGCATCGTCCAGGACATCACCGAGCGCAAACGCGCAGAGGCGGAAGTGCGCGAGAGCGAGGGGCGATACCGCTACATCTTCCAATCCGCGGGCGTGTCGATCTGGGAGGCGGACTTCTCCCGGATCAAGGGCGCGATCGACGACCTGAAATCCGCAGGCGTGCGCGATTTCCGCCAGCATTGCTCCGCGCATCCGCAATTCGTCGAACAAGCCGTCGCGATGATGAAGATCGCCGACGTCAACGACGCGACGGTGGAGTTGTTCGCGGCAGCGAGCAAGGACGAGTTCCTGGCGTCGCCGCAGAGGGTACTGTTGCGCGAGACGTTGGAGACCATCGCGGGCGTGCTGATCGCCATCGCCGAGGGCCGGACGTCCTTCGAGGCCGAGACCGTTCTCCAGACGCTGAAGGGCGAGAGGCTGACGGTCCTCTTCACGATCACCTTGCCACCGGCTCCTGGCCGGTTCGACAACGTGCTCCTGACCCTCATGGACATCACCAAGCGCAAGCGGGCGGAGTACCTGGCCGGCCAGGTTTTCGACAGCTTGCCTGATCGCGTCTCCATCGTCGGACGAGATTACAAGATTCGACGGGTGAACCCGGCCGTCGGGCGGAAGTGGGGCGTCACAGCGGAGACCGTGGTCGGGATGCACATCGCCGACCTCATAGGCATGGAGGCCTTCGAGCAGGTCAAGCGGTACCTGGACCGATGCTTCGCGGGAGAGGACGTCAGCAGCGCAGAGTGGTTCTCGGCGCCCAACCGGCAATACCTGGCGATGAGCTTTTCGCCTCTCCGCCCGGACTCGAGCCGGGTGGATGCCGCGCTGGTGATCTCCCGCGACCTGACCGACCACATGCTCGCGTCGGACGCGTTGCGGCAAGCCCAGGCGGATCTCGCGCACATCAGCCGGGTCACCACGATGGGAGAACTGACCGCTTCGCTAGCGCACGAGATCAACCAGCCGATCGCAGCCGCCGTGACGAACGCCAATGCCTGTCTGCGCTGGCTTGCGCGCGCCGACCCGGACGTCGAGGAAGCCCGCGAGGCTGCGGCGAGGATGGTCAAGAGCGGAACGCGCGCGGCGGACATCATCAACCGGATCCGGTTGCTGTTCAGGAAGGGCGCTACTCCACGGGAGTCGGTGGACGTCAACGAGGTCATCCAGGAGATGATCGTGCTGCTGCGCACCGAGGCGACCCGCTACGCGGTTCCGATCCGGGCCGAGCTCGGCGCCGGTCTGCCCAAGGTCAAGGCAGATCGCGTACAACTGCAGCAAGTGCTCATGAACCTCATGCTCAACGGCATCGACGCCATGAAAGACGCGAAAGCGACAGGTGAGCTGACCATCCGATCGGAGCAGGCTGCGAGCGGCCAACTGCTCATCTCCGTCAGCGATACCGGCGTGGGATTGCCTCCGCAGCAGGCGGACCAGATCTTCAATGCGTTCTTCACCACCAAGCCCAACGGGACCGGGATGGGGCTGCCGATCAGCCGATCGATCATCGAATCGCACGGCGGCCGCTTGTGGGCTGCCGCCAACTCCGGCCCGGGCGCAACGTTCCACTTCACCCTGCCCAGCGAGGTCGAGGCCCGACCATGACCTCTGCCGGCGCCGCCACCGTGTTCATCATCGACGACGACGCCGGCGTGCGTGCGGCGATCGAGGGTCTGCTGAAATCGGTGGGGCTGCGATCCGAGTGCTTCGCGACCCCGCAGGAGTTCCTCAGCCGCCAGCACCCGAATGGTCCGAGCTGCCTGGTCCTGGACGTGCGGCTTCCGGGCGTCAGCGGACTCGAAGTTCAGCACCAGCTGGCCGAGATGGGCGTCCACGTTCCGGTCATCTTCATCACCGGTCATGGCGACATCCCCATGACGGTAAGGGCCATGAAGTCGGGCGCGGTGGAGTTCCTGACGAAGCCGTTCAGGGATCAGGATCTACTGGACGCCATCCAGCGGGCGCTCGATCTCGACCGCGTCGCGCGCAAACGCGAGGAGGACCTTGCGGGCTTGCGCAAACGGTTCGACTCGCTGACGGCGCGCGAACGGGAGGTGATGGGCCTGGTGGTCTCGGGCTTGCTGAACAAGCAGGTCGCATCCGAGCTCGGCACCAGCGAGGTCACCGTCAAGATGCATCGCGGCCAGGTGATGCGGAAGATGCAGGCCGGGTCGCTGGCCGAACTGGTCCGGATGGCGGAGAAGCTCAACGTCCCGCCCCGCGGGTAGGATGGGCAACCCCGCTCATCCGTATCCGTCTCCTCGTCGCGTCACCTTGCCGCGGTCGCCGAAGCGGACGCCTCGAGCGCGGCTGCAATCAGCGCGCTGACGAGGTCGTCGATCGCGGTAAATACGTCGACCGTGCCGACCACGACGGCGCGAGCCGCGGGAACGTAGCAGGCAAACGACCCGAAAAAGCCGGTGTGTCCCCAGAATTCGACCCCGGTCTCCGTGTGTCGCGCGATGCCCAAGCCATATCCGTAGCCGGGTTCGACCTCGTCGTCCGGGATGCACTCCGGCGGCGTCTCAGAAGCCAAGAAGCTGGAGAACTGCCGAGCGATCGATGGCATCCGCCGCCACGCTGCCGAGCCGCTCGCGCAGCGAGCGCGGCCTCTCGAAGGTCACCTGGTAGAGGTTGGCCTCCCCCGCCCGGTCGATCAGATATTCGTCGCTGGTGCGGAGCTGATCGACGAGACCAAGCTCCAACCCGCGCCGCGCAAGCCAGTGCTCACCCGTTGCGACCTGATCGAGGTCGAGCTTCGGCCGGTGCGCCTTGACGAACTGCTTGAACAGGGAGTGCGTGTCTTCGAGCTCCTCCTGGAACTTCTTCCGGCCCCTCTCCGTGATCTCCCCGAACACGCTGACCGTGCGCTTGAACTCGCCGGCGGTCATCTCCTGGAAGTCGACGTCATGCTTCTTGAGCAGGCGGTGGAAGTTCGGCACCTGCGCGACGACTCCGATCGATCCGATGATTGCGAAGGGAGCGGCGACGACGGCGTCGGCGACGCAGGCCATCATGTAGCCGCCGCTGGCCGCCACCCGATCGATACAGACGGTGAGCCTGATCGACTTGTCCCGCACGCGCATCAACTGGGCCGCCGCGAGACCGTAGTGGGGAACCGCGCCCCCTGCACTCTCGAGCCGCACCACCACTTCGTCTCCCTTTCCCGCGACTGCCGTGATCGCGGTCACCTCCTCGCGCAGACTTCGCACCGCGGTGGCGAAGAGGTCGCCCTTGAAGTCGAGGACGAACACGTTCGGACGCCCGGCCTCCACCTTCTTCCTCTTCCTGCGGAGCCTGCGCAGCTCCCTCCTCTTCATCAGATTCCCGCGCAGAGCGTCGCCGAGGGCCTCGATCTGCTTGTTGAGCGGCTTGACACGGAGCCAGGAGCCGCGCGGCCGCCTGCGCCGGAGAACGGCAACGCAGAACAGGACGGTGAGCGCAATCGTTGCGAAGACGATGAAACCTCTGGCCGCGAACCCGAGTGCATCGTGGAGGATGTCCATGGAAGCCTTGTAACCGGATCCGGCCCGCGCAGGCTTGCTCGCCGGCCGCGATCGTGAATGATCGCGAGACATGGCAGATCGCGATCTGCGCCGCGCCGTCGACCTGCTCGCGGCGGGCGATTGGCAGGCGGCCCACCTGATCGTGCAGGAAGACGGCTCGACGCTGGCCGCCTGGCTGCACGGCATCGTCCATACGCTCGAGGGAGACCTCGACAACGCCCGCTATTGGTATGGCAAGGCCGGGCGCGCCTTCCGGGGCCAGGCGGCGGTGCACGAAGAGATCGCCGCCGTCCAGCGCGAGGCATTGCCCAAGCCCTAGAATTGCGCGCTGCTGGACTGCGCCTGCGTGGCGCGAAGCGGAAGGTAGCTGGCCTGGTCGAGCACGACCTGCTGTCCCTCGCGGCTGAGGATGAAGCGGAGGAGCTCGTCCAGCGCAAACGGGAGCGGCTTGCCCGGCGCCTTGTTGACGTTGAAATAGATCAGCCTGCTGAGCGGGTACGTGGCGAGCGCGACGTTCTCGTACGTCGGGGCCTGCGGAGCTTCTCCGGGATTGGCGACGAGCGGCAGGACCCGCACGCCTTGGTCGAGGTAGGCGATGCCGGAATAGCCGATGCCGTACTTGTCGTCAGCCACGTGCTTCGCCATGGGGAAGACCACTTTCTCGAAGACGATGTCGTCGCGCCATTCCCCGCGCTTTCCGTCCTTGCTCAGCACGCGCTCGCGGACGAACTCCTCGAAGCCGTTCCATGGCTTGATCCCGTAGACATGGATCGGCTTGTCCGCCCACTCGCGGCCAAGGCCCAGGTCGCCCCAGTTGCGGATGGCCTTGGCGCCGCGGTGGTGCGTGGTCGAATAGATGGCGTCGATCTGCTCGAAGGTGAGCTTCTCGATCGGGTTGTCCTTGTTGACGAAGAACGCCACCGCATCCAGCGCGCCGAAGTGGCGATACGAGCCCCCGCAGACCGGCACGCTCAGCGGATCGTATCCGAACTTCGCTTTGAAATCGCGGACGTCGTCCGGCCTGAGCTCGCGCGAAACAAAGACGAAGTCGAGGTGCTCGTTGACCAGCTCCGTCGCTCCCAGGCTGCCCGCGTACGGCGGGGAGATCGAGAGATTGACTTCGGGATGGTAGGCGCGGAACTTCTCGAACCACTTCTGCACCAGCACGGCCAGCACGTCGGACGCACCCCCCTTGAACGTGCCCGCCAGCTTCTGCCGGCGCGGCGCATAAGGAGTCAGCGCGGGATCCAGCGTAGGGTGCAGCACCTCGGGCGGCGGCAGCTTGCGTCCCGACTTGCGACCCTCCTCGGCCTCCTCGGGTGTTTGCGGCCTGTTGGTCGGCAGCGCCGGGATCAACCACTCCACCATCGGCCGCTGCACCGCTATCGCCTGGTCCGTGGCCACCGCGGAGGACAGCACCGCGATGACGGCGAGCAGGTGGACCATCAGTAGTCCATCTTCACGGTCGCCTTGATGGTGCGATCCATGCCGATGCCGTACGTCCCGGTCTGCACCGAGTTCCAGTAGCGCAGGTTGGTCAGGTTATCGACGTTGAGCAGGAAGGTGAGGCGTCGCACGTTGAGCGCATGATCGCTGACCACCCAGCTCGCGCCGGCCGAGTAGAGGACGTACCCAGGAATCGAGCCTTGCTGCTGGAAATTGACGTACCGGCTCGTCACGCCCGAGGCGCCTCCGTTCAACGTCAGGCCGGAGACCCAGGGAACTCGGAACCCGAGACGGACGTTCCCGATCGAGCGCGGCGTGTTCTCGGGCGCCAGCCCGTTGAATTTCGGATCCGGGCTGTTCTGGATCGCACGTAGCCACTGCCACGCGATGTCGAGGGTGAAGAGGCGCGTCAGCTGCGCGTTCACCGTCGCTTCCAGGCCCCTGTAGTTGATCTGGCCGCTGTTCACGTAACACATCGGGTTGCCGCCGCAGTAGGGATTGGGGTTCGGGTCGGTCACCGCGTTCGCCTTGTCGATCTCGAAGAGCGAGACGCTGGCATGCACGCCCCTGAAGGACGAGGTGCGAATGCCCACTTCCTTCTGCGTCGACACCTGCGCCGGCAGGATCTCGTTGGCGTTGTAGGCGTTGGCGGGCGCTGTTCCGCCGGCCTCGAGGCCTTCCATGTAGCTGCCGAAGAGGGTGACCCCCGGGATCACGTCCCACAGCGCGCCGAAGGATGGCAGCGCGATCCAGCTCGTGTTGGGTCCGCACTTGATGCAGCTCACCGGGTCGTAGGCCTTGCCGTTGTTCTCGTAGTCCTCGGTGTAGCGGATGCCGAGCAGGAGCTTGGGCGCTTGGGGATGGAAGGAGATGGTGTCGTAGGCGTAGACGCCGCCATCCCGGCTGATCTGCAACGGCAGAGACGTGGGCGCGCCTTTGAAGACCGGCGGGGCGAGCGCGACCGGATCGTAGATGTTCTGCGTCTGCGGGAGGATGAATTCCTTGCGGTTCAGGGGCGTCTCCGCGCGGCGGTCGGTGACCGATCCGCCGAAGGTGAGCTCGTGCCCGAGCACCCAGGTGGACAAGGCGGACTGCATCTCGAGCATCCCGAAGGAGTTGCGGTAGTTCTGCGTGACGGTCGAGACGCGGACGGCGCCGCCGGCGCCGGTATTGATGTCGTAGCCGCCGATGCGGGTCGTGAACCGCGAGCGATCCGAATATGAACGGCCCAGCTCCGCCACCACCTTGAAGTTGTCGGCGACCAGGTAGTCGGCGCGCACCTGGGCGTTGGTGGTCTCCGGCGTGTAGATGGCCCACGGCCCGGAAAGGAGGTTGCGCGGATCCGGGACAGGCGTGATGGGGACCTTTCCGTTGACGGGGTCGAGCAGGCTGATCCCTGCCTGCTCGGGGACGTGCTTGCGGTAGTACTCGAAATCGCCCTGGAGAGTGAGGCGATCGGCCCGGTAGTCGAGGCCGGCGCTGGCGAACTCGCCGTCGCCGCCGAGCCCGTACACGCCGTTCTCGAGCCTCGTCGCCGAGCCGTTGAGGCGCAGGCCCAGCTGCCCTTCGTCACCGTAGCGCCGGCCGACATCGAACGTGCCACCGAACTGGCCAAAGTTGCTGACCGCGCCGCTGAAGCTGGTGACGTCGTTCTCGCCGGCGCGCTTGGTGATCATGTTGATGATGCCTGCCGGGCTCGCCACGCCGAACTGGAGCGCGTTGGCGCCCTTCAGCGTTTCGAGGCGCGACTTGTCCTCGTTGGGCATGGTGATGACGCCGGCGACCGGTACGCCCCCGTTGAGGCGATAGTTGGAGAAGAGATTGAGCTTGATCCCGCGGATGTAGATCGAGTCGTTGGGGCTGCCCTTTGAGTTGGCAGGCGCGACGCCGGCCACGTTTTTGACCGCCTCCGCGTAGCCTTCCTGCTCGTTCTCGGTCAGCGCCTTGCCGGAGACGACTTCCTTGGTGGTGGGCAGCGACTGGGTGCCCCCGATGTCGAGACCCTCCGTCGGCCGCACCAGCTGGACGAGCCTCGCCACCGTGGGAATCTGTCGCTGCATCTCGCCGCCGAGCGCTTCCGCCCGGCTGAGGAATTGCGCTTCGTCTTCGCCCTTCGCGTAGACGTAGACGGCCTGCATGGCGCCGATGGTGTTGCCCGACTGATCGTACAGCGGGACGTTCACTTCGATGCGCTGCCCGGTCTCCGCGTCGACCGCGACCGCCGGCTTGCTGGTCTTGACCACTTCCACCAGGCGCAGGTCGCTTTCGCGGCCGACCCGATCGCGGTCGAGGGAGGCGATGACCACCGGGTGCGGCGCGTTGGGCGGCGTCGCGTGGAGGTCGAGGCCGATCAGCTCGGGATGGAGCGTCCGCGTCTGGTCGACGAGGTATTGTCCGTAGCTCCTCGCCGGCTGCTTCCCTTTGCGCGCGCCCTTCTCCGCCTCGCGGGCGATCGCAGGCCCGGCGAGACAAAGGATTGCGACTCCGGCGGCGGTGATCGCGACTCTCATCCAGGGGCCGTGCGGCATGGGCATCACTCCTGCGGAAGTGTGGCCCGAGGATGCGACCCCAGTCTGAAGCGATCCTGACGCATCCCTGAATTCCCTTTCAGGACACACCGCGTCAGGCCGTCGCTGACGGGGTGGGAATCTCCGTGGTCACGCGCAGTCCGCGGCCTTCGGGGCCCGGCGCAGCCGAGATGCGCCCGCCGTGCAGGGTGACGATGCTGCGGCAGATGGCAAGGCCGAGGCCGCTGCCGGGATAGTCCTTTCCCGGCAGGTTGAGACGGACGAACCGCTCGAACATATGTTCACGCTGCTCGGCGGTCAGGCCCGGTCCCTGGTCCTCCACGCTCACGCGCCAGCGCTCCGCGGTGAGATCCGAGTGCACCGAGATCAATCCGTCGGCGGGTGAGACGTGGATCGCATTGGTCAGCAAGTTGAGGAGCACCTGCCTCATCCACTTCGGATCGACGGCCACCTTCCCTTCGCCCTGGTGCTCGAAGCTGAAGCGGCGGCCGTGGTGCTCGGCGAGCACCGAAGCGTCCTGCGCGAAGGACTGCACCAGGGGCGCCGGGTTCTGCGGCTTCAGATCCAGCTTGATCGCGCGCGCGTCGGCCTTGGAAAGGAAGAGCAGCTCGTCGATGATCTGGTTGAGGCGCGCGATCTCCTCCAGCTGCACCTGCACCTCCTCGCGCTGCGGCGGCGGAAGTTTTCCGTCCACCAGCATCTTCTCCGCGTGCAGGCTGATGAGCGAGAGCGGGATCTTCAGCTCGTGCGAGGCGTCGGCGGTAAAGCGGCGCACCTGGTGGAAGGAGACCTCCAAACGGTCGAACATCTCGTTGAGCAGGCGCGCCAGGTCTGCGATCTCGTCGTGCGCGTCGGGCACCGGGATCCGCTCGCTCAGGTTGTCGTGACCGATCCGTTTGGCGGTATCGCGGATCAGCCGCACCGGCCAGAGAAGGAAGCGGGAGAGTGCACGCCCGATGACGAGGCTGGCGATCACCATCGCCGCGAGCAGGAGCACGCAGACCTTGATGTAGCTGTCCATCACGTCGCGCACCGGCCGCATCGGCGTGGCGACGGTCGCCTCGAAGGGCATCTTGTGGAATTCCTCGGCGCGCACCTCACCGATATCGGGGACCTCGATGGTGTACCTGCGCGCGCCCGGCACGTCCGGAATATCGTGACCGATGAGGTTGGTGGACCGGAAGATCACCCCTTTCCCCGGGACGTGCATGTCGATGTAGAACAGCGTCGAGGCGTAGTCGGTGATCTCGCGGATGCGGGTCTCGATCGCTTCGGGGCTGAGGGTGCGGTAATCCGGTCCCAGCCGCGTATCGATCTCGCGGAACTCCGTCTCGATCAAGAGATCCAAGCCGTGCACCAGCTGCTTTTCGAGCAGGAGGTAGCCGACGACGAAGAGGCACGCGAGAGTGGCGGTGGCGGCGGTCGCGTACCAGGCCGCGATCCGCGTTCCAATCGACTTCATAGCAGTTGATATCCGACCCCGCGCACGGTCTTGAAGAGGGTCTTGCCCGAGGTCGTCTCCAGCTTGGCGCGCAGCCGGCTCATGTAGACATCGAGCAGGTTGGTGTCGACGTCGTAGCTCGAGGCCCAGATCTTGTCGGTGATCAGGGTGCGGGGAAGGATGCGCCCGTGGTTTTGCATGAAGATCTCCAGCAGAGCATATTCGCGGCTGGTGAGATCTACCGGCTTGCCGTTGACCTGCACCGTATGACCGAGCAGATCGAGGCGGATGCCGGCGTGCTCGAGCACGGTCTGCTTGACGGTAGACTGCCGCCGGACCAGCGAGCGGATGCGCGCGAGCAACTCTTCACGGCTGAACGGCTTGGGCATGTAATCGTCGGCGCCGTGGTCTAGCCCCTTGATCCGGTCTTCGACCGAGTCGCGCGCGCTGAGAATCAATACCGGCTCGTTGAACCCGCTCTTGCGCCACTCCTTGAGCAACTCGATGCCGTCGCCATCGGGTAGCCCGAGGTCGAGAACCACCAGGTCGAAAGGGGTATCGGCCAACGCGTCGGAGGCCTCCTTGCAGGTGCGGACCCAGCGCGCGGTGTAGCGGCATTCCGTGAGCGCAGCTTGCAGGAACTCGCCCAGGCGAAATTGATCTTCGATGATCAATACTTTCACGGCCCATCCCCCGGACGGGAGCCCTGTGATCTCCTGAACGTGTACAGCCCAAAGCGTAGCGCAAAGCCGCACCTCCGGTGCGGCAGCGGCGAATGGCCATTCCTACATCTTGGTCGGCCGGGTTCCAAGCGGACGATCGGGCGTGTGTTCGCCGGACCGGAGGGCCGCTGAACGACTTTTCAGAATGGCGTCAGGTCTGGTTCAGCATGCCCGGGCAGGCTGCGCGGGATGCAGATCACCGGAATGCTGCATGGCGCCAGGTTGCTGCAGTTCGTGGGTTTTCCCGCCGCCGAGGCGCTGGGCCCCGCCGCGAGCGAAGACGACATCAAGGCGCTGATCGGCAGGTGCGGCGCCGTATTCGTCAAGCCGGTCTTCAAGGGCGGCAGTGCCGCTTCGTGACCTGAAAGGGATTTCAGAATCGCGTCAGGTTGCCTTTAATTGGCCGCGC
>Ga0209267_1001173_pt1 | contig 18140 bp, 16 predicted proteins | sample GraSoiAngelo_137_FD_185894 | JGI IMG/M metagenome (GOLD analysis project Ga0209267, IMG submission 185894) | Grasslands soil microbial communities from the Angelo Coastal Reserve, California, USA - 14_0929_09_30cm (SPAdes) (version 2) | ecosystem: Environmental > Terrestrial > Soil > Grasslands ... | reverse complement strand
CGAGATCGAGTTGCAAACCCCGATGTGGTGGCGCCCGACCGGCCGCAGCCGGTACATCGTGTAGAACGTCGCCACTTCGCGGACGCGCACCGGCGGGACGTCGAGGCGGAACGCGACGTAGGCCATCGCCGGTTCGGAGAGCCAGCCGAGCTCGTCCTGGGCGAGATGCAGCGCCGCGAGCAGCGCGGCCTTCCGGCGTTCGGACGGGTACCTGGCGATCGCGCGGTCGAGGCCGGCATCGAACCGCTGCTGCTGCTCCGGCGTGAATGGACTCTCGACGGTGCCCGCCTGCGTGCCGAGGGAGATCATTGCGGCGCGGACGTGTATGGCGGGCGAGCGGGGGTGTCAAGGCCGCCACTAGCTGGGGCGCAGCTCATGACATCTAGAACCAAAAGCGTAGCCGCAAAGCCGCACTTCGTGCGGCAGCGGCTAGCGCAGATCGAGGACGCGCAACGAAGTGAGGGCGACCAGCGTGCCGAGAACGTCGCTCTCCGGTTTACCGGCGAGCTTCACCAGCTCGGCCACGCTGCGGCTGCCGTCGCAGCGGGGCAGCAGATGCGCCTCCCAGGCCTGCAGCTCCACGTCGCTCAGGTTGAACGATGGATCCCGGCTCGGCGTCGGTCGCGCGCTCTGCGGCATCAGGCGCTTGAGCCGCTCGGGCTTGTACAGCTTCTTCACGCCGCGCATGATCAGGTTCGCCGGGTGGATGTCCAGCTTGATCGCTTCCTTGCGCGCCCTCGCCTGGAACGAGAGCGTGAAGACGCCTTCCTCCCAGGCGAAGACCGAATAGAGGATGCTCTTGATCTGCTGTCCGATGTAGTAGAGGCGCTCCTCCTCGCTGAGCGCTCCCAACTGGATGAGGACGTCGCCGGTGCGTTGCTTCTTGCGCGACGCCTCGTCGGCGGCCTGCCGCATCGTCTGCTCGTCGATCTTTCCCGCGCGGACGAGGAACTGTCCGAAGCGGTCGGCGAGCAGGTTGGAGAGCGCGAACACAGGAAAGCCGCTCTCGAAGAAGATGATCTTCTTCACTTGCCCTTTCATCAGGCCGAGCTCACCGGTCTCCTTCGCGTTGTAGAAGGCGGCGAGCAGGTGCGGGAGGTTGTCCTTCAGGTCTCCGCGGCGGATGCCCTCCTTCTCCACCATCGGTTGCAGGAGCGGGTCCCTCTCGGAGCCGCGCGCGATCGGCCCCGTGTTCACCCTGTCCGCGCGGATCGGCCTCGACGCCGGGGAGGCCCCTTTTTCCCGCATCCGCGCCACCTGCTCGCGGTTCATCGGCTTGAGCTGCAGCGGCGAGGTTCCCTGCAGCGAGCCGGACTTCAAATCGATCCGGGCCGTGAGCTGCATCGCCTCGGCCGCCTCCGCGACCTGCGGATCCGACTCCACGTCGAAGGCCAGTTCCGCCGGGGCCCGGGCCGCTCCCGGCGCGGCCTTGCGCACTGCGTCGAGAAGCTTCCTGCGATCGAACGGTTTCTCGAAGAACGCCAGCGCTCCGTACCTGTCGAGCGCCATGGTCGACGCCTTGCCGCCCTTGTGGACGCCCGACATGAAGATGAACGGCACCCGCAAGCGCTTGAGCGCCTCCGCGACGTCGTAGCCCATCAGGTCGGGGAGCAGGATGTCGATCACCGCCAGAACCGGCTTCTCCTTGCGGGCGAGATCGAGCGCCGTCCGCCCCCGCGGAGCCGTCAGGACGGAATAGCCGGCTTCTTCGAAAGCCGAGGAAAGAAGGGTGAGCAGCTCCGGGTTGTCGTCCACGACGAGGATGCGGGGAGCGGACACTCGCCGAGCCTACGATGCGTTCCGGGCCGCGGCAAGGAAGCAGTCCGGCCCACGCCACGGTTGATCCCCTCGGAGCGGAATGTTAAGCAGGCTCGCTTTTTCCCTCTGCTTGGAGCCCGACCATGCGCCGCATGTCCGCGAAATTCCTGGTCTGCATGCTCGCTCTCGCCGTCGGCTGCAAGAAGGAGCCGGAGAGCGGCGGAAACGTAGGTGGCGCTGATACAGGCGTGATCAAGATCGGCGAAGTCGGCTCGATGACCGGCACCGAAGCGACGTTCGGAACCTCGAGCGATCGCGGCATCCAACTCGCGATCAAGGAGGTGAACGGGGCGGGCGGGATCAAGGGCCGCCAGATCCAGGTGATCGCTCTCGACGACGAGGGCAAGCCGGAGGAGGCCGCCACGGCCGCGACCCGGCTGATCGCCAGCGAGCACGTGCTCGCGCTGCTCGGGGAGGTGGCCTCGACGCGGTCGCTGTTCATGGCGCCCAAGGCGCAGGCCGCGAAAGTGCCCATGGTTTCCCCTTCCTCCACCAACGAGAAGGTCACCGCCGTCGGCGACTACATCTTCCGCGCCTGCTTCATCGATCCCTTCCAGGGGTATGTGATGGCGAAGTTCGCCACCGAGACGCTGAAGCTGAAGAAGGCGGCCATCCTGCGGGACGTTCGCAACGACTATTCCGTCGGCCTGGCCAAGGTGTTCAACGACAACTTCACCAAGATGGGCGGTCAGATCGTCGACAACGAGAGCTACTCGTCCGGAGACGTCGACTTCAAGGCGCAGCTCACCAACATCAAGGGCGCGGCGCCGCAGGCGCTCTACGTTCCCGGCTATTACACCGACGTCGGGCTGATCGCCCGCCAGGCGCGCGAGGTAGGGCTGACGGTCCCGCTGCTGGGTGGCGACGGCTGGGACAGCGAGAAGCTGTACGAGATCGGCGGAGTGGCGCTCGAAGGCAGCTATTTCTCCAACCACTACTCCGTGGACGATCCCAGCCCGCGCATCCAGGAGTTCGTCGGCAAGTTCAAGAAGGAGTACGGCGGCCAGGTGCCCGACTCTCTTGCGGCGCAGGCGTACGACGCCGCAGGCATGCTCTTCGATGCGATGAAGCGCGCCAAGGATCTCTCGGGTCCTTCCATCCGGGACGCGCTCGCGCAGACCAAGGACTACAAGGGCGTCACCGGCGACATCACCATGGATGACAAGCGCAACGCGACGAAGCCCGCGGTGGTGCTCAAGGTCGCCAAGGGCGGAAAGTACGAGTTCTCCGGACGGATCATGCCGGAGGGTCTCAAGCAGAGCGGTACGGAAGCGCCGGCGGAGTCGCCGAAGAAGACCGAGGGCAACACGGCGCCGAATGCGGCGCCGGGCAACGTGCCGACCCCGACGCCGACTCCCGCGGTCGGCGCCACCAGCGCCGCGCAGAGCGCGGCCAACACCGGCCAGCCACAGGGCGTGCCGGCGGGCGAGCATCCGAAGAAGTAAGGACGCGTGATCGATTTCCTGCAGCGCCTCGTCGACGGAGTGTCGCTCGGCGCGATCTACGCGTTGATCGCCCTTGGCTACACGATGGTGTACGGGGTGCTGCAGTTGATCAACTTCGCGCACGGCGACGTGTTCATGCTGGGCGCGATGATGGGATGGTACGCGTCCTCGGTGTGGACTTCCGAGTCGCGCGATCCGAGCATTGCCGGGGCCCTCGCGGTCACGCTGTTCTCCATGCTGGTCTGCGCGACGGTCGGGCTCCTCATCGAACGGCTCGCCTATCGGCCGCTGCGCGGCTCGCCGCGGCTGAACGCCCTGATCACGGCCATCGGCGTCAGCTTCTTCCTCGAATATGGGGGGCAGCTCCTCTTCGGCCCCAACCCGCGCGCCTTCGGCGTTCTTCCGCACCGCCCGAGCTCGGCCGTCGCCGGCATCTCCATCGGGTACGTCGATCTGGTCACCATCCTCACCAGCCTGGTGCTGATGATCGTGCTCCAGCGCATCGTCTTCCACACTCGCATCGGCACCGCCATGCGCGCGGTCTCCTGGAACCCGTCGGTCGCCGCGCTGATGGGCGTGAACATCGACCTGGTGATCAGCTTTACCTTTGGCCTTGGTTCCCTGCTGGCCGCGGTCGCGGGGATCCTCTACGCGTCGAAGTATCCGAGCGTGCACCCGCTGATGGGCCTGATGCCGGGGCTCAAGGCCTTCGTCGCCGCGGTGCTGGGCGGCATCGGAAACGTGCCCGGGGCGATGCTCGGAGGTCTTCTTCTCGGGCTCGCCGAGCAGCTCGTCTCCGGATACACCAGCTCCTCCTGGCGCGACGCGGTGGCGTTCGGGATCCTCATCCTCATCCTGCTGGTGAAGCCTTCCGGCCTGCTCGGCCGGGGCGCCGCGGAGAAGGTGTGATGCCATTCTTCGCCGGCAGCGCGCTGAAGCGCACGGGAAAGGCGGTGCGCAGCTGGCTGCCGTTCTTCATCGCCATCCCCTTCCTCGCGCTCATCGAGCAGGGGATCGCGCTCAATCCCGCCTTCCGGCTCGAGTACGCCTTCCAGAACATCAACCACATCGGCATCGCGATCATCCTCGCCGTGTCGCTAAATTTGGTGAACGGCCTGACCGGCCAGTTCTCCATCGGCCACGCCGGCTTCATGGCGGTGGGCGGTTACGTGAGCGCAGTGATGCTGATGCGCGGGCCCGAGGACGATCCGTACCGGATCTTCTTCGTCCTGGCGATGCTGACCGGAGCGATGGCCGCCGCGCTGGCGGGCTGGCTCGTCGGCAAGCCTTCGCTGCGGCTGCGCGGCGATTACCTCGCCATCGTCACCCTGGGGTTCGGCGAGATCATCCGGGTCATCATCGAGAATACCCCCTTCTTCGGCGGCGCCATCGGGCTCTCGCCCATTCCCCACCGCGCGGACTTTGCCTGGATCTGGGCGGTTGCGATCGTGACCATCCTGGTGGCGAAGCGGCTGCGCGACTCCACGCATGGCCGCGCCTTCCTCTCCGTGCGCGAGGACGAGGTGGCGGCCGAGGCGATGGGCATCGACACCACCGGCTACAAGGTCCGCGCGTTCGTGATCAGCGCGTTTTTCGCCGGCGTCGCCGGAGCGCTCAGTGGGGCGTTCGAGGGGAACCTGGCGCCGCAGAGCTTCACCTTCGTCCGCAGCTTCGAAGTGGTGGCCATGGTGGTCCTGGGCGGCATGGGGTCGATCACCGGCGCGACCATCGCCGCGGCAGTGCTGACCATCCTGCCCGAGTACCTGCGGGCCGTGGCGAACTTGCGAATGGTGATCTATTCCATCGCGCTCATCGCGCTGATGTTGCTGCGCCCGCGCGGCCTCCTGGGAACGCGCGAGGTCTGGGACTGGTGGCGCAAGCGCCGGCCTCCCCGCGTGCCCGGAAGGCGCGAGGCGAGCGAGGCGCTGATCGACGTGCGCCACGCCACCATCCGCTTCGGCGGCCTGACGGCGGTCTGCGACTTCTCTCTCGAAGTCAGGCCGCGCGAGCTCGTGGCCCTGATCGGTCCGAACGGAGCGGGGAAGACCACCGTCTTCAACCTGCTCACGGGGGTCTACCCGCCGAGCGAAGGCACCATCAAGGTCCTCGGCCGCGACACGCGCGGGCTCTCTCCGCACGCCATCGCGCACCTCGGCTGCGCCCGCACCTTCCAGAACATCCGTCTCTTCCGCGAGCTGACCGCGTTCGACAACGTGCGCATCGCCTGCCACCATCTGACGCACGAATCGATGGCGGCGGCGGTTCGGCAGGGCGCTCTCTCCGAGCAGGAGGAGAAGTGGGTGGCGGAGCGCTCGGAGGAGATGCTCGAGATCATGGGGCTGACGCACCGGCGCAACGAGCTGGCGAAGAACCTGCCCTACGGCGAGCAGCGCCGGCTGGAGATCGCGCGCGCGCTCGCCACCGGACCTCAAGTATTGCTGCTGGACGAGCCCGCCGCCGGCACCAACACGCGGGAGAAGACCGAGCTGATGGCGTTGATCCGCTCGATCCGCGATCGGTTCGGTGTCGCCATCGTCTTGATCGAGCACGACATGAAGCTGGTGATGGGCGTCTCCGAGCGGATCCTGGTGCTCGACCACGGCGTCACCATCGCGCAGGGCCTGCCGCGCGAGATCCAGAGCAACGCGAAGGTCATCGAGGCCTACCTCGGAGAGAAATACGCGAAGGAGCACGCGGCGCAGATCGCGGCGGCGGGGAGCCCGCGCTGATGGCGGAACCGCTGCTCGAGCTACACGCGCTCGACGTGCATTACGGCGCGATCCACGCCCTTCGCGGCATCTCCATCCTTGTCGGCCAGGGAGAGATCGTCTCGCTCATCGGCGCGAACGGCGCCGGCAAGACCACCACCCTGCGCGCGGTGAGCGGAATGCTGCGGCCTTCCGCGGGCCAGATCCGGTACGAGGGAGCGCCGATCGCCGGCCTCAGGCCGCACCGGCTCGTGGCGCGCGGGCTCTGTCACGCACCCGAAGGGCGGGGCATCTTTCCCAACCTGACGGTGAGGGAAAACCTGCTCCTGGGCGCCTTCCTGCGGCGCGACGCGCAGGGCATCGCGCAGGACATGCAGAAGGGCTTCAAGCTGTTTCCCATCCTCGAGGAGCGCGCGGCGCAGATGGCCGGAACGCTGTCCGGCGGCGAGCAACAGATGCTGTCGATCGCCCGCGCCCTGATGGCGCGGCCCCGGCTCTTGCTCCTCGACGAGCCGTCGCTCGGCCTGGCGCCGACGGTGGTGGAGACCATCTTCACCATCGTGCAAGAGATCAACAAGCAGGGCGTGACCATCCTCCTCGTCGAACAGAACGCGCACCTGGCGCTCCAGATCGCCAACCACGGATACGTGCTGGAGACGGGGACCGTCGTCCAGACCGGAACCGGCACCGAGCTCTTGCGCTCCCCCGAAATCCGAAAAGCCTACCTGGGCGAGTGATCGATCGTTGCGGGTTGATCTGGAAGGCTCCAAGTCGCATACATGCGCCCAGTCATGTGGCCCGTGACCATGGAGGACGTACTCGCGGCGAGGGAGCGGATCCGCGCGAGGTTGCCGCCGACGCCGCTGCGCCGCTACGCCCCGCTCGAAGAGGCGGTGGGGTACGGTATCCGCGTCTACGTCAAGCACGAGAACCACCAACCGACGCAGGCCTTCAAGGTGCGCAACGCCTTGGCGGCGCTCGGCGCGCTGACCGACGAGGAGAAGAAGCGCGGAGTGGTCGGGGCCTCGCGCGGCAATCACGGCCAGGCACTCGCCTGGGCCGGGGAGATCCTCGGCGTCCGGGTGACCATCTGCGTGCCGCGCGGGAACAACCCCGAGAAGAACGAAGCGATGCGGGGGTTCGGCGCCGAGCTGATCGAGCAGGGCGACGACTACGACGCAGCGGCCCAGGTGGCCGAGAGGCTGGTCCGCGAGCGCGGCCTGACGCTGGTCCACTCCACCAACCACCGGCAAGTCATCGCCGGCGCCGCGACGATCACATTGGAGATGCTCGAGCAGGAGCCCGGCCTCGACGCGCTGGTGCTGGCGGTCGGCGGCGGCTCGCAGGCGGTGGGCGCGATGACCGCCGCGCGCGCGATGCGCCCCTCGCTCGTGGTGTTCGGTGTCCAGGCGGAGCGGGCGGCGGCGATCCACGACTCCTGGCACAAGGGAAAACCGGTCACCGGCTACACCGCGAACACGTTTGCCGACGGCCTGGCGACGCGCTGCGTGTACGAGCATACCTTCCCGGCGCTTCGCGAGGGGTTGGCCGGCTTCGTCAAAGTGAGCGAGGGTGACATCGCGGACGCGATCCGCCTGCTCCTGCGCACCACGCATAACCTTGCCGAGGGGGCGGGCGCAGCGGGGCTTGCCGGGCTGCTCGCCCTGCGGGAATCGCTCGCGGGCAAGGCGGTCGGCATCTGCATTTCCGGAGGAAACATCGACCAGGAAACCTTGCGCCGGGTGGTTTCCCGGGAAATTTGAGGCGCTCGCCGCTTGTAATATCCAACCTTGCCCGCCGTACGAAGGTCCATGGAGATGAGTCTGCTCCCGCCCGCTCCACCCGTTCCCCTCGCGAACCGGCCCCGGCGGGCCGTCATCCGCTGGGCGCTGCAGCGCATCGGCGAATACGCCCGCGGCGTGCAAGCGCCGCCCGCCGGGAACACGGAACAGGCACTCTACGGATTGGCGCAGCCGATTCTCGGCGCGCGCGTGCTGCTCGCCGATTCAGAGCTCCTCAAGGAAGCCCTCTATCCCGCGGCCATGCTCGCCGGCGCGTGCGCGCTCTATGCCAGCTTCGGCACCGAGACGCATGGCCACTGGGGTTGGTTGAAGTCCTTCTACAAGGCGTTCGCGGCGCTCGCCCCGCTCCCTTCGTTCTTCTTCGCCAACCATTATGCGCGGCTCGCGGCGATGATCCGGTGGCGGATGGGCTTCGGCGCCTGCGCGCCCCGTGAGATGCCGTGGCGCTTGCTCGCCGGCCGCATGATCCGTCAGGCCCTGATCGTCGCCATCGGCATCGCGCCGCTCCTGCTGCTCGCGCGGCTCGTGCCAGCGATCGGGGATCTCGTCTCGACGGCGATCCTCGGAATCTGGAGCTTGCACTGGGTGGTCGCGGACGCGTTCGACGACGCGCAGGTCCGCTTGCCCGGCGAGTCGCTCAAGGAATCGCTCCAGCGCGACAGGGACGCTCCGGAGCCGTGGTTCGTGCGCCTCCTGAGGCGCGGCGCGGCTCGCCTTCCCCGGATTCTCGGCGGGCCGATCCGCCTCTTCGCTCGGCTCTGCGACAAGCTGGCGCTCGACTCGCGCGGCGAGATCGCGCTCATGGAGTCGAATCGCGCCGTCTCGGTCGGGTTCTCCCTGTCGACGGCCGCCCTGCTCGCGACGCCGGTGCTCAACCTGCTCTTCCGGCCGATCATCATCGCCGGCTCGTCGCATCTGCTGGCGCAGATCGAGAAGGACGAGGAGGAAAGGCTGCTCCCGCCTTCGCGGACGGTCAGTTCAGCCGGCTGAGACGAGCTGGCGCGGCCACGTCGCCGTCCACGCTCACGGCCGGTACAGCCTGAAACCAAGCCGCAAAGCCGCACCTCCGGTGCGGCAGCGGCTAGTGCAGCTGGAACTCCGACTTCAGCTCGCGGGACGTGAGCGACTGCAGAGCGGCCTTCGGCGGCAGGTCCTCGTACAGGATGCGATAGACCGCTTCGTGCAGGGGCATGTCCACTTCCAGCTTGTGCGCCAGGTCGTGGACGCTCTTCGCGGTCCGGACGCCTTCCGCGACCTGCGTCATCCCCGCGAGGATCTCCTGCAGCTTCTGGCCACGGCCGAGAGCGAGCCCGACGGTGCGGTTGCGCGACAACTCGCCGGTGCAGGTCAGCACCAGATCGCCCATCCCGGCGAGCCCGCTGAGCGTCAGGGGGTTGGCGCCCTTCCTCACCGCCAGGCGCACGAGCTCGGCGAGCCCTCGCGTCATGATGGCGGCGCGCGTGTTGTTGCCGAAGCCCATCCCATCGGAGATCCCCGCGGCGATGGCACAGACGTTCTTCAGCGATCCGCCCAGCTCCACTCCGACCACGTCAACCGAGGTGTAGACGCGGAAGTAGTCGTTCGAGAACCAGCGCTGCACGCGCTGGGCCATCTTTTCCCACGGCGAGGCGACCACGACCGCAGTGGGCATCTTCAGCATCGTCTCCTTGGCGAACGACGGGCCGGACAGACAGACGAGGTACGGGTGCATCTCGGGCGGCAGCACGTCCTCGAGCACCTCGTGCATGGTCAAGAGCGTCTCGTTCTCGATTCCCTTGGTGGCGGTGACGATCGCGGTGGCTTTCGGCAGGTACGGGAGCGCCTCCCGCATCACCGGCCGCGTGACGTGCGACGGGTTGACCGCGACGACCAGCTCCGCGCCGGCGAGCGCGCGCGCGAAATCGTGTGTTCCGGTCACGGTCGGTGGAACCTGCAAGCCTGGCATGTACCGCGTGTTCTCCCGCTTCGTCGCCAGCGCCTCGGCCACGTCGATCTCGTAGGACCAGATGGTGACGTCGTGACCGTTGCTCCCGAGGACGGACGCGAGCGCCGTCCCCCAGCTTCCGCCGCCGATGACCGCTGCGCGCATGCAGCCCCCGCTCGGAGTCGATGTCATACCCGGGGAACGGCGGCCGCCACAAGCGCGGACAGCCGCTCTACGCGTCTCGCCAGCCGGGAGCCGCGCAGACCACCGCGGCGATGGAAAGGCCCGCCGCCACGACATAAGGCGCCCCGGGAGCGATCTGCTCGAAGAGCGCGCCGCCCATGGCAGGCCCGAGCACCCGAGCGAGACTGGCCGCCGATTGGGAGATCCCGAGCGCCCCGCCCTGCGTCTGCGGCGGCGCAGCGCGCGAGATCAGGCTCGCCACGGAGGGCTGCGAAAGTCCGTGGCCGCAGGCGAGTCCGAACGCGCACCCGTAGATGCCCGGCCACGACGCGGCGAACGGAAGCGCGGCGAGCGCCAGCGCTGTCACCGCGCAGCCGGCGATCAGCAGCTTGCGTTCCCCGAATAGCCTCGCGAGCCGCCCCACCAGGCCGCCCTGCAGACCCACCTGGATGATCCCGATGAACCCGAACAGGTACCCGACGCGCCGGACCAGCTGCGCGTGATCGCCCGCGCCGATGCGGCGCTCGATGAAGAGGGTCAGCGTCGCCTCCATCATCGTGAAGCCGAGCATGAACAGGAAGTAGACGAGCACCAGCAGCCGCAGGCGGCGGTCGGTCAGTCCCCGCGAGAGAATCGTGATGCGCGAAAACCCTTCCCCGGAGTGCGAGCCGCGCCGGTCGTGCGGCAGCGACTCGGGGAGGAAGAACGCGGCCGCGATCAGGTTGAGCGCCGCCAAAGCGGCGGAAGCGAGACAGGGCAGGGCATAGGGATTGCTCTCGAACAGCGGCAGGCGGAGCACCGAGGACAGATTCGAGAGCACGCCGCCGAGCGCGGGACCGAGGATGAACCCGAGGCCGATGGCAGCGCCGATGAGCCCCATCCCGCGCGCCCGGTCTTGAGGCGCGGTCACGTCGGCGACCGCTGCCTGGGCAGTGGGGATGGTGGCGCCGAAGATCCCCATCAGGACGCGCCCGACGAACAGCAACCCGAGCGTCCCCGCCAGGCCGAAGAGGGTGAACCCGGCGACGGAGCCAGTCAGGCCGAGGAGCAGAATGGGACGGCGGCCGACTCGATCCGAGACCCTTCCCCAGACCGGCGCGAAGAGGAACTGCGCCAGCGAGTAGCTGGACATGAGGAGCCCCACCACGGCGGCCCGAGCGCCGAAGGACTCCACGTAATAGGCGAGGAAAGGAATGATGATCCCGAACCCGACCAGATCGAGGAAGACGGTGACGAACAGGATCGGGAGCACCAGGCGCGCACCTCGGAACCGCGTCATAACCCGGAACTGGGAAATGACGGGGCTCAAACGCAGGAGGCCGTCGCCCACGGCCGACTGGAGACCCATTTCATGACTCGTGCTGGCACGGTTTGCGCTCGAGCGTAGTCGCTATGCCGCCTTCGGCGGCCGCGACTAGCACGCAGCGTGCATGTCGGACCCTGCGGGCAGGATTCCGGCCATGGCAAAGATCGCGATCCAACATGTCTGCAGGGAGTGCGGATTCCGCACCGCGAAGTGGTTCGGCAAATGCGGCGGCTGCGGCGCGTTCGGCTCGGTCGAGGAGAAGTCGGGGCAGCCGGCCGGGCGCGGTCTCTCGGCGGTGCTGCCCATCGATCAGGTGCCGCTCTCCCCGGGGCGGCGCGAGCGCACCGGCATCGGGGAACTGGACCGCGCGCTCGGCGGCGGGCTCGTCCCCGGCGCGGTCGTGCTCCTGGCGGGCGATCCCGGCATCGGGAAGAGCACGTTGCTCCTCTCGGCGCTCGATCGGCTCGCCGGGCCGGGACGCCCGGTCCTCTACGTGAGCGGAGAGGAATCCCTGCAGCAGATCCGGCTGCGCGGAGAGCGGCTGGGAACGCTCTCGCCAGGGCTCCATCTGGCCGCGGAAACCGACGCGACCGTCGCGCTCGATCACGCGCGCAAGCTGCGCCCCTGCGTTCTGGCGGTGGACTCGATCCAGACCCTCGGACTCTGCGGGTTGGAGAGTGCGCCCGGTTCGGTCACGCAGGTGCGGGAGGTGGGACACCGACTCGTCGCTTTCGCGAAAGAGACCGGCACACCCGTGATCCTCGTCGGCCACGTGACCAAGGAAGGGTCCATCGCGGGACCGCGCGTGCTCGAGCACCTCGTCGACACGGTGCTGTTCTTCGAAGGCGACCGCAGCCACGCATACCGGGTGCTCCGGGCGCACAAGAACCGGTTCGGTTCCACGAACGAGATCGGCGTCTTCGAGATGCAGTCGGAGGGGCTCGTCGAAGTCCCGAATCCCTCCGCGCTCTTCCTCGCAGAGCGGTCGGCGGACGCCTCGGGCAGCGCGGTGGTGGCGGTGATGAACGGGTCGCGGCCGCTCCTGGTGGAAGTGCAGGCGCTGGTCGCCGGTTCCTCGTCGGGCGGGTCGCCGCGGCGCACCGCGATCGGAGTGGACTCGGGGCGCGTTGCCGTGCTCACCGCGGTGCTGGAGCGGAAACTGCGGATGATGCTGGCCGACAAGGACATCTACGTCAACGTCGCGGGCGGCGCCGATCTGCCCGAACCCGCGGGGGACCTGGGTGTCGCGGCGGCCCTGGTCTCCTCGTCGCGCGATCGCGCGCTGCCCTCCGGGACGGTCGTCCTCGGCGAGGTGGGTCTCGCCGGCGAGGTCCGGGCCGTCGGCCAGATCGACCAACGGCTCGCGGAAGCAGCCCAGCTCGGGTTTTCGCGCTGCGTGCTTCCCAAGGGCAACCGCGTGCGGGCGGGCAGCGCGCTCGAGCTCTGCGGAGTCTCCAATGTAGGAGAAGCGATGGACGCCTTGTTCGCGTAGGATGGTCGCGTGGCCGACGACCAGGAAGAGCGCCGCCGGCATCAGCGCGCACCCGTCGACCTTCGTGTAAGCCTGAGGTTTCCCTCGGTCCAGCAGTTCCTGTCCGCCTATGCAGGCGACGTCAGCGAAGGCGGGATGTTCATCCGCCTGGAGAACCCCCAGCACCGGGTAGGCGAGGTCGTGACGCTCCAGTTCGACGCCGGGAAGGAGCGGATCGTGCACGGGACCGCGCGCATCGTCCGCATCGACCCGGCAGGGATCGGCGTGGAGTTCGTCGAGCTCGACTCCGTCTCGCAGCAGCTGGTGGAGATGATCGTTCGCATCAAGCTCGCCGCAGGGTGATCACGCACGATCCACTGCGGACTTCCACCGCGCCAGGTGCGCCGCGCGGGCGTCGGCCTTCATCTTCGGCTTGAACTGCTTGCCGGGCCGCCAGGCGTTGCGCAGCTCCTTGAGGCCCGCCCAGATCCCGGTGCCCAGCCCGGCGAGGAACGCGGCGCCGAGCGCGGTGGTCTCGATCATGTGCGCCCGCTCGATGGGCGTCTGCAGCAGGTCCGCCTGGAACTGCATGAGCAAGTCGTTGGCGGACGCGCCGCCGTCCACGCGGAACATCGGCACCGGTTTGCCGATGTCCTGCGCCATCGCCTGCGCCAGATCGTGGATCTCGAACGCCACGCCCTCCAGCGCCGCGCGGGCGAGGTGCGCGGCGCTCACTCCCCGGTGGAGCCCGCAGATGAGCCCGCGCGCTTCCTGACGCCAGTGCGGCGCGCCGAGGCCGGCCAGGGCGGGAACGAACACGACGCCGGCGGAATCGGGGACCGACGAGGCGAGCTTCTCGACGTCCGCCGATTTTTCGAAGAGACCGAGCCCGTCGCGCAGCCACTGCACCACCGCGCCGGCGACGAAGGCGCTCCCCTCCAGGGCGTACGCGACCTCGTCGCCGACCTGCCAGGCGACGGTGCCGAGCAGGCCGTGCCGGGAGGTGACCTTCTTCGGTCCGGCATTCATCAACAGGAAAGCCCCCGTCCCGTAGGTGCACTTCGCTTCGCCCTCCTCGAAGCACGCCTGCCCGACCAGCGCGCTCTGCTGATCCCCGGCGATCCCGGCGATGGGAATTCCGTCGGGCAGCCCGCGCACCCCCTTGGTGGTGCCGAAGACGCCCGCGGAAGGCCGGATGGCAGGCAAGACGGCGCGGGGGACGTCGAAGAGCGCGAGCAGCTCGTCGTCCCAGGCGCGCTTCTCCAGGTCCATGAAGAGCGTGCGCGAGGCGTTGGTCACATCCGTGGCGTGCACCGCGCCTCCGGTCAGCTTCCAGAGCAATGCGGAATCGATGGTCCCGAAGCACACGTCGCCGTTCTCCGCCCGCTTCTGCGCGCCGTGCACGTGGTCGAGCAGCCAGCGCACCTTGGTCCCGCTGAAGTAGGCGTCGAGGACGAGGCCGGTCTTCTCGCGGATCCAGGGCTCCTTTCCCTTCGCCTTCAGCTCGTTGCACAGGTCGGCCGTACGGCGGTCCTGCCAGACGATCGCGTTGTGGATCGGCCGCCCGGAGTGCCGGTCCCAGAGCAGCGTGGTCTCCCGCTGGTTGGTGATGCCGATGGCCTGCAGCTCGGCGGGCTTGATCGATGCCTGGCGCATGGCCGTCCCGACGGCTTTCAAGGTCGCGGTCCAGATGTCGTCGAGGTCGTGCTCGACCCACCCGGGCTTGGGGAAGATCTGGCGGAACTCCACGTTCGCTTTCGCCTTCACCGTCAGGCGCTGGTCGAGGACCAGCGCGGTGCTGCCGGTGGTGCCCTGATCGATCGCGAGGACGTACCTGGCCATCAGCCCACTCCCTGGAAGAACGACACGATATCCCGACAGACTTCCCCGGACTCGACGTCGAGCGGCAGGACATGGCCGCTGCGAGGAAGCACGCGCACTTCCACCTGCGAGGACCCGAGCATGCGGGCCAGCCGCCGCGATCCCGAGGCTGCGACGGTCCGATCGAGCGCGCCGTGCAGCAGCAGGGCGGGCGCGTGGACGAGGGGCGCGAGCTTCTGCGTCTCTTCCGAGAGCAGCCGCAGCTCGGCGCCCCAGCGCATGGGGATCGCCGTGTAGGAAGCGTCCACCTTTTTGCGCTCGTCGGGTCCACCGCTGAGGTCGCGCGCGCCCTTGCCGAGGATCAGCGGCAACGCGGGCAGCCGCCCGATGAGGTGCGCGAACAGCCAGGTCGTTCCGGCGAAGTCGATGGCCGGAGCGAGCAGGGCGATGGCCGAGAAGTCGGGAAGGCCCTCGCGGACCCAGGATCGCGCCGCGAGGCCGATGGAGAGCAGGCCGCCGACCGAGAGGCCGCAGAGGAAGATGCGGCGCGCGCCCGCGAGCGAGAGCAGCGCTGTCTGCGCCGCGACCGCCAGGTCCGCGCGGGTGGTCTTGTACAAGTCCTCGGGAGTGGTGCCGTGTCCCGGAAGGAGAGGCGCCACGGCGCGAAATCCCGCCGCCGCCAGGGCGTCGCCTACGGGGCGCATTTCAGCCGGCGACCCGGTCAGGCCGTGCAGGAGGAGGCACGCGTCGGGTCCATCGCCCAGCGCGAACGGGTCCGCGGGTCCGGCCATGCACCGCGCGGCAGTAGCAGCTTCGCAGCACGGCCGCAATCGCTTGCGCCCCATCAACCCAAGTGCGAGAAGGCGCGCATGGCCGCCGACAATCCCGCCACACCCCCGCAGATGCAGATCCAGCTTCAGATCGACGAGCAGACGGCGCAGGGCATGTACGTCAACATGGCGATGCTGAACCACAACGAGACGGAGTTCGTGATCGACTTCATCTACGTGCAGCCGCAGGCGCCGAAGGCGGTCGTGCGGGCGCGGGTGATCAACAGCCCGAAGCACATGAAGCGCCTCTTGCACGCGCTGCAGGACAACGTGGCGAAGTACGAGGCGCAGTTCGGGAAGATCGACGTCTCCGGCGCGCTCCCCCCAACGCTGGGGATGCCGCACTGACAAAGCAGGCTTCTCGCAGCGACCGGAACGCGACGGGGTTGCCATTTCCGGACGCCCATTCCGCGACGGCAGCGTGCCTCCGCCGTGAGCGTCGGGCTGGCACGGGTCCTGCTCCAGCAAGGGCCGCGTGCCGGTGGAGGCGCGGAGGGAGGGCAGATGGAGAACCAGCAGCAGTCGGGAAAGGGCGGAAGCGGGCGCAAGCCCTGGGCGGCGTACAACATCGTGGAGAGGAGCGGGCGGCACTTCTGGAACCGGGTGGGGAGCGCGTTCCAGAACCAGGACGGCTCGATGAACATCTACCTCGACGCCCTCCCGCGCGACGGGAAGATCCAGATCCGCGAGGACGATCGCGAGCGGGAGCCGAGGAAGGAGCGCGGAGCGCTCGCCGAGGAAGCGGTCGAGGCGTAGCGGCCCATGCCCTTGGTCTTGCTGGCGGCGCTTCTCTGCGCCGCGACGGAACCGCTCGCGCTTCCCCCGCCGGCACAGACGGTCGAGCGAGCGGCCAAACCGCGAAAGAGACCGGGCAAGCCGGCGATGACGGGCGTGCTCAACGTGAACCGCGCGACGGAAGCCGAGCTGCGACTGCTTCCCGGGATCGGCAAACGCCGGGCGCAGCTCATCGTCGAGCGGCGGGGAAAAAAGCCGTTCGCGACAGTGGACGAGGTGGGTCGCATCAAGGGCATGCGGACGTTGGTTCAGCGCCTGCGTTCGCGGCTCACCGTCCAGGGGGACACGACCTTGCGGCCGCTTCGCCCTTGACCGCGGGAAATGGAGGGAGTAACCGGACGCCCGACAAACGAAGTCCGCCGCCGTGGTGCCCCCGATCCGGGGGCCTAGAGGGAAGCCGGTCGAAAGCCGGCGCGGTCCCGCCACTGTAGCCGGGCAGCCAGTCCCAAGTAGCCACTCGCGAGCATGCGGGGAAGGCGGGACGGCGCGCAGCGCGAGTGCGCTGCAGACCCGGGAGCCAGGAAACCTGCCTGGCGGCGCAAAGCGCTTTCACCTCTTCGAGAGAAAGAGGAGAGCCCGTGCCGCCGTCCCGCGCCTTCCCGCGCTACCTCCTGCCGTTTGCGATGGCCGCCGCGGCGGCCGCGCGAGCGGAGGAGCCCGGCGAGACCATCGAGGTGCAAGGCGAGCGGCGCCAGGGATCGCCCCGCGCCCCCGCGGCCGCCGCCACCGTCGTGGACATGGCTCAGTTCGGCGGAGAAGTGCGGTCGGTCGCCGAGATGTTGTCGACGGCCCCGGGCGTCTCCATCCACGCGCTCGGCGGGCCCGGGCAGACCGCGACGCTCTCGCTGCGCGGCGCGAGCGCCGATCAGTCCCTGGTGCTGCTCGACGGCATCCCGCTGCAGGGACCCGGCGGCGGCGCCGTGGATCTGTCTACGCTTCCCGCCACGATCCTCGATCGGATGGTCGTCAGCCGCGGCGTCCTCGGCGCGCAATTCGGCGCGGGGGCGCTCGGCGGCGTGCTCGAGCTGTTGCCCCGGTCGGCGCGGGGCAGCTGGACGGGCGGAGCGGAGGCATCCGTCGGGTCGTTCGGCACCGAGCGCCTCGCGCTCGACGCGGCGATGCCCGCGGGGAACGGCAGCGCCCTCGTCGCCTTGCAGGGCGATCGGACGTCGGGTGATTTCGAGTACGCGCGCCAGCGCACGCCGGAAATCTCCGGATCCCCGTACTACGGGTTCACCCGGGAGAACGGGGATGCGACTCGCGGTTCCGGGCTGCTGCGGATTTCGCAGGAGCTCAGCGGCGACCTCGGCCTCGATCTGCTCCTGCAGGGATCCGCGGGTGTGCGGGGGCTGCCGGGCCCCTCGAGCGCGCCGACTCCGCACTCGCGCGAATTCGACGCGGACGGCGTCGCGGGCCTCCGCCTGCGCGGTTCGAGCGGCGATACCACGTGGTCGGTGCGGGTCTCGGGCCGGCTCGATCGATCAGAGCTGCGGGGAGTGCTCGCGTTCGGCGGCTGCGAGGACGGGACGCCGGACTGTCCACGCCAGGACCAGCGCTCCTCGAGCGCGCGCGCGGAGGGCGAGTTGGCGCTGCCCGTGGGCGAGGCGAACTCGCTCCACCTTCTCCTCTCCGGCGGTGGCGAATGGGTCCATGGGACCACGGGCGGGCGCCGGCGCGGCCTGGTCTCGGCCGCCGTCCGCGACGATCTGACGGTCGCGGCGGGCTTCTCGCTGCATCCTGCGGTTCGCCTGGACAAGGTCGGCACGCAGAACGGGCTCAGTCCGGGAATCACCGCGCAGTGGAAGCCCGCGCCTGAGCATCCGCTGTCGCTGCGCGCCGGATGGGGTCTCTCGTACCGCGCGCCGACGTTCACCGAGCTGTATCTCGAGCGCGGCGGCATCGCCGCCAATCCGGATCTCAGGCCCGAGCGCGCCTGGTCGGTGGATGCGGCCGCCGAGTGGCGCCTGGCGCTGCTGACGCTCTCGGCCACCGCGTTCTGGTCGAGCTACCGCGAGCTGATCCTGTACCAGCTGTTTC
>Ga0209267_1001172_pt1 | contig 18147 bp, 16 predicted proteins | sample GraSoiAngelo_137_FD_185894 | JGI IMG/M metagenome (GOLD analysis project Ga0209267, IMG submission 185894) | Grasslands soil microbial communities from the Angelo Coastal Reserve, California, USA - 14_0929_09_30cm (SPAdes) (version 2) | ecosystem: Environmental > Terrestrial > Soil > Grasslands ... | reverse complement strand
TCCTCTACAGCTCCGATGGATTCCCCGGACGTATCTATAAACTGACCCTCGACGGAAAAGTTCTCGGCGTCTTCGGCAAATCCGGTAAGCAGCTCGGCCAGTTCGGCTGGGTTCACGAAATCGCTTGTCCCATGGAAAACGAGCTGTACGTCGCTGAACTCCTCAACTGGCGGGTTCAGAAATTAATTCTGGAGGCGCCACACTAGTTTCCCGCCTGTCGGGAGCGACAGCGGCAAGCTGGGTTTTATGCCAAGCGCCGCAAGTGTGTTACTCTCTCCGTCCGCGCCGAAATCTTTGCGCTCGTGACTCAAGACTTTTATGCAAGAGACTCTTCTTCCGATTCAAGCTGTCGCGCGCAAACTTGAAATTCCAGAGAAATATCTTGAACAATTGGGGTCAAAAAGCGGAAAAGTCAAGCTCGAGCTGCTGTCTGATCCCACCTTCAAGCGCCGCGGAAAATTAATCATTGTCACCGCCACCACGCCTACAGCTGCGGGAGAAGGCAAGACCGTCACCTCCATCAGCCTCACCCAGGGTCTCGCCCACATCGGGAAGAGCGTGGTCATCACCTCGCGCGAGCCGTCTCTCGGCCCGGTGTTCGGCATGAAGGGCGGCGCCGCCGGGGGCGGCCTTTCGCAAATCGAGCCGAGTGCGAAAATCAATCTCCATTTCCACGGCGATTTTCACGCCATCGCCTCGGCGCACAATTTGCTCGCCGCTCTTATCGATGCGCATCTCTTCCACGGCAACGATCTGCATCTTGATCCCGAGCGCATCACCTGGCCCCGTACCATCGACATGAACGACCGCGCCTTGCGCCGCATCGCCGTTTCGCTCGACAGCAAGAAAGAGGGCAGCGGCCGCCAAACCGGCTTCATCATCACCGCCGCTTCGGAAATCATGGCCATCGTCGCCCTTGCGAAAGATCTCCAGGATCTTCGCCGGCGGCTCGATTGCATCGTCGTCGCTGTCACCCGTGACGGAAAACCGGTCAGCGCTTGCGACCTCGGCGCGACCGGAGGAATGATGGCGCTGCTCGCAGAAGCCATTCTCCCCAATCTGGTCCAAACCACCGACGGCACGCCCGCCTTGGTTCACGCCGGACCCTTCGGCAATATCGCCCACGGCACGAGCAGTGTCATTTCCCAGGAAATGAGTTTGCGCCTGGCCGACTACGTCGTGAACGAATGCGGCTTTGCCTCCGATCTCGGTGCGGAAAAATATTTCGACATCGTCATGCCACAATCGGGCATCACCCCGGCAGCGGCCGTTCTCGTCACCACCGTGCGGAGCATACGCAACCAGGGCGAAGGAGCAGATTTCGAACGTGGCCTGCCCAACCTCGGCAAGCACATCGAAATCCTGCAGAAATTCGGGGTGCCAACGATCGCCGCCATCAATAGGTTCCCGACGGATACGGACGACGAACTGAATCGCGTAGCCGCTTACTGCGCGGAACGCGAGTCGACAGCGCCCTCTCCGAAGGATTCGCAAAAGGCGGCCCCGGCGCGAAAGATCTCGCCGAAAAAGTTGTCCAAGCCATTGCGAAGAATCCCGCGCCCGCCGCGCATCCACTTTATTCTCCGGGCGAACCGTTCACAGAGAAAATTCAGAGAGTCGCAAAGAGCATTTATGGCGCGAGCGGCGTGAATTTCAGCGAGCAAGCCAAAGCCAAGCTGCAACAATTCACGGAATGGGGCTACGGAAAATTGCCCGTTTGCATGGCCAAGACGCAGTATTCCTTATCCGATGATCCGAAGCGCCTTGGCGCACCGGCTGGCTGGACGCTCAACGTCAACAACGCCTCGCTTTCCGCGGGTGCCGGCTTCGTGGTGGTGATCTCCGGCAACATGATGCTTATGCCCGGCCTTCCAAAAGTCTGGCGAGGCTCCTCCATCGACGTGGACGATAGCGGCGCCATAATCGGCGTCTGAAGTGCCGTCCTGATGACGTTGTTCGGAACGTGCTGTCCTTTTGGGCAGCCTGCAGCTCGCTGTACGTCTGTACTATGGCCAGCAGGACCGCTGGCTGCAAAAATAGAGAGCTGGCTGGGCCGTTGCGTGGACGGCTCTCCAAAGCTTGAGCTTTTTTCTGGGGATGCCTAGACTCGCGGCACACGAGGGACAATCCTATTGTGGCTTCTGCAATGAACACCCGTCATTCGACCACCTCGCCGCCGGCGAGTCCTTCGACAGCGGTTCGGGCAACGGCCCAGACCTATCCAATGAAGATTCCGATAGCTCACGAAGTGCCGGTGACCGCGACCGGCGCACGCCCGGGAGACAGTGGCGGCCAGCGGAAGCTGCTCACGGAAGAGGCGAGCACGGTTCTGGCCTTTGAGAATGGCGGAGTGATGCGGCTCTCCGCAGCGGTGGCCGTCGGGCAGTTGCTGCTTCTTACCAACAAGGAAACCGGGCGCGAAGTTGTGGCGCAAGTGATACGCAAGCGCGACTTCCGGCCGACGAGTTGTTACGTCGAAGTGGAATTCAGCGAACCCTCGCACGGATTCTGGGGCATCGAGTTTCCCGAAATGCCGGAACTCGCACCAGCAAACGCGCAGCAAAGAGACGCGGCCGAGTTCGTGCATGAAGTGGAAGCCATCGCTGACCGACCGAGAGCGCCGGTGCGCGCTCCCAGCGCGCTCGAAGTCACAGCATTGAAGCACGAAGTCGAGGCGCTGCGCATGCAACTGAAATTGTTGCAAACCGAGACTGGGGCAGGGAATTCATCTGCGCCCGCGGTGAGTCTCGATGCTCCCACAAACGTCGCCGTTATTGCTCCTCATGGGTCTGCCGCACTGCCGATAGACCGTGAAGAGACCTCATTTTCCGAAGAGAATCTTTTGCCGAAGCCGGCACTGGACTTTGAAGAGGCATTGGCACCAGTCAAGCGTAGTTCGAAACGCAAGCAGAAACTCGCCACAAGCCGGCGATCAGGAACGCTGCGCCTCGGGCTACTTTTTGTGACGCTATTGCTCGTCGCTGCGAGCACGGCATGGTACCAGCATCGGCTATCGTGGCGGCCGCAGCCGAAGAGAGTTTCTGCCGGCGCGGCCTCGAGCATCGCCGCTCGCCCAGGTCCTACGGTGAGCTCCGCGCCTCGGCAGGCAGCCGACCCACAGTCGACAACAAGGGCCAGCGCCGCCGCTTCTCAGCCGAGCGCCGCTTCACACGACAGAGCGTCATCCGCGCCTGCGGGAGCGGCGGGGCATGCCAAACTCGCCGTGCCCGCGCCGCCCGCGCCCGGCAACGCAGCTGCGGCGGCGGTTCAGGAAAAATCAGCGGCAGGTCGCTCCGCCGCAAAGCGCGGGGTGCGGCGTCCATCGAGCGAAGCCCCTCCGGATTCGGCAACACCTTCTTCGGAGGAAGCACCTATCGTGCCGCCGAAATTGATCAAGTCGGTCCGAGCGATTGCTCCGCCCGATGCCTTACGGGATTTTGTTACCGGCAATGTGACGCTGAACGCCGTCGTAGACGCCTCGGGACAAGTGAAATCGATGAAGGTACTTTCAGGACCGGCTTCTTTTCACACCGCCGCCATGGATGCCCTCAAGCAGTACCGCTACGAACCAGCCACACAGCGTGGCAAGCCCGTCGCCGATCACATTATCGTTACGATCAAATTCTGGTTCGAGCCATAACCCGTCTGGTGGGAGGGCGCGAGCGTCCACCCACGCAGCGCCGGCTTCATGTCGCCATCTTCTCTGTGGGCATGGCACAGCCGTGCCTCTTGCCATCGCCTCGTGGTAACTTGCCTACAAATGCCCTGTCTCCGGCGAGAACTGTACGGCTTCTGGGTTACGCAAACGCCTGATGACGACGCTGGCGGCTCGGACGACGTCGCTGCCATCGCCTTCAGAGCCGGCACCTGCGGGAGAATCTGCGCGATCAAGACGAAGAGATTCAGATAGATGGCAATTGCGGTGGTGCCGCATAGACCCGGCGCCACGCGCCGCTGAGATCAAAAGATGTAGCGTGCCAGGATCGCCACCGCCGGCGCGGTCAACGAAACGATGCCGACTCCATGCGACGGTGGAAAAAGGCACCCCGTCGCGCTCGTGAGCAAGCTAGTGACTAGAAACAGCGCCGTCCAGCCGTTTCGCGGCGAGCAGCCCGCACACCAACACATATCCAGCGAAGATCCCGATCAAACTCAACAGCACGCGCGCGAGAGTAAATGTCGTCATACCCAAGAACATGATAACCTCCACCGCCGGAACCTCCTTTCGATCATCTCATCGACCGAGAAGATACTGCTCTGACTCTAGGCGCGCTTTCTAAGGTGTTATCTGGCGCGTGGCACCGCCTGCAAGAGTTTCGCCTCCTCCCGCGGCCCGTTCCGCACGACAGAGAAAAATCGTGAGTGACGAGTCGTGCCGATGGCGCATCGAAGTTGGCAGCCCGCCCGCTCAGGGCGGAAGAATCCGAGAATGAGGTGACTTATGACTTCTTACGGCGCCAAAGACTTAGCCAGTGCGTTTCGTACGGTACGCAAGAACACCATTCAGGTTGCGGAGGACATCCCCGAGGCGAGGTACGGCTTCGTGGCCGCGCCCGACGTGCGAACCGTCGCGCGGATGTTGACGCACGTCGCCATCGCCACGCGGATATGGGAAGAAGTCCACAAAAAGCGTCTCACTACTCTGGTTGGCTTCGACTTTTTCGGCATGATGGACCGGTTCAACGCGGAGGAAGCCAAGACCAGATCCAAGCTGGAGATTCTCGATCTGCTGCGAACCGAAGGGGAGCAGTTCGGGGCGTGGATGGAAACTCTCACGCCGGAAATCCTCGCAGAAACGATAACCGAGCCGGACGGGAAAACGCAGAAGACGCGGTTCGAGAGGCTGCTTGGCGTTAAGGAGCATGAGATGCACCATCGTGCCCAACTGATGCTGATCGAGCGCCAACTGGGCATCGTTCCGCATCTCACGCGGCAGTTCAACGACAGAGTCGCCCAGATGCGCGCCGCCCGCGTTTAGGCCGCCTCGGCGGACGAACCGTCACTAAACTGTGATATTCCATGATGGTCATAACTTGGATCCTGCCAACTGACGATCAAACAACAGGGGAAAGAACTGTCCCTCCATCCTGTCCCCGCTAGAAATTACGGGGACGCCTTGGAGCAGTGGTTCATTCGAATTCGACATGACGCCATCACGAAAAACGTTAATCACCGTGGCGCGGCGCGGTGCGGGCGTATCGTTCGCGCCCGAGCCGTGCATCGTTCGGGCATGATGAAACGAACCTTCGCCCTTTTTCAACTCGATGGCAACAGGCTCGAACTTGCCTTTCAGCTCTTCGGGCAGCGTGTCGCGGATGGCGTTCATTTCCCCGGTCAGAACGGGCTTAGGCAAGTCGGGCCATTTGTGACTTCCTGGAACGTAATTCAAGCAGCCGTTTTCACGGGTTGAATCGTCCAAGCCAATCCAACAGGTGAGGTGCGCCAGAGGCCTCGTTCTTGTCCAGTACGAATAATCCTGGTGCCAGGCCACCACACCGCCATGCCGTGCCGGTTTGCAAAAAAGCTGGTCGTGCCAGAAGCGCACCGGACCTCCCAATAACTGGGATGCCGGCACCAGGAACACGGGGTTCCAAAGCAGATCGTGAAAGCCGGGCAGAGCGCGCCAAGCACCTAGGGCGTGAAAAACGACGCGGTTCGGATCCGTCGATTCGTTGGAGTGGTATTCGTGGAATAAATGCCGGCAGGAATGTCCCGGATCCATCAGTTGTTGCAATTCTGCACGCAGAACTTCCACCTGCTCGTCGGTCAGAATGCGAATGCCTTTTAAGTATCCATTTTCGCGGAAAAATTCGAGCTGCTCCTCGCTCAGGCGGTAGCGATCCCAGTCGTCGGAGGTAGTTGAGCGGGCAAACAGCGTGCTGACCGGGTAATGGTAACGGGATAGGTCTTCCATCATGGTAGAACTCAAAAGACGAAAAATCTCTCCTTCGAGAGCTCACCTCTGAACAAAAGAAACGTGCTGGCCGGTTTGAATCTTAGTTGAGTCGCGGCGGAAACACAAAGTTCTCAGATCTTCCGGTAGATACGCGACACGCCGCCTACCTCTCTTGGAGGTGAGGCTCGCAGGTCAGGATATCGGAAGCGGGAGTTCTCGGGTCTGCCGGTGGGAGGACCATCGAAGGTGACGAGCGTTAGTTGCGAGCCTGACGTTAATGCGCACACTTAGCAATCGGCTCGGTCCTTGGTAGCGGGGCGGCGGCCGTTCAAAATGCGTTCGATGCCGCTGGGGTCGTCCAGCCAGGCAACGCGGTCGTCTTGGAGCCAGCGATCATAGGTTTGCCAGGCCTGCGGCTGATTCATGACTTCGTCACCCGTAACCGCCTCCGCGAGAGGAAGAAAAAGCAGAGCTGGGTGAAGCGGCAGAAACACAGGCGGGGAATCCTCAGAAGGTTCGGAAGAACCCGCGGCGTGCGCATTTGGACCGTACGGATATGGTAACGCTCCGTTTGATGGTCGGCCGGATCTTATATCTCCTTTCTTGTCGGGCTCTTCCGCACTCTTCAAGTTCCGTATCCCGGAACTCCTTTGTTTGCACTCATGCGAAAACAGCCGGCGCGTAGCGAACAATTCCCAATCTGGACCTCATCACCCGTCACTTGTATTCAAGTTTTTTCTTTTCAAACTCTTGTGCTTTTTTTTTGAACTAGCAAATCAAGTCTTTTCTTTTCAACCGATTCCGCGCTCTTCTGCCAAACACCAGCGGTGCGGTACTCCCTCGCCTCCGTTTGGAACTCCCCATTCGCACACCGCGAGGAACGTCCGGAGTAGCCATGATTTTCCGCCGGGCACCCGCTTGTCGCACCCTTTCAGGACGCAGTACAATGAGCTGTTTGCACCTCGAGGAGGGAACCCGCCATGGCCACTGCGGAACAGACAGTCCACGTTTCCGAGTTCACCAACGAGCCTTTTATTGATTTTACGAAGCCAGAAAACCGCTCGCGCATGGGCGAGGCGCTCAAAAAGGTGAAATCCGAGTTTGGCCGCGAATACCCGATGTGGCTCAACGGGCAGAAGGTGACCACCACGGACAAGCGCACCTCCACCAACCCCTCGCGGCCGTCGGAGGTCATTGGCGTTTTTCAAAACGCCACGAAGGAGATGGCTAGGCAGGCGGTCGAAGACGCCCACAGATACTTTGACACGTGGAAGAGATTTTCCGCCCAGGAACGCGCGAAGTGTCTCTTTCGTGCGGCGAAGATGGTGCGGGAACGCAAGTTCGAGCTGAACGCACTGGTGTGCTACGAGGTAGGCAAGACGTGGGTCGAAGCGGATGCGGATATCGCCGAAACGATCGACTTCCTTGAATTCTACGGCCGCGAAATGCTGCGATTGGGCGAGCCGCAGAAACTGACGCCGATGCGCGGCGAGCGCAACTACCTTGTGTATATTCCACTCGGCGTCGGCGTCGTCATTCCGCCCTGGAATTTTCCGTGCGCGATCATGGCGGGAATGACCGTGGCATCGCTGGTTACGGGGAATACCGTGATCCTGAAGCCGGCGGCGGATTCACCGACCATCGCGGCAAGATTCATCGACATTCTGTATGAGGCTGGCATTCCCAAGGAAGCGGTGAACTTCATTACCGGACCGGGCAGCGTCATTGGCGATGTGCTCGTACAGCATCCGAAGACGCGGTACATCGGATTTACAGGCTCGAAGGAAGTGGGGCTGCGGATCAGCGAACTTGCTGGAAAGACCGTTCCCGGGCAGATGTGGATCAAGCGCACGGTGCTGGAAATGGGCGGCAAGGACGGGATCGTGGTGGACGAAGAGGCCGATATCGACGCGGCGGTGGAAGGCACGGTGCAGGCGGCGTTCGGGTATCAAGGGCAGAAATGTTCGGCGTGTTCGCGCGCGATCGTCTCCGAAAAGATCTACGACACGTTCGTACAGAAGCTGGTGGAGCGCACGAAAAAAATCACCGTCGGACCGAGCGAAGATCCAGACAATTACATGGGTCCGGTCATCAGCCCGTCGGCGATGAAAACGATTCTGGATTACATTGAGGTCGGAAGGAAGGAAGGGAAGTTGCTCATCGGCGGAAAACGCGCGGTGGGCGACGGCTACTTCATCGAGCCGACGATTATTGTGGATGTCGATCCCAAGTCGCGGCTGGCCCAGGAGGAAGTGTTCGGTCCCGTGCTGGCGGTGATCAAGGCGCAGAATTACGACCAGGCGCTGGAGATCGCGAATAATACGGAGTTTGGCTTGACCGGCGCGGTGTATTCGAAGAATCCGGAAAAAATCAAAAAGGCCGAAGAGACGTTTCACGTGGGCAATCTTTATTTGAACCGCAAGTGCACCGGGGCGATGGTAGGCGCGCATCCGTTTGGCGGGTTCAACATGTCTGGAACGGATTCCAAAGCAGGCGGGAAAGATTACTTGCTGCTGTTCATGCAGGGCAAGTCCATCGCGGAAAAAGTGAGCTAAGTGTTTGCTCCTGCGCTTGCCTGCGCGCGGTGAGTGACCCACTTCAAAACGCGAAACACGGGATAGCTCAATACCAGTGTGGCGAGCGCCCACGGCGCGTTCTTCTGATCCGTTAAGATCGACCCGGCCAAAAACAAAACTGAGGCCACCAGCGCAATTCCCGGCGTCCACGGATAACCCCATGCCCGGTACGGCCGCACCATTTCCGGCTCCCTCTTGCGCAACACAAACAACGAGGCATACGACAGGGCATAATTCGCAACGAAGAAAAACGAGAGCATGGCGCTGACGCGCTCGAAGGTTCCGGTCAGCAGGAAGAGCACGCCGACAACCGTACTGAGGAACAGCGCCATCACCGGCGTGCCGCCCGGATTGACTCGAGCGGCGCGGCGAAAAAATAATCCGTCACAGCTCATGGTGTACAGGGTTCGCGAGCAGAAAAGCTGGTTGGCATTGAGGCAGCTCAGCATGGAGATAACCATGATCGAGCGAATGATGGGGTCGCCAAGCTTCCCAAAGATGCGATCCGCGACGGTTCCCAGGACAAAATTGTTTCCGGAAATTTCGTTCATGGGCAGGATGTAAAGCGCCACGAGATTCAGCGACAAGTAAATCCCCATGATGGAGAAGACGCTACCGAAAATGGCGCGCGGGATGTCGCGGCCCGGATTGCGCACCTCTTCGCCGAAGTAGATAACGCCGTCCCATCCGTCGACAGTGTAGATAACTCCCTGAAGCCCGAGCATGATCGCAACGATAAGTGGCCATCCTGAGGGCAAGGCAAGAGAGGAAATGGTGGACTGCTGGGCGGCACGATGAGCCGGGCCGCCCAGCAAGAAGCAGGCCATCACGAGAATCAGGAAAGCGCCGGTCTTGAGAGCGGCGGTTGATAATTGCGCGTCGCTGCCCCAACGAATTCCCCGCCATTGCAGAACGAAGAATCCGAGAATCACGAAGACGGCGACAATCAACTCGATTCGCATGTGGCCGAGGACGGTCAAGTTTCCACTGAGGACGGGGAAAAGCGCGCCGCTATATTCGGCTATGACGATGGCGACGGCCGCGGCAGTGCCGCAGGTGGAAAGCCAGTCGCTCCAGCCGACGATGAATCCGGCGTAGTCGCCGAGCGCACGCCGAGAGAAATTGTACTGGCCGCCGCTGCGGGGAATTGCTGCGCCCAACTCAGCCATGGAAGATGCGCCGGAAAACGCATAGAGTCCGCCGAGGACCCAAACTCCGAGAAACATCCAAGCGTTGGGGAGCAGCCTGGCGACGTCGCCGGGCGTTCGAACGATGCCGGCAGCGATGGTATTGCCGATGGCCGCGGCCATGCCAAACCACATGCCGAGAACCTGGAGCAGGCGGCCGCGGCCGACTACGGGCAGGGGGCTAGCTGTCGAAGAGGTTTCCGTTGTGCCAGACAATGTGAGGTCTCGAGGGTTCGCGAATCGCAGCCATCATATCGGGGGGATAAGAAAATGCAAGCTGGAAGTGGTGAATTCGAATGCTACTGGTTCGGAAATGTTTTATCGCGGAGTGCCCACGAAGTTCCATTTGCCCCAGCCGACATGCTCATGCACCGGGACGAAATGAGCGCGGGCAATTTTCTTAATGAGTTCGGGCTGGCCCAGCCATTGCTCGTAGGTGCGGATTTCATATTCGGTCATGCTGGCAAAGGCATCCATCTTGCGGGAAATCCGGCGGACCGCAGGGATTTCGGAAATTAAATGCACAAAGGTCAAGAAGGGAGTGCGCCACGGCTCGACAAACATGACGCGGCCGTCCTTTCGAAGCGCGCGCTGCATTTCAGAAAAGGTTTGATCGAGATCACCAGGCAACGCGGGGAGATGGTGCAGACCGCCCTGAACGATGAGGATATCCTTGCTGCGATCGGTGAAGGGAAGCCTACGGCAATCAGCGACCGTGCATTTCGCGGAGCCTTTGAACTGCGCCAGCAGCCGGGGCGAGAGGTCCACGCCTTCTATGCGAGTGAAACCGAGACGCTGCAATGCGATTAAGCCGTTACCACGCCCGCAAAAAAGCTCGACAATTTCGGCGTCGCGCGGCCATTGAGGAGCGCCCAAGCGATTGAGGCGCCCGATAAATTTTTGAATTTCCTCCTCCGGTGTTTCGAAACGCAAGTACGCAGCTTCCCAGGGATCCAGGGATAGGGCCTTTTGCGCATGCGAATTTGTTTCGTTTTCCGGCGTTTCTGCTTGTGATCTCGGCATCTTCGATGGTGGAAGCAAGAACTATCGCAGGTTCCCATAGATCGCCAAGCAATTCAAGGCATGGTCAAGGCACGAGCCCACGGGCAACTAGGTCAGTTTCCCGTTAGCCGTGTGTGCCCAAGCGCCGGCGAATTGAGAAACGTCGAGACGATTATGGAAGGTAGTTTATCAAGGACGAGATTTTTCTTGGTGATCTCGTGCCAGCCAAGGGTGCTTCTATAGCGCGACGCCGTTACGGGTGACAGAAAACCAACGAGCTAGTCGTTGGTTTTCTGGGGAGTGCCGCTGTCAGAGACTTGGCGAGGGCCAACCCGCGATTGTGGTCGGATGGAAACACTACACGACCTTCGGCGAGTTAGGATTTGTAGCTCCGTACCCGCATTTAGGAGGTTGTAATTAGTGTTTCTATTCTGTTCGGAGAGCCTCCATCGGATCGAGCCGCGAAGCGCGCCATGCGGGAATAAGGCACGCGGTACCAGCGACCGACAGCAATATTGTAATGACCAACAAAAATACAGTCGGATCGAGCGGGCGTATGCCATACAACATGGAGCGAATCAGATGCGCCTCCCCAACGCTGGCAGCCAGGCCGAACCCGAGTCCGAAAAAAGCGGGGCGGAGGCCGTCCAGGAGCACGAGCCTGAGCACTCTTTCTCGCTGTGCGCCAAGCGCGATGCGGATGCCAATTTCCGCAGTGCGCTGGGCAACCATGTAGGAAAGAACTCCGAACAAACCGACGGCGGCTAGCGCCAGAGATAACACTGCGAATGCGAACAACAGCGTCGCCTCAAAACTGGTATCCAGAGTGGATTTTCCAATGATCTGGTCCATAGTCAGGATGTCGGAGACAGGCAACTCTGGGTCCAGCTGCTGGGCTGCTTGCTGGATGGGCAAGGCTAGCATGGTCACGTCCCGGGGCGAGCGGACAGCGAGCGTTGCCTCGTTTGGTACACTGCCGTAAAGGGATGTGTAAAGGGGAAAGTACATCATTGGCTGGGCGGGTTTGGCGATGTGGAAGCGCGTATCACCAACCACGCCGACAATTTTGAAAGACCTGCGGCCTATCGCGAGCAGATGTTTCCCAATTGGATCTTCGCCAAAGAGGTATTGTCTTGCAAATGTTTCGCTGACAATCACTTGCTTGTCGTTGTCCGGACGCCGGTCTCCATCGAATGTTTGCCCGCGCAGCAAGGGAATCCCAAGGGCAGCGAAATACCCGGGATCTGCCCAGCGCACGATGGCATGCTGACTCTGCCCCAGCTGCAGCGGAGGGTGCTCCGCGATCCAGAAACCACTGTCTCCACCGTAGCCCTGTCCTGGAACCGCTCTGACAAGTCCAGCAGCCTGGACTCCGGGCAGAGCGCGCACGCGCTGGAGCAGCGCTTCAAAAAAAATTACGCGTTGCGCGGCCTGAGCATATTGCGCTTCGGGCAGACCGAAACGCATGGTGAGGACATTCTCTGTGAGACAGCCGAGATCGGACGTGCGCAACCGCTGATAACTCTTCAGCAGCAAACCCGCGCCGATGAGCAGGACCGCGGTAAACCCCACTTCCAGAGATAGCAGCCACTTGCGCAGGCCGACTCGGGCGGGCCCCGCGCCGTGCGAGCGCGACGATTCCTGGAGCGAGGAAAGAATCTTGTCACCCGTGGCGGCGGAGACCGAAGAAATCAGTCCTGCGAAAGCCGCACTGAAGAAAATAAGACCCATAGTAAAGGCCACGACGACCCCGTCGATGTGGATGGCTTCGACGCGGCTTATGTCCTGCCGTGTACGTACAAGCCATTGAATTACGGTCTGCGCCAAGAGGAGGCCAGCCGCCCCGCCAGCGACGGACAGAACCAAGCTTTCCGTCAGATGCTCACCAAGCAGACGCCGGCGACTGCCGCCCAGTGCCGCGCGAATGGCGAGCTCTCTTCGCCGAGCGGCGGCGCGCGCCACCAGAAGGTTGGCAACGTTCAAGCACGCAATCAAGAGAACGCAACCTGTTGCGGCCAGCAACACGTACAGCGGCGTCTCGATATCTCCAACCATATCCTCCAGTAGTGGGCGCGTGTTCGCGGCTTTGCTGACGAACGGATTATCGAGGTGCTGATCGTGAAGTCGCTTGACGATTAGCGAAAGCTCCGTCCGTCCCTGCGAAGCGCTGACTCCGGGTTTCAAACGTCCGATTGCCAGATAGTCGTGGCTATCCAGAGCTTGCATGTCTTGCGTGGACTCTTCGTGGTAAATCGGGGTCCACAGTTGCACGCTCTGTTCTGGATAGGCAAACCAGGTTGGCATGATACCGATGACCTTGTAGGTCTTCGCGTTAAGACGTATTGTCTGCCTCAGAATAGAGGGGTCGCCTCCGAAGCGTCTCTTCCATAATCCCCAGCTCAAAACAACGGTGGCATTCGCGGACGGCCTATCGTCTGCGGCGTTGAAAGCTCGTCCGAGCGCTGGTTCAACACCCAGGGTTGGGAACAAATCCCACGAGCACGCGGCCGCGCGCACTTTTTCTGGAAGTTGCCCGCTCGCTCCGGATAGGTTGTACTCCTCCGAACTTGAAACGATCGCCAAATCAGAAAAGCCATGGCTTTGGTCTTTCCAGGCGGCAAATATCCCGCCTGCAACCATGTTGAACGGGAACGCGTCGTCGGAGCTGTGTTCATACAACCGTATTAGTCGCTCCGGTTCCCTGAACGGCAGCGGCTTCAACAGCACCGATCGCACCACCGTGAACAGCGCAACATTTGCGCCGATACCGATGGCGATGACGAGGATCGAGATGCAGGCAAAGCCCGGCGTTCTAGCCAGCGTGCGAACGCCGATTCGCATATTTTGCAGAACCATTTCAACCCCGTTCCAACTCCACGTTTCGCGCGTCTGCTCGCGCAGCAGCGTGGGATTACCAAAGGCCCGTCGAGCTGCATAGCGAGCTTCGTCGGGGCTCATTCCGGCAGCGATCTTTTCGGCAATCTGCTGCTCGAGGTGAAAGTTGAGCTCGGCATCGAGACGCTGCACTTCCCGTCTGCGGTGGAAAAGCATTTCCAGCCTCATGCGGATCTTTTCCAGCCAGCGCATGACCCTCTCCTTTTCCGTCTAGGCCTTCTGAATGACCAGATTGATCGCTCCGGAGAGCCGGTTCCAGTTTGTGGTTTCCTGTTCCAACTGCTCACGGCCGGCCGCCGTCAGCGAGTAGAACTTCGCCTGCCGTCCCGTATCACTCTCCTCCCATTTCCCGCGTATCCATCCCTGCTGCTCTAATCGGTGTAGCGCCGGATACAATGATCCCTGCTGCACCTGAAGAACCTCGCCTGAGACTTGCTGGATGCGTTTAGCAATGGCCCACCCGTGCTTTGCTTCGAGCGAGACGGTTTTGAGAATCAAAAGGTCCAGAGTTCCCTGGACGAGGTCGCTTGGTTTCCCCATACTATGACTATCTACATCTAGTATTGTAGATAGTCAAGGGGTCGCACTGTTTCCGCCGTTCTTTCTCATCTAGGGACACCAAAGGACCACGACCCACGATAAGCGCGTTCGTGTGGACCGAACCGAACAACTCCTGGATGGTTAGAAATAACCGGTCCAAACTGTTTGGACCCCGATTCGCGCATAAGCGCCCCAAGATCAATCTGTGCATGCGCTCCCAAACAGCATGCCAAAAGCGATATGATGGTGCCGCCTATGGGTACGATTCTGACTTCTGAAAGGGAGCAGTCTGCGCGAACCGACATGTCGCAGGGCGTCGAAGTTTCCGTGGTCATCCCGTGCCTGAATGAAGCGAATTCGCTGGCGTATTGTGTGGACAAGGCCGTGAAGGCGTTCCAGGCGGCCGGGCTATCCGGGGAAGTGGTTGTTGCGGACAACGGTTCGACAGACGGTTCAATTCAAATTGCGGAACAGCACGGGGCGCGTGTGATTCGCGTCGCGGAGCGCGGCTACGGGGCGGCTCTGCGCGCTGGCATCGCCGGCGCGCGCGGGCTTTTCATCATCATGGGGGATGCGGACGACAGCTACGACTTCACCGATGTCCCGCGATTCGTGGAAAAACTGCACGAAGGCAATGACATCGTAATGGGCAACCGCTTCCGGGGCGAAATCAAACCCGGCGCCATGCCGCCGCTGCACAAGTACTTCGGCAATCCCGGCCTCACCGCTTTGCTTAATACTTTATTTCATGCGCACATCGGAGACGGTTACTGCGGAATGCGAGGATTCACACGCAGTCTCTACGACCGCCTGGATCTGCGAAGTTCGGGGATGGAGTTTGCGCTCGAGATGGTCATCAAGTCCGCTCAAATTGGGGCGCGCATCGCAGAGATTCCCATCACTTTGTGGCCCGACAAGCGCGGGCGCGCGCCACATCTGCGCAGCTTTCGCGACGGCTGGCGCAGCCTGCGGTTCATGCTGCTCTACGCGCCGAACTGGCTTTTCCTGCTGCCCGGCACCGCGCTCGTGCTGACTGGACTCTTTCTCGTGTTTTGGCTGCTGCCGGGGCCTCGCCAGATTTCTCCCCACGTGGGGCTGGACATTCACACGATGATTTTCGGCGTTATCTTCACGCTTCTGGGGGCGCAGATTCTCTCGATCGGAGCATTCGCAAAGGTATTCAGCTATGCCGAGCGCTTTGACCGGCGCTCGGTATCTTTGCGACGTGTTCTGAAGCGCGTCACTCTGGAGACGGGTCTGCTCGTGGGTTGCAGTCTGTTCCTCATGGGATTTGCAGGGTGCGTGTGGGTCACCTGGCAATGGGCCGCGAGCGACTTCGGCGAGCTCCATGAGGTCCGCCAAGTTCTCTTCTGGTCGATGTGGCTTTTCCTCGGTTTGCAGGTGATTTTCGCCGCCTTCTTTCTCAGCATGCTGGGCATCAGTCGCGAGACGTTTATCGGCGACTACGACTTGAAATAGTTTCGAATGCCGGGGCTGAGGCTGTCGGTGAGCGGGGACTCGTGAAACGTGTAAATTCCCGATCCGCTAGGACTCGTTTGGAGCGTGTAGCAGCTAGCGTTCCTACTTCTGAGCAGGTGGCGCTTGTTGTTGATAGGGAATTAATTTTGTATTGTCGGTATCGGGCTCGACGAGCCAGATCTGGCGATCCCTGAAATATGCGAAGAGCCTGGCATTTTGGACGGGGTCGAGTTCGCGGGCCCAGAGAACCTTGGCGGTATCGATTTCTGCTCCGTTGTAAACCCACTCGTCATGCAGATTGTGATTCTCCTGGTAGCGCACCATGATCAGATGTTTGCCTGGAGTCTGAAAAAGTCTTTTCCCAATGGCCGCGCGACTGGGATCTCCCTGGCAGGCCCATTCCAATTGGTCGCAGACGTGGCGGGCGATAGAGAAACCAACATCGGTTGCGAGAAGGTAAAAGATGGCCCAGGAAAGCGCGAGGCCGAGTGGGCGTCCACCGAGACGAATCGTGCGCAGGTGGCGCATCGCCTGGACGAGCAGCAGAAAAATCACACCCGTCAGCGACGCGGCATAGTGAGGCATCGACCAGATCAATACTAGGAATCCGGCTGTCCCCAGCAGAAAGATCAGAATCGGCAAGCGCATCTTGCGGTCGAAAAAAGCGAATGGCAATCCTGGCAAAAGCAGCAGAGCACCCCACCAGAAGTAGGTGCTGCCGCTGCGAGTCAGTTTTTCAACGGAAACCCTTTGAACGTCCGGCCACGTGTTTTGATAGTCTTCGCGTTCCCAGCCGTTGTAGAAATCTTCGAACTGCTCATTGTTATATTGAATCGGCTCTTTGGGATGGTCCCACAGAAATAGACCTGTCGTTCGATAGGTTCGTGTGTTCAAGACATGTGGGAAGAGAAGGGCACTTCCGGTTAAGCGCCAGTTGTAATAGCCGATGAATCCGGTAGTTAATGTCAGGACAACGGCCAAGGGAGTGAGAACTCTGACGATGCGCGTACGCAGCGCCACGGGAGATTTTGTTTTTCCTGCCAGCCAGCAGAGGAACCAGCCGGCCACGGGGATACAGAAGAGCAGTCCCTCATAGGGCCGGGTGTTCGCCAGGATGGCGATTCCCAGGCCGAGCAGCAGAGCATCGGGCGTACCTGCGCGGCGCACAATTCGCGGCATCGCGCCCAGCACCAGCGCGCCACCGGTGGCTGCGACGGCTCCGCCCCAGTAGCTGTTGATCCAATAGCTGGCGATTCCGAATTTCAGCGCGACCAGCACCGCGCCGAGAAAGGCCCACCTCGCTGGAAGCCAGGCTTGCAACATCCGGAGAATCGCAGCGCACATTGCGGCAACGCTCAGAAGCACGCCTATCCATGGATGTGCCAGCAATTCGCCGAGCGCTAGGACCGCTCCCTGCCCCGGCGGATACTTGGAGGAATAGGTCGGGAACCAATTCACGTGAAATGTTTCGAAGCTCATCCACATGGGATGAGGCGGATTGGCCAGACGGCCGTGGGCCAGCGTGTCACCGAGTAACAGGTAGCTGTACTCGTCATGAATTCCGGGGACTGGCACCGGCAGCTGAGGCAGAACCGCAAGCCGGACGCCGATGACCATGAAGAAAAGGGCAATGACCGCCAGCGTCTTGCGTTCGGCCAGGCGGGAGAGAAGGGACTCAACGGCGTGGAACACTCTGGACGTCAGGCGCGGCAGGAATATGGCAAGCAGCGAGAAATAAAAGCCGATGCGCAGGATCACGCGCAGCGCGTGCGGCAGATGCATTAACAGCTTGCCAATGAATTCACTCATCGGAGGTGCGGGTTTATCTGCATGGGATTGTGGCACGTATGGGGCTGAGTAGAAAGATAGATACGTCGTGCCCCATTGAAGTTTAGTCCGTCCTCCACTACTGTGTGCGAAGAACGCAGGCACCGTTTCTCCAGCGAGGCGGAAAAATGTTCCTGTATTGCCTGGCAGCGGCCCTTGTTTTCGGTTATCCGCAGCAAAAGAGTTCTAAGACCGAGGAGCAGGTTGCGGCGCAGCGGCAAGCCAGTCTCCTCTTGGAGCGCCATCGCCAAGTGGCTATTCGAATGAACGAGGTGGCCGCGCACATCGGCTCTGAGGCTGACGCACGTTCGTGGATGAAGTCGCGGATTATGTTCGCTGACAGCCTGCCTTCTTCGCGGCCACGCCGAATATGAGGCCGTTTCCGATCCGTTGCGACAAATTCCCGAACAAAGGATTGCCGATGTGTGGAACAAATACGTTCGAGAAATCGGTGCTTCGGAAGAGCCCATTGTCCGTCCACGCGCTCGGAATCGTTCCCTGCGACCACATCACCTGCCCGGACGCAATATTCGACAATCTACGAGGCGCACGCGCACGATTGCGGAAGTGCTTTGTCGTTTCCGATGCCATCAAGAGGAGTCTGGAAAATACGAAGGCCAACCAGAAAACCAGTGCCTGGCTGGAAGCGCGGACAGACGCCAATCCGCTTTGATCCGGTACGTGCGCGCGCACGGTGTGGAGCACTTCAAGCAACTCGTGGAGCCGCTCTTTGAGGAACTGTTTC
>Ga0209267_1001169_pt1 | contig 18154 bp, 17 predicted proteins | sample GraSoiAngelo_137_FD_185894 | JGI IMG/M metagenome (GOLD analysis project Ga0209267, IMG submission 185894) | Grasslands soil microbial communities from the Angelo Coastal Reserve, California, USA - 14_0929_09_30cm (SPAdes) (version 2) | ecosystem: Environmental > Terrestrial > Soil > Grasslands ... | reverse complement strand
GCCCGCAGGCAGAAACCGCAACGCGTTAGATCGCCGCCAGCGCGGAGTTCGGCAGGTCGGTGATGAACATGTGCCCCGGGCTGTGCGTGATCATGAACGGTGGCCGCGACGCGAGCGCGACGGCCTGGGGGGTGACGCCGCACGCCCAGAAGACCGGCACGTCGCCGCGCGCGAACTCCTGCGCGTCGCCCCAGTCGGGGCGCGCGATATCCGCGATGCCGATGGCGCCGGGGTCGCCGACGTGCACGGGCGCCCCGTGGGCGCCGGGGAACCGGGCGCTCGCCGTCACCGCTTTCGCGAGCTGCGCGGCGGCGATCGGCCGCATCGAAACGACCATGGGCCCGTGGAAGACGCCGGCGGGCCGGCACGGGGTCGACGTGCGCCACATCGCGACGTTCTTGCCGTGCTCGACGTGCCAGAGCCGGATGCCCGCCTCGAGCAGCGCCCACTCGAACGTGAACGAGCACCCGAGCAAGAACGCGACCAGATCGTCACGCCAGTACGGCGTCGCGTCGGTCACCTCGTCGGCGAGCACGCCGTCCTTGTAGATCCGGTAGCGGGGAATGTCCGTCCGGAGATCCGCGCCCGGCGCCACGCCGACCGGCTCGGGCGACCCCACGTCGGTCACCTCGAGCAGCGGGCACGGCCGCGGATTGCGCTGGCAGAACAGGAGAAAGTCGTACGCCTGCTCCTTCGGCAGCACCGCCAGATTGGCCTGGACGTAGTTCTGGCCAAGCCCCGCGGTGATCCCGGCCAGCTTGCCGCGCCGGATGTCCTGCCGGATTTCCCGCGGATGACGGGTGTCGATCGGCATAGAGGGATTTTACCTCGCTTCGGGGCCGGCGGCGTTCTCTCACGCGGCGGGCGGCTACCGCCGGCCGAGGCGCGGCCACACGTCCGGATTCACGAGCACGTCCGGGCGCTCCCCGCGCAGGACGCGGAGCATCTCGCCCGAGACCTGCATCGCCGCCTGGCGCGTCGCCTCGCGCGTGACACCGGCGACGTGCGAGGAACACACCACGTTCTGGAGGTTGAGGATCGGGTTGTCCGCGGACGTGGGCTCGTCTTCCCAGACGTCGAGGCCGGCCGCGCCGAGCTTGCCGCGGGTGAGCGCCTCGAAGAGCGCGCGCTCGTCCTGCACCGGGCCGCGCGAGGTGTTGATGTAGACCGCGCCCGGCTTCATGAGCCCGATGGTCTTCTCGTTGATCATGTGCCGCGTCTCGGGCGTGAGCGGCGTGTGGCACGTGAGCACGTCGACCTGCGGCACGAGCGCCTCGAGACTCGTCACCGGCTCGGCGCCGCGCCGCCGTAGCTCGTCGTCGGCCACGTACTTGTCGTAGCCGAGCACGCGCATGCCGAGCGCGCCCGCGAACTTCGCGACGCGCCGTCCGACGTTGCCGACCCCGACGATGCCGAGGGTCTTGCCGCCGAGCTCGGTGTTGCCGGCCCGCGGCGTGCCCCAGTCGCCCGCGCGCGTCGCCTTGTCCACCGCGAACGTGCGCTTCACGCAGGTCAGCATCAGCATCAGCGCGTGCTCGGCGACGGCCTGCGAGTTGGAGCCCGGAGCGTGGACGACCGCGACGCCGAGCCGGGTCGCCGCGGGAATGTCGACCGTGTCGAGCCCGACGCCGTGCCGGCCGACCACCTTGAGCGACCGGCAGGCGGCCATCAGGCTCTCGGTGCACCGCGGCCGGACGCGAAAGAGGATTCCCTGCGCCTCGGCGGCCATCTTGACCACGCCGGCCTCGCTCTCGTCCTCACACACGACGACCCGCGCTTCCTTCTCGAGAACGGCCTTGCCGTCGGGGTGAATGGGGCCGGCGAGCACGATCAGCGGACGCTCAGTGGCCATCGAGGGGATCTCCTTTCGGGCAGGTGTCGGATTCTACTACTTCCGGGCGACGACGACGAGGCGGTGGGTGTCCAGCGAGAAGGGGGTGCCGTCGAGACCACCGAAGAGCTCGACCTTGCGCCAGCGCTCCGGGCGCAGCATGTGCAGCAGCTCGTGAGCCGAGTAGAGCCGGATCTCGCTCTCGCCGATCAATTCCTGAGACGCGTCCTCCGATTTCGCCGACGCGCGCTTGAGGCGCCACCACCGGGCGCGCCAGCGGCTCGTCGTCGGATCGAACTCGTTCTCGACTCGGATGGTCGAGTTGCCCCGGCGCATCCGCTCTTCCGGCGGCAGCGAGCGCACGCACTGGTCGCGGTTGCGCGTGTCGACCACGAAGGCGCCGCCGGGCCTGAGCGCGCGCCAGAAGCGGTCGAGCACGAGCCGGTCCTCGTCCTCGGAGAAGTACCCGATGGAGCTGAAGAGATTCACGGCGAGATCGAACTCGCTCGAGAACTCCATGTCGCGGATGTCCTGGCACACCAGCGCGAGCGAGACCCCGGCCTCGCCGGCCGCCCGGCGCGCGCGGCCGAGCTCCGTCTCGCTGAAATCGACGCCGGTCGTCTCGCAGTCGCGCCGCGCGAACTCCACCGAGTGGCGGCCGAAGCCGCAGGGCGCGTCGAGCACGCGCGCGCCCGTCTCGAGCCCGGTGGCGCCGGCGATCCACTGGACGTCGCTCGCGGCGTCGGTTCCCGACTCGACCGACTGCGAGATCTGCGGCCACGCTTCGCGGAAGAACCGCTCGCTCTGGAACACGAGGGGCATTATATTCCCGTTCATGACGACGCTGGTGACGGGCGCGTTCGGCTGCATCGGCGCATGGGTCGTGCGCGGGCTGCTCGCGTCGGGCGAGCGTCCCGTCGTGTTCGACCTCGGCGACGATCCGTGGCGCGTGGGCATGATCGCCGGGTCCGACGCGCCGAGCCGCGTGGTGAGCGTGCGCGGCGACATCACCGATCGTGAGAGCCTCGGGCGCGTCGTACGCGATCACGGCATTCGTCGCGTGATCCACCTGGCCGCGTGGCAGGTTCCCCTCTGCCGCCAAGATCCGCCGCGCGGCGCCGCGATCAACGTCGTGGGGACCGCGAACGTCTTCGAGGTGGCGCGTGCCGCCGCGGGCCAGGTCGAGCGCGTGGTCTACGCGTCGTCCGCGGCGGTCTTCGGCGCGCCGAGTCTCTACCCGCCTGGGCCGATCGCCGATGACGCGCCGGCGCGCCCGGCCACGCACTACGGCGTTTACAAGGTCGCCAACGAGGAGACGGCCCGAGTCTACTGGGAGGAGCATCGGATCCCGTCGTCCGGCTTTCGTCCGCTGACGGTCTACGGGCCTGGCCGCGACTTCGGCCTCACCGCCGACCCTACCTTGGCGATGAAGGCGGCGGTCCTCGGCCGGCCGTTCCAGATCCGCTGGGGCGGGTCGACCGACCTCATCTACACCGAGGACGTGGCCCGCGCGGTCCTGGCCGCGGCGAGCGCGCGGCTCGACGGCGCTCGCGTCTACAACCTCCACGGCGCCTCGGCGTCGGTCACCGACGTGGTGCGGACGATCGAGGCGGCGCGGCCGGCCGTGAAGGGCTCCATCACCCACGTCGAGCAGGCGCTTCCGTTCCCGGCTGCGCTCGGCGACGCACGCTATCAGAAGGATCTCGGTCCGGCACCTCCGACCTCGCTCACCGACGGCGTCGCGAAGACGCTCGACGAGTTCGAGCGGCTCCGGAAGGACGGACGGCTCGATAGCCGAGAGCTGACGTGACGGTTTATCGCCTCCGTCAGGCGACGGCGACGGACGCCGAGGCGATCTGCCGCATCTACAACCAGGGGATCGAGGACCGAGTCGCCACGCTCGAGACCGAGCTCCGCACGCCCGACGAGCGCCGGCAATGGCTCGAGAGCCGTGACGCGCGCCATCCGGTGATCGTTGCTGAATTTGTTGTAGCGGGGGCCGCGGACGACTCTTCCGGCCCTGTGGGTTGGGCGAGTTTGAACGTGTTCAACGCGCGCGAGGCCTATCGCTTCGTCGCCGACATCTCCGTCTACGTCGAGCGGGGCTGGCGAGGAAAGGGCGTCGGCCGCGCGCTGCTCGAGAGGCTGACCGAGCTCGGCCGCCAGCACGGGTTCCACAAGCTCGTGCTGTCCGCGTTCCCGGGCAACGCCGGGGGCATGGCGCTCTATGTCAAGTCCGGCTTCCGCGCCGTCGGGACCTATCACGAGCAGGGCCAGCTCGACGGCAAGTGGGTCGACACGATCATCATGGAGAAGCTCTTGTCGGCCTGAGCTCCTCGACCCGCTGCGGGCGTCACCGGACGCGGATCGTGACGACGACCGACATGCCCGCGCGAAGCGTGTGCGGGTTGCCGATTCCCTTTCCGTCCAGGTGGATCCTTACCGGGACCCGCTGGACGACCTTCACCCAGTTGCCGGTGGCGTTCTCGGGAGGCAGGAGCGAGAAGCGCGCCCCGGTGCCGGCGCTCATCGACTCGATCGTGCCGGTGTAGGACTTGTCGGGATAGCCGTCGACCTCGACGGCTGCCTTCATCCCGGTCCGGAGGCGGCCGAGCTGGGTCTCCTTGAAGTTGGCGACCACCCACACGTCCTGCAGCGGCACGATGGCGAGGAGCGGCTGGCCCATCTGGACCACCTGCCCGAGCTCGACGCTCCGCTTGGACACGACGCCCTCGACCGGGGCGCGGACTTCGGTGTGCTCGACCTGCAGATCCGCGAAGGCGAGATCCGCCTGCATCTCGCGCAGGCGCCCCTCGGCGCGGCTCGCCTCCGCGTCCTTGATCGACACTTGATGGATCTGACTCTCCGCCAACGCCAGCGCGGCGCGCGACTCCACGACGCGCTGTCGCGCCTGGTCCACGGCGTGGACGCGATTGCCGAGCTCGGCTTCCGCCTGCTGGATCTCCCGCTCGGACTGCGCCATCCGCCGCTGCAGGGCCTCGACCGTCGAGCCGGCGGTCTCGTAAGCCGCCTCGGCCACGTCGTACTCGCGGCGGGCCACGAGGTCGGTCTTGAGCAGGCTGCGGACCCGTTCGAGCTCGCGCCCGGCCTGCCGGTAGGTGCTCTGGGCTCCGCTGATATCGGCGCGCATCGCGTCGGTGGCCGAGCGTCGTGCTTCGAGCCGCGCGCGCGCCTCCTCGACCGCCGATTCCGCCGATTTCACGCCGACCATCGCCACTTGCACCGCCGCCCGGGCCTGGTCGATCTGCGCGCGGGTGCCCTCACGCGTCAGCGGCACTTCGGAGCGCGCCGCGCGGAGGGTCGCCTCCGCGGTAGCGACTGCGGCGCGCGCCTGCTCCCGCTTGGCCTGGAAATCGCGCGGATCGACCCGCATGAGCAGCTCGCCCTTCTTGACCGCCTGATTGTCCTGGACGAAGAGCTCGACGACGTGCCCCGCCACCTTCGCGCTGATGGGTGAGATCGTGCCCTCGACGTACGCGTCGTCGGTCGAGACGTAGGTGATCGCGTTGTACCAGGCGTAGCCGCCATATGAGAGTGTCGCCAGGCCGACCAGGCAGCCGAGCGTGAGGAGCAGCTTGCGCTTCATTTGGGCGACCCACATCTTACCCCGTAAGGCCCGCCTGGGGTAGGGCGGGCGGGGCTGATCACAAGGCGTCGGGGTAATGGGTTTTTCCGTTGGGAGTGTGCTATATGTATCTGCCAATTTCGATGTTAGGGTATCCCGCCTTGCTGGTACGCGTCCTCGTGATAGGCCTGCTGCTCCTCGTGGGCGGCTGCGCATGGATGACACCTGCGCCGACGCCGATCCTGCCTCCCGAGGAGCTCTACAAGACCGGCGAGACCGAGCTGAACAACCGCCGATACGACGAGGCGCGTCTCAATTTCCGGAAGATCGTGGAGCGCCACCCGAACTCCTCACACGCGCCGAAGGCGCGGTTCTACATCGGCGAGGCGTACTATCGCGAGGCCGAGTTCGACAAAGCGGTAAAGGAGTTCGAAGGCTTCCTGGCGTTCTTTCCCCGGCACGAGATCGCAGACCTCGTCCAGTACCGCCTCGCGATGAGCTACTACGACCAGATGAAGCCCGTCGAGCAGGACCAGGCGCTGACCCAGAAGGCGCTGGACCAGTTCAAGAAGCTGGTAAAGGAGTACCCGCAGAGCCGCTACGCGACCGACGGGCTGGCGAAGATCGACAAGTGCCGCGAGCGCCTCGCCCAGAAGGAAGTGTGGGTCGCGAGCTACTACTTCACCCAGGGCAACCCGAGCGCGGCGCGGCAGCGGCTCGAGCTCGTGCTGAAGGATTATTCGCGGACCGCGGTGATCCCGGAAACGCTCTTCCTGCTCGCCGAGGTCAACTTCTACGAGGGCAAGAACGCCGAGGCCGTCGAGCTGCTCCGGCGTCTGTCGGTCGACTACGACTTCACCGAGTGGGGCCGACGAGGTAAGCAACGACTCAACAGCTCCGGGCTCGCCGGAACCAAGAGATAGCCAGTGCACGACATCGTCGACCTCCGCTCAGACACGCTCACGCTTCCCACTCCCGAGATGCGCGAGGCCATGGCACGCGCCCCCGTCGGTGACGACGTCTGGGAGGAGGATCCGACCGTCAAGCGGCTCGAGGCGCTGGCGGCCGAGCGGCTCGGGAAGGCCGCCGGGCTCTTCGTCACGTCCGGCACCATGGGCAACCTCATCTCCGTCGTCAGCCAGACGCAGACCGGCCAGGAAGTCGTTCTCGACCTGGACTCGCACATCTTCAACAACGAGGTGGCCGGTGCGGCGGTGGTCGGCAACCTCCAGATGCGGCCCGTCAAGACGGCGCGGGGCTTTCTGGCGCCCGACCAGGTGCGAGAGGCGTTGCGTGCCGCCAACATCCACGTGCCGCCCACCGGCCTGATCTGTATCGAGAACACGCACAACCGTCACGGCGGAACTTGCTGCACGCCAGAGGAGATCAGCGCTGTCGCCGCCGTGGCCCACGAAGCGTCGGTGCCGGTGCACCTGGACGGCGCGCGGCTCTTCAACGCCGCGATCGCGCTCGAGCGTCCCGCCCGCGACTTCGTGCGTGACGTCGACTCCGTCACGTTCTGTGTCTCGAAGGGCTTGGGCGCGCCGGTCGGCTCGGTGATCTGCGGATCCACCGACCTGATCGCCAGGGCCCGGCGGGTGCGGAAGATGCTCGGCGGCGGCATGCGTCAGGCCGGGATCATCGCGGCTGCCGGCATCGTCGCGCTCGAGCGGATGGTGGACCGGCTCGCCGAGGACCACGCCAACGCGCGCGCCCTCGCCGAGGGCGTCTCCAAGCTTCCTGGTCTTTCCGTCGATCTGGCCAGTGTACAGACGAACATCGTGATCTTCCGGGTCGAGCGCGGCGGCACCGCGGCCTCCACGGCCGCCACGGCCGAGCTGGTCGCGGGGTGTGGCGCCCGCAAGGTGAAGATCCACGCGATCGGCTCCAGCTCGATCCGGTGCGTGACTCACAAAGACATCGACGCGGAGGACATCGGCCGCACGCTCGATGCCTTCGCCGAAATCACCCGCAAGTGGTAGCTCGAGGGGGCGCCATGGCCGAACGACTGCTCGAGGTCAAGGGGCTGAAAACGTACTTCTTCACCGACGAGGGCGTCGTCCGCGCCGTCGACGGGATCGACCTCCACATCAACAAGGGCGAGACGCTGGGCATCGTCGGCGAGTCGGGCTCCGGCAAGAGCGTCACCGCGCTCTCGATCATGCGCCTGATCCCGACGCCGCCCGGCCGCATTGTCGAGGGCACGATCAACTACAGTGGCAAGAACCTCCTCGAGCTGCCCCCGGCTCAGATGCGGAAGATCCGCGGCAAAGAGATCTCGATGATCTTCCAGGAGCCGATGACCTCGCTCAACCCGGTGTTCACGGTGGGCGAGCAGATCGCCGAGGCCGTCCGGCTCCACGAGGGTCTGGGACGGCGCGATGCGATGGCGAAGACCGTCGACATGCTCAAGCTCGTTCACATCCCGAATGCGGAGCGTCGGGTGAAGGAGTATCCCCACCAGCTCTCCGGCGGTATGCGGCAGCGCGTGATGATCGCGATGGCGCTGTCGTGCAACCCCAAGCTCCTGATCGCCGACGAGCCGACGACCGCGCTCGACGTGACCATCCAGGCGCAGATCCTCGAGCTCCTGAACGAGCTGAAGGCCAAGCTGGGGATGGCGATCTTGCTGATCACGCACGACATGGGCGTGATCGCGGAGACCGCGCAGCGGGTCATCGTGATGTACGGCGCGCAGGTGGTCGAGGAAGCGCCCGTCGGCGAGCTGTTCAAGGAGCCGCTGCACCCCTACACGCAGGGGCTCCTGCGCTCGATCCCAAGAATCGACCTGGCCGCCACCCAGAAGCAGAAGCTGGAGGCGATTCCCGGCACCGTGCCGACCTTGCGCGGCGACATCAAGCCGGGCTGCCGGTTCGCGCCGCGCTGCGCGCTCGCGAAGCCGATGCATTTTGAGAACACGCCACCGCTCAAAGAAGTCCGGCCGGGCCACAAGGTGGCCTGCTTCCTCTACTGAGGCCCGCCATGCCAGACGCGCTGCTCAAGGTCAAGAACCTCAAGAAGTACTTCCCGATCCGCGGCGGACTCTTCTCGCGGGAGGTCGCCCGCGTGCACGCCGTCGACGACGTGTCGTTCGACATCATGGCCGGCGAGACGCTCGGCCTCGTCGGCGAATCGGGCTGCGGGAAGTCGACGACAGGGCGCTCGATCCTCCGGCTGATCGAGCCGACATCGGGCGAGGTGGTCTTCCAGGGGAAGAACGTGACGACGCTCGACAAGCGGTCGCTACGCGCGCTCCGGAAGGAGATGCAGATCATCTTCCAGGACCCGTACGCGTCGCTCAATCCGCGGATGACGGTCGGCTCGATCATCGGCGAGGCGCTTGTCATCCACAAGCTGGCGCGGACACGAAAGGAGCGCGAGGAGCGCGTCGCTCAGCTGCTCGAGACGGTCGGCCTCTTGCCCGATCACCTGCGCCGTTATCCGCACGAGTTCTCCGGCGGCCAGCGTCAGCGAATCGGGATCGCGCGGGCGCTGGCGGTGAGCCCCAAGCTCATCGTGGCCGACGAGCCGGTCTCCGCCCTCGACGTCTCGATCCAGGCGCAGATCGTGAACCTGCTGGAGGACCTCCAGGCGAAGTTCGGTCTCACGTACCTGTTCATCGCCCACGACCTCTCCGTCGTCGAGCACATCTCGACGCGCGTGGCCGTGATGTACCTGGGCAAGATCGTCGAGATCGCGCCGGCCAAGGAGCTCTATACCAACCCGCGGCATCCCTACACCGAAGCGCTCCTGTCCGCGGTGCCGATCCCCGACCCTACGATGAAGCGCAAGCGGATCCTGCTCGAAGGCGACGTGCCGAGCCCGATCAACCCGCCCTCCGGCTGCCGCTTCCACACCCGGTGCTCGCTTCGCGTGCCGTCGTGCTCGGAGAACGAGCAGATACTCAAAGAAATCTCTCCCGGTCACTGGGTCGCCTGCCAGGTCCGCACCGGCGTCTCGATCCGCTGAGCGCCGCAGAGGGCACGGGCGTGCGGTGGGCCCTTGTGAGGCCTGCGCGCCAACCGTGCTATAGATCGAGTTCGTGCTCTGCGATTCCAGTAACCGTACCTACACAGGGCTCACAAGGGCCCACCGCTCACCCGCACCCTCTCCTGACACTTCCAGCCGAGCCGGCGTGCGTACTTAGGGCGCCACGTGCCACGGGTGCGGGTTGGGGACATCGAGATGTATCACCAGGACGTCGGCAGCGGCGATCCGTTGGTGCTGATCATGGGGTTCGGCGGCGATCACATGGCCTGGGCGCTTCAGATGGCCGACTTTTCGATGCGGCATCGGGTGATCGCGTTCGACAACCGCGGTGTCGGCCAGACCGACGCTCCCGATCACGCGTACACGACGCGGATGATGGCGGGCGACGCGCTCGGCCTCATGAATGCGCTCGGCATCGACCGCGCCCACGTGCTCGGCGTATCGATGGGCGGGATGATCGCCCAGGAGCTGGCGCTCGCGAGCCCCGAGCGCGTGCGTTCGCTGCACCTGGCCTGCACGTTCGGGCGCCCGGACGCATATATGCTGGCGCTGAACGCCGCGTGGCGCGAGATGCGGATCGGTCTGGGCCGTGAATCGACCTTACGGGCGCTGGCCCTGTGGCTCTTCTCGCCGACGACCTACGCCGAGCGACCGGAGCTGATCGAGGCGCTCCTGCAGAACTCGCTGGCGAATCCCTACCCGCAGTCACTCGCGGGATTCCTCCGCCAGGGCGAAGCGGTTGCCGCCCACGATGCGCTCGAGCGGCTCTCAGCCATCCGCTGCCCGACCCTCGTCAGCGTCGCCGAGGACGACATCCTCGTGCCCCCGCGCTTCTCCCGCGAGATCGTGGCGCGAATCCACGGCGCCGAGCTCCGTTTGGTCACCACCGCCGGTCACGGCTACTTCCTGGAGCGCCCAGACGTCTTCAACGATCTGAGCCTCGACTTCACCACCCGCAATTCCCGCCAAGACTAGCCTTCGGAAAGCAGGTTCTAAAGGTGGTTCTAGGAGGTGGAGGAGCGACACGAAATCGAGGGGCGGCCCGGCTACGCCGGGCCGTCTCTGAGCGCGGGGGTCTTAGGGGGCCCTTCGAGGCCCCCTAATCCCACAAATACGCGCGGGGGTTGACCGACTGCCCCTTGACCAGGATCTCGTAGTGCAGGTGCGCGCCGGTCGAGCGGCCGGTGTTGCCCGACCAGCCGACCACGGTGCCGCGCTCGATCCGCTCACCCGGCTTGACGTTCGTCTTCGAGAGGTGGCCGTAGACGCTCTTGATGTCCTGACCGTGGTCGAGGATGACGGTGATGCCGTATTCCTGATACGGCCCGGCGATCGTGACGATCCCGCCGGCGGGCGCGCGGATCGGGGTGCCGTGCTGAGCGCGGATGTCGATGCCGCTGTGGAACTCGGTCCCGGACGACCAGGGCGACTGCCGCATCCCGAACTCGGAGTTGACCGCGCCGCGGATCGGCCAGCGCGACGGGAGCGCCGCGAGGGCCTTGCCGGCTCGGAAGACAAGCCGGTCGAGGGCCTTGAGGCTCTCGCCCTGCTCCGCGACGCTTTCGGCCAGACGCTCGAGCTCATCCCGCGGCGAGAGCTTTCCGGTCACCCGGTCAACCCGGAGCGCGCCACCACCGATCGCACGGTCGCGCCCGCCCGGCTGAAGCTCGGGGCCGAACGGCTCCCAGATTCTCGCGTGAAGGTCGCGCCAGCTCGTCATTTCCGTGCGCAGCTCGACGACGCGCTTGTTGAACGAATCGATGGTCGCCTGCTGCTCGGCGATCTGCATCTTGAAGGTCCGGGCCTCGACCGTGAGCTGCCGGAGCTGGAGCCAATCGCCGAGGAGCGCGCAGAAGGTCGTCACCGTGACGGCGACGGTGGCGAAGACGGCGAGGGCCGCGGGCCGGGGAAAGTTGAAGCGGAGGACTCGGGTGCCGTCGCCACGAACGATGAGCAGGCTGAATTGCTTGCGGCTCGGTCTGCGCGAGCGGTTTCCGGTCGCGGTGAGGGGCCTCGCTGGCTCTACCGCCGGGCCGGCCAAACTGTCAACAGACGATCCTTCGTGACCCACGGTGGGCCTGAGGGGCAAGCCGCATGCCGAAGGTCCCGCATGAACAATCAAGGACTTGCAGAACACCGCGCTGCCATAACGGCACCGGCCCGACATTTCGGCGTCAGTTTGGGCGCGGGCGCGACTCCTAACCCCGCATGAGATCGTACGTTTATTGACACTCTCGGCGGCCCCGCGTATCATCGGTGGGCTACCTCGAAGAGGAGTTCCCCATGGACGAGTTTTATCGAATCAAGCGCCTTCCGCCGTACGTCTTTGCGATCGTCAACGACCTCAAGACCAAGGCTCGAGCTCGCGGAGAGGACGTGATCGATCTCGGCATGGGCAATCCAGACATGCCGACGCCGAAGCACATCGTCGACAAGCTGGTCGAGGCCGCGAAAAACCCGAAGAATCACCGCTACTCGGCCTCGCGCGGCATCACGCGGCTGCGCGTCGCGATGGCCAAGTGGTATCGCGACCGCTACAAGGTCGATCTCAATCCGGACTCCGAGGTGATCGCGACGATCGGCGCCAAGGAAGGCATGGCGCATCTGGCCCTGGCCGTGCTCCAGCCGGGCGACGGCGCGCTCGTGCCGAACCCGACCTATCCGATCCATTCGTACTCGGTCGTCATCGCCGACGGCGATCTCCGATCGGTTCCGCTCACGCCCGACGGCGACTTCTTCGCGCGGCTCCAGGAGACGGCGCGGCTGGCGTGGCCGAAGGCCAAGCTGTTAATCCTCTCCTTCCCGCACAACCCGACGACGATGTGCGTCGACCGGGACTTCTTCGTGAAAGTCGTCGACTTCGCGCGCGAGCATCGCCTGATGGTCGTGCACGACTTCGCCTACGCCGACTTCACTTTCGACGGCTACCAGCCGCCCTCGTTCCTCGAGGTACCGGGAGCGCGCGAGGTCGGCGTCGAGATCTTCTCGACCTCGAAGTCGTACAACATGGCGGGCTGGCGCCTCGGCTTCGTCTGCGGCAATTCTCGAATGGTGTCCGCGCTGGCCCGCATCAAGTCCTACCTGGACTACGGCGCCTTCCAGCCGATCCAGATCGCCGGCATCGTCGCCCTGGAAGCCGACCAGAAGTGCGTCGACCAGATCGTCGAGGTGCACCGAAAGCGCCGCGACGTCCTGGTGGACGGGCTCAACAAGATCGGCTGGAACGTGCCCAAGCCGAAGGGCACGATGTTCGTGTGGGCGCCGATCCCCGATGCCTTCAAGAGCCTGGGCTCGCTCGAGTTCTCCAAGCTCTTGATCCAGGAGGCCAAGGTGGCCGTGTCGCCGGGCATCGGCTTCGGGGAATACGGAGAGGGCTACGTGCGGTTCGCGCTCGTCGAGAACGAGCAGCGGATCCGCCAGGCGCTGCGCGGCCTCAAGCAGCTGAGCCGCTGACCGAACCGGCAGGGATCGAACCGTGGGCGGCGCGAGCGACGTGCGCATCGGTCTGCTGGGGCTCGGCACCGTCGGGGCCGGGGTTGCGAAGATCCTCCAGGGCCGACGCGAGATGCTGGAGGAGCGCGCCGGCGCTCGTCTCACTCTGGCCGCGGTCGCCGACACCGACCTCACCCGCCCGCGCGAGGGTCTTGATCTCGCGTCGTTGCCGCTGACGAGCGACGCCGCCCGGGTGCTCGGGGACCCGTCGATCCACATCGTGATCGAGCTGGTCGGAGGCCTCGAGCCCGCGCGCTCCTTCATCTCGCGAGCGCTCGCCGCCGGCAAGCACGTGGTCACCGCGAACAAGGCGCTCCTGGCCCACCATGGCGTCGAGCTCTACGAGGAGGCGCGGCGCGCCGGCGTCGCGCTCGGCTTCGAGGCCTCGGTGGCCGGTGGCATCCCACTGATCCGCGCCGTCAAGGACGGGCTGGTCGCCAACCGGGTCCTGTCGCTCGCCGGCATCGTCAACGGGACCTGCAACTACATCCTGACCAAGATGACCGACGAGGGCCTGGACTTCTCGCTGGTCCTCAAGGAGGCACAGGCGCACGGCTACGCCGAGGCCGATCCGACGCTCGACATCGAGGGCATGGACTCGGCCCACAAGCTGCAGATCCTCGTCGCGCTGGCCTTCCGCACCTTCGTCGATCTCAAATACATCCACACCGAGGGGATCTCGCGAGTCACCGCGCAGGACATCGACTACGCGCGCGAGCTGGGCTACCGGATCAAGCTCCTGGCCATCGCCAAGGCGACGTCCTCGGACACGCCCGGCGGCGCCGGCGTGGAAGTGCGCGTGCACCCCACGATGATTCCCGCCGCCTCGCCGCTGGCCGCGGTATCCGGCGTCTTCAACGGAATCTTCCTGACCGGCGACGCCGTCGGCGATCTCATGTTCTACGGCCGGGGCGCGGGGCAAATGCCGACCGCTTCGGCCGTGCTGTCCGATGTCATCGAGATCGCGCGCCGGATCGCGCACGGCATTCCCTCGCTCCCCCTCGAGCTGCCGTCGGTCGGCCCGTCGCCGCTTCCGCTCACGCCGATGGACGCGATCCACAGCCGCTACTACCTGCGGGTGACCGCGCAGGATCGACCGGGTGTTCTGTCGAGGGTGGCGGGGATCCTGGGCGAGAACGACATCTCGATCGCCAACGTCATCCAGAAGGGCCGCGGCACCCGCGAGGCGGTGCCGGTGGTGATGCTGACCCACGAGGCGCGCGAGCGCGACATGCGGACGGCCCTGGCGAAGATCGACCGGCTGCGTGACGTGGCCGCGGCCACCACCATGATCCGCGTGGAGGGCAGTCCGGCGTGAAGGCGTGGCGCGGTGTGATCGAGGAGTATCGGGATTTTCTCCCGGTCACGGACAAGACACCGATCGTCACGCTCTTCGAGGGCAACACCCCGCTCGTGCCCGCGCCCCGGCTGGCCGAGGCGACCGACGCGCGCATGCAGATCTACTTGAAGTGCGAAGGATTCAACCCGACGGGCTCGTTCAAGGACCGCGGGATGACGGTGGCGATTTCGAAGGCGCTCGAGACCGGCTCGCGCGCCGTCATCTGCGCCTCGACCGGCAACACCTCGGCCGCGGCCGCCGCCTTCGCCGCGCGTGCCGGCATCCGCGCCTTCGTCATGGTGCCCAAGGGCTCGGTCGCGCTGGGCAAGCTCTCGCAAGCGGCCATCCACGGCGCCAAGGTCCTCATGGTCGACGGCAACTTCGATCAGGCGCTGACGATCGTCCGCCAGATCGCCGAACAGCATCCCGTGACGCTCGTGAACTCGGTGAATCCGTTCAGGCTCGAGGGCCAGAAGACCGGAGCCTTCGAGGTCTGCGATCAGCTCGGGCGCGCGCCGGACTACCACCTTATTCCGGTCGGCAACGCCGGTAACATCACCGCCTACTGGCGCGGCTACCGCGAGTATCATCGAGCCGGCCGCGTGAAGGAGCTGCCGCGGATGGTCGGCTTCCAGGCGGCCGGCGCCGCGCCGATCTACGAAAACCACGTGATCGAGGAGCCACGGACGGTCGCGACCGCGATCAAGATCGGCAATCCCGCGTCCTGGGGCCCTGCCCTGGAGGCGATGAAGGATTCCCGCGGCTGGATCGACATCGTCACCGACGAGGAGATTCTTCGCGCTTACCGCCTCCTCGCTCGGGAGGAGGGCATCTTCATGGAGCCGGCTTCGGCCGCGACGGTGGCCGGCTTGATCAAGCTCGTCAAGGCCGGGCGCTTCGAGCCGGGCTCGACCCTCGTGCTGACCCTCACCGGCCACGGGCTGAAGGACCCGGACACGGCGCTCGAGTCCGCGTCACGCCCGACCGCCGTGCCGCCGCGGGTCGACGCGGTCCTGGCGCAGCTCGGCCTCTGAGCAAGCTGAAGGTCGCGCTCGGCGTCGGGATCAGCGTCGCTCTCCTCGTCTATCTCTTCCGTAGCGTCGATCTGGCCGAGCTCGGTCGGCAGCTGCGTGGCGCCCACTGGGGCTGGATGGCGGTCGCGGTGATCATGTCCCCACTCCAGATCTGGGTGCGCGGGCGGCGCTGGTGGTATCTCTTTCCGCCGGGCTCGAATCCGCAAGGCATCACGCCGGCGATGATGATCGGTTACATGGCCAACAACGTGCTCCCGCTCCGCGCGGGTGAAGTCGTGCGCGTCTACGTGGTCGCGCGACGCTGGAGCGCGGGCCTGGGGGCGGTGTCGCGCAGCCATTCCTTCTGGACGACGCTGGCCACGCTCGTCGTCGAGCGGGTCCTGGACAGCCTGGCCGTCGTGCTCATCCTGGCGGTGCTGGTGCTCGCCGTCCCGGTCCCGCGGTTCCTCGAGGTGGCCGCCCTCGTCATGCTGGCGATCGATGTGGTCGGCGTCGTGGTGCTGATCGCCCTCGTCGCGGCGCCCCAAGCCTGCGCTCGCGTCATCACGAGACTCGCCGGGCGTTGGCCCAGGCTCCAGCGGCGGGCGCTCACCGCGTTCGAGACGTTCGTGCACGGTCTGGATGGGATCCGTACGCCGTCTCACATCCTGCCGTTGCTCGCGTGGACGATCGTCGTCTGGCTCACGCCGGCGCTCGCCGCGTGGACAGTCCTGTTCGCGCTGGATCTTCACCTGCCCTTCATGGCGACCTGGGCGGTGCTCGCGTTCGTCGGGCTCGGCATCTCGATCCCGTCGGCTCCGGGCTACGTCGGCGTCTTTCACGCTGCGGCGGTGCTCGCCGTCGGCCTCTTCGGCGTGTCGCGCTCCGCCGGGTTCGGCTACGCGCTGCTCTTCCACGCCAGCCAGGTCCTGCCGGTGACCCTGCTCGGCTGGCTCTATCTGCTGCGCGAACACGTGAGCCTCGGCGAGGCGACCCACGCGCGACAGGGCGCCGAGCCCGGCGCGGCCGGGTAGCCGTGCGACGTCGCCATCGCGGACCGACGTCCCCGATCTTTGCGGTCGGCGCAGGCGTCGTGTAGGCTCTCGCAAGCATGGCGCTGCTCGTCCAGAAGTTCGGGGGATCCTCCGTCGCCGACGCCGAGAAGATCATGAACGTCGCGCGACGAGTCGCCGCGAGCGCCCCTGGGAACCAGATGATCGTGGTCGTTTCCGCCATGGGCAAGACGACCGACGGTCTGCTGGCGCTGTCGCGTCAGATCTCCTCCTCGCCCGACCTGCGCGAGATGGACATGCTCCTCTCCACGGGCGAGCAGGTCACGATCGCGCTCGTGGCCCTGGCGCTCCAGTCGCTCGGTCTCAAGGCGCGGTCCTTCACCGGCCCGCAGGTCGGCTTGCGGACCGATCACTCGCACACCCAGGCCCGCATCACCCAGATCGACGGGGATCGCGTGCGGCGAGCGCTCGACGCCGGCGAGATCGCGGTCGTCGCCGGATTCCAGGGGCTCTCGGACGAAGACGAGATCACCACGCTCGGGCGCGGCGGTTCCGACCTCACCGCGGTCGCGCTGGCGGCCGCGCTGAAAGCGGACGTCTGCGAGATCTACACCGACGTCGACGGCGTGTACACCGCCGACCCGAACATCGTGCCCGACGCCCGAAAGCTCGTGCGCGTCGCTTACGACGAGATGCTCGAGCTGGCGAGCCTGGGCGCGAAGGTGCTCCAGACCCGCTCCGTCGAGTTCGCGAAGAAGTATGGTGTCACGGTTCATGTACGGTCGACGTTCCGACCGGATTCGGGCACGCTCGTGACGAAGGAGGAGGCCGGCATGGAACAGGCGGTAGTCACCGGCGTGACGCACGACCGGAGCCAGGCGAAGATCTCCATCCTGAGGGTGCCCGACCGCCCCGGCATCGCCGCGCGCGTCTTCGGCGCGATCTCCGCGCGCAGCATCGTCGTCGACATGATCGTGCAGAACATCAGCCAGGACGGCTACACCGACATGTCCTTCACCTTGCCGCGCGGCGACCACGCGCGGGCGGTCGCGGAGCTGGCCGAAGTGGTTCGCGAGATCGGCGCGCGCGGGATCGTGCACGACGAGCGGGTCGCCAAGGTGTCGATCGTCGGCGTCGGGATGCGAAGTCACTCCGGTGTCGCCTCGACCATGTTCGCCGCGCTCGCGCGCGAGGGCATCAACATCCAGATGATCTCGACGTCGGAGATCGCGGTCTCGTGCGTCATCGAGGACAAGTACGCCGAGCTGGCGGTGCGGACCCTGCACGACGCGTTCGACGTCGCGAGAGGAGCCAGCCGATGAGCAGCGGCAAGGCGGCGGTCTTCTTCGGTCCCGGTAAGCCCTTCGAGATCCGCGACGTCCCCGTGCCGGACGTCGAGCCCGACGCGGTCCTCATCCGCGTCTCGCTCGCCAACGTCTGCGGCTCGGACCTCCACTTCTGGCGGGGCGACGCGCCGCTGCGGCTGCCGGAGGACGGCTGGATCTACGGCCACGAGATGACGGGCCGCGTGGCCCGACTCGGCGCCCGCGTGAAGACCGACTCCTTGGGGCGGCCGCTGAAAGAGGGCGATCGGGTCGCCTACACGTACTTCTATCCGTGCGGGCGCTGCTACGCGTGCCTGGCCAACGAGCCGGCGGCGTGCCCGGCCAAGATCGAGCGGCCGCTCGGCCCCTCGCAGTTCCCGCACTTTCACGGTGCCTTCGCCGAGTACTACTACCTGCGCGGCCGCGGGGCGATCTTCGTCGTGCCCGACTCGTTGCCCGACGAGCTGGTGGCGCCGGTCAATTGTGCCCTGTCCCAGGTGATCTTCGGCCTCGACCGCGCGGGCCTCAGCTTCGGAAGCACCGTCGTCATCCAAGGCGCCGGCGG
>Ga0209267_1001168_pt1 | contig 18166 bp, 14 predicted proteins | sample GraSoiAngelo_137_FD_185894 | JGI IMG/M metagenome (GOLD analysis project Ga0209267, IMG submission 185894) | Grasslands soil microbial communities from the Angelo Coastal Reserve, California, USA - 14_0929_09_30cm (SPAdes) (version 2) | ecosystem: Environmental > Terrestrial > Soil > Grasslands ... | reverse complement strand
TCAGTGCATCCACAACCGATACTTTCCTGCGCTGGAGGAAGTCGTCGCTGCCGTGGAAACACAGTTTGGATATTGGGCTAACGGAAACGAGGCCTTGCGTCGGTTATGCGCAATTACTTAAGACGCTACGTATAACTAACTACTGAAAGTTGAGCGCCTGAAACGCGGGGGGAGCCCACCTGGAAGTAGGAGCTAAATGTGGCGACGTGAATCGCCCATGAACGGTTTGGGCATGTTATTACCGTAGCCCGGGGCCGCTACTTTTGAATCGACCTGACTACGGCAGGTAGGCCGCGGAGATTTTCCGATGCCCTCAGCGCCTACTTCGCCAGTGCAACGAATGCGAAAAGTTGAGAGAAACCGCTAGACCCGGATTATCGCCACCGATGCCCATCGCCAAAGCGGGTTCTATGAACAGGCCGTGCGCGAGCAACAAAGTTGTGCCTATTTGCAGGGCGTAATTTTCACGCGGAGGCGGAATGGCGACGCCATCCGGCGAGAGCGAGTTCCGGTAGGTGCCCAAAAACGCAGTGCTGAGGGCAAGAGTTTCGTTGACGGCATACGTGTAACCCGCTTGAAAGCCAAAATTCTGCTTCGCCAGCGACCAACGCGAGTCCGACGGATTAACATGCAGACCATACAAATAAGTAAGTCCGGCGAACAGCACGGCGGGATCGTAGCTCTTGGATAGAACGAAGCCGCCGCCCACGCCTGACTCCCCGGCTCCGGTGGGCACCACGCCGTCAAGGCTCCACACCATGGTGGGCCGCCCCACCGTCTCGCGCCACCCAACGCCCAGCAGCGAGACGGACGCGTCGCCGGCAATACCTTGACCCGCCGTGGTGATGCGCGGCGAAGGCGTGCCGGAGAGCGTGGCGTCGGCGAATGTCGTGGTGCTGCGCCATGTGGTGGGTACTCGCATGGTGAGCTGCAAATCGTCCACCAGACCATAGCGCAGTGTTCCGCTCACGCCGATGTCCCTCTCCTCAGCCCGAACGACCGGAAACAGGGTCTGCCCGCTCCGTCCATAGGACATACCGAAATCGATGGTCGCGGCTCCCCGACCGAGCAAAACGCGGTCGCGCAAGGCGATGTCCTCGGTGGTCGGCGTCGACGGGCGCTCGCCCACGGTGGGCGGCGTCGAACTCGCTTGAGGCGTCGCGGCCAGCGGCGATTGTGCCTGGGATATGGGCCGCTCCGGCCCCACGCCCCTCGCAGTCAAGTCCAGCGATTCGCGCGGGAGCATTTCCGATCGGTCCAAGCCGCTCATACGCCCTGGCAGTCCGCTTACCTCTACCGGTTCTCCCTTCAACCATTCCAACAGCGCGGCGTGCCAGAAGCGCCACTGGTCGCCGACACGGCGGGCAGGAATGCGTTGCGACTCGGCCAGCGCCCGAACGACTTCGGGCTCAACGCGCAAAATCGTGGCTGCCTCGTCAAGATCCAGCACCTCACGGTCTGAAACGGATTGAGCCGCGGCCGTGGATGCGGCTAGCAACAGCCCAATGGCCGTCATCGCAGCGGCTACAGTCACGGCCCATGGGCCAGTAGAGCGCTTCAAACGGGTCACCACGTCACGGTCATCAGCGAAAATGGCTTCCCAATCTCGCGCATTCTCGCCGCGCTTAGCACCTCCAGCGGGGGGTCGGCGCCGCCGGTGAGCTGCAGTGCAAAGCGGTCCGGCCAAGTGCTGTCCGCCCTCTCGACAGCGAAGATCACGCCGTGGCCCGACTCATTCGCCCACATGTCCAGGAAGCGGTACAGCGGCATGCGGACATTTCCGAGCGAAGGGTCGGCTAGGTATACGCGATCGCCGCGTAGTCCCTTAAACACGGCGAAATGCTGATAGCCATGGGGCTTGATGAATACGATGACGGGGTACGAGAGGTTGGCCAGCTGGCGGCCATGAATGCGGAATCCCTGCGCCTTGTGGCCGCGTTTCTACGCCAGTTGCTGAAGATCGAACAGCGACAGACCCTTTAGCTGGAGGGCGCCTAACTGCACACTCGAAAGCGGCTTGATCAGGGCGCGCAGTAACGCATTTTCATCGACGGCGTCATTGAGTCCGTAGGTCAGCAACGTCGCCAGCGACGCGGCCCCGCACGAAAAGTCATAACCCTGCTTCACCACGCCTTCGTCGCGCTGCGCTCGCAGGGACATGACATGCTTCTCCTCACGAGCCGCACCCACACTGACAACGACTTGAGAGTCAGCGCACCAACCCTCACCAGTCCAGGCAACCAACGGTTGATGCTTGGATTAGCGGGGAGGAGCATCTGTACAGTACTCACGCGCAAGCCTCATTGCTGCAGATCAAATTGGAGATGTTTATTTTCATGATTTCATCGCGGCATGTAGCAGTAGCTCATCGAGATGAAGTACTTGCTGGCGTTCGCAGTGAAATCCTCTTCCATAGTACGGAATTGGTAGTTTTCAGGGCGTGCAAGACGGGGCAGCTAGCGACTAAGCTAGGACAGGTTCAGAGCGGAGAAGGTGTGTTTGGACTACACCGGGCTCTGCGGATCCTGCCGTCGCTGTGCGCTTCTGAAGTTCGGGATGGGTGTGATCCCCAACCTCGCCAAAAGGGTGCCCAGGCAAGATCTGGCGGTGATACACTCACACTCCTTCTTAAATTTTAGTATCTCGTATGGCAGCTTGGGAGTGTAAAAGCTGACATGGGACTAATTAAACTTCGCAAGGCAAACGAGGCTGGAGAAGACGTGGGCGTTCTTTTTGTCAATTCTGACCAAATTGTTGCAATCATTGCTGGCCAGAATACGACAGAGCTCCAGATGACTGACGGGCATACTCGATGGGTAAAAGATACTCCTGAGGAGGTCGTCTCGTTCGCGAAAACAACCACATAAGGACCTCCATCTGGCGAATTGATACGGGGACCGATTTTAGCCGTATCGCGCCGCGAAGTGCGGTGAGTCTCACTTTCGTAATATGCCCGGTGGTTGTGAAATTTCGGTGACACGCACGCCACGTCGCGAGTGGACCGCGAAGGCCCCAGCAGCCCCGCGCCCCTAATGCATCAAGCGGCTATTACGCACCCAGTGCTTCTAGAACGCTCACGTCGTTCTCATTCCAACCGCGCAGTTGTCCATGGGCTAAAACAAGTCTTCGGCGTTCAAGACGTGTCGGTACTTGACACAAAAAGACCGCGTGAAAGCGGACTCTGCCGAGTTCGTCGCGCCATTAAAGCAGGCTACGTTTGTATTCATTGATGGAGGACGGCAATGGCGATTGGCCGATGCGTACTTAGGCACCCGTGTGGAACGCGAACTGCGAAATGTGTTGAAACGCGGTGGGGTGATCGCCGGCAATTCCGCGGGAGCCAGCATTTTAGCTTCCTACCTGGTAAGGGGTGATCGCTCCTTCCTCAGAAGGATCGCCGTGGGTCTCCACGCAGGTTGAGGCGGCGCAGTCGGTCGGAGACCTTATTGCAGTGGCGGGAACGCTCTGCCAATAGAAAGTCTGAAGACTGGGTCTTCCCCAGCAGGAATTCTGAGCGCTGCCGCGCCGAAGAGAAGGTTGCGACAGAAGCGCGGAAAAAACAGGGCAGTCAGGTGTAGGGCACACGGTCTGGAGACCGCGTGCCCCAAGACGAGAATGGTCACTGAATCAAGGGCGAGCAAATGATACCGGACTGGGCGGAAGCTACGACGATGTCAGTGCTTGGTCCCTTGACGTGCAGCGCATTGACGGTGATCGATCCGCTAGTTCCGCTCGGCGAGCTGGTCTGCTCGTTGACGATGAGGCTGATGCCGCCTGGCAACGAGATGGCGAGGTTGGGGTTGGATACCAGGATGGATTGGCCCGCGGCGACCAAGCCGACGAGCTCAGCATTCCCGGTGACGGCGGCCTGTCCATTGCTGCAAGTAGCGCTGGTGTTCGATTTCACGACATCGCCAGTAACCAGACCACCCAACAGACTTAGGCTCGCGACCGACGATTGCGACTGACTGCTGGTGCCACTGCCAGACGTGGTACTTTTCAGCGCGTCAGCCGAGGCCAAGCCCAAGACATTGACGCTCGCTAGAGACGTACTCAGATTCCCGCCGCTAGCCGCCAGCGGTCCGGTATCTGAGAGGTCGAGCGAGATTCCCAGCGCTTTCGCCCGCAAAGCCACAGCTTCACCGCTGAATGTGATGGTAGCCTGCGCAAAGCTGGCGACAGGGCTGAAAGCTAAAATCGCTGTCAGGCAGATCGCCATCGTCGACTTTTTCTTGGTCTTCATTTGCACGTTCTCCTCTCCGCCAATTTAGCTCCAAGCGGACGACCCGCGTGCCGCCCTGCGAAGCGGCAATCGGTCGGGCAGTTGACGGTCAAGAACCTGAGGCTTGGACGGCGAGACGTTAGGCTGGGGGTAAGTTGCGTGCAATAGGGTCTTTCCTTGCGTTGCGGTGCAGGAATTCCCGATGGCGCATGGAGGTAAACACCCCCATTCCGGGATCTGCGTTTGCTCTTTAGGAGGCGCTCGAGGATGCGTTGTTTATATTCAGCGCCGCTTTCGTTTGGATAAACTGTAGCCCCGGCAGCCCGAATACGCTGCGAACGAAAAAGTACACGATCTTCGCAGGCGTTGCGGGAACCTGTCTTCGAAAGGTCGCGCGGATGGACAGCCTCGCGCATCGCCGTGTGTATGAATCTTTCTGGGTTCTTTTTTGCGCTTTCTATTGGAGCATGATTGTTTTTTGATGACGCTGCGAGCTGCGGCGCAAAGAAAGATATGCCGAGTATCTACGATCTAAAGCCTAGATTTCAGAATCTCCTGCGGCCGCTGGTGAATGGCCTCGCGCGAATCGGCGTGACCGCGAATCAGGTGACGATTGCAGCGCTGCTGCTTTCGGTCACTGTCGGACACATGATCGCTCGGACGCATGGCGGCCGGATGCTGCTGGTATTGCCGGCGGTGCTGTTCGTGAGGATGGCACTGAACGCCATGGATGGGATTCTCGCGCGCGAACACAACCAGAAGAGCGCGCTAGGCGCTATCCTCAATGAGCTCGGTGATGTGATCGCGGACGTCGGGCTTTACTTGCCGTTGGCTGCGGTGCCGCAATTCGACCCTTGGCTGGTAATTGGGGTTGTAATTCTCTCGGTTCTGACGGAGATGACTGGTGTGCTTGGCGTGCAGATCGGCGCTTCGCGGCGCTATGACGGGCCGCTCGGAAAAAGTGACCGTGCATTTCTCTTCGGACTAATGGGATTGCTGCTCGGGTTTCGAGTGCACATGGATCGCGCGATTCCTGTCGTCCTCTTGGCGATGATTCTTCTGCTGGTCATGACGATTGTTAATAGGGCGCGTGGCGCTTTGCAGGAACTTTCAGTGAAGGTTTCAAAGAAATGAGCGCTGGCATCCATCCCCTGGCGAGCGTGATCGCGGCGGTAGCGCGCGGGATCAGTGGCGTGCAAGTGCGCTGGGCAGGGTGCCGGCGGGAACAAAAACAGCGGATTTACTTTGCGAATCACACCAGCCACCTGGATTTCGTGGTGCTGTGGTCGGCGCTGCCTGGCCAGGTTCGCGCGCGAACGAGGCCAGTAGCAGCGCAGGACTACTGGGAGAAGGGCGTGAGAGCGTACCTCGCGCAAAAAGTCTTTCGCGCTGTCTTGGTTCATCGCCGGGGAACAGCGCAAGCAGGAAACAGGGAGGAGGCTCGGGCAGCGGCTCGCACGCTGATCGACCGGCTCGCAGAGGCGATGGGGGAGACGGAATCGTTGATTCTGTTCCCGGAGGGTACGCGAGGGACTGGAGATACGATTGCACCGTTTCGCAGCGGGCTCTATTACCTCGCGAAGAGGAAGCCCGAAGTAGAACTTGTGCCGGCTTACCTTGAAAACTTGAATCGGATTCTGCCAAAGGGTGAAGTGTTGCCGGTGCCGCTGATCAGTTTGCTGACGTTTGGAGTGCCCATGCACGTTGGAGAAACCGAGGATAAACATAAATTCCTGGAACGGGCTTCCGCGGCGATGTGTGCGCTTCGCCGCAAAGGAGAATCGTGATTACGCGCTCGTCGGGCTATTTAGCACGGCAAATTGCAACAACCCATTGGTTTCTTCACCTGGAAGATCCGCTGCAGGCATGGCTCTTTGGCGGCGTGCTGGGCATTCTTGTTCTGGCCAGCACGATCGGAGCCGTGCTCCAGCAAACAGCAAAGAGCGATACGGCGCGTGCAACAATCGACAATCTGAATGCGAGGATGCGCGCGTGGTGGAAGATGTGCGCGATCTTCGCGCTAACGCTGCTGATCGGTCGAATCGGTTCTCTGGTTTTGTTCGCACTTCTGTCTCTCCTGGCACTGCGTGAATACGTCACGCTAATACCGACGCGCCGCAGCGATCATCGAACGCTGGTCTGGAGCTTCTTCGTCATTACGCCGTTGCAGTACTACCTGATCGGAATCCGTTGGTATGGGTTCTTCGCGATCATGGTTCCGGCAGTGGCGTTCCTTTTCATTCCCACGCGGATGGCGATGACCGGCGACACCGAGCATTTCCTGGAGCGCGCCGCGAAAATCCAGTTCGGAATCATGATTTGTTCGTACTGCTTGAGTCACGCTCCAGCATTGCTCATCCTGAGGATTCCCGGATTCGAGGGCCATGATGCAAGATTGCTATTGTATCTAGTGCTCGTGGATCAAATGAGCGACGTGCTGCAATACGTATCGGGAAAGCTCACGGGGAGACACAAGATCGCGCCACAGGTCAGCCCGAACAAGACCTGGGAAGGTTTCGTCGGGGGCGTACTTGCGTCGACAGCGCTCGGTGCAGCGCTCTGGTGGGCAACGCCATTCACGCCGTGGCAGGCCGCGGGAATGTCGCTCGTGATTGCCCTTCTCGGTTTCGCCGGCGGCCTGGTGATGAGCGCGATCAAGCGCGACGTTGGCGTGAAGGATTTCGGCGCGATCATCGAGGGCCACGGCGGCATTCTCGACCGTATTGATTCGCTGTGTTTCGCTGCGCCTATTTTTTTTCACCTTGTGCGGTATTTCTTTGTTCGATGAGAGGCAAGGAAAACGTAGCTTAGCGGCGCATCTTGGGATTGTGTGGATCACGGGCACTCGGAAAGAACACACCGACGGCGGCTCAGAGGATGCGACGCTCGGCCGTGGGTCTTAGGCGAGCCTGTCTGGCTGCGAAACTCATTTGTGGCTCAACGGTTAGAGCGCTCGGTTGTTAACCAAACTCGTCCGCAACTAATTGAGCAAGAACGGGCTTAGCTACGACAAAAGCATTATATACTTGCACTTATACGGCACAATTGACTTGTAATCACACAGCAGCATATACTTGTTTTTACGCATCACAATACACTTGTAATGACCTGTACAGCATGGGAGGCTTCATGCCTTCGCCAAACGAAAAACTGGCTGAATCCCTCGACGTACTCGAGGCACTCCAGCAGGGCAACCGACGTGTGTTCCGTTCCGACGACCTGAGCCGGGTTCACCGCGAACGCCTGGTGGAGAACGGCTTCCTGCAAGAAGTCATGAAGGGTTGGCTGATCTCTTCAAGCCCCGACTCACAGGCCGGCGAGAGCACCCCGTGGCATGCCTCGTTCTGGGAATTCTGCGCACGCTACTGTGACGAGCGCTTTGGCGAACAATGGCACCTGTCGCCGGAGCAGTCCGTTTTTTTGCACGGCGAGAGAACGGTGATCCCGGATCAACTGGTTGTGCACAGTCCGAAAGCGACGAATAACGATATCAAACTTCTGTTCGGCACAACGCTTTACGATCTGAAAGTTGCGGAGATGCCGGCGGCCGGGGCTCTCATGGTGAGGGACGGATTGCGTCTGTTTTCGCCGGCGGCGGCCTTGGTACGCGTGCCGGAATCATTTTTTCAGCTGTGTCCCGTCGAGACGCAAGTGGTGATGGCCAGCCTTGCTGACGCCTCGGACCTGCTTCGGCTTCTGCTGAACGGCGGCCATTCCGCGAAAGCCGGTTATCTTGCCAAAGCCTTCCGCCAAACCGGGCGCGGCGACCTCGCGGACGAGATTCTTCGCGCCATGAAGGGTGCCGGATACGATGTGCGAGAGAGCAGTCCATTTGAAGCTGGACACGTATTCCGCAGGCTGCGCCGTCCCGCCGCTCCGATCGTGGGTCGCATGGAGATGCTTTGGGAATCGATGCGTGGCAAGGTTCTCGCGGTGTTCCCCAAAGCGCCGGGACTTCCGACAGACAATCAAGCGTATCTTCGCTACGTCAGCGAAATCTATCGGACCGATGCCTACCACTCGTTGTCCATTGAAGGCTACTCAGTCACGCCTGCCCTGGTGGAGAGAGTGCGGCAGGGCGGCTGGGACCCCCAGCATGACGCTGGTGATCGCAGAAATCACGACGCCCTCGCTGCGCGGGGATACTGGCAAGCGTTCCAGCTGGTGAAAAATGAAGTAGAGAAAGTGATCGCCGGTGAGAACCCCGCTGCGCTCGCGCGCGCTGTGCACAACGACTGGTATCGCGAATTGTTTCAGCCCAGCGTCACAGCCGGCCTGGTGGAAGCCGGGGCATTGGCCGGATACAGGAACATACCCGTGTATCTGCGCGGGTCGCGCTACGTTCCGCCGAGGTGGGAGGCGGTGCGCGACGCCATGCCGGCATTCTTCGACCTTCTGGAAAAAGAACCCGAGCCTTCGGTGCGCGCGGTGTTGGGACACTGGCTTTTCGGTTATGTCCACCCCTACCCGGATGGGAACGGCCGCATGGCGCGCTTTCTGATGAATGTTATGCTGGCTTCGGGCGGCTATCCTTGGACGGTGATTCGCATCAGGGATCGCAAGCCTTATCTGAGCGCGCTGGACCACGCCAGCATCGAAATGGACATCCATCCGTTCACAACCTTTATCGTCCGCCGCGTGCAATGGCACCTTGAGCTGCACGACCTGACATTTCTTGCGCCCAAAGAGAGCTTTGTTTTCGAGCGCGACATTGTCCTTTTCTATGGGCAAGATGGCGACTCGTGGGTGCGGTGCGTCATCAGCAGGGAAGCCCTGGACGATCACTTCCAGGGAGACGGTAAGGATAAACTCGAGGTGTTCAGAGCGAACCGCCAGCTCATCGAGCAGGAGGTCCGGCGAAAATACATTGCTGGCGACACCGAAGTGGATGGGTCTATTCTGATTCACTCGGACGATCTGCATTACTGACGACCCCTCGGCCTGAGACGGGACTAGTCCCCCCATAACTCCTTTCTTGTTGCGCCGTGCATGGCCTAACTACTGCCCTTGGGCGAGTCGGATAGATCGACGTTCACTGGTGAGAGCTTACGACGGCAGGCTAGCCAACATGAGGACGATCAGTTCCCGTTTGATCACTTTCAAAACGTGGTCATGCGGCGTGATGGGGATACAATTGTGCCGTTTTGAAGTCGATGGAGACATCCAGGTCTCGTTGTCTGACATGCATTCCTGATCCAACGTCCGCTGAGGCCTGACGGAGGAAGGGGATTCGTGTGATATTTGCTTTTGCAGTTCCGTCCTTCCGATAAGCCCATGATCTCCCTTGAGGGACTTCAAAGCTTCTATGACCAGAACCGGTTCTTAGAGGCGTTCCGCCAAAGCATGGAATCCTGGAAGCCTTCCCAACGATTAGAGCAACTCTCTGCAGATGAATTAATTTTTGGAGGGAGGCTGGCGGTGCGCCTGGGAGGGCGGCGACTGTCTCGCCGTTTATTTCGAACGGCATTGGCCCGAGATCCGTCGAATGCACGGGTGCGGTACTTCACGTGGGGGCTACGGCGACGAGGGTGGAAGTTGTTCGATGACCTGCGAAGCTGGGAAGTGCAGCCGGAACTGCCAGACGCAGACGTCAATACGCAAGCGAGTTGGCTAGCCTCACAAGCCGTAACTTGGGCGTCATTCCGGGACTTTCGACGAGCACACGCATGCATTGAGCGCGCCAAGTCGCTGGAAACCAAGGAGAGTTGGGTATTCAGCTGCGAATCGGATGTATTTGGACTGGAAGACCGGTGGGACGAGGCGCTGAAGTCCGCAGAGATTTCCTGGGAGATGAACCCGGGCACACCGTACGGGGCGCATAGCCTTGGCAATAGCTTATTGAATCTGCGGCGAATTCGAGAGGCAGCCGAGCGATTGTCCTGTGCAGCGCAAGGATGCGAGTCGTTCGAGGTGGCGCAGCTGACGTGCTGGCACGTGTGCACGCTGGCGGAGATCGTGGAGGGCGAGGAGCGCGGCCGAACATTGCAAAGAGCTGAGGAACTTGCCGAGCAAGCATCGAAGTTAGCACCACTGGCGGACCGCGAGACGCGAGCGTGGTTCGCGCTAGGCCGGTTGGATATCGCCGAGCTCAGAGACGATCGTGCGGCCATGGAGCGTTGGGCTAACGAGGTGCGCTCTCCGTTTCATCGCAAAGTGCTAGAGAATCTGCACAAGAACCCGCATGGGCTGCGCATTCGAATGCCGTTTCACCGCGCCATCCAAAAACATGATGAGTGTTTGCCGACCAGTGTCGCATCAGCCCTTGCGGCGATGGGCACGCCGGTGGATGCCGAGGCCATGGCGGCGGAAATCACATTTGGAGGAACAGCGGAATGGGCCGCGGCAGAATGGCTCGAAAAGAAAGGACTAACTGTCAGGTCTTTTCCCGTAGGACCGGAAATTGCCAGCCGCCTGATCAAGAACGGCATCGCGTTTGTGGTAACGCTGGAATCGGATGCCAGTGCACACGCTGTGGCAGTGGTCGGATTGGACGAAGCAGCGGGCACGCTGATCATTCACGATCCCACCGCGCTGCGTACAACTCAGTATTTGCTGGAAAGCATTGGAAAGAATGAGACGCCGCTAGGCCCGCGAGGCATGGCCACGGTGCCGAGCAACAAGGTGGCGCTGCTGGAAGAGTTGTTGCCAAGGGAGGATGCAGAAGCGGTAGCGGCTCGAACTGCTCACCATCGAGCAATCGTGTTAGGCGGACCCGCGGCTGGACGGAAAGTGGTTGAGAAGCTGGCAGAACGACAGCCGGCACACCCCAGCACCAGACTGTTGAAGGCCATGCAAGCGGTTGAAGATGGAAGAGTGGGCACGGCACTGGTTGAATTTCAGGACTTGATGAATCAGTTTCCGGGATCGGCATTCGTCCGTGCCAGGCTCTTAGGTTGTTGCCGCTTACTGGGAGACGCGGCACTGATGCGCCGGACGCTTGCCAGCGTTGTGGAAAGGGGAATACTGCCGGGGATTCAGTCGCAGCAAACCTGGTTATACCCGCCGGGTGCGTACGTAAGCGAGTACGCCGATATGTTGCGTGCTTCCGCCGAAACGCGAGAGCAGGCGCGCACGCTGCTGCATGGCGTGATTGCAAGAGAAAGCTCGTGTGCGCAGGCGTGGCATGTGCTTGGCGATCTGTTGTGGGAGGAGCGTGATCTGCAGGGAGCCGTTCTGGGATATCGAATCGCAGCAGGTCTCGCTGGAAGCAGTGAGCATTATGCGCGGGCGTACTGCGATGCACTTGGAAATGTAGGACGGCAGGAAGAAGGGCTGGAGTGGCTGGAGAAACGTGTCGCGACTTTCGGCGGATCCTCGCTCGCGTTTCGAACCTGGATCACGTGGATTAACGCACTGGAGGATTGGGGGCACCCGGAGCGAGCTCTCGCCGCGTGTCATGAATCACTGGAGAGTCATGAGGGCTCCCCGGATTTGCTTGGCTTCGTGGTTCCATTTTTGGCGCGGATGGGCAACTGGGAAGAAGCGGATGCGCTGCTGAGCCGATTGAAAGGCACGGGCAACTCCGCGCTCTATCACCAAGCGGCGGTTGATTTCCATGGTCGAAAAGGCGAGCTGAGTAGAGCCCTGAACCATGCGGAGACGTGGGTGCAGGAATCGCCTCTTTCCATGGAAGCGAGGCGGGAACTGCTGCGCTTGGTGGTCAAGAGAGATGGAACGGAAGCTGCCCTGGAGCTGGCAGGGCGATGGTTTGCAGAACACCCCGGCCACGATGATCTGGAGCAACTGTACAGCCAGTATCTGGAGCAGGCGTCGGCGCCACTATGGAAGAGGTATGCCGTGTTGCTGCGGCGCGTGCAGAGAAATCCGGAAGATGGATGGGCTTGGCGGCAGATTGTCTTCAATTGCATCGCTGACTACGAGTCGAAAGATGAGCAGGGCCGGGAAAAATTGAAACGGCGGCTTCCTGGTCTGATCGGGGAGTGCGAACGAACGGCGCCGGAGGACGCGGCAACCATGCGCGTGCGGGCCCAATGGTGCGAGGTGCGAGGGAAGTGGGACGAGGCGATCGATCACTGGATGAGCTCCATAAAACTTGAACCGCACAGCATGTATAGCTATCGGCACGTCTGGGAGTGCTTAGCAAGATCCAGCGCGGAACAGAGAAGAGACCTCTGGCAAGAGCTCTCGACCATGCTAATGAGCTACGCGGGACGGTTGGATGCCGTGCGCGAAACAATCATGCTGGTGGCGCGCCGATTCGGGGTTGTGGAAGCAGAGGGGGCCGTTTCCGCATGGAAAGGGTTAAGACCAGACGATCCTGAAGTAACTGAGGCGTACGCGGATCTTTTGCTCGAACAAGGGCATGGACGAACGGACGCGCAGCGCGCTCTGGAGTTGTTGCAGCCGGCGGTGGAGAAGTTTCCTTATCACCTCGGTCTGAGGTTTTCGCTGGCCGGTGCCCAGAGGAAGTTGGGGAAATTCAAGGAAGCGGAAGAAGTTTTGGCGGAGATCATCCGGCGGCACCCGGAGAATTCTCCAGCGCAAATCCAATTGGCGCGCGTGCACGAGCGTCACGGCAGGATTGATGAGGCGCTAAAGACCCTGGCAAGTGCGGCAAGCGGCGATCCACAAAACGTGGACATCCCCGATGTGCAAGCGCGAATTTTGATCGCGGCTGGCCGGCACAAAGAGGCCCGAGCGATGGTGGACGAAGCCACGGTGAAATTCCCGAGAAGCGTTCCCTGGCGTGAGCGGGCCATCCGACTCTATGCGGATTGCGCCGATAACGCTGCCGCAGTAGGAGTTGCACGGGAAGGCATCGTCGTGTATCCGCGCGGTGCTTACCTGTGGTTCCTGTTAGGAAGAACACTGAGTGAGATGGGGCACTTCGCGGGGCAAGGGGAGGTGGAGTCCTGTCTGCGGCGAAGCTTGGAGCTGAATGAAGGACTATTTGTGGCGGCTGACTGGTTGGCCATGCTCCTCGTGGAGCAGCGTCGATATGACGAAGCCGAGGAGGTGATGCGGAGAATATGGGAACGACTTAGCGATCCTTCTCCAGCGATGGGCCGTCTGGCATGGATCCACCGGGCGAAGGGAGAAAAAAAAGAGGCGCGCGGAGAGATGGTGGCGCTGCTGGGTGAAATGCCTTGGTATAGCTGGGGATGGGGCGTGCTGATCGAGTGGTTCACGGAAGACGAGTCTTGGGAACAGGCGCGAAGCGTGCTGGGTGCGGTTCGCCCAGAACTAAGAACCAACACGCAGTTTCGGCGCCAACGTCTCGTGGTGCTGGAGAAGGCCGGTCTTCCGGCGGCAGAACTGGATTTGGAATGGAGCAGTCTGTTGCAGGACTTCCCGGAGGAGGTGGCGCTGCATCTGCATCGTTACGACTCGTTGCGAAACGCCAAACGTCTGGCGGAGGCGGCCTGCGTATTAGAGCTTATCCGACCCATTGACCCGGAGAGCCCCTATGTTCTGGCGCGATTTGCGGAGGTGTTGGCAAACGACGCAACTAGAAAAGAGCAGGCCGTGGAGGCCGTCCTGCGAGTTATGTTTCAAGAAGGTGAAGTGTCAAGGTGGCCCGCTGACTACGCCTGGAAAGCAGTTGAGAGCGCAAAGTTAGAAGAGGCGGCGTACCAGAAGGCATGTGAGCGCCTGGGACAGGGGACACGGCCCACATTGGGCGCGCTTTCAATTCTGGCATCGTATGCCGTGGCGCGGGGGAAAGCGGAAAAGCGCGTGCTGCAACCCTACTGGCGCACCTGGCTTCCGGATCGCGGAGCACGGGAGCTGGTCAAACTGCAAAAAATGGTGGACGCAGCAGATTGGCCCAAGGAACGATACCGTGCATGTCTGATGAAAGAATTAAGCGATGCGGGGTACGCACGGCTGGTTGCGAGGTATTGGAAGAACAACAAAGCGCAGGTGGAGGCTGACGTGGACGCGTGGGCGGAAACGGCACGCGCGCTGGTCGTGCTGAAGCGCAAAGGGGAGGCACGAACCCTGCTGGCGCGTTGGCGAGAGCGAAGTGGAGTAGCGATGTGGGCAGTTGCGAACTATGTGAACTGTTTGACGGGGCTGCGGGCAAAACAATTGGGAGAAGTGCATTCCGCCTGCCACGACGCACTGACGGGACTTCCTCACGATCACTGCGCAAAATATCTGGTGCATCGGCAAGCGGAGGCGTGCGCGCTGCTGGGAGACGAGAAGGGACTTTTGGAAACGTGGAACGAATATCGAAACTATTTTAATGGCCAGCTGGAAAAGGCGGAGTGGTTCGAGCCCCGGCGGAGGTATCTGCTGGCAGACCTGGTGATTCTGGCGCGGTCGATGGAAGAGAACAACCGCAAGATGTACAAGAAGATGCTGAGGAGCTTGTGGTGGAAACGGGCTGCCGAGAAGTTACGCTTCACCAATACCACGAAGACCAGCGGAAAGAAGATGAGCATGCGCTGGTGGTGGATTATCTGGGTGTTGTTTCTGCTGTGGAGGTTGATCTTTCAGCATCCTTAACGGCTCAAGCAGGGGTATCGCTCACCCGCCATTTCTCAAAATCTGCTTCTCCTCGGGAGAAAACTGACGGTAGCGACCGGTCTCGATTTCGCGCTCGCGCCCAAACGGCGGCATCTCGCGCAATCTTTGCATCGCTTTCTGCATTTCCGGCCGAAGCGGCGCATGCGATTGGGGGTTGGCTCGCTCGGTGGTAGCCCTCTCCGTCATGGAATGTCCGACGCCATAACGGCTCGACGTCACGGTTATCCCGTCAACGGAGCGAACCGGCGAACGCGGTGCAATGGCCGCGACGTTGCTGTTTGCGTAGGTCGTGTTGGCCGCGCCTCCCGGTACCGGAGGTCTCCCGGGTCTTGCAGGTCCGTTCTGGTTGGCCTGGGGCCGTCGGCTGGGATCTGCCGGGGGAGGATCGTTGTTCTCATTGTCAGGATCCCGATAGTCCGCCGGATAGTCTGAAGGACCATAGTATGGGTAAGAATCATAAAGGTAAGGAGCGTCATACCAGGGGCTGTAGCCGTAGCCATACGGATATCCCCATCCCCAACCCCAATACGGCCACCCGAAGACAAATCCCCAGCCGTAGCCGTGCCCCCCATGTCTACCGCCCCAACCGTAGCCCCGCTGGCCCCAGCCGTGGCCCCGGCCACCCCACGCAAACCCTCCGTGACCGCCGTAGTAGCCGCCGCCATGATATCCGCCTGAGGAGTGCCCGCTGCCGTAACCAAAGTGACCTCCGCCGGAGAAACCTCCACCCCCGTGAAACCCTCCCCCGCCACCTCCATGAAGCCCACCGCCGCCGTGGAATCCTCCTCCACCGTGACCTCCATGTTGGGCCAGCACCGGCTGCGGCAACCCACTGAGCCCAATCATCGCGACGAGGACAAAAACTACTCGAAATAAGATAGCTTTTTTCATATCACTACCCTCGGTTCCAGGTCCCTCTGAGCGTTAGATGACAAATGCTCTTCTAAGGGTTCCAGCGTGGCATTCCACACCCGTGCGATGGTTACACCGCGATCACGGTGCCGCGCATGTTGCGGGGAGCCAAAACGACATTGTCAATCCTTGCGCCTACTTCAGTTTCATTCCTGTTGAGCGACCCGACAGATAGGTATGCCCGTGGGGACTCGAACTCCCAGACTTCTACCGTGTCAATTACCAGGTCAGAAAGCTAAGACCCTTTGTCTGTCTTGCTTTTCCGGTTCTGACCAGCCCTAAAAAGCCCCCGAAGTGCCCTAGTTCCGGTGACGAGTTGGTGAGGAGTTTACCCGCAGTCTAGTTGTTTTCTGGTGGGGTTTGCGTCTGTTTCGACTCTGACCGAGGTAGCCATCTACTGGCCATCAAGCGTCGAGACTTAGTCCATTGGCCCTTGGTCAAAATTCCGAGGCAGTGCACGCACCTGACAAGCTGACTCATCGGAATCCTCATATTCAGCCTGCCGACACTGGCAGCTAGAGCTCGAAGAGGCGCAAAGAATCCATCAACTCTTCGACGAACTCCTCCCAGTGCTTCTGCGTCATGGACGCCCCAGAAATCTACCAGTCGCCCGGTCTTGTAGTTGTAAGCGAATTTTTGACCGCAATCCAAGCAAGTGACGTAGGTTTCTCGGCCATAAACAGATGGGCATCCAGGTAGGTTGGAAGGGATGGACTGGCGCAGTGTTATCGGAGGACCCTTATGCCGATGGGGACAGACAAAAACAAGACGAAGCAGTGTCCGTAGAAAGAGCGGGGCCACGAGGACCAGACGCCACAACGGCTCCGCACCGAGGAGTGATCTTTCCGCTTTGAACTGACTCCTCGCTGCCGAACGATACAGAACTATAGACCTGTCGATTCTATATCCTCGGTCCGCTTTTTTCTGCGGTTGAGCTTTCACGTGCGCCCCTCAACAGGATGCTAGACGCGGCGAAGATTCGTGTCTGTCCACTTGTGTACAGTACCGTGGCCGATTGTTTGTTAGTCGCGATACTGCCTTGCCGCCCAGGCTGGCGATCTCGTTTCGGGCTCGCGAGCCCGCGAGGAGACCCAGTTGAACAGGAGAGCCAAAGTGGAGCCACTTCTACCAGATCGTCGAAAGCTGCTTACAGTTGCGAATCTTCGCGTCTTTGGTCACCAACGCGATTCCCTCGGCCAGCGCCGTGGCACCAATCAGGCGGTCGCACGGGTCGCTCGAGTAGTTTGCCGGAAGCTGGTTGGCGAGTACAGCAACCTTTGCTGTGAGCGGACGAATCGCCACTCTTGAAGAGACTTCTTCGACGTAGGCTTCGACGGTTCCCGTGATCTCAACGCGACCATGACTGGCAAGCCAGGCCAGTTCCCACAGCGTAATCGCGGAAATGGCGATGCCGCCAGACCGGGAGGCCCTGCGGATAGCCCGGCTGGCCTGTTTCGACAATTTTGTCGGTTCCGTCGAAAGCCAAACCAATACATGGGTATCGAGCAAAATCACCGTTTCGTGACCTCCCACTTTACGGGGATCGGGGATTCGATATCTCCGACGATTTTGACTCTTCCTACCATGAATCCGAAGATGTCGTTGTTCTCTGCTTCAGCGGGGACAACCTTGACGAGCGCAACTCCCCGTTTGGTGACGACAACCGGCTCTCCTGTCGCTTGCACCTGTTTCATGACGGTAAGGCACTGTGCTTTGAACGCACCCGCGGGCATCTGTTTCATGGGCTTCTCCTTTTGTCCATGGTCATTCTATCATGACCAGGATCGCAAATCACTGGGTCGCAAACCAAGGCGTGCTGAAATCAAGTCGTGGGTTGGGTTGTGGGTTGAAAATAACCACGGGAAGTAGCAATCACTTGCGTTTCTTTGCCGCTCTAAGAGCGCGCCTTTGATCCCGAGCACCGTGAAAAATGTGGAGGATATCTGTGGCGCCGCGCGTATGGCGATAGTAGATTAAGTATTTTCCTGCAGGGAAACACTTCACACCGCGAGCGATGTTGCCTGCAGGCTTGTCCGCATTGGGATGTTCTCCGAGCAGCCAGAAACGCTCTGTGATGCTATCAATTATTCGGTCTGCCGCCTCCAGGCTTGCTCGATTGGCCCCATAGAGGAAGATCTCATCAAGATCCTGCTCCGCCTCCTGTGAGACACGGTAGCGCATTTACTTGCCAGGGGCTTGGAGCTGCCGCCCTCTTGCCTTCACCCCATCTGCAAGCTTCTTTAGTCCTTCGCGCCCTTGATATTCGAGGAATTTACCTGCCTCGACGTCGTCGATGCTGGATCGGCCATTGCAAACGCGATCTGGGGATCGACGTGCTGATCCCGGCGCGCAAGGATCTGGAGATCTATAAGGACGTGGTGGGCTTGGCCGAAGGTGGGTTGTTATCGTTTCAGCTGTGCCGACTCCTTCCCCTCGTGCGCCGGCGGTCCCGGTGCACCGACCGGAAAGCATTCGTAAACGGGAAGAAGCGCGCCAACGCACCTTGGCCAAGAAGAAAGCCGAGGCCGCGCAGAAAACGCA
>Ga0209267_1001166_pt1 | contig 18179 bp, 18 predicted proteins | sample GraSoiAngelo_137_FD_185894 | JGI IMG/M metagenome (GOLD analysis project Ga0209267, IMG submission 185894) | Grasslands soil microbial communities from the Angelo Coastal Reserve, California, USA - 14_0929_09_30cm (SPAdes) (version 2) | ecosystem: Environmental > Terrestrial > Soil > Grasslands ... | reverse complement strand
CGAGCTGCAAGATGACTGACATTTAGGGTGAAGCGAGCAATATCTGGGACGCCCCTATGAACGGTGAGCTCTACTGGAGGATGTGATTTTGTGCGAGGTGAGGTACCGAGCGCGGCTGCTTCGCTAGCCCAGCCCGATTGTAGCCATTTCTCAAGAGGCACGAACGTGGCAGCACCCCGCCGGGCTGGCATGCGCCGGGCATTGCCGGTGTTGATGGGCGACACCGCAACGTTTCTACCATACGCTGACACCCTGCAACATCAATCGGCAAGACGACTTGAGGTCTAGGTTCGCACGCTGAACGCTGCCGATTCAAGCGATCGATGTTTACCCAGAAGAAAACGCGAGCATTAAGAGCCGCATACCATTCGGAAGTCACCATGCCGTGCAAGCATGCGGCAAGAGCCGACGGACTCAACGGCCGTTGATCACGAAGATACACGCCAGACGGCAACAAGACGCCTTCCGTGCGTTGGCCATGCTCAAGCTGTTCACGTCTTGCGCCGCTGACTTCAGCCGCGTCCATTAGCTCGCTCGCTGACATTAGACCGTGCCGCTCGATGGATGACCAATTCGAAAACTCGGCAAGGTGAAAAACGCGTCGCGGAAGTTGCATGGAGTCCTGCCGCCTAACGACCCAAGCTCAGCCACCCGGCCCGCGAGACACGTGGATTGCAACTGCAGCGCGATGGCCGGGTTCGTTGCAGCGCATGGTTAGGCGGCGTCATCCAAGTCAAAACTCCCAATCGCCACCCCATATGGTTGGAGGGGCCAGTTCAACAACATTGCCTGCCGGGTCACGAAAATAGATCGAACATCCGCCTTCATCCCAATCGACCTCACGTTCGATCGAGACTCCAGCCTGACGCAGTTGCTCCCTCCACGCCGGAAGATCTTTTGACTTTGCCGCGAAGGCAACGTGCCCGACGCCTGTAGTCCCGTGCGAGGGAACGCCTCTGGCAGGTGCGGCACTCTTGCGAGGGTCAAAGATTAGCAGGACTCCACCGCCACATCGGAAAACCACAGTCAAATTATTACGCTCTATTACTTCCAATCCAAGCGCCTCGTGATAAAACCGCTCTGCAGCAGCTAAATCCTCCGCATACAAGACCGTTTCAAAGATTTTGCTCAGTTGCATCGTAACAATGCCGGAATCGCGACGCCTAACGAGACGGAGCTGAGCCACCGCTGGCGGGAGCGAGCTTTGCTTTACTCTCAACTATCATCCCTCAACCCTCAACTTTCATAGTACAACGGCCAGCGGTTGGCTGAATCGTCATTAAGTGGGGTTTGGTTGGAGTAGCGAAGTCTAGCAAGGCGAGCTGCTACAAATCAACTCCATGAAAAGGAAGACTCCTCTTTATGCAGCGTTGGATCTGCACAGCGCTTACAGCGTGCTGGGCAGTATGGACCACAGCGGCAAAACGCAGCCGCGGATGCGTTTTGCCACCCAGGCCGAGATCCTGCGGGCGCAGGTCAAAGCACTTAAACACAAGCGGCGCCCGCTCCATCTGACCGTGGTCACGCGATCCAGAACTTTGCAATACGGGTGGCGCCACTGCCGCCATTTTATTGAGGACCGGCTCCGGCGGGAAGGAAATTCGGCGGGCAAGCGGACTTCGGGTTATCAGTTCTCAGCAACAGCCGCGGTCGGCGACCGTGGCTACAACATGATAATGATTACGATTATGAATACGAATAAGACACAAAGATGAGAGAGGCTTGACAGGGAATGGAGGAAAAGCGCAGCCTCGCGCCATGAACGCGCTCAATCGTTATGTGGATCCAATTTACTGCATTCTGCGACTGATCATTGGATTGATGTTTGCCTGTCATGGCGGGCAAAAGATTCTCGGGTTTCCGCCGGGCGGCCATGGCGCGCCCACCGACGCGCTAGGCTGGGTCGGGGCCATTATCGAGTTAGCCGGTGGATTTTTGATCGCGTTCGGCTTGCTCACCCGCGTCGCTGCCTTCATTTCCAGCGGTGAAATGGCAGTCGCGTATTTCATGGTCCACGCCGCGGGCAAGGCGCTGGACCATCCGCCCGCTACAACGGAGCAGTTTTTTCCACTTCTCAACAAAGGCGAGTTGGCCGTTCTTTATTGCTTTATTTTCCTCTTCATCTTCTTCTACGGACCGGGACGCTACGCACTCGACACGCTGATTTTCCAACGGCCACCTTCAACAGCCGCTACTGTTTAGCCATGTACCGGTTATTGCTCGCCGTAGCGGTCGCCTGCGCGCTGGTCCAGGATTGTCCGGCGCAGGATTGGGAGAAGGCGCGGCTGAACAAATCGCCGCGTCACGGTGAATGGGTTGAGATCAAATTCGGTGACCGCACGATCAAAGCGTTCGTTGTTTACCCAGAGCGCAAAGATAAAGCGCCGGTCGTGCTTGTTATTCACGAGATTTTTGGATTGAGTGATTGGGTCCGCGGTTTGTGTGATCAATTGGCGGAGAACGGGATTATTGCGATTGCGCCCGACCTGCTCAGCGGCCAAACCTTTTCTGATCCGGATGGTGCGCGGAAAGCGATCTCTGCTTTACCGGAACCGCAGATCAAGGCAGACCTGGATGCGACATCGGATTACGCGCTGAAAATTCCCGCCGGCAACGGCACTCTGGCGGTATGTGGATTTTGCTGGGGCGGCGACTGGGTCTTCCAATACGCCAACATGAATCCGAAACTGAAAGCGGCCTACTCGTTCTACGGAACCGCGCCGGATGAGCAGGCAATGGTCGCAAACATTCCCTGTCCCGTTTTCGGCTTTTACGCAGGGAACGACGAACGCGTCAACGCGACAATTCCGGTAGCGCAGGAATTGATGAGGCGCGCCGGAAAAAAATACGAGCCGGTGGTTTACGGCGGCGCCGGTCATGGATTCATGCGCGAAGGCGAGAAGCCGGATGCCAATGAGGGGAACCGGCGCGCGCGCGACGAAGCCTGGGCGCGTTGGAAGACGCTCCTGAAGCAATTGTAACGTTCGTGCGGCGTCGCGCTACTCTTATTGCTATCGCACTGCTCAGTCTGAGCGGCGCATCGGCCGCGGAACAGCGGCAAATTTCTTCCCGCATTGCCCGCCAGCCGGTGCACTCGCGGGCGCTGGCATCCGTCGGCTATAGCAAACGACTTCACGCGCTCGAAGTGGAGTTTATCAGCGGCGCCGTCTATCGTTACAGCAACGTGCCACCGCAGATTTACCGCGACCTTCTCAGCGCTGCATCCAAGGCTCAATTCTACGATACGAATGTTCGCGGGCATTTTCCGTCGGTGCACGTAAAACCGCGACGGAGTTGATGTTCGTCCTCACCAAGGAAGAAAAACGCGTCATCTGTTTCGTGATGCTCGCGATTCTGGTTGGCCTGGCAGTGAAGGAATATCGGCGTAATCATCCGGTCTCGACCGCTGCGCAGCCTGGATTAAAGCAATCGCTCAGGAAACAACCGGAAGCGAAGCCGCGTCAGAAGAGTACGCCGGCGCCTTCGGCGAGTGCCCCGTAGAAGCATCTCATAAGTGGATTTGCAGTTCGGAACAGTCATTTGGGTCGCGCCTTGAGCGCTTGTCACACGAGCCAATAGCCCTCACCCCAATCCTCTCCCCAAGGGAAAGGAGGACGTAGGCGCAGGTGCCTGGGGAATCAGGAGAGGGAGGCGGTACGCGAAGCGCTCGGTGCGGGGGTCCAGTGGTAAAAATAGGAGGTGCCGTGGATCTTTAGAGGCCTTCAATTTTTCAAGCCAAATTCCAGAATTTATTGAAATTTTCCGCCGCTGGCATGAAAACTTCTCCGTGAAAGCTCATGCGTGTCTTGATCGCCGACGATCAAAAAAGCGTGGGAACATCCCTGGCGGAAATGGTCGGCCTTTGTCACCACCAAGTCGTCGAAGTCGTGGGCACGGGAATGGATGCCATTCAGGCATACGATCGGCACCGGCCGGACGTGGTGCTGATGGATTACCGGATGCCAAAACTAAATGGCATCACCGCGTGCCGTTACATTCTGGCGAAGGACCCCAAAGCGCGCGTAATCTTAATTTCTGGCTGGAGCGCGCCGGTTGAGCCCGAGGCATCAGGTGCAACCGCGATCCTCGCCAAGCCAGTCGCTCTTCCGATGCTCGACGCTGCCCTTACCGCGGCGATGCAGCCTAAAAAGCAAAAAGATCCGCCTGCGGTAGTCGTTGACGCGACGCCTCTGCAGGCGACAGACTCTACGGAGCCAGAAGCGACGCTCTGAGCGATAGCGGCGCCTTCGCTGCACGCTAGATTCTGGGGAGCGCAGGCTGCTAGCCTGCAGTCGCCGGCAGCTTGCCGACGACAATAGGTTGGCCTAAACAGATTGATTTTCGCAGAAACTTTTTGGCCAGCGGCCGAAAAGAGCAGGCTCGCAGCCTGCCCTCCCCAATTTTCCGTCTCGCAATTTGCGGCGGATCGCCGTATCACCACCAGATGGAGGTTACAAATGAATAGCATCTCGATTTCTCGACGTAAATTTGCGCAGCTCTTGAGCGCGGGAGCGGCCTGCGCCGTGGTTAAGCCCGCGCTTTCTTTGGCAAAAACGGCCCCGCAGGTGAAACATCCACCCGCGCCATCGCTAACGAGAATTGTGCGTTTGAGCTCGAACGAAAATCCTTATGGCCCTTCCCCGCACGCCCTCAAAGCGATGACGGATGCGTTCAACCTGGCTTGTCGTTATCCGGACGAACCGGCCGGCCTCTTGAGTGAAAGCCTGGCAAAACTAAACGGTGTTAACCCGAACCAAATCCTATTAGGAGATGGATCGGGTGAGATTCTGACGCTGTGCGCAGAAACTTTTACGGGAGCGCAGCGCGGTAAATTAGTCGCGGGCGATCCAACTTTCGAGGCCATCCTCCATCATGCCACCGTCAATGGAGCGGAAGTCGTCAAGGTTCCTCTCACCAATACCTTCGCGCACGATCTTGCCCAGATGAGCACAGTTGCAAATGCCGGTGTTGTTTACATCTGTAATCCGAACAATCCAACCGCCAGCATCACGCCGAAGAACGAACTAGCCGATTTCATCTCCAAAACATCGCCGCAAACGATGATTCTGGTGGACGAAGCTTACTTCCACTACGCCGATAGTCCCGACTACGAAAGCGTCATTCCTTTGATCAAGGATCACCCGAATCTCATTGTCGCACGCACGTTTTCGAAAATCTACGGCATGGCGGGATTGCGTTGCGGTTATGCTGTAGCACAGCCGGAGACTATTACGCAACTGAGCTCTCATCAAAGCTGGGATAGCGTCAATATTATGGCAGTAGCGGCGGCGGGCGCGAGTCTGAACGACCCCGACCAAGTTACAAATGGTCGGCGCCTGAATCAGGAAACCAGGTCGTTTGTGACTACTCAGCTCGACGCGATGGATTTCAAATACATCCCTTCGCAGGCGAATTTTGTCATGATTGATGTAAAACGCCCGGTCCTGCCGCTGATCAAAGCATTAAAAGAACGGAATGTGCAGGTAGGCAGGTTATTTCCGGCATTGCCAAATCACATGCGCTTAACTGTCGGCAAAAAGAGCGAGATGGAAGCATTCCTGTCCGCCTTTCGTCAGGTCTTGGCCTGAAAAGCGGGCTCCGTTTGTAGCACAGCCATCTTGGCTGTGGGGCCAGCGGGCATCTTGCCTGCTGATTCGCAGCAAGCTTGAATCGCTTGAAGCTTGTGCCACAACTTGGCGCCGTCCCCTAGAACAGGGAGGATGATTTGGTTCTATCCAAATCCACTTATATTCCCGGGAAGTGGACGAAAAAGCCGCACAGGACTTGCTGCACCAACGATCATTTATCGGGCGTCCTATGCATTCCTCATTGCTCGCGAATGAACGCGACCCGGAAATTCGTTTCGACACAAAGAAACAGATTGCGGCGTTCACCAGCCAGATTTGCGAGGTCATCGTTGGCAAAACCGAGGCGGTAAAGCTGGCGGTCGCCTGTCTCCTCGCGCGCGGTCATCTCTTAATTGAAGACATCCCGGGAGTAGGTAAGACGACCCTGTCCCAGGCGCTGGCCCGTTCGCTCGGCCTCGTCTTTCAGCGTATCCAGTTCACCAGCGACCTGCTCCCAGCCGACATCCTTGGTAATTCAATTTTTGATCGGAACGAACAGCGTTTCGTATTTCATCAAGGACCGCTCTTTTCGCAAGTGGTGCTGATCGATGAAGTGAACCGCGCCACCGCCAAGACGCAAAGCGCATTGCTCGAAGCGATGGAAGAACATCAAATTTCGGCGGATGGGGTCACTTACGAATTGCCGCGGCCGTTTTTTGTCATCGCGACACAGAATCCACAATATCAGGTGGGAACGTTTCCACTGCCCGAATCGCAGTTGGATCGGTTTCTGATGCGAATCGAGCTGGGTGTGCCGGACCGCGCGAGTGAGCGGGCGATGCTTCTCGGGATGGATCGTCGCGAGATGCTCAAGGAATTGGATCCGGTTTTTGGCGCGGAAACATTGCTCGAGATTCAAGCAAAAGTGCGGACGATCCATACCTCGTCAGCGCTGCTCGATTATCTCCAGGATTTGCTGGACGCTTCGCGACAGCGCCATCGCAGCGGTTTGTCGCCGCGCGCGGGGCTGGCTCTGCTTCATGCGTCGCAAGCCTGGGCGATGATGAATGGGCGCGAAATGGTGCTGCCCGAAGACATTCAAGCGGTGGGGACCGCCGTCATGGCTCATCGGCTCGGACACGATATCGAGCAGTCCGGACAAAGCGGTCGCACGTTGGCCGATGCTCTGTTGAACAGCGTACCGGTGCCATGAGGCAAGGCGGATCTTCCGAGCGCAGATTGCCCCTTGCTCCAACCAGAAGTTTCGCCGGCCTGCTATTTGTGCTGGTCGCAATTTGGTACGGCGCCTCCAGTCAAAATAACGCCGCGTCATATCTGCTCTTGTTTGCTCTTATGAGCGTTTTTCTGGTTTCAATTCCGCGGACGCTTTCGAATCTGGGAGGCTTGCAAGCAACGGCCGAATCAATCAAACCAGCATTCGCCGGTCAGGAGGTTTCGCTGCCACTCGAGGTCACGAACGAATCGCGCGCCACTCGATACGGGATTGTCCTCACGCTGCCGGATTTGGGCGACGCCCGCGAACGTATCGACGAAATTCCCGCCGACAAAGCCACCCGCACCATACTTCGATTTCCCGCGGTGACCCGGGGCGAGCATGAGATCGGGAGAGTGCACCTGACCAGTGTCTATCCGCTCGGTTTTTTGCGAGTGCTGAAACAACTTCCGAGTGCGCAGCGTTACGTTGTTTATCCAAAGCCGGCCGGCGATCAGCGCCTGCCAGCCGAGACCGCGCGTTCGGGGCAATCCAGCTCGCGGAGGGAACTGGGAGAGGGCGACGATTTCGCCGGCGTGCGCGCATATGTGCGAGGAGAATCCCAACGCCACATCGACTGGAAGGCGGTCGCGCGCGGACAGGCATTGATGACAAAACAATTTACGGCCGAAGCTGACGGCCTGCTGTATCTCGACCTTGCGGCGGTGCGGCTTGACGATCTCGAAGCGCGGCTTTCGCAACTCGCGCTCTGGGTGATCGAGGCGGAACGTGCGCGACGTCCTTACGGGTTGCGTCTGCCTACGGTTGAAATTCGGCCGTCACTGGGCGAGCCGCATCTCCATCGTTGCTTGCGCGAACTGGCCCTGTTCAAATGAAGATACTTCGAAAACAAGACACACGCATCCCGCGACGACCGCTCTTGTGGCTGGCAGCGGCGTTGCTTTTTACGTTACCGCCAATGTTTGGGAGTCTCCCGTCCTGGGTGCCCTTACTGTTTTTGATCGCGCTCGCCGCGAAGTTCTGGATGGAACCGAAGGGTTATCGTCTCCGCTCCCTGGTTTGGAAATTGGTTCTCGTGGCCCTAATCCTGTCCCTGTTGTTCTTCAGCTACGGCTCGCTCAGGGGAATCGAGCCCGGCGTTTCCCTCATTGTTATGTTGACGTCGGTCAAGATTTTGGAAGCGCACACCGCACGCGAGTTCCACATCATGATCATGGTGGCGTGGGTTCTTTGCCTCTGCGGATTTTTTCTCTCTCAGAATCTCGCGATTGCACTTTGTCTGCTTATCGCCTTCACTCTGCTGCTCGTCGCGCTCATCCAGTTTCATCGCGGGTCATCATTCGCCTTTTGGCCACCAGTTCGCACCGCCGGTAAACTTCTCGCTCAAGCCGGGCCCCTTATTATTCTGCTGTTCCTTTTCTTTCCGCGCTTGAGTACTGGGCTCCGATTTCAGATCGCGCCGCAGCGTGGAGCATCGGCTGGCTTCTCCGACCGGCTCTCACCCGGGAGCGTTTCCTCTTTGGCTAATTCTTCTGAGGTCGCTTTCCGCGCCGAGTTTCCCGATGGCAAAATCCCTCCTCTCCGCGCGATGTACTGGCGCGGTGCCGTGATGTGGCACGGCGAAGGTTTGGAGTGGGAAGCGCCCAAAGCTCAGGTGGCACTGCCCTCCACCAGCCAAGGTCCGCCCCACGGGCAAGCACTTCGACAATGGATTACGATCGAGCCGCATGACGCAAGCTGGATGTTCGCGCTCGATTGGCCGGCGAATCCGCCTGCTGGTGCGAAGCTCGTGCCCGGTAATTATTTGTTGAGTAATCAACCGATCCACAAGCCGCGCCGATACGAAGTTGTATCTTATCCGGAAATTCCGAGCAACCGGCTCCATTCCCGCGAACGCGAGCCCTTGCTCCAGGTACCCGCGGACACCAATCCGGCAGTGCGTGCATTGGCGCAGTCTTGGTCGGCCGAAAAAGCGGAGCCACGCGCGATCGTAAATAAAGCGTTGGAGTTTTTTCGTACCCAAGGCTTTCGCTATTCGCTTTCGCCGGGCGAATACAGAAAGAATGACCTCGAGGAATTCCTTTTTCATCGTCGCCTTGGATTTTGCGAGCACTACGCCGCCAGTTTCGCGACCTTAATGCGATTGGCCGGAATTCCAGCGCGCGTCGTTACTGGTTATTTAGGCGGCGAGTATAACGAGATTGGGCACTTCTTTCTCGTGCGACAAGCGGATGCCCATGCCTGGTGCGAAGTCTGGTTCCCAGACAGCGGATGGCAAAGAATCGATCCCACTGCCGTCGTCGCTCCCGATCGCGTGAATTTGGGATTCAACTCCTTTCTGGAAAGGCGCGGCGGCGCCGGTCAACTGGATTCCCAGAGCGTACTTGCGAGAAACCTCGCGCGCTGGCCGATATTCGGCAGAGCCCGACTCGGCTGGCAGACGCTTAGTTATGCCTGGGATACTCGGGTTCTTAGCTTCGATGGAGACGAGCAGGAATCATTTTTCGCGTCCATCGGAATAGCTGGGCAAGGACCAATCTTTTTCATTATTGGTACCTTAGCGGTTACGATTGCCCTGCTTGCTCTTTACGCAGGATGGACACACTTGCGGACTCGCCCTCGCGGCGACCGCGTTAAAATTGTGTACGAAAGCTTTTGCCGGAAGACGGCCAAGCTTGGAGCGCCGCGCGATCCATCGGAAGGTCCTCTGGACTTCTCGCGTCGAGCGACGGGTTTGTTGCCCACCGAATCCGATCGAATCCGCCGCATCGCGAAGGCCTATATTGCGTTACGCTACGCTCCTGCACCCGATCCGACCATGCTCGAACAATTCGCCAAAGAAGTGAACTTCTTTGTCCGCACGTCTTAATCCGGGGAGCGCAGGCTGCTGCTAGTCTGCAGTTGCCGGCAGCTTGCCGGCAACATTTCGCACCGCGAACTTCTTTGTTGAAAAAGCGTCTCGGCAAGCTGCCGAGACGAACAGGCTGGCAGCCTGTGCTACCCACCCGGCAGATACTTTTCTGGAATCGGTGCGCTCGCATTTTCCTGCTGCCAGTAAATCGAGACGATCCACCAACGTTTGCCATCGTTGAATAGCTGGATGCTGTTGATCCCGCGCATAAATGGTTCGGGATCGTCCGGCTGGTGGCACGACTCATAGGTGCTCCAGACATGCGCAATCTGCCCGAACTGTTCGGTGCGCCGCGCAATCTCTTTCTCGTAGAAGCCGCTCTTCTCAAAGAATGGCTCCACGCGCGCGATGTATCCCTCAATATCCAAAATGTGCGGCGCAAGATCGACACCTCCCGTCCCGGCTTGCATCGCCGTCGGGATCAAACGCGCACCTGGCATGTACAACGAACGTTCGCGGTCCCAATCGCGCTTCTCTCCCGCTGGGCCTGAAATTCCGTCGTAAGCAGCTGTGATGATCGAATCGATTGTTGCAACATCAGCGGGATTGGCTTCTGACTTCAACATTGGATGTTCGGTGTTGGGCGTTTTGCGTTTTGTTTTATGTCTTGATCGTCTCCAGAACTTTGCGAGCTGCGTTGTGCCCGGGGATGCCACTGACGGCGCCGCCACGTAGCGCGCTTGATCCGCAGAAAAGGACTTTCTCGTATTGGGTCTCGACGCCCCAAGTCCCTGCTTGAGCGTTCGTGGTTGCGAATGGCCAGGTCGGTGCGTCGTGAAAAATGTTCCCATGATACATTCCTAACGAGTCTTCGATATCAACCGGACTTTTGCTTTCGATGCAGAGAGTGCCGTCGCGGCCGACCGCGAGACACTCTTCCAGCGGCTCTTCCAGCCACTGGTTCATGCTGGCGAGGAATTTTTTCTCCGCTTCTTTCCGCAGCGTCCTATTGTCGCGCGCGAACAAGCTCCAGGGCACATCCAGCCCGAAGAGCGTCATGGTGTGATAACCTTGTTCACGCAACTCAGGAGCGAGAATGCTATCATCCGTGAGGGTATGACAATAGACTTCACAAGGCGTTTTGTCTGGTAGGCGTCCCTGCGCGGCCTGCCCGTAGCTCAGATTCATCTGCTCGTAACCTTCGTCACTGTGAAACGTTCCGCACCACGCTTCGGTCGCCGGGTGCTTTTTCGACTTCAACTTCGGCAGCCTGCGCAACAGCATGTTGATCTTGAAGACCGAGCCCTCATCGGTCGCGTCTGGTTGGAACGGCTTGCCGGTAAACTTCGCCAGCACGTTGCGACCGAAGTTCACGAGGACAAACCGCGCTTCGGTTGTCTCCTTTTTTCCCGCCATCTCGAACTCAACCGAGGAGCTTTTTCCATTCAATCCCAGAGCGCGTATCCTAATACCCGTTAGAAATTCAGCGCCGCTTCGGCGGGCCGCTTCTTCCAGTTCGCGCGCCACCCCGCCCATTCCTCCCACCGGCACCTTCCATTCTCCCGTTTTGTTTCCAATCAGATGGTAAAGAAAACAACGGTTCTGGACGAGAGATGGATCATGCGGATGCGTAAAGAGACCGATCTTCGCGTCGGTCAGGACAAGCCCGCGTACCAGATCATTTTGCAAATAACGCTCGATCGCAGCTCCGAGCGGCTCCTCCGCCAAACTGCGCCACGCTTCGCGCGAAATATCATCGACATCAAACCGGCGGCGAAACTCTTCTTTCGCGATCAGGGGTTCCAGCATGCTGTCCCAGGAATGCGTGGCGAAAACGCGCGAGAGATTATAAAACTTTTTTAACTGCTCAAACTCTTTGTTGCTGCCGGTCAGATCGATCATCGATTGGCGACCCACCTCGTCATCGAGATTGCTCAAGAGTAATCCATTATATTTTCCATTCTTGACATAAGGGGTGAAGGATCCGGTCGCGCGCCGCCGCAACTCGAGGTTCAACCCGAGATCGCGAATGATTTTCTCCGGAAACAGGCTAACGAGATAGGAATAGCGTGAGAGCCGGGCGTCATAATCGGGAAAGACTTTCTGCGAAGTAGTCGCTCCGCCGATGTAATCGTTTTTTTCCAATAAGAGCACACTAAGTCCAGCCCGCCCGAGATAACTGGCGGCCACCAGCCCATTATGCCCCGCTCCCAGAATAACGACGTCGTACTTCGATTTTATCCTGCTCATGCTCGTGCTTATGATCGATTAAACAATCAGAAGTTGAGTTCGCTTACGCCAACCCCCCGGGTATGGCAAGGGCAAAGCAGGACATGCGGAAGCATGTCCCCTCCGCCTTCGCAGAGCGCGGAACCACGACGAGGTGACGCACTTCTATGCGTCCAGGAGGAGGGGAAGCTCGCCCCTCCGAAAAGATAGAAACTTCATGCGCAGCCGATGTAACGATGTAACGCTTTTAACGATTCAACGCACATACCATGGATGCCTTCAGTTATCTTTCGGTCCTCATCTCGATCGTTCTGGCTTTGGGAATGACGCGGGTCCTAGCCGGCGTCGGGGAGATGCTGCAGGCGCGCTCGCGGCGCCGGCTTTATTGGGTGCATGCTGTCTGGGTGGCGAATCTGTTTCTGTATCTGGTGGTGGCGTGGTGGATTTTCTATCGCTGGCGCAACCAGCAGCAGTGGACATTTTTCCTTTTTATCTTTGTTCTGATTTCGCCCACGATTTTATACTTGGCTTCTATCGTCCTTTTTCCGCCCGAGTCTTCTTTGGACGAGTTCGTCAATTACAAAACTCACTATTACTCTAACCACCGCGCGTTTTTCGTCCTCTTTGCCCTGTTCACGCCAGTCGATTTCGTGGACACCCTGCTGAAAGGCATCCCACATTTTCTTGCCTTAGGGCCGCAGTACTTTATCAGCAACAGTCTCTATTTCGCTGGGCTAGTGACCGCTGCGGTTACGCAAAATGAACGCTACCACCAATGTTATGCCATCATCTTTCTACTGCAGACATTTGTGATTAGCTTCAGCATAATTCGCACGCTGGCGTGACTCATGGGCATGCTCCCTGACGTCCACGTCCGTTGCCTCGTCGTCGGCGGCGGACCAGCGGGCATGATGACTGGTTATTTGCTCGCACGTGCCGGAGTGGACGTCGTTGTTCTGGAAAAACACGCCGATTTTAACCGCGATTTCCGCGGCGATACCATTCATCCTTCTACTCTCGAGCTTTTGCATGAGCTCGGATTACTCGAGGAATTTCTTCGGTTACCCCACCAGGAACTGCGCGAAATACGCGGAATATTTAACGGTCACGCGGTTCCCATCGCCGATTTTTCGCGTTTGCCGACGCGCTGCAAATTTATCGCCTTCATGCCGCAATGGGATTTTCTCGACTTTCTCTCCAGCCAGGCAAAACGGTTTCCTACCTTTGCTCTGCACATGCAACATGAAGTCATCGATCTGCTTTTTGAAAGCGATCGGATTGCGGGCGTTCGGGTGAAAACTCCGGACGGCCAGCGTGAAGTGCGGGCTGACCTAACAATTGGCGCCGACGGTCGCCATTCGATTACGCACACGAAAAGTAATCTTGAGATGGATGAATTCGGCGTGCCGATCGATGTCCTCTGGATGCGGCTTTCCAAACGGGAAAACGACCCGCCACAATCGCTTGGCTTTTTTCGCCAAGGGAAACTGCTCGTTCTCCTCGACCGGGGCGATTATTTCCAAGTCGGTTTTGTTATCCCAAAAGGCGAGCTCGACGCGATCAAGCAGCGCGGCCTGCCCGCCTTGCATCGTGACATCATTCGCCTCGGACCTTTCTTGGAAGATCGAATCACGGAGCTGGACGATTGGACAAAAATCAAACTCCTCACCGTCCAGATCAACCGTCTGCGAAAATGGTACCGCGAAGGCTTGCTTTGCATTGGTGACAGCGCCCATGCCATGTCGCCCGCCGGTGGCGTCGGCATTAACCTCGCGTTACAAGACGCAGTCGCGACCGCAAATTTGCTGGCGGCAAAGTTAAGAGCCGGGCCAGTGTCGGTCGCTGATTTGAAGCAAGTGCAAGAACGTCGCGAATGGCCTACCCGTGTAATCCAGACGATGCAGGCTTTCATTCACCGCCGAGTTGTGACGGGACGTGAATCCAAGAGCGGAGATTCGCTTCCAATTTTGCTCAAGTTCTTTCAATGGTTTCCGGCTTTGCGTTCGCTTCCAGCGCGCTTTATCGGTCTCAGCCCGAGGCCGGAGCACATTCATTCGCCGAGCAAATTAACCAAACGTTACTCATAGATGACTCAGCCGTTCCGAATGGAGGGACGCGCTTCTGCGCGTCCAGATCTACGGAAGCATGCCTTAAGAATGTCCATCTTGTTTTGCGGCCGTTACCAATCAACGGGCAAGATGCCTGTGCTACGGCCTCAAAACCGTTTGGCGCGAAACCGCTGCATCAGCTCGAGGATTTTCTCCCGCACCTCAAATAATTCGGCGCGAAACGAATCCAGTCGCTCGGGCGGAAGCAATTGTTTTTGGGCAACGTTATCCGCCGCCGCCATGCTGGTGTGCAAATAATTGAGCGCCCGTTTCAGGGCCGCGACAACGAACCCGCCGTCGCGAGAATCATCCTCATCATAAGCGAGGCTATCGAGCGCGCCCGCGATTTTTGCGCTTGCCGTCTGAAACTGAAAAACCATTTCGAAGAGATCGCTATCGCCATTGTCCTCAAGCAGACCGCGATCATCGCAAAAATGCCACATTGCGACTCCGCTTTCGAAGGCACGTTTCGTCAGCGGATGATGAATGTGGCCATCTTTGTCGCGCACCCAATCGACTCCTTCGGTCAACGGATTGGGCTCCAACGGCGGAATCTCTTCTCGTTCGCGCTTGGGAAGTGCTCCCCGCTCGTCCGCTTCCAACGCCTCCTCCAGCCAGGTCCAACCCATCTCGCGCGCCACGATTTTTTCGCGATCCGGATGCCCTTCATACTTTTCGAACAGCTTCATGTACTTGTCCGTGCGCGCGTCCGATTCGCGCATGAACTTCTCGTAACCGAATTCATCCAGCGGTTGTTCATCCTCAATTTCAAATTCCCTTTCTTCAGGATCCGGCAAATCGATTTGATCGAGCTGTTCCAGCCAGGCGCGCAGCGCCTCATGGCAGGAAGCAATTTGCTGCTCCTCATCTTCCGGCGAAAGCTTCCACTCCGCCGGTGAAACATCGATTTGATAATTGCTACTCTCAATCACCACACGACCATTGGCTTCGCTGAACCATTCCAGATAAAGGGCATTGGCAGAATGTTCTGGTGGCTGCGTACCAGATCTCGTTAGGCGTGTCGCTTCTTCCAGCGGCACATCGATCACCCGCACTTTGCGCGAAGCCGTGATCTCGCCGGCAACACCACGCTGCAAAAGCGCGGGCAGGCTCTTCTCTTCCTCCGTTGCCAGCGGATGCGGATTTTCAAATCGCACGACACATCCCGCCAGATCGCGTAAACAATTTCCCGTCAACTCCAGCGTCAGCGGCCGCTCGACCCCGACCAGTGTGATCCATCCCTCAACGCGTCCGCGCCGGCGATTATCGATCTCGCCCCGGAGAACGCTTTGATGAATACGTAACGCCATTAGCAGAATACTCCTGCGCAAGGACGATAACGCAAACCACCTGTCATTAACCACGCGCTCCGCGGCAATCTGTCGCCCAAGGTGTTGAACCGATCGGCTTCTGATCACAAACCGCCATCTAATTCCGGGTTGCGATATGTAAGGTAAAAGCTAACAATTCTATGAGTGATTGCCTCATAGCGATGTAGGTCAAAACCCGTCAATGAGCATTTCTCACAAGCACAAGTTCATCTTCATTAAAACGGTCAAGACCGTGGGTACAAGCCTTGAAGTATTTCTCTCTCAGCATTGCGGTCCAGATGATGTCCTTACCCTGTTCGACCCTCCCATCGAGGGACACCAGCCGCGTAACTACAACGGATCCGGTGACCACATCTCTGAAATCCTGCGCATCCCATTCGGACCGCGGTCTGCCTGGCGGTGCCTTCTTGCTCGACGTGAGCGTTTTTATAATCATATGCTGGCCTGGCTCGTTGGGCTACGCATTCCTCCCACTGTTTGGAACAGCTATTTCAAGTTCTGCGTCGAGCGCAACCCGTGGGATAAAGTTTTGTCGCATTATCACATGCACGCCTACCGCCTTGGCGGCGCCCTTTCCCTCGAGCAATACTTCGCCAGAGCCAAGTTCCCGATCAATTACCCGCATTACACCGATCCGTCCGGATCAAGAATTATCATCGATCGAGTTGTTCGCTATGAAAATCTGATCGATGAGCTTAGCGAGATTTTTGTGCGCTTGAACCTGCCGTTTGAAGGCGACCTCGGGATCAGAAAAAAGGGTCATTTCCGAATCGATCGCACACCGTATCAATTCGTATTTAGTCCGAAGCAACGCCAGATTGTGGAGAGAGTATTTGCCCGAGAAATCCAACTTCACGGCTACCGTTTCCAACAAGTCCTTACTGCTGAACCCACAGCGCAACTCTGAATGCTTCCCCTTCGATGTTCAGTGTTCGCTGTTGAATGTTTCTCTTCTCCCGATGGGAGAAGGTTAGGATGAGGGTATTCGACCGCAATCTGCGTCGCCAACGCCACTTTGAAACGCCTGTTAACATTTGAGTGTTGCAGGTGCGACATTTGAATGTTAACTCGCCCAATTGTGACTTCCGGCGCTCGTCTGGGAACCACGCGTGTTAGCTAGGCGTGTTTTAATTCAACGACGGGTCGTCGGGCGCCGCGGCCAGCAATTTGAACCACGGGCCTAACCGGCGCATGATGTCGTACCAAAGCCTGGGCAACCGGTCGAGTTTCATTGCGGCGCGGTTCGGTTTGCGAATGACCCAGGCATTTTGCTTCATCTCCGCTTCGAGTTGGCCCGCCCCCCACCCCGCGTAGCCGATGAATGCGCGCACTGAATTGGGATCTTTCCCGAGCTTTTCGTTTGCTTCTTCAGCATCCACATTGTGATTCAGTTTGAGGCCTTCCCCGGTCTTCCATTCCAACGAAGCAAAAATCAAACGATCGCGACCGACCGGTCCGCCAAAAAATACTGGCACTTTCTCCAAGGCGTTCAGCGGCGTTTCCGTTACCACTTCGCTCACCTGTTTTTCGAGCGGCCGATTCAAAATCACGCCGACCGCGCCATCATCCGCGGTGTGAGCCGAAATGAACAAGACGGCGCGGCGAAAATTTGGATCAAGCATGCTGGGATGCGCCACCAGCAACGAACCAGCGTAACTTTCTGCCCTCTCCTGAGGTAATTCGCGCACGATTTTATGTAAAAGCACCAGCGAATATCCGCAAGTCCAGTATCCGCCGCCCCGTCATCCCGAGCGCAGTCAAGAGATCCCGATGAAGTCAGTTTTAAGCTTCCGCGTCGGGACGACAATGCTAATTTTTTACGCGGATGAGTTGCCGATTGCACATTTGATAAATGGTATCTGCTGTGATTTCATCGCGCCACGGCATCGCCGTAGCCGTAACCAGCTTCTGCGAATCCGCTGGCAAATTATCAAGCAATGCGTTGCGGCGTTCGGGATCGAGTTCGCCGAAAATGTCGTCAATCAAAAGCAATGGCGCTTTCCCGTCGCTCGATCTTTTCAGCGCGTCCGCTTGCGCGATTTTCATTGCCAGCACAATTGTCCGCTGCTGCCCTTCCGAGGCGAATTGCGCCGCCGGTAAATCGTCGACGAGCAATTCCAGATCGTCGCGATGTGGACCGACAATTGTCTGACGTAAACGGATTGATTCGCTATGCGACCGCCCGAGATCGCCGCCGAAATCGTCGCTGCTGGCGCCGGGCAGAAATCGCAGCGCGAATCTTTCGCGACCGGCGCTGATGCGCCGGTAGGCCTGCGTCGCCAGCGGGGCGAGCATTTCAGTTAATTCGGCGCGCAAACGCAGCAGCACTCGACCATGTTCAATTAGCGGGGCGTCGTACGCCGCTACTTCACGCGCGCGCAGCATAGGCGATTTCAAGAGCGCGTTACGCGCGCGCAGGGCGCGTTCGTAAGCCCGCAATGCCGGCCGATAACTTCCATCGATTTGCGCGCCGAGAAAATCCAGGTAGCGGCGCCGAGCTTCCGAACCACCGCGTACCAGTTCGATATCAGCATTCGCCAGCGAAACCACGCGCCCAATTCGCAAATATTCGCTCAATGTTCTCTGCTCGATCTCATCAAACTTCACCCGGCGTCGCAACGCGCTGTAGCGAAACTCAAGTTCGTGCTCTTCGAATTTGCCGCGGACTTCGAAAAATTTTTTACCGATTTGGATCACCGGCGCGAGCGACGAAGAGCGCTGCGATTGCAAACGCAGAAGGATACAGGCTGCTTCCAATATCGTAGTTTTTCCCTCGCCATTTGCGCCGAGAAACAAATTGAAAGCAGGACCGATATCGATCAACACGCCTTCGAAGCAACGGAAATTGCGCAATCGCAA
>Ga0209267_1001165_pt1 | contig 18191 bp, 13 predicted proteins | sample GraSoiAngelo_137_FD_185894 | JGI IMG/M metagenome (GOLD analysis project Ga0209267, IMG submission 185894) | Grasslands soil microbial communities from the Angelo Coastal Reserve, California, USA - 14_0929_09_30cm (SPAdes) (version 2) | ecosystem: Environmental > Terrestrial > Soil > Grasslands ... | reverse complement strand
GGCGAGAGCCTGTGTGGGAGCGCAGAAACGATACCCGTCCCGGTACCGTGTGACGATGATGGGATGTTCTCCCGGGCGTCCCGGATGGAGGGCTGGACGCGGGATGAAACGGGCTCCCATTACGCTGTGAAAGGGGATGTAGACGCCTGTGAGCTCCGCCTGAGGCGCGGGTTCCCCGATTAGACAGATGCTGCTAGGAACAGAAGGTGGGTTACGGCCGACACGCCACCCACAAAAGTGTGAAGAAGTTTTTTTGTTTTGACATACCCCTGGGGGGGGGTCGAGAAAAAGATAACAGAAAAAAATAGTTAGCAAGAAATGGAGAGATAAGATCTCGGGACAGAGATGCAGTCAGTAGAGAGAAGAAGGGAATCTGGGAAAACTGGTTTCTGCGTCGGGAGACTCAAGTAGGCCCCGGCGGCTAGAAAAGTTTCGCGATATTGTCTTCAAATCTTTTTTTCTGGAATAGTTTCAGAGAACGATTTCAGCTCCCGTTCCAGCTATACTTGTTCCAGGACCTGTTTCAAGTTCGATTTCACAATCCCTTCTCCAGCTCTAAGATCCGGGGCGCGAAGAGCAGTTTTGTGTCGCGGTGATCAACTGCTTTTGAGATTTTTCTGGAGGAGGGTCCCGCCATTTGAAATCGTTCTGGGCGAATTTTGCAGGTCAGGGCGTAAAGTCTGCTGGTCGGGCTTTTTGGAGATCGTGAAATAAGCGTAGAGGTCAGCGTGAAAATGTTGCGACCTCAGATCGCACGCCCCGATTCGTGATCTCGGCTTGTTGTGCGCTCGTCCTGCTTAGTGTTCGGTATTTCATAGACTTTCCGCGTCGATGAGGGGCAGAAAGAGGGTTTCGTGTAGAGAGAACTCAAAGGTTTCCAAAGATTTCGAGAGGAGCGTATCTGTCTGAGCTGGGCGAGACTATTGTCTCTAGGCTTGGAGGGGGGCTCGGCCGCCGCCTCCGCCTCCTCCAGAACCGGTTGCGGGAGGATCCGCGGCGAAGGGCGTCATCAAGGGATAGTTGTCCTGGGCCGAGCTGAATGCATAGGGTGTATCTCCTATCCCGTCAGGATTTGGACAGATGTTCTGCTGGGGTCCGCTGCAATTGTCTACTCCCTTATAGTCCGACCAGAAGTTGCCACCGCTTGGATATCCGTTGTCCCACTGGTTCTTGCCCGGATTATCATCAGATGCCTGGACCGAATTGTTGACGAGATTGTTGTGATAGACTAGGCTTCCAGTCGCTGATTGAAGAACTATCCCAGAGCCGCAGGAATAGAACGAGGTTATGTTGTTTCCAAAGATCTGAACACTGCTCGATCCTCCTACTATCATCGACTTGGCAGGCGAGTACGCTGAACAGGCGGCATCGCGGACACTGTTTTGAGAGATCATGACATTTCCAGAGGAGGATACCACGATTCCGTTGCTCGGGTCCCACGGAGCCCCAATCGGGGCGAGACCGTTCATGAGGATTGTATCGTTTAATATGGTCACGTTCGACGAACCCTTGACTCCGAGGACGTTGCCAGACGCATCGGCTCGTATGCTGTTGCCAGAGATGGTGACGTTGGTACTCCCGTAAGTTCCAACAGTATCGTAGGTGCTGCAAGAACTGAAATTGTTACAAGTTCCCGCCTCCGCATTGTTCGCGTTGACAACTATGTTCCTTGACGACTCTACGATAATCCCGCCGCAACAGAGGATACTCTCGTCCTGGACGACTGAGTTGTCTATCCTGCCGTTTGTCGCATTGTTCAGGAGGATATCGGTTGCTGGCTGTGCAGTAATCAGTGAAGATACGGTCACGTTGAAAATTCTGAAGTAGGCAGTTGTGTTTGCAACTTCAATTCCGTAATACGGGCACTGCCAACACACGTTAATGTTCCATCCCTGGACCACATAGGGATCAGAAGCCGTGCCAGTTCCTCCGGTCACACCGTTCGCTGGAGTGAACTCAGCGTTCCCGACGATGAGTATGCTTGAATGACTCTGGGACGCTACCGCTCTCGGCAGAATCGGATTCAGGAGAACAAACGATGTGATGAGTAAAACAACGGGCATCACAATGCTGGCAATCTTTCTGCGTCTTGTTCCCATCATAAATATACAGCAATCCTGGGACATCTGAGCTTCGTTATAAGAATCACGCTTCGAATGTAATCGAACGTGAGCAGGCCCGCTCTCACGGGCTAAATCCTATCTCATAAGGGTCAGGGAACGAAAATCATACGTGGAGTGGACGCAGGCCCCCGCCTCCTCCACCTCCTGGTGTGGCTGCAGCGGCTGTTGCAGGAGGGTCTGGGACGAAGGGTTGCATCAGAGGATAGTTGTCTTGATTGTTGTTGAACGTGTAGGGTGTGTCGCCTATTCCGTCTGGGCTTGGACAGATGTTCTGCTGGGGTCCGCTGCAATTGTCTACTCCGGTATAGTCGGACCAGAAGTTGCCACCGCTAGGATACCCGTTATCCCATGAGTTCTGGCCCGGCTGATCGTCCTGGGCTTGAATGGTATTGTTGACTAGGTTGTTATGATAGAGGAGGTTTCCAGTAGATGAGAAGAGGTGAATCCCTATCGCCTCAAGTGTGACATTGTTTCCAAAGATCTGGACTTTGGAAGACGATCCCAATACGATTCCTTGGTCATCTGTGAGGTAACCGTTTACTCCCCCACCAATTACTCTGTTTTCCGAGATGACCGTGCTGTTAGAATTTCCGAGCGAAATGCCGTAGGAAATATTTCCTCTGATGGTGTTGTTGAGAATTGTTAGGTTCATGGACTTTGAGACGTCCAGGCCTCCTTCAATGTAGGCAACGCTCATCGAGTTATTCGAAATAGTAACGCTAGAAGAATCTGACACAGAGACTGGAACGGCGTATCCAGAGGCTGTCACACTATTACCTGAGAACGTGACTTGTTTGGAACTGTCGATTTCGAAGCCGTCCGTCCTAATCGTGTTTCCTATTACATATGCGCCCGAGATGTGGAGTAGAACGTTCGAATAGGCGCCCCCATTGGGAGACGTGCCTCCGTTGATACCATTGCCCGACAAAGTCAGGTTTGTGGAAAACTGGGCCTGAAATGCCTGGGAGTCCGAGGAGATGGTGGATGATTCTATTCTGGCGTTATGGACTCCGCTTAGAAAGACGCCCGTTTCATGGCATTCTACAGAAATGCCGCTGACTACAAAGTAGGCTGTGGCGTTCTGTATCTGTATACAAGTAGAATATTCTCCTGAGGTTCCTGACGTAAACACATCTATGTCCCATCCGGAGATCACGTATGGATCTACAGCAGTACCGGTCCCCGACGTCACGCCATTTGCCGCAGTGAATCCGCTATTCCCATTGATCGAAATGACAGAATGACTCTGCAATGCAACGGCCGTCGGAAGGATTGTCTTCGCTAGATCGGGTGAAGAGAACAAGATCGCTATGGAAATAACGATACAGGAAACAACGGCCTTCGTTGTCTTCCCCATAAATAATCCGCAATCTGGGGACATCTGAGCTTCGTTATAAGAAGAACGCTTCGAATGTATTCAAATATGATGGGGGTCAGCTCGAGCTCAGCTAGACTTCTTCATACCTGAAACATTTCGTAGTGTGATCGTTCACCATTCCAACTGCCTGCATAAACGCATAGCAGATAGTTGGGCCGACGAACCTGAAGCCTCTTCCACGAAGCTCCTTGCTCATCGCGTCAGACTCTTTGGTGGTCGCAGGAATCTGGCTGAGCGAGTCGAACTTGTTCCTGATTGGTCTGCCGCCGACAAATCTCCAGATGTATTTGTCGAACGAACCGAATTCTTTCCGTGTCACTAGGAATTGCTTAGCGTTTGTGATTGTCGCCTCGATTTTGAGACGGTTACGTATGATCCCGGAGTCGCTAAGGAGACGTTTGGCATCCTTGTTCTTGTAACGGGCAATGTTCGAAGGGTCAAAGCCGTGGAATGCCTTGCGATAATTTTCACGTTTGTTCAGGACCGTCTGCCACGTTAGTCCTGCCTGTGCACCTTCCAACGTGAGGAATTCGAATAGCACGCTGTCTTTGTGCACTGGGACGCCCCATTCTCTGTCATGATACTGAATCAATGGATTGTTGCTGAGGGTCGCCCAGTCACACCTCGTGGGAGGATGGGTCACACTTAATCAACCAGGTACACGTGTCGCCAGATATCTGAGGTTTACTGGTTGACATCCGTTGTCGAAGTTGCGAAGCAGCACAAAGCCGTGGAATGGTTGTTGGACAGCAAGAACCCTGCAGTTCGATACTGGACCCTTAGGGACATTCTAGGCGAGCCGGAAACTGACGACAAAGTTGTGCGGGCTGGAGAGCACATCGCGTCTTGGACCCCTGTGGCTGAGTATCTGAGGGAACAACACCCTGACGGTTACTGGGGATTTGGAGAAGACGTCTACTGGCCGAAATGGACGGCAACTGTTTGGCCGTTGATATTGCTAGCGGAGATTGGTGTGCCTGGCTCGCATCCTTCGATCCGGAAATCATGCGAGTACTTTTTGAAAGTCATGGATGCGCAGGACCGGCCTTGGCCCCAGCCGAAATATCCTGACGACGATCTACGAGGCTGGCGCGCGGTCTGGGAGCCATGCGTAACAGGAAACATGGCGCGGACCCTTGTAGCGTTTGGATATGGCGACGATCGCAGGGTTCATGAAATGTTTGAGTGGTTAGTCAAGTATCAACGCGACGATGGTGGCTGGAACTGCGAGACTGAGGATTACAGGAACGGAGAAGCGGTTCATCATAGTTCCTTCATGTCAACAATCGAGCCGTTGTGGGCCTTCTCAACGCTCGACCGGCAGAAATGGCCACGGGGAGGACGCGAGGCGGTCGAACGCGCTGCAGAGTTCATGCTGGTCCATCGTCTGTACAAGAGCGACAAGACAGGGAAAGTCGTCCGGCCAGAGTGGACCCAGCTGCACTTTCCAATGTTCTACTTCTACGACATTCTCCATGGATTGAGGATCTTGACCAAGCTTGGATACGGTGGCGACGAGCGGATGGTTGATGCGCTAGAACTGTTACTTTCGAAGAGGTTGACTGACGGAACATGGCCATTGGAAGCATCGTATGTCCAGGCTCTGAGACGAAATTTTGTGAAAGACCCTGCAACAGGTCATTGGGGGCAGGTCAGAGACGAGAAGCTTGATCCAGCTGACGTCTACACTAAAGGTGGAAGTGTTGCGGAGACTCCAGCGATCTATGCTAGCCTCGGCGAAGTAGGACGCTCTAACCCATGGATCACGCTGAACGCTCTTCGAGCACTGAAGGGCGCAGAATTAGCATCATAAACGGCTGGGTTTTGAGAGAAAGGCCAAGAATGCAGAAGAGCGGGGAACATCGGAAAGGATTCGACCCCATATGCTAATCAGGATCATAGAAGACTCGAAGATCCCGCTTGAAGAAGAAGAGTCGAAGCTTCAGAAGATCAAAGGAAAAGTGGAACACGACGAACAACTCTCTCGAGAGGATGAAGTCTTCCTCACCAGACTGGTCGAGAGGGCTAACGAATGGCAGAAAGGATTGAAGAGCTCATCCGACACAGAACCAGAGGACACCCTGCCAGGATGAAAAATGGAGAGATGGCGAGTCAAAGAATGAGTTCAGAGGATGACGAAGCCAACGGGAGAGAGGACGAAGAGGAAGACGACGACGAGGAACCCGAGGAGGAGACTGACGACGAATAGCAGGAGCAGGTTTCAGAGACAGCAGAGAGAGAAAACACCCAGGTTAGTCAACGATCTCTTCTTCATCGATGTTCTCCACTCGCCCCCCTCTGAGATTCTAGACAAGGCTGGTTAGGACGGTGATGGTCTGCGAGGTTGTGACGCTCTGACCGTTCGCGTCGGTGACCGTCAGGGTAACTGTGTATGATCCAGGCAACAGGTATGAGTGGCTTACCGATTGTCCGCTGCCAGTTGACCCGTCTCCAAAGTTCCAGCTGTAACTGTAGGGCTGAGTGCCTCCACTTGCGCTGGCATCAAACGTTACCGCAATAAGTGGTAGCGGGGTGGACGGGCTGTACGTGAAGCTGGCGGATAGCTTTGTGTTGACTGTTATTGTCTGGGATGATTTCGCGACTTGTCCTGCCGAGTCGGTGACCGTCAAGGCCGCGGTGTAAGTGCCGCTTGACTGGTACGTGTGATTGGGGGAGCTTCCCGAGGCTGTTCCTCCATCGCCGAAGCTCCAAGAATAGCTGTACGGCGAGGTCCCTCCCGAGGCGGACGCTGTGAAGGAGACGGATTGTCCAGCATTGGGCGAGGATGGACTAAACGTGAAGCTTGCCGACAGTGGAGGCGGTGGGCTCGTGACAGTGACTGTCTTCTGAGATGTTGCTGTCTGCTGCGGTGAGCCGCTGTCCTTTGCTGTCAGTATAACCATGTATGATCCAGCTGACGAGTACGTGTGAGTTACCGAAGAGCCTGAACCTGTTGATCCATCGCCGAAATTCCAGTTGAAACTATAGGGACTCGTCCCACCACTGGCTGATGCGCTGAACGAGACTTGCTGTCCAGTCTGGGGTGATGATGGACTGTATGCGAAGCTCGCGCTAAGTGGAGGAGGCGGACTGGAGACAGTAATGGTCTGCTGTGATGTCGCTGTTTGTTGAGGCGAGCCATTATCTTTGACAGTCAGTGTGACTGTGAACGATCCGGCTGAGGAGTAAGTGTGGCCTGCAGACGAGCCTGCTCCAGTGGATCCATCGCCGAAGTTCCAGGAGTAGCTGTAAGGCGAGACTCCTCCAGATGCAGAGCCTGTGAACGAGACGGACTGTCCCGTCTGAGGGGAGGATGGACTATAAGTGAAGCTGGCTGCCAAAGCTGGAGGAGGGCTCGAAACAGTAATCGATTGCTGGGACGACATAGTCTGTTGGGGCGATCCACTGTCGTTGACGGTCAAAACTACGTTAAACGTTCCGGCCGCAGCGAAGGTGTGAGTCACAGACGCGCCTGTTCCGCTCGATCCATCGCCAAAGCTCCAGCTGTAGGCATAGGGAACTGTCCCTCCACTTGCGCTCGCTGTGAACGTAACCTGTTGTCCAGCCTGCGGCGAGGAGGGACTGTAACTGAAGCTAGCTGTCAGAGCAGGAGGTGAGCTTGAGATGGTTATGGATTGCTGAGATGTCGTAGTTTGTTGAGGCGAGCCGCTATCCTTGACTGTTAGACCAACCGTGAATGATCCTGCTGAGGCATAGGCGTGGGTTACAGACGAGCCTGTACCTGTGGTTCCGTCACCGAAACTCCAAGAATAGCTGTAAGGCGAGACTCCTCCCGAAGCGGAGCCGTTGAACGAAACAGTCTGTCCTACTTGAGGAGAGGACGGATTATACGTGAAGCTCGCCGTGAATGCAGGAGGTGGACTCGTGACGGTGATGGGCTGTTGGGAGGTCGCGGTCTGCTGAGGCGAACTGCCATCCTTCAGAGTCAGAACAATAGTATAGGTTCCCGCTGACAAGTATGTGTGAGTCACTGAAGAACCGGAACCAGTCGACCCATCACCGAAACTCCAACCGTAACTGTAGGGCGATGTTCCACCACTAGCAGAGCCAGTGAACGATACCTGCTCTCCGGCCTGAGGTGAGCTTGGACTGAACGAGAAGCTCGCCGTTAGAGGAGGAGGCGGACTGGTTACCGAGACTGTCTGCTGGGACGTAACCGTCTGCTGCGGCGAACCGCTGTCCTTGACGGTCAGAGTAACGGTAAAACTTCCCGCCGATGAGTACGTGTGTGTCACAGACGATCCTGTTCCAGTAGATCCATCACCGAAGCTCCAGGAGTAGCTGTAGGGTGAGGTTCCTCCTGAGGCTGAGCCGCTGAAAGAAACGGACTGTCCAACCTGGGGCGAAGACGGGCTAAAAGTGAAGCTGCCTGTCAACGCCGGGGGCGGGCTGGAAACTGTAACGGACTGCTGAGATGACACAGTCTGCTGTGGTGAACCACTATCCTTGACCGTCAGAACAACCGCGTAGGCTCCCGCTGACGAATAAGTGTGAGTTACAGAAGAACCAGAACCAGTTGAACCGTCACCAAACGACCAACTGAACGTGTAGGGACCCGTCCCACCACTAGCGCTAGCTGTGAATGTGACCTGCTGTCCAGTCTGAGGCGAAGAAGGACTGTAAGTGAAGCTTGCAGTCAGAGCAGGGGGTGGACTGGACACGATCACAGACTGTTGGGACGTTGCCGTCTGTTGCGGTGAACTGCTATCCTTAACGGTCAGAATCACAGTGAAGCTTCCTGCTGATGAGTAAGCGTGTGTGGCAGACGAGCCTGTCCCCGTGGACCCATCACCGAAACTCCAACTGAAACTATAGGGAGTCGTTCCGCCGCTAGCAGAGGCGGTGAACGTGATCTGCTGGCCCACTTGGGGCGAAGATGGACTATAGGTGAAAGTCGTCGAGAGCGGATTTCCGAAGAACTCGGTCATGGGTGTGGCTGAGCCGTCGTTGAAGGTTAGACTTGGCAGGTTCCAGTTTACTTCGACTGTTCGGGTCCACGAATAGTGGTTGTAGAGATTTGTCGTTCCAAAGCTAGCTTTAGCCAATCGGCCTGCCCAGACAGCATAGACACAGTCCTCACTGCTCCCGTTGAGAGGACAGAAGCCGTTACCCTCGTCGAATACAACGAACAGCGCAGACCTCTGTGTTGCGAAAGTTGTACTACTCAGAATGTTTGGGATGAGACCTTTGAGATAACCATCGCCAAACGAGACGGAAGAAGAACAGATACCGGTGAAACCGTGCATGTTGTCGCAGTTGTTGGGCGTGAGCCACATGAAGCTCGGAGCAGAAGCAGAGCTGAGATCATTGATGAGCACACAGTCAGTCACAGAACAACTGCTGGGGTTGGCGAGAACAATGTTCGAGCAACGCGTAGGACTGTTAACAATGTCGCTGAAGGCTACGAATGGGTTATGCTCGGGAGTATACGGCTGATGATACGTCAAGTCACAGCCACTCGACATCCCCTGGTCCTCCATGTAGCCCTTCCAGGTCAACCCGGCCGACTCAAGCCTATCAACGAGATTGGGTCCGCTGAACGGCCAGGGACAGCCCGTAGAGCTGCAGTTATCCGTCGTTCCCCCCATCATCGCGATATAGTCAGCCTGGCTAAAGTGAGTCACACCCAGATACTGCGAGCCAATAGCGTAGCTGTTAGCCAGACCGGCCATGTAGGTAGCGCCCTTGGTCGTAAGACACGGAGGAGGACTATCACCACAGACATCATAGATTCCATGATCCTCCATGATCACAACCACGATATGATCAAAATATGTGCCGGACGGAGGAGTAGCTTGCGTTGCACGGGCTGGCTTTGCTATGTGCGGGATGCTGGTGACGCTCAGGCTCAACGTCAGCGCTAGAAGAACCGATGAAAGGATGAGAGTCGCGGGTTTATTTCTCAAGAGCCGAAGCTACCTTGATGCATCTCTCCAGGCGAGAGCAAGGAATCGAAGGCAAGGCCCTTTGAGGAGCTTCGGGCCTGCACGTGTCAGTGGAATCCCTCCAGGGTTACATGAATCACAGATACGATAGGCATTAGCGTTGAACTAACGCCCATTTGGAAGAGCGAATATTTGAGCGGCGTGTCTACAACTGTTGAAGGTTAAGCCGCTAGGCTGCTCTCCTCACACTAGTGCCACCAAAAGTGTGCGCTTCAATCACAAGCCACCAAGCTACAAAGTATATAGAAATCTATCTCGAATAGTGTGCAGACAGCCCTAACGCTCGGCCAGTGCGAAACGTCGCCTAAGGACCTTTGAAGCTTTAGGCTTCGGAAAACGACGGCATGCCTCTGCCGACAAGCTCTACATCTCCTATGCAGCTGTACAGTCTCAGCCAGTACACCTCGGCGATGCTTAATCCGCCCTGGCTAGAGGATCTCTCGACGCGTACCGATCTCTTGACCGAGAGCGACGCAAGAAAATTGTGGCGATTCCGGAACCGAAAACCGCGGAACCTTTTAGGAGGAGCATACTCAGCATGCGCCGAGATTTCTGAAGGCATAGTCGTCCACGGATCCGACGTGGAAACCTTTCGCGAGCAAAGCCGCTCGCGATCCCGCTAAGATTCCTCGTCACGGCACATATCTCCTCCCGGGCGTCAAGCACTTCACATTTGAAGATGCGCCAGAAGCGACAGTGGAAAACTTTCGAGCATGGTGGGCCAACCTAGAAACCGACTGGTGAGCATTAACCGGGATAGCGGTGAAGTTATTGGGATTCTACTCGCCGCGGGATAGAGCGCGCATTGTTCCCGGCGATCTAGTAGGAGGCTGTGGATGGAGCGATGTCGATGCCTTTTCGGCGCTGTCGGCGAAGCTGATCAGATAAGTAACAAGAACTCCGAGTACAAACGCGTTTGTAAGATGAACCACAATGACGACACCACTGTTTGTTCCAAGAGCAATGAATCCTAGGATTATCTGTACGACGTAGTCAGCTATCGCTGCTATCCCGGTTCTGAACAGAGTTGACTTCGAACCGAGCTCCATCGCAGCATAAACTGTCGCTATGATGAGGACACCGAAGGTCACAACTCCCCATACCAGGTGATATAGAACATCAATATATCCGAAGACAGCACTGCCTCCTAGAATGACTTGGACGAAGAGCATTAGTCCGACTAGGTTCGCAATTATCCGTGCGGGCTTCAAGATGCAGCAAAAACGCACCCTTCGGTAATATCAGATTTTCCTATTTACACACGAAGAACTCACCAGTCTCCAGGAGAAGAGAGCTTGAAGAGACGCAGACTGTCAACGGCAAAACCGCGCCTTAACGCAATGTTGAATTGCTAACTCCACACTTGGAGTGGCCATGCTAGACTCTGACAAGGTCCCTATTTCGCAGTCAGCACTGTTAGTAATCGACGCACAGGATTCGTTCAAGCTCGGTGCCCGTTGGGCGCGACGTAGCAATCCGGCTTTCGAAAAGAACGTCACCGAGCTTGTCAAAGCATATCGGACCGCGCATTTACCGGTCGTTTTCTTCTTACATACCGACAAGGATGAGGGTTTCGCTAGAGACAGCCCATCATTCAAACTGATGGACTTTCTTAAGCCCCGGGCCGATGAGCCTGTGATGGTCAAGAACACGCGCAATTGCTTCACGAGCACCTCATTGCAACCATACCTTCTCGAGAAAGGTGTGAGACGCGTCAGCATCGCAGGCATACAGATGGAACAGTGCTGCGAAACAACCGCGAGGATCGCGGCCGACCTAGGCTACGCGGTAGACTTTGTGACCGAAGCAACAATGACTTTTCCAATCCCAAACTGGGACAAGCCGGGCGAAGAACTCGGAGTCGACGCAATACGTGAACGCACAGAGTACGCCCTACGACGGCGGTTCGCACGAATTACAACAGTCAACCAGCTCGCAAAAGAACTCAAAGGGATCCAGCTCTGACCATAGGTAAGGGTCCAGAAGCAGAAAAGGTGAAGCCCTATCACCATCGGTTGAGAGTTTCCAGTCCTAGATTTCTAGCCAACCATTTCTTGTTTCCGTTCTTCGACTAGTTCGAGAAGACTCTGCCGTTTCACCGAATCTGTGCGGTGATTCTTCAAGGTCGCGTTTGGATGCCATTTTTTCGTGAATGAAAAGTAGCCTTCGAGTATAGGAAGCGTGTCTTGCCCTTAGGCAGAGCCTTCTCGACCCTATCGAGAGCCTTCTGAGCCTCCGAGAATTTCTTCTGAATAGCCTCAGCCCTAGCAATCTGTGTCAGAAGCTCCGCCAGATACGAGATGTCGAGTGAGTCTAACGCGGCTGGGAGAAGCTCGCGAAACTTCTTCTCAGTCGGACCCGGATGCTCATAATCCCAGAGACTGTCAAGATCAGCGACCATGCCCATTCCCAATTTCCTATCAGCCTCTCCCAACTTGCTCAATGAGCTCGACACTCCTCTGTGGGAACCTATGACCTACCAAGCCAATGAGCCGACTCATTTTCTTAATTGTACCAGACAGTTGAGAGCCAGGGTGAAGGGCGTCAATGAAAGATCACCGTCCCCTCGGGCTAAAGGGCCCCTGAAGAACCGCAGGATATGGTTTCCGACTTTGAACTGTGAGGCATCGCTCTAATGTTGTTTGTGGGAACCGATGTCGGCGGGACATTCACAGACGTTGTGATCTTTGATGAGAAGTCGAGGAAGAGCCCTGAGGTTCTCAAAGTCCCGACGAATCTCAAACATCCAGAATCGGCAATCCTTGAAGCGCTAGAGCGGTATCAGAATAGAACGGGACAATTTGCGCTGATTTCTCATGCGACGACCATTGCGACCAACAACCTTCTCACGCAGACTGGGCTGGCAGAAACCGCTCTCATTACGAACGAGGGGTTTAGAGATGTCTTGGAGATTGGACGACAGAGAAGACCCGAAATCTACAATCTTAACACGAAGAGGCCCGACCAGCTCGTCAAAAGGAAAAACCGGTTCACGGTCAAGGGGAGAAGACTCGTCAATGGGTCAAGTCTGACGCCACTGGCGGAAAACGATCTGCGAACAGTTTCTAGAGCAATTATTGAAAGAGGAATAGAGTCAGTCGCGATCTCATTTCTCAACTCCTACGTCAATCCGGCAGATGAGATAAAAGCTGAAAAAATTTTGAGACGTTCAGGCTTCAAAGGACATATCGACCTGTCAAGCAGAATTGACCCTCAATACAGGGAATATGAGAGGACTAGCACAACTGTCGTCAACGCCTCACTCGCGCCCTCAGTATCGCAATACCTGCAGCGACTAAAGAGAAGGCTTGAACAGATCGGTATAGGATCTCCGGTCTATGTCATGAACTCTGACGGAACAGCCAGCACCACGGCCCAAGCCGCCAAACACCCGATCTCGATAATAGAATCCGGCCCCGCAGCAGGAGTCTTATCCTCAAGAAATCTCGCCAAACATCTCAGGCTCACGAAGGCCATTACGTTCGATATGGGCGGGACAACAGCAAAGGCTGGCGCGATCGTCAGCGGGAAGGCCGACCTCGCCTACGAGTTCGAAGCGGCTGGAAGAACCTACCATGGAAGATCAATCAAGGGCAGCGGCTACCCAGTAAGACAACCCTTCGTCGACCTCGCAGAGGTAAGTGCCGGGGGCGGAACGATAGCCTGGATAGACGAGACCGGGAACCTCAGAGTGGGACCCGAGAGCGCGGGAGCCGACCCGGGACCTGCAGCATACGGCAATGGCGGCACACACGCGACCGTAACAGACGCGAACCTCATTGCAGGAAGAATCAACCCGTCCAAACTACTGGGCGGACAGCTCAAGCTCCGCGATGATCTTGCGGTCAGAGCCGTGGGAAAGCTAAGCCGTAGGCTCGGAACCTCGATCGAGGAGACTGCAGATAGGATTCTCCGAATAGTCAACAGCAATATGAGCAAAGCACTCAGACTCGTAAGCGTCGAACGCGGCCGAGACCCAAGGGAGTACTCTCTAATCGCGTTCGGAGGCGCTGGACCTTTACACGCCTGCGATTTAGCAGAAGAACTCGACGTCAAGAGAATAATCATACCAATACACCCTGGTCTCTTCTCCGCGTTCGGCCTCCTCACAGCCGAACTGTCCAGAACATTCGTTCAACCCATAATCGAACAATTAGCGATCAACGTCGAGCCAACTTTCATACAGCTTAGAGAACAAGCAAGAAAATCACTGAAAGAAGAAGGGTTCACAAGCTATCAGACAGTAGAACACGTTGACCTGCGATACCAGGGTCAAGCCTACGAAATAACACTGCCCTACAAGAAGAACACTAACCTAGAACGACTATTCGATCGAGAGCACAAGAAACTCTACGGGTACTCATCAAAAGATGCAGTTGAAGCAGTAAACGCCCGGATTCGAGCAATCATTCCCATACCTAAAGCTAAACTCGCGAAGAGTCAACTCAAATCCGGAAAACCAGCCGCTCCAGCCTCATCGAGGAAAATGTCGCTTCTAGGAAGCTGGCAGAAGGTCCCAGTCTACGACCGAGAAAAACTATTCCCGGGCGTATGTAGCAGAGGGCCTTGCATTATCGAAGAATACGACTCGACCACGGTAATCGGAAAGAACTGGAAGTGGAAAATCGACCCCTACCAAGACATTGACCTAACTCTCCACACACCCGTGAAAGATTAGAAAGAGAAAAACGGGACATTCCTGCCCACATTCGAACGATGGGTATGTCTAGTCTGGTACCGCAGCGTTCTCGTTAGCGTCATCCAGTTCAGCGTGAGCTACTGAATTGTCATCCGAGGTTTCATTATCATCATGCTCCTGATCTAGGTGGTTCTGCTCATGCTCATCACTATCATGACTTGTGGTAGCGGTGTTGGAAGTTTCAGTTGCATGAAGAATGGCAACGGCGGGAAGTAGCACAGCGGCTGTAATCAACAGGATGAGGACCATCTTCTTCGAGACTTTTCACCTCCCAAGGGAACACGCGTCGTAGCAACTTCACGTTCAAAGGATAACCCAACTGTTTTGAACACCATGTTCAAGCAATTTTATCGTTACTAGCAGGCCTCTACGGCAACTCCAGTTCCTCTAATGGTTCCTCTACGATGCAGTTGGACCCGACGACAACCGAGATCATTCGCAACTCCCTAGTCTATGCCAGCGAAGAGATGGGAATGGCACTTCGAAACTCTGCATACTCGCCGAATATTCGGGAACGATTGGACCATTCGGCAGCCATCTTCGACGACCAGGGCCGACTCCTGGCTCAAGCTGAACACATACCAGTACATCTTGGGTCTCTGCCCTCGGGACTGGTCAAGACTCTTGAGTATTGCCACCGAGAAGGCATCGAACTTGAAAAATCCTCAATGATAATGGTGAACAATCCATACATTGCCGGAACACACCTTAACGACGTAACAGTCATCCGCCCCATCTATCACGCGAATAGGCTCATCGCATACGCAGCCAACAAAGCGCACCACGCAGATGTAGGCGGAAACGTCCCCGGCAGTATCTCGATAGATGCCGAGACCCTGTTCGACGAAGGCGTCGTAATAGACCCGAGATATCTCATCCGAAAAAACAGGTTCATCAATAGTGCAGTGAAAGCTCTCGTATCCAAATCCCGGACTCCAGAAGAAAGGATGGGCGATCTCAAAGCCCAGACAGCAGCCAACATCACAGGCGAGAGAAGAGTCCTAGAACTCGTCAAGAAGTACGGCCAGAAAATGTTCCAGCAAGCTTGTGCAGAATCGCTTAGCAGGACAGATCAGCTGATGCGGTTGAGGCTCTCCAAGATTCCCAACGGAACTTACCAAGCCCAAGACTATCTGGAAGATCCTGATGGACACGATATTCAGCTCCGAGTCACCCTCACAATCTCAAGGGGACGCCTGAAAGTAGACTACACCGGAACCGACTGGCAGGTATGGAATCCACTCAATGCAGTCTACGGCGTAACCCTCTCAGGAGTATACTACGTTATCCGGACATTAACAGGAGACGACGTTCCTGCGAACCACGGAGCCTTTGCACCCATTACAGTCCACGCCCCCGAGGGCACCATCCTCAATCCAACATTTCCCCACCCTGTAGCAGGCGGGAATGTCGAGACAAGCCAGCGGAACGCGGACCTCCTCTATCGGGCATTCTCAAGAGCCATCCCTGACAAAGTCCCAGCCGACTCGGGCGGGTCTATGAACAACGTCATGATGGGCGGAACCTACAAGGGACGAGACTGGGCTTTCTACGAAACCATAGGCGTAGGCCTCGGCGCAAGAAACGACGCGGACGGCATAGACGGCATCCAGGCAAACATGACCAACACAATGAACACACCAATCGAAGAAATAGAACGATCATATCCACTACTCATCAAAAATTACGAGATGAGACCCGACGGCTTCGGACCCGGGCGACACCGCGGAGGCACTGGAATCATCAGATCGTACCAGGCTCTAACCGATAATATCACCGTAACAGTTCTTGCGGACAGAGGCAGAAATCGCCCACGGGGGCTCTTGGGAGGCGGGTCCGGCGCACGGACCGAGGTCAACCTCTACAGGAGGGCGATGGGAAAGACTCGCAAAATGAGACTGCCTGTGAAGGTCACGCTTGTTCTGCTGAAGGGAGACGTGATCGAAATCAGGACTGCCGGCGGAGGCGGCTATGGGAAGCCAGAGAAACGGGAAGGGGCAAGAATCAAAGAGGATATTCAACAGGGAATTATTACGTCTCCCAATGTGAGACGGGCACGTTACCAATTCAGGGGTATCTAGCGATTCAAAGGGAACGACTTAACGTAAGAATCGATTCGAGCGACTTCCGTTTCGTTCAGCTAGGAAGTGATGCACTTTGCGGCTTCAAAGCATGGAGTTTGACCTGAACAGACCCGTGATAACTATAGAATTGAACGGCGGGCTTATCTACAGCGTGACGAACATATTCTCTTCGGATATCCACGTGATCTGATGTCGGACAAGCGGTTTGTCCAACAGTCCGGTATCGACGCCTTCAACGGTAACGAGCTAATAGTCAAAGGCGCACTGGAAAGCCAGGTCGGCCTCATGGCCGGCTACCCTGGGTCGCCAGTGGCAGAAATCTTCACGATTCTGGAGGAGAACGCGGATATTCTCCGCGAGGTTGGACTCTGGGGCGAAATGACCAACGACGAGTCCCAGGGCGCAGCCGCCCTCAACGGAGCGATGGATGTTGGCGTCAATGCGATAGCCGTCATGAAGAGCGTAGGACTGAACGTCGCGGCAGACCCAATCAACATAATCAACTACAGTGACAAGTACGGCCTGAGCGGAAAGAAAGGCGGAGCAGTCGTCGTCTGCGGTGACGACCCACATGCCTCCAGTACGCAAGTAGCCGGCGATAGTCGCGCTTTGATGGAGCATCTCAAGATGCCCATCATCGAACCCAGCAACCCACAAGAGATCAAGGACTGGATCGGAGAAGCACTGAAGCTCTCAGCTTACTCGAACTTAGTCGTTGGATATCTCATCACTACCTATCTTGCTGAGGGCGGGGGAAACGTAAAGATCTACGAGAACAAATCTCCTGAGATCAGCTTCAAACATCCTATCACCATAGACATTTCGAAAGTAGACATTAAGCGAAAGGTCAGCATCCCACCCAACACGTGGGACCTAGAGAAGGAGATAATTCGCGACCGCTTTCCAAGAGTCCACGAATATGTCCGACAGAACCACCTAAACAAAATCCTCTATTCCAACGGCAAGAAGCACAATCTCGGCTTCGTAGCCGCAGGAATCTCCTACAGCTATCTAGAGCAAGCCCTCTGGGAACTTGGGTGTGACGAACAATTTCCCATCCTCAAACTATCCGTCACATTCCCGCTAGATCCTGCGGTAGTGGAAGAATTCTCGAAACTAGCTGACAACATAGTAGTCGTCGAAGAGAAAGGCCCCATCATCGAAGATCAGATCAAGACAATTCTAACAGACCTTGTCCAGGACGGAAAGGTCAAGAAGGAACCCGGTGTCTGGGGTAAGATATTCCCGAAGGACGAGGATGGCTTTCCGGAAGAGAGCGGACTAACCCCTTCCATGGTCATCGAAAGACTCGGAGGCCTGATTCTCGAAATAGGAGACCCTTCCGCAAAATACGATGAGAAGAAGATTCACAGCGAATTGGATCTTCTCACCGAGATCAAAGCCTACGGGGTGCTAGTTCCACCGCGGTCCCCCGGTTTCTGTGCCGGTTGTCCGCATAGAGAGACGCTCAGTGCTGTACACTCGATGAGGGACCAGCCTGAGCACAAAGACATCTTCGCCCACGGGGATATTGGATGCTACTCCATGAGCTTCCTCCCACCCTTCGGCGAGATGCACAACCTGACAGCAATGTCGCTAGGCGGTGCCGCGGGAAGCGGGATGGACCCGTTCGTCACCAACAAGCAGTACGCGTTGATGGGTGATTCAACTTTCTTCTGGAGAGGCATGACCGCCATATCCAACAGTATCAAAGAAGGCCAGGACATTCTCTACATCATCCTCGAAAACAAAAACACGGCCATGACCGGACACCAACCAACTCCCGAGTCAGGACACAACATCATGGGCGACAAGACCACTGCCCAAGACATCGAGAGCATTGTCCGGGCAATGGGCCAAGACCAGACCTACGTCCGGAAGATGCCCCCGTCCAACCGGGAGAAGTACATGAAAGAACTCGACAAGGCCTTTGGCATGCCC
>Ga0209267_1001163_pt1 | contig 18199 bp, 22 predicted proteins | sample GraSoiAngelo_137_FD_185894 | JGI IMG/M metagenome (GOLD analysis project Ga0209267, IMG submission 185894) | Grasslands soil microbial communities from the Angelo Coastal Reserve, California, USA - 14_0929_09_30cm (SPAdes) (version 2) | ecosystem: Environmental > Terrestrial > Soil > Grasslands ... | reverse complement strand
GGAGCCAACGCCGGTGCAGGCCCGAGCCTACGAATTGGTTCGGACGTTCCCAGTAACCGCCAGGTGAATTTTGCGCTATCTCTCCGGAAATCAGCAGAATAGTCTCTCAAACCTCGTGGAACTTCGGATTAGGGATTTCCAGGCGATCCCCGACGCAAGACCCATTTTCGTAGGCGGAGACGAACGGCTCTATCGGGGCGGGTTTCGCGCCTGGTTTTAGCCGCATTTAGGCGACCTTCTTGCCGGCGGCTTGTTCGAGGAGTTCGTGGATGTAGGTTTGGTAGGGCTTGTGCTGTTTGGCGGCGAGGCGGCGGAGGCGCGCGAGCACCCTCGGAGAGATCCGGATGGCGATCAGTTGTTTAGCGTTTCCAGTAGATGGGCGCCCCACACGGCGAGCACGGCGGAGCTGAGCATCTGTCGCTTCGGGAATATCCGTCAGGTCGAGCATGCTATCCGGCATATGCCACGCGTTCTTTGCGCGTTGCCTGGCGTGCGCTGATGATGCGAATCGTTTCTTTGTCATACTTCACTCGTCGGGTATAAACAACAAAGACGATCCGGCCGATAGGGGAGAAACCGATTCGTACGGATCTAAGCTCCGACTCCGAGTGTTCAATGTCATCGTAGTCCAGCCCATTGGGATCCGACAGTAGCCGCCTCCTCAAAAGAGACTCCGTGCTTCTTGAGGTTAGCGAGGGCTTTGCGCGCATCCCAAGAGAACACATTACTGTATAAACGCTAATTACGGCATTAGGTCAACTTGCACCTGTTCTGCAATTCCGAAGCTGAGGCGGAGGCACAACCGGAGGGTTGCCGGGTCATTTTCTCTACCGGCTGTGGTTGCACGTGGGGAAACAGGTCAATTCACTGGCGATAATGGTCTGGTTTGTTTGCGCGGGCTTGGCGGGTTGCAGCGCGCGCCGTCTTCGGAGAAATTGACTGCAAACACGGCCACAGCGGGATCTTCAGTTAACGGCGCCGGAGGTTCTTCAGATCACGGGCCGGACACAGCTGGTTTCAGCAATTCCCAGCGATTCCCTGCTCGCCATAAGTGCGCATTGGCGCTTGGAAAAAGAGAATTCCGTGGGTGAGCATAACGAAGGGGCGTATCTGCGTTAGTATGCATTTCGCATGAGCGCACCGACTTTTGTTGGCGGATTATTGGCGATCCAGAAGCGTTTGCAGTCAGGGGCCGTAGCAGGCAGCCAGTCCGCTGTATGCGAATCTTGCAAAACCCTTATTTGCAGGGTTTTAGCATGACCTGAAATTTACCACCGTTGAGTAAACTAACCAGCGCGATTGGTTAGAATCCTACACTGTCACGACCGAGCCACGGAATCAGATCCCTCACCGCACTTTCAATCACGTTAAATGGGAGCTCAAGTTCCTAGACCGGCGCGAAGTTCAGAACTACAAAACCAAGCGGACGGGTCGACCTCGCAAGTGTAGCGGGCAGAGGATATTTGCCGTAGAATGAAGGAAGGTTAGCGCCATGGCGAAGGCCACGATCACGATTCCGCTGGACCCGCAGACGGCGCGGGCGTACGACTCCGCCGCTCCAGAGCTTACGAATCGCTTTTAATCTAAGAGAACCTAAGGCACCAAACGTAATCCCAAGCATTGTCAAGAACTTACGTTTTGGTGGCTTTGGTGTGTTTAGGCTCATTTTTGGCGATTTGATGGAACTTTGATGGAACCTTGCCGAGCGGAGCGACTTGCACAACCAATACGGGATGTTCTGGGCTGGCGGTGATTAGGGTCTGGGGCGACCCTCGTGGCATGCTTCCGGTGCGGCGGGCTGGAACGGAGGTCACTGCAACCTCTGGAACGGCTTGTCTGTCGCACGCATCGAAGTCCTCCTGTTCCCAGCTGCCTCGGTCATGCGACCGCTTGACCCGACCCCTTCGCTCCAGCCCTATTACGAGCCTTCCTCGCTCCTACGAGTCGGTCCGCCCCAGTGCTCCGCATCGGTACGCTCGCCTCGCGGTTTTGGCCGCTTGGGCTTCTCCCTTAACATCAGAGCGACTGGTTCCTGCAGTTCCACGCGACAGCCTGCATCCGCTTCACGCCCCCTCTACGCCGGTCGCCGTCCGCTCAATCATCAGGCACCCAGCGGACTTGTCCCAGGTGAACCATACGCTCCTGGTTTCGACGACTCTTGAGTTTTTAACGAGGCGTCTTCGAAGGGTTCACTTTCGTTCGTCTCTCGAATGCTCACCTGCACGACTTGTACTCGCGCTTTTCCTCCAACGCTTCACCACCATGGCTCTTTACCACAGCGGCTTGGAGGCGGTTTGAGACCTGCTCCTGAAAGCCGATCCCGAGGGGCCTTCCCTCATCTCTCGCGCAGCTTAACGTATTCACACGGTTGATTAGTTCATACTGAACTCCTTCTCCGTGTGCTTCTGCGGCACACTATGGCGAAAAAACTCGTCATGCCCGCTGCCCCACGCACGAACCTCACTTCATCCGGTCAGGCCATGTGCTTAAATAACAAAAGGAGATTCGCGATGGCAGCACTTGACTGGTCGCAGTGTCCGGTAGTGGAAAGCGTGCCGGGCAGGCGCAGCGGCGCATGGGTTTTTCGAGGTACACGGATGCCCGTGGCGAGGGTCTTCGAGAATCTCGAAGCGGGCGCCAGCTTCGAGGAAATCGTTGAGCAGTTCCATGTGACGCCGGAACAGATCCGGACTGTGCTCGAATTTGCAGCTCGCAGCCTGGATCCGCCACCCACCGGCTGTTCCCTCTTTAGCACTTTGTCCGACTGCCTGAAGGCCCGTTTTCCCCTACCCCGAAGACAACGAACAGAGGGAGCAGAACACCATGACGATTAATCTCACGCCGGAACAAGAGCGACGGATTCAGGCCGTCCTTAGTCGGGGTGCCTATGAGTCCGTCGAGGAAGTTGTAGAGGCTGCTTTGACAGCCGTTGAACAGCTCACCGTGCCGGGATTTGCCGGGACACAGCAAGAACTGGACACCTTGCTTGCGGAAGGTCTGGCGTCAAAGCAACCCGCGGAAGACGAGTTTTGGAGTTCGGTAGGCAAGCAAACGGACGCGATGCTTGCCGAGCACAAAACCGGCCCGCGTTCGTGAAGGTTCTGTATCGGCAATCTGCCAGCGATGATGTCGTGCGGCAGTTTCGCTATTATCTCGTTACGATAAATCTTCCGGAGGTCGCCGTTCGCCTCCGGGATGCCGTCCGGCGCACCGTTCACTCGTTACGCCTGCATCCTCTTGCAACGTGGCATCCTGCATTGAAACTCTCTCCTCTATAGCCGAATTCTAGCAGCACGTGTAGCACAAAACTCTCTAACCGTAGCACTACCGAACGGCCTCCCCAAGCTGGGCCGCAACTCTATCCGCATCGCCCCGCAAAACTCGGTACGCAAAATTCTTGTCTTTCTGCATGCTGATAAAATCATCCAGCCCATGAACACTCAAGCCCCGCGTGCGCGCTTTTAGATAACGCTGCACCTCATATTTCGGCCAACTCAGTTGGTCTATAAACTTGGAAAATGTACGTCCGCTGGCGAATGCAAATTTGATCCGTTCCTTCTCGCGGCGGTCGCGCTCCTCATCCGAGTCCCATTTCCCTTCAAGTCCCACGGCGATGTCCACATCACTGAGGAATGGTTCACCTCGAACGTAGCTTCCGTAAACGATAACTGTGGGAATTCGATACGCAAAATCCATTGCGTTGGCTTCCTCTACCCGCTTCAGCAGGGCCACGATGATTTGATCCGCTTTAGTACGGGGCATTTTAGTGGCGGCTGAGGCGTTTCTGAGTTCGATTCCTTTGTCGGTCAGCTTGTAATAATCCACCTCCCGATAGCGCGGTTTTTCCACGCCGGGCCTGTAGCTGTTAAGCAGTTCTCGGCCTCGGTGGTCAAACTCAATGTATCCGCCGTCAGCAAGCGTCTTTATCACTTCTTTCGCCTTGTGAGTTGAAACCTTACATCGTGCGGCCACAAAGAGGGTGTCCATCAGAGAATAAATGTTGAGCCGCCGCAACATATCGCGCACAGTTTTGGCGGGCAAACCCGCCATCTGTACGCCTTTAATCTGCATCGTCATGGGAAAAAGATGGTAGCGTCAGTCAGCCAGTGTGCCAACTGTTGAATCGGTGCAGTATTTCAACCTTCTGGCTCAACTACGATCAGTCGCGTAGTTGGCTTCATCGCCCGGCGAACGGATCCAAGGATCAATGCCGCCTCCGCGTCAGCCCAATCAGGACCTACTTAACCTACTTACAGGGCTTGATGCAGTGATGTAAGTGGAGTATGATTCTGCATCATGCGCACGACAATTACGTTAGATGATGGTCTTCTGGAGCGGTTGAAGAAGCGCGCGGCGGAATCCGGCACGAGCGTCAGCGGGCTGATCGAACGTGCGGTGCGGCTGCTGTTGCAGGCCTCTGCGCCGCAGCGGCGAGACCGTTTCGATTTGGTGACCTTCGGCGAGGGAGGTCAGTTCACGACCTTGAATATCGATAAGACCGCTGCGCTGCTTGAAGCCGACGACGTCGAGCGTTTTGGGAGCCCGCGCTAGCCGATGCAACTGCCGGACGTCAATGTCCTAATCTACGCGCACCGGCAGGACGCGCCCGAGCACGATCGATACGCGGCGTGGCTTAGAGCCCTGGTCGAGGCGCCGGAACCGTTCGCGGTCGCGGAGATCGTGCTCGCCGGCTTCCTAAGAATCGTGACAAATCCCAAGATCTTTCGGCCGGCGACGCCGATGCAAACAGCCTTGGTATTTTGCCGCAGGCTCGTCGAGTGGCCACGAGCCGTCTTCGTCATGCCGAGTCGCACACACTGGGACCTGTTTGTGAAAATGTGCAACGCCATTGAGGGCCCTTTGGTCACCGATGCTTACGTGGCAGCCTTGGCCATCGAGCACGGCTGTGAATTGATCACCACGGATAGCGACTTCTCTCGGTTCCAGGGACTACGTTGGCGTCATCCATTAGGTGCGTAAACGCGGCAAGTTGGCCTGTTTTCGGACCAGCCAGGTGGGGCGGACCATTGGTTGGAGTGTCTTCGTTCTAGTAGCACCCTGTTCCGTCGGTCCGGCACGAGTATCGGCGGAAGACTTCGGTCGGTCGGCGCGCCGCATGGTGCTTTACCTCTGCAGCTATCTCTGGTAGTACGAATCTCGCATGAGCGCGGTGACTTTTGCAGGCGTGTCGCAGTCGATTTTGTAAGGAAGACTGTCTACCTCAGGCAAGCAAGGAAACCGGCGCAGTTGGTTAGAACTACACTGTCACGGCCAATTCCCTCCCCTATTCGACAGAACGCGCGGGAAATCGGCATATATACATATATATAAGGATGCTTTTCGCGAGTGCTGCTCATGCAAGGGGGTCGATTGAGCCGAAGCTTGGGAAGCGTCTGTTCTACCACTGAACTACGCCCGCTCGTTGTCTCTGATTGTACTCAAGAATTAATTTTCCGTACAGCGGCTTGAGTCACTCGAGAGCTAGGTCCCGGCGAGTCTGCGGGACTGCTTAGCGCGTCTGTCTTCTAGAAGCACCCTCAGAAGACAGCATTCGGTCCCCTGCCGGATAGCGGGGATTCAATTGGGAACCGAGAAACGGGCCTGTCATGCTGTCATGCTGAGACACCATCCATAAGTATTCATATCAAGGCGGCGGTTTGGAAGACCGCAGCAAGAGGGCTCCGCCGAGCATGAAGAGATCCGCGACTACGGGAATTCACAGAACCCAACCTGGTCAAGCTTCACAAATCGATGACGACATCGCGAATCGGTTGTGAGCAGCAAACGAGAACGTTGCCATCGGCCGGCTTGTCGAGTGGCTCCGGTCCGTAGACGACTGCTCCCGAAACCAAGCCGCTCTCACAGTTATGACAAACGCCGGTCCGGCACGACCAACGGACCGGGACGTCGCACGCCTCCGCTAGTTCAAGGATGCTTTGGTACCGCGATACATTCCAGTGTGCTGTGATGCCACTACGCGCGAACGATACCAGCGGACCGGTGTTGGAGTCTTCCTGGGGCATGTGCGGAGTTCGCATCACTGCGCCCACGACGCCAGGGGTCATGGACTCACTGCCATTGAAAATTTCGACGTGAATTTGCTCCGGAGTCACGCCGAAGGTCGCAAGCTCCTGTTTCATGTCTGCCATGAAACGAGTCGGCCCGCAGAGGTAGACATCCGCATCTCCTGGAAGTCCGACCTCAGCGAACGCCGATCGCGAGAGGTGACCGGTCGCGTCGAAGTCCTCACCGATCTTGTCGCTCGAACCGGGCCTGGTGTAGCAAACATAGCTGCGGCCACGCGTGAGCGCACGCATGAGACGGCGAACTTCGTCGGCGAACGGGTGGTGTCGGCGATCGCGGGCCGCGTGCATCCACAAGACTTGTCGTGTCGAGCGAGCCGCCGCCAGCGTGTGCAGCATCGCCAGAACTGGCGTAGCGCCGATTCCGGCACTGAGCAGCACCGAAGCCCGCTCTCCGGACTGCAGAATGAAGCTCCCCCGCGGCGAGCTGACGTCGAGAGTATCGCCCACCCGGACATGCTCTCGCAGGTAGGTTCCAGCCACAGAATTCGGCTCGATCTTCACGCTGATTCGATAGCGTTCCGTCGAGAGCGGGCCCGAGAGCGAGTAGCTGCGAAAACATGGCGGGCGGTCAGCGTTCGGCTGGAGACGCACGACGATGTACTGCCCTGCCAGAGCAGTTGGCAGTTGCTGATCGTCGGGGCTCCGCATCGTCAGGGAGAGAACGTCTGCGGATTCGGGATCGACCGCCATTACCTGCAATGGCCGAAATCCCGGTGCGACCGGGTGCGCCGCTGCCGCCGGCGTCAGCCCCGCGTTCCCACTGCCTGCGCCACTCGTTTGGTTGTGCAGCAAAGCCTCAAACGACCCGCGCCATCCGGGCGAAAGCGCTTCGATTCGCAGCGCGCGTTCCAGTCGATCGCGTGCATGATTTGGCAAATAGAGAAGCGCGTTGATCTCGGCAACAGTCATTCGCTCCTCCGTCTCTCCAACCTTCACGATTTCGTCGCCCGCCTCCACCTCGCCTTCACGCAGGACACGGAAGTAGAACCCGGGACGACTACTGGACGTCAGCAATGCCGGCATCCTGGGTTCGTCCATCCGAATGCCGACGCGATAGCAGGTCACGCGAGGTTGCGTGACCTCGAACAGTGCGCTGCCGATCTGATAACGGTCGCCGATGCACACGGCATCGTCGGGCAAGCCTTCGATCGTGAAGTTCTCGCCGAACTGTCCGTGGACGAAGTCGGTCCTCTTCAACCGCTCCTGCCAATAGCGATGCGATTCGATCTGGTACACGAAGACGGCTCGCTGCTCACCGCCGTGCCCGGCCAAGTCACCTTGACCGTCTCCGTCGAGATTCAGCCGGCCGACACGACGACGACCACGGACCGGATCCTTCCAGATCCCGGTATGCACAGTGCGCCCCTTCCACATGATGTCGCGCGGAAGTCCCACGTTCACCGATAGAAGTCGACCCATCTCGCTCGGAATTCCTCTCGCATGCACAAAACATTCGCAATCAGACCTGGCCGCCTGTAGATGGCCTCGCACTGCGAGTTGTCGCCCACGGACTGATTGTGGACCCGGAAAAGCGTATCAAGCTTCCACACTACATCACACCTTGCGGTAGCCCCGCTCCTGTAGCACCCAGCTGTTGCCATCCGGGTCGGAGAAATTGGCGAAGCTGGCATAGTCTCCGCGCGCAGGGTCGAGTCCGGGTGCGAAACCTCCGTCCCATGCCCCAATGGGCATCTTGTGCCGGATCTCACCGACCTCGACCCCACGTTCGAGCAGGCGGCTCCGCGCGGCGTCGAGGTCCGTGACGACGAGATAGACGTTGCGAAGCGAACCCACGGGCGCGTCGGTGAGTCCGTTACCGAACTGGATTGAGCAACTGGAGCCCGGCGGAGTGAGCTGAATGACGCGGAAGGCGTCGTTTGGCGAATAGTCTACGTCGAGCGTGAAGCCGAACTGATCGACATAGAACCGCAGCGCTCGCTCGACATCGCTCACCGGTAGCGTGATCACTTCGACTGAAAACGTTGGCGTTCTCAAGGTTACGTCTCCTCTGCGTCTGCCACCATGACGCTCCCCATCGTGGCTTCTGTCATGGAATCTCGCTATCGGCGCAGGTGTGCCTCGGCAACACTAAGTTCGCGATCTGGGCCGTGCGGAATTACCGTCTGACCCGGCTCAAGGTGGAGTTGCGTGCCATCGAGCTGCACGGAAACTATGTCTGGTTCAAACGACACTAGGCCGGAGATACGGCCAACTTCAGGATAGGCCTCGCGATACCCCCACGCCGCCAGACGTGCGTCACCGATATCGTAGTAGCTGCATAGGCCTTTGTATGGGCAGAAGGTCTGATGTTCCACGAAGGTCAGCGCGGACTCATCGATGTCGGCGCGCGGAACGTACCAGCGCGTCGCGAAGCCAGACTCGTACAAGGCTATCGGCCGCTGGGTCTCAGCGACGGTGCGGTCACGGTGGCGGACCACCAGGTTACGGGAAGACTGGCGGATATCGATGCGGTGGTAGCTATCGGCGGCGTGGCCCATGATCCGTTCGTCTTCTTCATAGAACGCGTCCATGGCTGGCCAGGCGAACGCAACGCGCTCCTGCAACTCGCTCGCGTAGGCCATCAGCTCGACGTGCTGCCACGCCCCACGAGGTGCGTTCTTCTCGCCTGCACGGACGGTGTACCAGGAGGTGAGCCCAAGGTCGGGGTGCCGGGTGGTGTGCTCGTTGCGTTCCAGCGTTTCTGAAGAGACGTCGGTCCTCGGGAAGTAGGCCACCGGATACCGACCGGGTTCAAAGAGCAGGAGGGCGTGTTCGCTGTCAGCAATCCAAGCTCCGCCGAACCGCACGCGCATGCGCCGCCGCAACGGCTCGACATAGAGAAGTCGTTTGGGCAGCGGCTCGGGCACCAGGAACCTACCGATTGCCCCCGGTGAGAGCGGACCTTGTTGCCAAGAAAGTCCCATGGATCACCTCCGAAAATTTCGAGTCAGAATCGGGAATCGACCTAAATCTCTAACGGGCAGTCTGGTCCCGCGTCCTGTTTACCTTGCGACGGTCGCGCTCCCGTCGCGACAAGTTTGTTTGTGGCCTCATTGGCCGAACGCAGAGGCTCGGGGCGCAAATAGACGAGTAAAGCGCAGCAGATCAGCCCAAAACTCAGTGAAGGAAACTTCAGTGAAACGAGCATCGCAATAAAGAAGATCCCCAATGTAAAGAACGATCGCCTTTTTGCGAATCGTCGCGTCCGGGGCGAGATCTCCTCCCCTGGCGCCCAAGCCAGTGCGTGCCACTCGAATGGTATGTACGCGAGGTTTACAAGTACAAAGACCCCCGCATATACGAATACAGGAACCGCTGCCAATTTCGAATCCGCGATCCACGCTGTTGAGAAAGGAACCAGCGAGACCATGAACAGGTGTACGAAATTAATCCAAATGAGGCGCGGGCTCGCATCCTGGCAAAACCTCAGCAGGTGGTGGTGATTCAGCCAGACAATTGCGATGAAGTAGTAGCTCACCACATAACTCAACGCCGTCGGCCAAAGCGGCAGAAGGGAACCAAACGTGGCCTTTTCGGGCGGCTTCAGTTCGAGCACCATGATGGTGATGATTACGGCAAACACGGCGTCCGAAAAGGAACCTAATCGCTCCGTGCTCGCTCTTCGTTGAACCACAAACCCTCCAACTCAGCGTGAGACCGTCTTTCGCTTCAGGCCAGCGCGATTATCCTCACCTGTCAGTTTCGGTATCGAGGCGGAAGAAGAGAACAACGGAATGAGGCCTTCAACCAGAGTTGGGTGAGTCAGAATGGTGTCACGCAGAGTGGTGTATGGCAGTCCGGAGGTCATCGCGATTTCCACGGAAGTCATGACTTCGCCTGCGCCCACGCCAAGGGCGGTGAAGCCAAGAATGCGATCGCTGTCAACCTCAACGAGGGCCTTCAGGAACCCGCGTGTTTCCGAGAGCGTCGTCGCGCGCATGACTGCTTCCATCGGGATTTTGAACAATCGGTAAGGGATGCACTGCGCGCTCGCTTCCTTCTCGCTCAAGCCGATACGGGCAAATTCCGGATCCGTAAACAGGCAAAATGGAATTTGTCTTCCTGTGGTCACGCGTTTGCCCCCAGTGAGACTGGCATGGACCACACGAAAATCATCAACGCTTACGTGAGTGAACTGCGGGCTGCCCGCTACCTCGCCGATAGCCCACACGCCGGGCGCGGTCGTCTCAAGATGGTCGTTTACTTTGACGTATCCGCTTTGGCTGAGCTCGACACCGGCTAACTCCAGTGCGATCCCCTGGGTGTTAGGAGTGCGGCCGGTTGCCACCAACACATGACTGCCCTCGAACGTTTTTGTGAGTCCGTTTTGCTCGACAAGCACTGCTACAGACTGGCCGGACTTCCCGGAGACGCGATTGATCCGTGCGTTCAGAACGAAATCGATACCTTCTTCTTCCAGAAGCATTTGAAGAGCTTCCGTCACATCGTCGTCTTCCCGATCCAGAAGCCGCTCATTGCGATGGATCACCGTCACCTTGCTGCCAAAACGGCGCATTGCCTGGGAAAGCTCCAATCCTATATATCCGCCCCCCAGGACGAGAAGATGTTGGGGAACTTCGTCCAGCTCCAGTGCTTCGATATGTGTGAGGGGTTCTGCGTCAGCAAGGCCGGGGACTGGTTCGATCGCTGCGCGTGTGCCCGTATTGATGATCACATTGCTGGCGCGAAGCTGACGTGTACTCCCGTTAGCAAGTTTCGCTTCGAGCGTTTTGGCACCGATAAAGCGTCCAGAGCCAAGGATGAGTTCCGCGCCGGTCTTCCTATAGTTCTCGAGATAAACGTCGTTCCAGCCGGATACCATTCTGCGTTTGCGTTCACGAACAACGCGCATGTCCACCGTGAAGTCTCTTTTGGCCATGCCGAACTCTTCGCTTCTGCGGAGATACGAGGCCACCTTGGCGCTGTGAATGACATTCTTACTGGGCAAGCAAGCGATGTTCGGGCACGAGCCACCGACGTATTTGCGCTCGATCACCGCCACACGTTGCCCCTGCGTAGCAAAAGTCCACGCGGCGACCGTCCCTCCTGTGCCGCCACCAAGAATCACGAGATCGAATTCTTCTAGGCTTGTTCTGGTGCTCACGTGCGTTCCTTTCCAGAAATGCACCCGAATCGCGAAAATGTTGAAGCAGGTGCATCGCGCATGAAGACCGCATGCCTTTGCCCTATGGCATGTGGCCTTAGTGATTTTGCGATGCCTCCGTCGGTCTTAGCGCCGCGGCTCCGAAATTCACGCTGAATCGTTTGCACCATATGGACACCGCGCGGTATTTCGCGAGATTCAAATCGCTGCCAAGTGTGTAGTTTTGGTCGCCGATGTTTCCCTTAATCACTCCCAGATCAACGAAACTGGCCTTTTGCACGGTCGCCACGTCCTTCGCATCGTCGGCCGCAACCATGTAAACGTGCACATCAGGACCGTTGGACGTGCTGAAGCTTGTCAGGCGAAGAACACGCGTCCCATCTCCCATCTGGTAGATTGTTGCGACACCTTCCGTCGGGTGCAAAATGCTGTAGAACCGTCCGGATTCCAGAGGCTGCGCCGACAACCCGCCTTGTGTGGCCGGCATTGCTTCGTCAACTTGGCGATTGACCACAAGCCGCTCGGGCCGAAACGCATACCATGCGACCAAAACCGCGACCGCAACAATAGGAACGGCAACTTTTGTCCACGTTTTCATTTCCCGTATCTCCTTCACTTCAGATATCAGGCGCTAGCCCATTTCGAAAAAATGGCCCCGCCCTAAATGCCCTTGATCTCGCCGCCGTCCATACGCACCGAAGCCCCTGTCATCCACTTCGCCGCAGGGGAGAGACGAGATAGCCCAGCAAATCGGCAATCTCCTCCGGTTTTCCAAAGCGGTTAATTCCCGCTTCCTCCGGGAACTTCCTCACCGCCTCTTCCACGGTGAGATTGTGCAGGTGCCCACTTCTCAAAGAAGGACCGCCGTCGCCCAGTCATCACAGCGCCCGGCACCACGCTGTTGACCTGAACTCCATCTTTGATTCCTTGCTCCGCGAATGCTTTCGCGAGTGCAATGATCGCCGCATTGGTGGTCGCCACCGCCGCAAATCCAGGCTTGGGATCGAGAGCCGCGCTGCCAGAAATCAACACCACCGAACCTTGCGAAGCCTTCAACGCGTCCCAAGCCCGCATCGTCAGTCGGCGCGCTCCGTGCAGCTTGAGTGCCATGCCGTCATCCCACTGCGCGTCCGTCATCTCGAACAAATCAATCTGCGGCACCGCCCCCGCAATGTTGAGCAAGGCATCGATCCTGCCAAAGCGTTCCAGTGTCCCAGATACAATGGCCTCTGCCGCTTGCGGTTCGCGTAGGTCAACATCAAAAACCATCGCTTCGGCGCCACCCGATTTCACTTCGCATGCGGTTTTATCGAGCTTGTCTTCGTTTCTAGCCCCAAGTGCAACGGCGGAGAAATCCCGAGCGAGACGAAGGGAAGTAGCCTGTCCTATGCCTTGACTCGCACCGGTGACAACAGCGACGGACTTAATTTCCATAAGACGACCTCTTCCAAATATTCAGCTGGGCTAGGCTCGCGAAGTGTGTTGCGCCTTGTCGGGCTTTCGCACCGGCTCCCGCGGCCAACGAGCTACTGCAAAAGAGTTTTTCGCGCAGCTTCCAGAATTACCTCGATCACGACCGCCGGTTCTGAATACATGGGTGTGTGGTCCAGACGATGCGACTGAACCGTTGCGCCCATCCGATCCGCCATGAAATGCTGGGTCTTCGGATTGATCATGCGGTCTTCCTCTGCGATCAAAAACCACGACGGTTTTGATTTCCACAGCGGCGCTGGCGCCGGCTCTTGAATGCACTGGACCGCAATTGGCCGTTGCACGGCAGACGCGATGTTTGTTTGATCGACCGAGGCCTTGTGGGCAACCGCTCGGCGAAACCCGTCTTCCGGCATCGATATAAACCCATGGGAATCGGGAGCCAACTTAGGCGCTTCCGGATGCGGCGCGTCGCGATAGAACACTTTGGATACGGTCTCGCCCTCATCCGGCGCGAGCGCCGCGACATACACCAGAGACTTGACTCGGTCTTCCCGCACCGCGGCGATCACGGCGCCTGAGTAGGCGTGTCCCACGAGGACCACCGGGCCGCTTGTCCGTTCCAGTGCCCAACTCAAAGCGGTAGCGTCGTTGGTTAATGACGTGAGCGGGATCGGCACACAGATCACTTTAAGACCGCGCCGCTCCAGAGGGAGAATAATGTTGCTCCAACAATAGCCGTCGGCCCACGCCCCATGGACCAAAATTACGGTTGAGTTCTGGGGAAATTCGCGCATCTTGGCAGCCCGCCCAGACAAACTTGCGCCAAATTGTGCGGTGTTTTGCGCTCGCGCAAATTCAGTGAGAGAGCTCTCGAGCGCAACACCTAGAGATGCAGCTGTGAGCGCACCCAGAAAGCTACGACGTTCCATTTCTTCCTCCTCGTTCCAATCCCGTCTTGCTGAAAAATGAGCTGACAACAAGCACCTTTCTCATTGACCTCTCGCCAAAACGATTGTCGAGTTAGGAGGGAAGGAGGTCATCGTTGAGCTGCGCTTTCTGTGGCGGGCCGGTTGGGGCCATTTGCGGCGAGGAAGTCTTTCATTGCGGAAGCAATTTCGACGACGTGCGTCTCCGTCGCAAAATGTCCGGTATCGAGGAACTGAACCTTCGCGCTAGGTAGGTCTTTGCGGAACGCCTCCGCTCCTGCGGGGATGAAAAAGGGATCGTTCTTGCCCCAGATCGCAAGCAAGGGCGGCTTCGATTTACGGAAATATTCCTGAAATTTCGGATAAAGCTTTACGTTCGACGCGTAATCCAGAAACAAATCGAGCTGAATCTCTCTGTTCCCCGCACGCTCGAGCAGCGCCGTATCTAATGTGTACGACTCAGGCGGAACACTCTCTGGATTTGCTACGCCGTGGGTGTACTGCCAGCGCGTTCCTCCCGCGGTCAAAATACTTTGGCGGAGGATGTCCCTGTTCTCTGCCGTGGGGGCTACCCAGTACTTCCGGATCGGGCCCCAAGCTTCACCAAGGCCTTCTTCGTATGCATTCCCGTTCTGCGAAACGATCGCTGTAACCCGGTCGGGATGGGCCATCGCCAAGCGGAAGCCGGTGGGCGCGCCATAATCGAACACATAGATTGCGTATCGGTCGATTTTGAGTGCTTGCGTGAAGGCCTCCATCGTGAGAGCCAATCGATCGAACGTATACGAATATTGGCGTTCAGGAGGGACCTCAGTGAATCCGAAACCGGGAAGGTCTGGCGCGATCACGCGGTAATCGTCCGCTAGGCGCGGAATGAGTTCACGGAACATGAAAGAAGAGCTGGGGAATCCGTGCAATAAGAGTATGGCGGGCCTGTTTGCTTCGCCTGCCGTCCGGTAAAACACCTGAACGCCGTCGGCCTCGACCTTATGGACGGATGTAAGAGACACGCTGATTCGGGCAACGTCCAGGCTCGGCGCTGCACGTTTTGTAGCCGTACGTGACGTCGCATCACTCATAAAATTCTCTCCTCACTTCGTGGATCTCCAGCGCAGGTGGAATGCCAAAGAAGCGAAGCTCACTCGAAGGGGGAACACCCGCTGCAAGTCATTCTGGCGGCTGGAGTTTGTGAGGAAGCAGCCAATGATTCTCGAATTTTAGCTGACAAATCTCCGACGGATGTCCGCCACTGACGAGTTTCCGTCGGATTCACTGTCACTGGTGCTATGGCGGCTTGCAAACTTAGTCGTCGCCAGCTGCGCCGCTGGCGCTTCGTTTCTGTGGGACCGCGGCAGGTCGAATTATACGAAGCTTCTTCATCCTGTAGACCAACGACGTTCGCTTCATCCCCAAGCGCTCGGCCGCACCGTTCCGACCCCCGATCACCCAGTTGCTCGCTGCCAGTGCACGAAGGATATGATCCCGTTCTACCTCCGCGAGACCACTCAGGGGGACATCGGGTTCCTTGGGATTCTGGAACGGCTCAAGCTCGGAAGTTGGCGCGCGCAATATCGACTGCGGGGAGAGAATCACCGCGCGTTCGATAAAGTTCTGCAATTCGCGGACGTTTCCCGGCCATTGATATCGCACCAACGCATCCATCGTCGCCGGAGGGATTACGTCAATTCGTTTGTTCATCCGTTGAGCGTAGAGCGCTGTGAAATGCTGCACCAATCTCGGAATATCCTCCGTGCGCTGCCGCAGGGCCGGGACGTGGATTGGAAATACTTTCAGCCGATAATAAAGGTCTTCGCGAAATGTCCCTTGTTTTACCATCGCGGGCAAATCTCGATGCGTGGCTGCGATCAGCCGGACGTCAACCTTGTGCGTACGGTTGCTGCCGAGCCTCTCGAATTCCTGCTCCTGCAAAACGCGTAGGAGTTTCGCTTGAAGTTCCAGAGGTATGTCACCAACTTCATCAAGAAAAAGCGTGCCTTTGTCGGCGAGTTCGAAGCGCCCCGTTTTTTGGGCGATGGCGCCGGTAAATGCTCCTTTTTCGTGGCCGAACAGCTCACTCTCAAGAAGTCCAAGAGGAATCGCGGCGCAATTCAGTTTCACGAATGTCTTTTGGCTCCGGCCGCTTAGGTTATGTGTCGCGCGCGCAATGAGTTCTTTGCCGGTTCCCGTCTCTCCCAGGATCAGCACGCTCGAATCCGTGGGCGCCACCACAGACACCAGGCTCAACGTGGTCTTCAACGCCGGGCTCTCTCCGACAATTTCACCAAGCTCGGCGCGAATTTCCTCCTCAAGATAGCGTCTTTGTTTTGTCTCCTTGTCTCTGTCCTTGATCGCCGTTTCATAATCCAACGCATTCTCAACCGCAACGGCTACCTGGCGGGCCACCTGTTCGAGAAAAACGACGTCATCTCGCTCGAATGCCCTCTCCGATCGCTTTAGGGCGGCCAACACGCCTACTACTCCGCTTCTGCCGATAAGCGGTAGATCGCACCCCGACACCAAGCCTTCCGCCATTACACGTTGATAGAAAGGTCGACCTACGCTGCTGCCGAAATATTCAGGGTCGTCGCGTACCTCCTCAAAGCTGTGAAAGTGTTGAGTCTTGCCGGTCCGAAAAGCTTTGTCACAGCTCGAACCATGGATGGGTATAAGAGTCCCGTCGCAGAGGGAACCTCGCGCCTCCGGGTTGTACAAAATCGTCACGCGCAGTTGCCCGCTATCGCCATTTGGCAGAAGCAAGGCGCAAAAATCGCACCGTGTTACGCGCAGCAGATTGGTGGATAGCGCCTCAACCGAACGGCGCAGGTCCAACCTTGATGTCATGCTGTTCGTAATTTCCAGAAGCAATCGCAACCGATCGCGCTCATGGCGTAGCGCCTCTTCGTTCATGTGGCGCTCAATTGCGATCCCGGTGATGTGGCTGGCCTCCTCGATCAACTGCAGGTCGCTGGCACCAGGGCTACGCGCTTCACGATAAAGGATGGCGAAAGTACCGAGGGGCTTACCTTCACTCGTGAACAAGGGGCGTGACCAAACAGACCGAATCCCGTAAGGCAAAAGGCGGTCACGATAGTCGTCCCAGATAGGGTCGGTTAGGATGTCGGTTACGTACACGGGCTCTTTCCGATAAAGTGCCGTACCGCAGGATGCTCCTTTCGGACAAACAGCCATGGGCCCTACGTGGCCGCTAAATCCGGGAAGACTCGGCGCCGCTGCGCAATGGAGCTGCTTCCCGTCCTCGTCGGATAGCCAGACCGTACACAACATGCCTTCCGCTTGCGATTCAACCAACTGCGCAATGATCGCGAGCACTTCAGACAGCGGGGATCCAGCAAAAATCAACTTTTGAAGGTTAAGCACCGACTCGCTGGAAAAGAGGCCCGATTCGTTCTGTGCCACTTCGACTCTCGATAGGACTTGTGCGGGAGGTTGTATTGCTCTCTCCATGAAACGTCCTTTCCTGGGACCATTAGATTCGACAGGTCGACTCTTGGTACTAGTGCGGCAGGAACATGTACGAGGTCAGCGGGAAGACTGACGCTCTTCCGCCATTTCCGAAGAAGGTCTGAGGATGCGCCTACTGCAGAAGCGGATTTCATCGCGCCAACTTCACGCCTATTCTAAGCCGGAAGCGGCGAAACCGCCACAGTGCAGAGCCGCTAGCACACCTCCTTGTAAGACAGGCGCTCTACCAGTCCGCCCGAAAGCATGTAGAGCCTATTGCGCGTTCCGTTTTCCATCATTTTCCAATTACCACGAATTCTGTTTTAGTTAACGGCCGCCAGTTCAGCGTGTTAGGGTTTACTAGAGGAAGCTTCGGAAGCATCTGTTCTGCCACTGAACTATGCCCGCTCGTTGTTTCCAATTGTACGCAGGAATCTATGGTCGGTACGACGATTTCAATCCTTGAGGCGCCTCCATTCTGTCACGGCAGTGCTCGTTCTTGCCCGACAACGTCGTTTTTCAACAACTTCGGGTTTGCTGAGTACTATCAAGTTGGCCACATCACTGCATACAAGGGCGTTCTCGGTACCAATCTCGACGGGCGGCATGGCGAGGCTCACGCCGCCAAGGGATTGACTGCGTTCGGTACTTCGCTTACGCGAAATCGTTATTTTTGAGGGCCACTGGATTGATTCGAAGCGGCTGCAACGGCTGTGGTCAGCGGTTTCGTTGGCAGGATCTGACTTGCGGACAGGCTAAGCCAGTCTTCAAAGCGCCTCTCGCCGAGTGGCGCGGCATCACCTGGAAGGAGTGTGTTTTCGCTAAGCTTCACACCGTAGTAGAGCGCCTGCGGGTCCGCGACAACCTCGCGCGGATCCTTTCGTGCGGCTAGAAATTGCCGGACGAGTTCATCGAGACGAAACTTTTCCGGCCCTCCTACTTCCACGGCACCATTCACTGGTGCGCCCGTCGCGATCCGGCCTACCGCACTGGCGACATCGTCGGCCGCCATAGGCTGGATGAGCGCAGTTGGCAGGCGTATTTTGTTGCCTTCCGTGGAAAAATCGGCGATGCCCTTGACGAATTCGAAGAACTGCGTCGCGCGGATAATTGTGTAAGGAATCGAGGAAGCTTTGATCAGGTTCTCCTGAGCCATTTTTGCGCGGAAGAAACCGCTTGCGAGCAGG
>Ga0209267_1001160_pt1 | contig 18214 bp, 16 predicted proteins | sample GraSoiAngelo_137_FD_185894 | JGI IMG/M metagenome (GOLD analysis project Ga0209267, IMG submission 185894) | Grasslands soil microbial communities from the Angelo Coastal Reserve, California, USA - 14_0929_09_30cm (SPAdes) (version 2) | ecosystem: Environmental > Terrestrial > Soil > Grasslands ... | reverse complement strand
CGGTGGCGATCTCACCGAGGAGCCAACCGGCGCCGCCCCAGTTATCGACGCCGGAGAGCTTCAGATGCGCGATCTGCACGTGGACGCCCGTCGCCTCCGCGACCTCGATCACCTCGCGGACGGCGTCGCCGACGTGGTCGGCCTCGTCGCGGATGTGCGACGAGTACGCGGCACCGTGCCGCCTGAGCACCCGCGCGAGCGCCAGGATCTCGGCCGAGTCGGCGTAGCATCCGGGCGCCGTGAAGAGGCCGGAGGAGAGCCCCCACGCGCCGGCCGCCAGGGCCTCGGCGAGGAGAACTTCAATCGCGGACTGCTCGGCGCTGGTGAGCGGCCGATTCTCCATCCCCGCGGTCATGAGCCTGAGCGTGTTGTGTCCAACCTGCATGATCACGTTGACCGACGTCGGGGGAAAGCTCCGGACGTAGTCGGTAAAGCTCGACTCGCCAAACGGAAGCGATGGCGCGCTCGCCGCCAGATACTCGCGAAGCATCCCCACGCGGTCGGGCAGCGCGGGAGCGACCGAGAAGCCGCAGTTGCCGACGACCTCCAGGGTCACGCCCTGCCTGATCTTCGACTCGGCGCGTGGATTCAGCGGCAAGGTGAAGTCCGAGTGCGTGTGGATGTCGATCAGCCCCGGTGTCACGACCTGGCCGCGCGCGTCGATGACCCGGTGGGCCGCCCGCGATGACTTCCGCTCGATTGCGACGATGCGGCCGGCGTCGACGCTCACATCGGCGTCGAACCCGGGCGCTCCGCTGCCGTCGATCACATGACCGCCGCGAAGCAGGAGCTCGTCCATGGCTCCTCCGAGGCGGCCTTCCCGGTCACCCGCGCGCCCGGCCGAGGTGGGCGTCGCGCTGGGCCTGGAGTCCGGCGTCCGCGTAGCTCATGAGGTCCGGCCGTGCGCGCCCGAGCATCACTTGAAGGTAGGCCGGCTCGAGTCCGACGTTTTCGAACCCATGGATGACGCCGGCCGGCGCCGAGACACAATCCCAGCGCCCGAGCACGGTCTCCTCGCGGCGGTCGGCACCGTCCTCGAAGAAGACCTTCACCTTGCCGTCGAGGATGAAGAACACCTCCTCGACCTCGTGCGTGTGCGCGGCGTTGCCCTGGCCCGGCGGCACGAACATGACGCTCAACGTGAACTGCTCGGCGGGAATGGCGCGCGCGTCGGTCTTGCCGGAGGCGCCGGCGCCGATGTACCGATGCTGGGCCCGCCGGTAGCCCTCGACGCGAGCGTCGGCGAACGCGTCCCAGTCTGGCTGGCGGTCCACGAAGCGAGCCACGCGGGTCCGCAAGAGCTCCTCGAGCGTCGTCATCCGGAGTCCTCCTCAGGTCGCCGGAACGTGAGCGGCGGCACCGGGTAGAATACGCCCGTGCGGATCGGCTTCCACCTCACACCGTTCTGGAGCCCGACCGACCGCGCCCCCACCGCGATCATCGACGAGGCGATCGAGGTGGTGCACGCCGCGGCGGGCCTGGGCTTCGCGTGGGTCTCGGTGGGGCATCACTGGCTCTCGCATCCGACCGTGTGGCCCCATCCGATCGCGATGCTGAGTCGTCTCGCGCCGGAGGCGGGCGAGATGCGGCTCAAGACCTCGATGCTCCTGCTGCCACTACTGAATCCGGTGGACGTCGCCGAGAGCGTGGTGACACTCGACCACATCACGCACGGCCGGCTCGACGTCGGCGTCGCGATCGGCTATCGCGAGCGCGAGCTCGAGGCCGCCGGCCTGGGGCGCAAGGACCGGGTGCCCAAGCTCGTGGAATCGCTCGGCGTGATGAAGCGGCTCTGGCGCGGCGAGGAAGTCACCTTCGCGGGCGCCTACACGAAGCTGACCACGGCGCGGCTCGGCCTGCCGCCCTTTCAGCGTCCGCATCCGCCGCTCGAGATGGGTGCCCAGAGCGTCGGCGCGACGCGGCGAGCGGCGCGGCTCGTCGACGCGGTGTTCTTCGGCCCTCAAGTTGCCTGGGCCGACGTCGGGCGCCTGGTCTCGGTCTATCGGGAGGCGCGCGCGATGGAAACGCCGGGCGCGCCGGGCACCGCGTACGCCTCGCGCAGCCTGATCGTCGGCGCGAGCAAGGAGGCGGCGCGGGCGGCCGCGCGCGGATATCTCGAGCGGACGTTCGCGATGTACCGGAGCTGGGAGATGCAGGAGCCCAGCATGGTGCAACTCCAGCTCGGGTTCGACACGAGCCTCGACGACTGGACGATCAACGGCACTCCGCGCGAGTGCCTGGAGACGATCGCGCGGGCGCGCGAGCGAGGGCTCGACGGCATCGGCTTCAGCATTTACAGCCTACCGCGCGAGGTGAAGGCCCGCATCGAGTACCTCCGGATGATCGCCGATGAGATCGTCCGTCCCGCCGCGGCGCTCGGCCCTTGACCGTGCTCAGGCCGTTCACGCTTCATCGGCCCGAGACCGCCGAAGAGGCATGCGCGCTCCTGGCCGGGCTCGGCGAAGACGCGGCGGCGTACGCGGGCGGGACCGAGCTCCTGCTCCTGATGAAGCTCGGCCTGCTCCGGCCGCGCCACCTCGTCGACGTCAAGCGCATCGGCGGATTCGGTGACATCAGCGATGGCGCGCAGCTCACGATCGGCGCCGCCGTCACGCATCGAGCGGTCGAGCAGTCCGCGCTCGTTCGATCTCGCTGCTCGCTGGTCGGCTCGGTCGCCCGGCACGTGGCGAACGTGCGGGTCCGGAACGTCGGCACGGTCGGCGGTAACCTCGCCTTCGCCGATCCCCACAGCGATCTCGCGACCCTGTTCCTGACTCTCGACTCGGCCGTGGAGCTCGTGTCGTCGCGCGGGCGTCGTGAGCTGCCGCTCGCCGAGTTCGTGCGCGGGCCCTGGGAAACGGCGCGCGCATCCGACGAGCTGCTCGCGTCGGTCCGGCTCACGCCGTGGCCGAGCGAGACCGCCGCGGCCTACGTGAAGTTCGGCGTGCACGAGCGTCCCACGCTCGCGGTCGCCGCCGCGCTGCGCGTCGCCGGCGCCCACGATGGCGGCGGCGGTCGCGGCGACCGGATCGTGGACGCACGTATCGCCGTCGGTTGCGTCGGCCCCCGGCCCACGCGCGCTGCCGCCGCCGAGGCGAGGCTGACGGACGTGTCGATCACCGACGTCGAGGAGGCGGCTCGCGCGGCATCGGACGTTGCCGCCGCGAGCGTCGATCCGGCCGACGACCTCTACGGCTCGGCCGACTACAAGCGCGAGATGGTGGCGGTCTTCGTGCGCCGGGCGCTCCGGATCGCCGCCTCGCGAGCGCGGGGCGCCGAGCCCAGCGAGCGATTCCCGCACGCCGTGGTGGCCTGAGGGCGGCGGCGTGAAGATTCGCGTGATCGTCAACGGCCGCGCGCGCGAGCTCGAGATCGACGCCCACGCGCTGCTGCTCGACGTGCTGCGCGACGGCCTCGACCTGAAGGGCGCCAAGCGCTCGTGCGACATGCAGGTGTGCGGCGCCTGCACGGTGCTGGTCGACGGCCTGGCGGTGAGCGCCTGCACCTATCTGGCGCTGGAGGCCGACGGCCGCTCGGTCCTGACCGTGGAGGGCCTCACCGACGGCGAGGCCCTCCATCCGCTTCAGCGTGCCTTCGTCGACGCGGGCGCCGTGCAGTGCGGCTTCTGCACCTCCGGCATGCTGCTCACGGCTCGCGCAATGCTCGCCGAGCACGCGAAACCCACCCGCGCCGACGTGCTGCACTACCTGCGCGGCAGCCTCTGCCGGTGCACGGGCTACCGGAAGATCGTCGACGCGGTCCTGGCCGCCGCGGAGAACGCCCAGTGAGCGCGCGACCGCTGCGCGTCGTCGGTCAACCCGTGCCGCGTGTGGACGCGCTCGAGAAGGTCACCGGCCGCGCGCGCTACGTGACTGACCTCACCGTGTCGGGCATGGCTCACGCGAAGGTGCTGCGCTCACCGTATGCGCACGCTCGCGTCAGGCGGGTGGACGTCACGCGCGCTCGCCTGCTGCCGGGCGTCTTTGCGGCGATCGCCGGCGCCGATCTCACCTGGTGCGATCCGTACTACGGGCCGGCGTATCGCGATCGGCCGGTGCTCGCGATCGACGTCGCCCGCTACGAGGGCGAGCCGGTGGCCGCCGTCGCGGCGGTCGACGAGGCGACGGCCGAGGCCGCGCTCGAGCTCATCGACGTCGACTACGAGCCGCTCGCGGCCGCGATGACGCTCGAGGAAGCGCTCGCCTCGGGCGCGCCGCTCGTGCACGCCGGCCAGCCGCCGGCCGGCCATTTCGCCGACCTCTCCACGTTACGGCCACAACCGGGCACGAACATCTGCCATCAATTCCGCTTCGCGCGCGGCGACACGGCCGCCGCACTGTCCGGCGCCGACGTCGTGGTGGAGGACGCGTACCGGTTTCCGTCGGTCCAGCACGTGGCGCTCGAGCCTCACGCGGTGCTCGCCGCCTGGGACGAGACGGGCGGGCTCACGTTGTGGGCGTCGACCCAGAACCCGTACTCGGTGCGCGTGGAGCTCGCGAGGATGTTCGACGTGCCGCTCGCGCGGATCCGCGTCGTGGTCCCCCATCTCGGCGGTGGCTTCGGCAGCAAGACCTACGCGAAGCTCGAGCCCCTGGCGGCCACCCTCGCGCGCGCGGCCGCTCGGCCGGTGCGCCTGGCAGCTTCGATCCCGGAAGCGTTCCAGACCGTGCGCCGCTGCGCCTCGCGCGTCAACGTGCGCGTCGGCTTCCGGCGCGACGGCACGCTCGTCGCGGTCGAGTGCGACGCCGACTACGACGTCGGCGCCTACGCGGACATCGGGCCACGGGTCGTTCAGAAGGGCACGTACACGGCGACCGGCCCGTATCGCGTGCCCCACGTCAGGCTCGAGTCGCGCGCCGTCTACACCAACACGACGCCGGGCGGCGCGTTTCGGGGATTCGGCGTGCCCCAGCTCGCGTGGGCCCTCGAGTCGCTCTTCGACGTGGCGGCTGACCGGTTGAGCCGAGATCCGGTCGACCTCAGGCGCCAGAACTTCCTGGCCCACGGCGAGGAGTTCGCCCCGGGCGACACGCCCATCGACGGCAAGCTCGAGGAGAGCTTGGGCCGCGCCGCCGAGGCGATCGGCTGGAACCAGACGGGTGCCGCCGATCGAGGGCGGGGCATCGCGGCGATGCTCAAGGCGTCGGTCGCGCCGAGCGTGTCGGAGGCAATCGTGCGCTTGCACGCGGACGGCAGCGTGACCGTGCTCGCGAGCGCGGTCGAGATGGGTCAGGGGACGCGCACGGTGCTGGCGCAGATCGCCGCCGAGGTCCTGAGCGTGTCGCTCGACCGGGTGACGGTCGTCCAGCCCGATACCGCGGTGACGCCGTACGATCAGACCACGAGCTCGAGCCGCTCGACCGCGATGACCGGGCGCGCGGTGCAGATCGCCGCCGAAGACGTGCGTGAGCAGCTGCTCGCGGTCGTGGCGCAGAGCCTCGGTCTCGCCACACGAGACCTCGCGCTTGCGGAGGGCGTGGTGGTGGCTCCGTCGCGACGACTCACCTATGCCGAGGCGCTGGCGCTCAGGTTCGGAATGTCCGGCGGCGAGCTGATCGGCCGCGGGGTGATCGCGCCCGGCCGCACCGCGGCGCCCCTCGGCGGCAGCACGCCCTTCTGGGAGATGGCCGTGGGCGCGGCCGAGGTGAGCGTGGACGAGGAGACCGGCGCGGTGCGAGTCGAGCGGTACGTCTCGGTCGCCGACGTCGGCCGCGCGATCAACCCCCTCACGCTCGAGGGCCAGGACGAGGGCGGTGTCGTGCAGGGGCTCGGCCACACGCTCCTGGAAGAGATGCTTTACGCGGACGGCCACCTGCTGAACGGCACGCTGCTCGTGTATCGCGTGCCGCGCGCCGACGATGTGCCGGCGGAGCTCGAGTGCCGCTTCGTGGAGAACGCGGACGGCAGCGGGCCGTTCGGCGCGAAGGGCGCGGGCGAAGGCAGTCTCATCCCGGTGAGCCCGGCGGTGGCCAACGCCCTCGCGAGGCTCACCGGCGTGCGGCTCCGCGACCTGCCGCTCACTCCGGAGCGCGTCTGGCGCGCGCTCCGGGCCCGCTCACCGCACGCCTGAGGACGTCGACTACCGCAGCGCTCGGTACACCTCGGTCTCGAACTTCCCGAAGAGGTCGATCGCCGTGTGGTCGTAGAACGGGAGGAGCTGCGAGAGGAACACACCGGAGACCCGCTTCGTGCGATCGATCCAGAAGTAGGTGTTGGCCAGACCGGCCCACGCGAGACTGCCGGCCGAGCGCCCGGTCGGCGCCTCCTGCGTGTTGATCAGGAAGCTCAGCCCCCAGCCCTTGCGCATGCCCGGGAACAGGTGGACGTCGTTGGACAGCCCGGGCGCCGCCGTCGTGATCGCGGCAATGTCGAGCGGAGCGATGTGGTTCTGCGACATGAGGTCGACGGTCTCACGACGCAAGAGCTGGACGCCGTTGAGGCTGCCGCCCTGCATGATCATCTGCGTGAAGGTCAGATAATCGCGAGCGGTGCCGTAGAGGCCGCCGCCGCCCATGTGAAACTCGGGATCCTCCGGCAGGCCGAACTCGATCGGCGCGAGCGCGCCCTTGTCGTCGCGCTGGTGCACGCTCGCGAGCCGCGCGCGCTGGGACGGCGAGAGCTTGAACGAGGTGTCCTTCATGCCGAGCGGGCCGAAGATGTTGTCCTGGAAATAGCGGTCGAGCTTCTGGCCGCTCACGGTCTCGACCATCTTGCCGATCCAGTCGATGCTGATCCCGTATTCCCACCGGTCACCCGGATCGAACAACAAGGGCGTGGTCAGCGCCGCGTTCGTGCAGGTGGTGATGGCCGGCGTGTTGGTGGCGCTCTGGTACTGCGCGATCTCCGGCCGCCAGATCTCGTAGGCGAAGCCCGCGGTGTGCGTCAGGAGGTGCCGGAGCGTGATCGGCCGCTGGGGCGCCCGGAGCCGCGGCTGGCCCGCGGGATCGAATCCCTCGAGCACCTTGGCGGACGATAGAGCGGGGACCACGTCGCCGGCCGGTCGCTCGAGACTGAGCTTGCCCCGTTCGACCAGCTGCATGGCCGCGGTTCCGGTGATGGCCTTGGTCATCGACGCGATCCAGACGACGGAGTCGACGGTCATCGGGGCGGCCTTACCGAGCTCGCGCTTGCCGAAGGCTCCCTCGTACACGGTCGCCTTGTCCGTGGCGGCGACCGCCACGATGCCGGGCATGGCTTTCGACTCGACGGCCTGGCTGAAGAGCTTGTCGATTGACGCGATCGTTGGCATGGACACCTCCTCTGACACCTTGACGCGAACCGGATGAGCCACAGCTTAGAGCACGATTTCCGGGGTCGCAACGACTCGCATCCGGGGTTCTCCGGTGCTGCTCTCAGGCGAATTCCCGAGACGGAAACCCTTGAGGCCTTTTGCGCGTCGCAACCGTGGAGGATTGTCACGATGCGACACAAGATCTCCGCAGGCTTCGTGGTCTTTGCCCTGGGGTTGGTTCTCGCGGGCGCCGTCTCGCCCGCCGTCGCCGAGGAGCAGGTCGTTCGCGTCGACGGGCTCGTGCAGTGGATCGGCGGCGGTCAGATGATCGTGCAGGCGGACACCGGGGCCAGCGTCGGTGTGGATCTCACGAGCGTGCCGCAGGACGAGTATGCCGGGCTCGGGGTTCGGGACCGGGTCGCCGTCATCGGCATGGTCTCGCCCGACGGTCGCCGCGTCATCGGCACCTCGATCGCCAGAAGCGCCCGCGCTCGGTAGACCGGACGCCCGGCCGGGCGGCGGCGCCGCAGTCTAGAGGCGCCTGGGCCGGCGCCCCAGCCCCGCGACGGCCTGCAGAGCGTACCGCCGACCGCGCACGGCCGGGCGCACGGTGTAGACTGTGCGCGCCATGGCGAGCGAACGCGATCTCTGCTTCACGCCCGCCGTCGACCTCCTCAAGCTCTATCGCGCTCGCCGCGCTTCGCCGCTCGAGGTCATGCAGGCGGTCCTGGCCAGAATCGACGCGGTCAACCCCGACGTGAACGCGATCGTTACTCTGGTGCGCGAGGACGCGCTGCGTGACGCGCGGCGCGCGACTGCCACGCTTCGCCGCGGCGCCAGCCTTCCGCCGCTCTTCGGTGTGCCCGTCGGCATCAAGGACGTCACGGTGACGAAGGGTATCCGCACGACGCACGGCTCCAAGCTTTTCGAGAGCCATGTGCCCGACGAGGACGCGCTGGTGGTCGAGCGCCTTCGGGCGGCCGGCGCCATCGTGATCGGCAAGACCAACACGCCCGAGTTCGCGTTCGGCCCGAACACCGTCAACGCCGTGTTCGGCGCGACCCGCAACCCGTGGAACCTCGCCCTGACGGCCGGCGGCTCCAGCGGCGGCTCGGCGGCGGCTCTGGCGACGGGCATGTGCCCGCTGGCCGAAGGCACCGATCTCGGCGGCTCCCTGCGAGGTCCCGCGTCGTATTGCGGTGTCGTCGGGTTCCGCACGACGCCCGGGCTGATCCCGCGCTACCCCTCGCTGCTCGCGTGGGACACCTATTCGGTGGAAGGCCCGATGGCTCGGACCGTCGGGGACGCGGCGCTGATGCTCTCGGTGATGGCGGGGCTCGACGACCGCTCGCCGATTTCCTACGCGGTCGACTCGCGCGAGCTCGTGAAGGCCACCAGGGCTCCATCGCTGAAGGGCTCGCGAGTCGCATCGACGTCCGATCTCGGCGGGTTGATGACGATCGACGACGAGGTGCGAACCGTGTTCGAGCGCGCCGTCTCCGTCTTCCGATCGGCGGGCGCTCGCGTCGAGACCGCCTGCCCGGACCTGAGCGATGTACCCGAGATCGTCCGGCTCACGCGGGGCCTCCTGATGGTCGCGCGCCACGCGGACAAGCTTCCCGAGCACCGCGCCGTGCTCCAGGAAGGGCTCGTGGAGAACACGGAGCAGGGGTTGGCGCTCACGTCACGGGACGTGGCTCGCGGCGAGCTCCTGCGCACGCGCCTCTGGCAACGCGTCCGTGAGTTCCTGGCCACGCGCGATCTCCTGATCACGCCGACGTCGGCCACGCCGCCGTTTCCGATCGAGCAGGCCCATGCGCTCGAGATCAACGGGCGACCGGTGGGCCGGATCCTGCAGCGCTCCTATCTCACGTACGCGTTCTCGGTGCTCGGCCTGCCGGCCATTTCGATCCCGTGCGGCTTCACGAGCCAGGGCCTGCCGGTGGGTCTGCAGATCGTCGGCCGGCGTCGCGGCGAGGCGGCCGTGCTGCGGGCAGCAGCGGCCTTCGAGGCGGCCCAGCCCTGGGCCGCGCACGTGCCGCCGATCGTGCGCCGCGCGCGCTGACGAGGATCTGCCAGCGGACCACGACCGCATCATCCAGGAGGAAGCGATGGGAACGAATCGCCGGATCAACGTCGCCTCAGGACGGACGCTCGAGAAGCTGGCGCACTACTCGCGTGCCCTGCGGGTCGGCGACATGGTCCTGCAGTCGGGCACGACGGCGATCGACCGGCAGGGCAATGTCCGAGGGGTCGGCGACGTCGCCAAGCAGGTCGAGTCCATCATGACCATCGCCGAGTGGAGCCTTGGCAAGGCCGGCGGCAAGCTCGCCGACGTCGTGCGCAGCCGCATCTACGTCACCGACATCCAGGTCGGCGACGGGGCCGCGCGGACCCTGGCCCGCTATCTTCGCGACGCGCGGCCGGCCGCCACGCTCGTGCAGGTGAACGGGCTCGCGCGCCCCGAGCAGCTGGTCGAGATCGAGCTCGATCTGGTGGACGGCGCCGGTGCCGGGGCGCGCCGCATCTCGTCCGGTCGCGCCATCGAGGACGAGTACGCCTACTCGCGGGCGGTGCGCGTCGGCGAGCGCGTGTTCGTGTCCGGAACAACGGCGCTCAGCGCCCGTGGTGTCGTCGAGGGCAAGGGCGATCTCTACCGGCAGACGCGGCACACGATGGACACGATCTTGTCGGCCCTCGGCGAGGCGGGCGCCGCGCGCGAGGATATCGTCTACACCAAGACATTTCTCACCGACCTCGGCCGTAGCGCCGACTACACGCGGGCGTGGCTCGAGGCCCTCGGCGACGTGCGGCCCACGTCGACCTTGCTCGGCATCCCCGCGCTCGTGCTCCCGGAGATGCTGATCGAGATCGAGGCCGAGGCGATCATCGGCGCCGCGAAGACCCGGCGCGACATCTACACACCGCAGCAGCGTGAGAAGCCGCGGGGCTACGCGCGGGCCGTGGAGGTGGGCGACCGGATCTGGGTCAGCGGCTGCACCTCGATGAACGCGGCAGGGGAGCCGCAGGCGGCGGGTGACTGGGCTGCGCAAACCGACCTGTCGATCGAGACCGCCCGCTGGGCGCTCGCGCAGGCCGGCGCCTCACTGGACGACGTCGTCCGCCGTCGCACGTTCACGGTCGAGGGTACCACGGCCAATCGACGCCACGGTCAGGGCCCGGCGTGGTTCGCGAAGAGCTGTCCCGCGTCTCTCGGCTGTCGCATCGCCGGCCTGGCGCGCCCCGAGCTGCTCGTGGAGGTCGAAGTGGCGGCGGTCAAGGGTGCGCACGCGGGGATCGAATGGGTCGGCCCCGATGCGACCGACCCGCTCGACCGCTAGCTGTCCTTGCACCATTCAGAGACGCAGCGCCTTCCATGCGTCCCGGTCGATCGCATACCACACCACGGGGACTTCGGGACTCAGCCAGTAGCGGGTGCCCTGATACGTGAGCCCAGCCTTCTCCATCACGCGGCGCGCGGCGGCGTGCGCCGCGGCCGTCACGCTGATGATGCGGTCGAGACTGTGTTGCTCGAAACCGAAGCGGAGCGCGGCCAGTGCCCCTTCGGTGGCGAGGCCGCGACCCCACCACGCCTTGTGGAGCTCGAAACCCACCTCGACCCTGGGGGTATCCGGCCAATCCTCGAGCTCATCGAGACCGATCCTGCCGATCCAGGATCCGGTGGCCTTGTCGATGGCAGCCCACGGGCCGAATCCATTCAGGCGCCACTGCCGCAGACTGCTGTCGGCGAATCTCGCGATTCGATCTGGAGTGAGGCTCCGACCGCCCCGGACGGCCGGATCGCCAAAGAGCCGCTCGAGCTCCTCGCGGTCTGCCTCTTCCCAGGGTCGCAAGAAGAGATGCGACGTCTCGATCACTCGAACATCAGGACGGTGCGCGCCACCTCGCCGGCCTTCATCGCGCGAAACGCGTCGTTGACGTCCTCGAGCCGGCCGCGCCGCGTGATCATCTCATCCAGGCGCAGCAGGCCGCGCTGGTAGAAGTCGACGTACTTCGGCATGTCGACCTTGAAGCGGTTCGAGCCCATGCTGCAGCCCTGGATGCGCTTCTCACGGAGGAAGACGCTGCCCTCGAGCTCGAGCTTCTGGCCGACCGGGATCATGCCGATCACCGTCGCGGTGCCGCCCGGCCGGATGCACTCGAAGGCCTGCTCGGCGGCCTTCTTGAGCCCGATCGCCTCGAAGGCGTACTCGACGCCGCCGTTGGTCAGCTCACGGATGGCCTTGACCGGGTCGACCTTCGACGAGTCCACCGTGTGCGTCGCGCCGAGCTCCTTGGCCTTCGCGAGCTTACTCTCGAACACGTCGACGGCGATGATCATCCCGGCACCGGCGATGCGCGCGCCCTGGATGACGGCCAAGCCGACGCCGCCGGCGCCGTACACCGCCACCGTCGCGCCCGCCTCGACGCGCGCCGTGTTGAGCACCGCGCCGACGCCCGTCGTCACGCCGCAGCCGATCAGCGCGCCGCGGTCGAGCGGCATGTCGTCCCGGACTTTGACGAGGCCGTTCTCGTGGACCAGCATCTTCTCGGCGTAGGCGGAGAGGTTCGCGAACTGATTCACGGGCGCGCCGTTCCAGGTGAGCTTCGGTGGCTCCTGCGGTGTGCGGACGGGCCGTGACTGGCAGAGATGCGTCCGTCCGGTCAGGCAGTACGAACAGTGTCCACAGAAGACCGACAGACAGGCGATCACGTGATCGCCGGCCTTGAACTCGGTCACGTGCGGGCCGACCGCCTCGACGATGCCGGCGGCCTCGTGGCCGAGGATCGCGGGCGTCGGGAACGGGTAGTAGCCGTCGACGAAGTGCAGGTCGCTGTGGCACACACCGCTGGCGACCGTGCGCACGAGCACCTCACGCCCGATGGGCTTGGCGATCTCGACGTTCTCGATCGTGAGGGGTTTGTTGGGACCGTGGAATACGGCGGCTTTCATGGAGAGCTCCTTTCTAGGGCAGGAGGTCGCTGACGAGAATGCGGGCTCCTGGTACCTCCAGGAGCTCGACGGACGACTCGGCGCTCAGGACCTCCTTCGAAGCGTAGCGCGAGCCAAACGGCGCCGACGTGTCCGGAACGGGCCGCCGGTAGATTTCCACGGCGCGATCGACGAGATTGACGATCCAGTAATCGTCCAGACGCGCGCGAGCGTACAGGCTTCCTTTGTGCTCCCTGTCGAAGGCCAGGCTCGACTCCGCGACCTCGAGGACGAGCGCGGGCCGCGACGGGTGGCGGTGACTGTAGCTCCGTCGGTCTCCCCGCATGACCGCAATGTCAGGCTCGGGCTCCGACTCGTCGTCGAGCTCGATGGGGCCCTGCGACCGTACGAGCCAGCCCGGCCCCAACGCCGACCGGAGTGCGTCTTCCACCAGGCCGATCGCGGTGTAGTGAGCGCTCCCCTGGGGCTCGCTCACGATGAGCTCGCCTCCGAGCAGCTCGAGCGGCTCGCCCGGGAGGAAAACGCCGATGTCGATCAAGCGGTCGTACTCGGCGCGGGTCCAGCGGCGCGTGCGGACCGGATACCGCCATGAAGGGGACGCTACGTCAGGCGGCGCGAGACGTCAACGTGGCCGATTCGGGACGATGGGGCGGCCCCGAGGCTCAGGCGCGGCCTTCGGGCTCGCGGTCGACCGCGCGGCCGGCAGCGGCCCAGCCGGTGAAGCCGACCGCGAGATGGGCGACGTTCGGGAACCCCATCTCGCGGAGCACGTCCGCGGCGAGCGCGGAGCGCTGCCCGCCGGCGCAGTACACGATGATGCGCTTGGTCGGATCGACCTTGCCGGTGTAGTAATGCGAGGTCGGGTCGAGCCAGAACTCGAGCATCCCGCGCGGCACGTGGGTCGAGCCGGGAATGAAGCCGAGCTTCTTCCGCTCGCGCACGTCGCGGATGTCCACCACCTGGACGTCGCCCCGGGCCATCTCGGCCTCGACCTCTTCGACGGACAGGTTCTCGATCCGCGTCTTCGCTTCCTCGACCATCTGACCGACGGTTTTCCTGGGCTTCCACATGGGCTGCTCCTTCAGTCCCGTATCGTCGCACTGCCGGCGAGGTCGGGCAACGCGCTCGATCCGGCGAAGCGGCCGAGGTCCAAGCGCGCGCGATCGGTCAAGGCGTAGGTCGCGCGCTCGAGCCGCCGGAACCAGCCGTAGACGTCGCGCTGGAGAATGCGCGACGCGTTGGGGACCAGTCCGGTGTCGCGCAGCGCCTTCAAGCTCGCCCGACCGCCGCGCTCGATCAGCATCGCGCAGCGGAGGGCCTCCTGGCGGTAGGCGGTGACGATCGGCGTCCGCGTGATGCCGCCGCGATTCGGGTCGCCGACACGCCGCGCGTGCTCGCCGAGCAAGCGCGTCAAGCTGACCATGCGCCGCCGCGGACGGTAGGGGACGGGGTCCACGATCACCTCGATGCACCCCACCGAGCGTCCCGGCGCGACTGTCATCAAGCCGAGGCCGAGCCGCCGGCACAGATCGCGCACGTCGCGCCGCAGGACCGATCCTCGCCGACCGCGGCGGCCCCGCGGCCGGCCGACCGCCAGATAGACGCGGTCCGTCAGCCCGAGTCGATCGACACCCTGGAGCAGGAGCGCCAGGCTGAAGGTGAGCTTGAGCTCGACGATCACGGGCGGCTCCTCGCCGCGAATCGCGACCACATCGCAGCCGCGGACCTCTGCCTTGACGTCGTAGCCCTGAGCTTCGAGGAAGGCCTTGACTGCGGGATACAGGTCGGCCTCGGCGCACGAAGAGCCGCCACGACGTCGCATCGTCGCGATTCTACGTGACGACCCGCGGAAGAGGCTACGTTCTCGTTCGCCTCGTGGCGATACGCCAGAACACCACGACGTGTTCGGCGATGATGAGCGGTACCAGGAACGTCGGCAAGAGACTCAGGGGCAGGCGCAGCAGCGCGTTCAGGGAGTCCGGGTCGGCCAGGGCGAGCCGCGATGCCGTGGCGACGACAAAGAGAATGTCGATGAGGCCGAGCGTGTTCCACAGGCCGACCAGCCAGCGCTTGGGCTCGAGCTCTCCGGCCGCCGCGAGCAGACCGAAGGCCAGGGTCGCGACGATGATGTCCCCCCAGCCGCCGGGAACCGCGAACGCCCGCGGCAGCGCCCCGTCCCGATAGTAGACGACGAGGAAATAGATGCCGACGAAGCGCGTCAAGTGGAGCGCGACCAGCCAGCGAAGATCGAGCGCTCGGAGCCATCGGCGGAAGCGCGCAAGCGCGACGAACGCCACCAGCAACAGCACGGTCAATCCGACGAGCACAACCTGCGGCATCGGGGGGCGCCAGCTTGCGACGCCGCCCGTGGCTCCTAGCCCGAGCGCGACCAGGAACCACAGGAGCCCGACGACGACGTAGCGTTGTCCGGCGGCGGTCGCTGAGGCCATCAGCGCACGGCCGGCAATACTTTCTCGCCGAAGAGGCGCACGGTACGGACCGGATCGACAGCGAGGCTGACCGAGAACATGAGGCGACGCACGCCGGCGGCCTGGGCCGCCCGCACCTGCGCCAGGCACTCGTCCGGGGTACTGCAGACGGAGAGGCGGCGGCTGAGGTAGTCGAATAGGCCGAGCTCGGTGACCAGCGCGGCGTCGGCCTCGCCGGGGCGCGTGCTGTAGCGGCGACGCAGCTCCTGAAGCGCCGCGCGGTGCTTGGCGGGGACGCCGCGCCGGGCGAGGTCGCCGCCGCCCATGACGTAGGCCGAGACGAACGCGAGGATCGCCCCGATCTTGCGACGTGATGCGTCACCGTCGAGGCCGCAGTCGAGGCATGCGATCTGCCAGATCTCGACCTCGTCGGGGTTCCGCCCGGCCGTGCGTGCCGCCCGCACGACCGTGCCCTCAGACTGGACCACGTTGTCAGCCGCGAGACCGTAGTTGATGAAGACGCCGTCGGCGCCCGCTCCCCCGGCCTCGAGCGAGCGCGGGTGCGACGCCGCGAGAAAGACCGGGCTCGGCCGCTTCACCCACGGCAGATGAGCGGTGCCGCCGCGGTAAGGAGCCGGCCGCGCACGCACGAGCTCCTTGATGAACATGACGCCTTCGGCGAGCTCGCTCGCCGGAAGGCTCGGCGTTCCCAAATTGCGCGTGCCGCTGTGGCCGACGCCGATGCCCAGCACCGCGCGGCCGGGCGCCAGCAGATCGATCGACGCGATCGAGGCCGCCGCGATGGCAGGATGCCGCGTGACGAGGTTGGTCACGCACACGGCGACCCGCGCGCGCCGCACGTTCTCGGCAAGGATCGTCGTCGCCACCCAGGGATCCATCGCGATGCCCGGCGTGTCGGCGATGCCGATCATGTCGTAGCCGCACGTGTCGGCGGCCTCGGCCATCGCGCGCACCAGCGCGACGTCGTACGGCCAGAAGAAGAACCCGATCTTCACGGTTGGTTAGCGGGAGAACCTCTGAGCCGCGCGTGCTCGCGCCTTGGCCGCTTCTTCCTCGCGGCTCCTCGGCGGCGCATTCGTCTCGAGCGACTCCAGGAGACTTCGCGAGATCGTCGCGATCTCGTCGATGGCCGCGTGGAATGCGGCTTCGTTCGCCTTCGACGGCCTGTTGAAGCCGCTGACCTTTCGCACGAATTGCAACGAGGCCGCCCGGATCTCCTCGTCGGTCACGGGCGGCTCGAAGTTGAACAGGGTCTTGATGTTCCTACACACGATCTGCTCCGTGGTTTATCGCCGGGTCAGCTCCTCGCGCAGGCGCGCCGCCACGATCGTTTCCTGGCCCGGCTGGAGGTTGATGGGATCGACGGCGATCTCGTCGAAGTAGCCGCCCTGATGGGCGCCCTGCTGGACGTAGATGTGGGGGTCGCCCTTGGCGAGCGCGACCTGGACGGCGTGACCCGAAGGCCCCGTCCAGTCGGGGGTGAAGTAGACGACGGCGTGAGGAATGACGCGATTCATCTGATCGTGCTCGACGACGCAGCGAAGACCGGGAATGTCGGCCAGCGCCTCGACGATCGTCGCGCAGACGTCGATGTAGCGTTTCATCTCGGCGGCCTCGTCCTCGGCGAGGAAGAGCTCGAGCGCGGTCACCAGCCCGCAGATCTCTTCCTTGGACGTCTTCGCGGCGCGGCCCAGCGCCTGGTTGGGACTGGCGTTGAGCGAGACCGCGCGCACGAGATCGCGACGCCCGGCGAGGATGCCGGTGGACTGCGGCCCGCGGATGCCCTTGCCGCCGCTGAAGCTCACGAGGTCGGCGCCGAGTCGGAGGAACTTCGTGAGATTCTCGCGCGGCGGCAGCATGGACGCGGCGTCGACGATGACCGGCACGCCGCGCCGATGGGCGATCGCGACGACCTCTGCGAGCGTGAGGACGCCGGGCGGGCTCGTGAAGGGCGAGATCAGGTACGCGACCGCCGCCGTTCGCTCCGTGATCGCGTCCTCGAGCTCGAAGGGCTGTGTGCGGCGCGCCAGGCCGATCTCCACGAGCACGCCCCCGGCCACCCGGTACGCCTGATCGTAGGCGAAGCGATGCGCGCGCTGAATCACGATCTCGTTGCGCATCCCGCGCGTATCGGGAAGGCGTGTGATCTTGGCCGGATCGTCACCGGCGATGCACGCCGCGGCTTGGAGTATGAGTCCGGAGCTGGCGCCGGCGGTGACGAACGCCGCCTCGGCGCCGAGCATGCGGGCGATGGCGGCGCCCGCCGCCTCGTTGAGCTCGTCGATGTTCACCAGGGCCGTCGAGGCCTGGCGCATCGACTCGAGCGCCTCGAGGCGGAGCATGGAGCCGCCGTAACGCGTGGTCGTTCCCGAGCCGTGAATGACCGGACGGACGCCGAGCTTGCGATAGATCTCGGGGATCATGCGAGGCCTTCCTCTTTCATGGCGCGAACGGCGGTCTCGAAGGCGGTGAGAGTCTCGCCGAGGATCTCGTCGGTGTGGCAGGTGCCCACCAGGGCCCGCCCGCCGTTGAAGTCCACGTGATTGAGGATGAGTGCCTGCCTGAGCGCCCGGCTCTGCTCGGCGTTCTTCGCGTCGAGCCGCCGCCAGTCGACGTCCTGCACCGACTGATCCGATCCGTCGCGCGGCGGGGCCCCGGCGCCGAAGAAGATCTTCCAGTCGCTGTGATCGCCGTAGATCTTCCAGGGGACGCTCTCGCGCGCCAGGATCTCGTTCATGCCGTAGCGCAGCTTGGCGGCCTGCTGGTTGGCGAAGCGGATCGCCTGGCCGTCGGCCACCGAGGACAGCATCGCCACCCCCGCCGCGGCCGAGAGCGGATTGGCGTTGAACGTGCCCGCGTGGGCGATCTTGGCGCGGCGGTTCTCCTCCGCGCTCGGCTTGGTGGCCAGATAGCTCATCACGTCCTCGCGCCCCGCGCAGGCGCCGCCCGGAAGCCCGCCGCAGAGGATCTTGGCCATCGTGGTCAGGTCGGGCCGGATGCCGAGCATCGCCTGGGCGCCGCCGGGCGCCACGCGGAAGCCGGTGACGACCTCGTCGAAGATCAGCAGCACGTTCGCACGCCGCGTCTCCTCGCGCAGCGCCGCGACGAACGATGCCGGCGCCGGCACCGAGCCGAAGTGCCCGCCCGTCGGCTCGATGATCACCGCGGCCACGTCGCCCTTCGCGAGACGCTCGCGCACCGCGGCGATGTCGTTCGGGGGGAGCACCGAGACGAGATCGACGACTTCCGGCAGCTGACCGGCCTCGGGCTCGGCCTCGTAGGGCGGGCGTACGCCGATCTCGAGCCCCTCGTGCCAGCCGTGGAAGTGGCCCGCGAACTTGACGACGTGCCGCTTGCCCGTGAACGCCCGCGCCAGACGCACGGCCATGTGAGTGGCCTCGGTACCCGACGCGGTGAAGCGCACGCGCTCAGCGCTCGGCACCAGCCGGCAGACCCACTCGCCCCACTCCACTTCCTTCTCGTGACAGGCGCCGTAGTGAGTGCCGCGAAGCGCCTGCTCGCGTACGGCGTCCGCCACCTGCCGCGGATTGTGCCCGAGGAGCAAGGCTCCGTGGCCCA